>OFJB01000082.1_pt1 | contig 60763 bp, 63 predicted proteins | sample 1775081 | NCBI WGS metagenome assembly OFJB01 (sample SAMN08195771, study PRJEB24354) | sludge metagenome | isolation source: initial sludge from phenol fed wastewater aerobic bioreactor | place: India: Nagpur | collected 2016-06-05 | reverse complement strand
GATGTCGTGGAACCTGTTCAACGGCGGTTCGGACACGGCGCGTGAGCGGCAGTACGTCGAGCGCAAGCACATGGCGCTGGAAATGCGCGAGAAGGCCTGCCGCGACACCCGGCAGACGCTGCTGATCGCCTACAACGACGTGCAGCGCCTGCGCGACCAGAAGGAAGACCTGACGACGCAGGTGGCACTGCTCGAGAAGACGCGCGACGCCTACCGCGAACAGTTCAACATCGGCCAGCGCACGCTGCTCGACCTGCTCGATACCGAAAACGAACTGCTGGCGGCGAAGCGCTCGCTGGTCAATGCCGATACCGACCTGACGCTGGCCTACCTGCGCAGCCAGGCCGGCATGGGCTCGCTGCTCGAGTTCATGGGCCTGCAGAAGCTGGAGACGGCGACGCCGGAAACTGGCGAACTGGCCGACGTCGACGCGGCGACGCTGTGCCCGCCGGAGCCGGTGGCGCTGACCGGTACGCCGCGCGCCGATCTCGATGCCCGGGCGCAGGACATGATGGGCAAGAAACTGCCCGTGGTGACGCCGCCAGTGGAGGGGGCTGATGTTCAGGCGCGGGTTCGTTCCTGGGCGCAGGCTTGGTCGGCAAAGGATTACGCGGCTTACACCGCCTTCTATGCGCCGACCTTCACGCCGGATGGTGGTTTGTCGCGTGAAGACTGGAACCAGTTGCGCCGCCAGCGCATCATGCCGCGCGAGGCGATCTCGGTGACGGTGGATAAGCTGAATGTGCAGATGCACGGCGAGGACAGGGCGACGGCGAAATTCGAGCAGACCTATCGTTCGAACATTTTCAACGATCGCGTCCTGAAGACTCTCGAAATGATCCGCAAGGATGGCAAGTGGTTGATCAACGGTGAGAGTTCGACGCCTTGCGTGGGCAACACCGTCGGCGGTTGCCAGTAAGCAGTCTCGTTCATGATCCCCTCCCGTAAGGGGGGGCAGCAAAAAGCCGGAGCGACGCTCCGGCTTTTTGTCGTTTGAGCAAATTCCGGCAGTCAGGCGTGTTCGACGGGAGCGACGAAAACATAGCCCTGCGAGCGCAGGGTTTTGATGAAGCCCGAACCGTCAGGCTGATTGCCCAGAATGCGACGAATCTGGCTGACGTGGACGTCGATGATGCGGTCGTAAGGGATGTATTCCCTCTTGAGAACCCGGGACAACTGCTCGCGTGACAAGGGCTCGAACGGATGTTCGAGGAAGGCCATCAGCAGCGCAAATCCCGAGACGCCGATGGAAACCGGAGAGCCTTTGCCGTCGGTCAGTTCCCGCGAGGCAGTGTCGAGTGTCCAGTGGCCGAAGCGGAAGCGTCGTAGCTCTCCCTTGGGCTGCGGGATGCTGGGGCGCGTCTGGCAGCGTCGTAACAGTCTGCGGGTCCGGGCGAGCAATTCCCGCATGTTGCAGGGTTTGGGAAGGAAATCGTCGGCGCCGATCTCGATGCCGATGATGCGCTCGATTTCGTCCGAGCGCGTCGAGTGAATGAGCACCGGGATTTCGGATTGTTGTCGCAACTGGCGCAGCAGTTCGAGTCCGTCCGCATCGGGAAGGCTCAGATCCAGGATGACGATGTCGGGCCTTTTTCCTAGCTGAAGCCACATGGCGGCGCCGTTTTCAGCGAAAATGCTGCCGATGCCTGCGGAGGCGAAGGTTGCAGACAGCACGTGACGTGTTCCGGGGTCGTCTTCGACAATCAGGGCGGTCTGGTTCATGGACAGGATGGTTATGCTTGGTGGGTGCATTGTATTTCATTGTAAAAGGAAGTGCTTGCACTAAGCGGCATGCCAGTGCTGGCGGGAATCCGCTTTTTACCAATCTTCAACCTTATTGGCCGGCGATCGCGGGAGAATCTTACGGTATTCAATCAGGACGATGCGAATGGAAAGATGCTGATACCCAGGGAGTTGGAGGGATTCGATGTGGCGGCTGCGGTCGAGCGCATGCTCGACCGACCCGAGCTCTGGTGGCAGGCTGTTGGTCTGTTTGTCATGCATTTTTCGGATTGGCTGTCGCGCTGGCAGGGTGCTCTGGGTGAAGATGCCGCGGAGCGCAAGCAAGTCCACGCCTTGCGCAGTGCCGCCGAGAATATCGGAGCGGTGAGGCTCGCCGCTGCAGCGGCAAGTCTCGAAGCAGCGTTGCTCGGGCGGCTGGCAGGTCGGGAGGTGGCGATCAGCGACGACTGTCGTGCCGAACTGACGGCAGCGTATCTCGCCACCATGGCGGTGCTTGCCAAGGGGGGGGCTGGCCCGGTGGGGAAGGCGTGAATCGGGAGCCCGAGCAGGCGACTTTCGGCCAGCATCTGGTCCGGATCAATCTGCAGGTTCTCCTGCCGGTGTTTCTCGGGCTGCTGTTCTTCATCCTGATCCTCAGCGCCTGGCTTGATGTACGCAACCTGATCGAGGAAGGTCAAGCCAGGATGTTCCTGCTCGGCGACGTCGTTGCCGAGAGTCTGGTGCGGGATGATGTCGCGTTGGCCAGGGGGCCGGCAGAGTCGCTCCGCGATGTCATCGATTTTCGCCGTCTGCTGATCTACCGTACCGACGGCAGCGTGTTCTTCGAATTGCGCGCCGCCACGGCGACGCCCTTTATGGCGGGGTATCCGCACGAAACGGGGGATGGTTACCTCCTCTCCTGGGACAGGATAGATTTTTTTCGGCGTATCTGGCACCGGGGGAGCGATCTTGGCCTGGTGCAGGTGAGTATCGGATTCGATGGCCTGTATCGGCAATTGCTCGGTAACGCGGCACTGATTCTGGTCGTGTTCGCTGCGGGGCTCTGGGTGATTCTTCGCCGTCTGGGAGCTCGGGTCGAAAGCAGCTTGCGGCCGCTCGACCTGCTCGACGAGACAATGGCGGAAATCTCGATTGGTCATCTCGATATTCGTGCGGCACCGTCCGAAATCATGGAGTTCAACCGCCTGAGCGATGGTTTCAACCAGATGATTGCGCAGATCCGCGAGCGCGATCACTGGTTGGCGACCCACCTGGGCAATCTCGAGCAGATCGTCGAACAGCGCACCCGCGAATTGCGCCAGGCGAAGGAGGTCGCGGAAGCTGGCAGCCACGCCAAAAGCGAGTTTCTGGCGATGATGAGTCACGAGATACGGACGCCGATGAACGGTGTGCTGGGGATGACTGAGTTGTTGCTCAATACCGACCTGACGCCGACGCAGCGTCAGTTTGTCGAAGCGGTGGATCGCTCGGGGCGGCATCTGCTGACGATCATCAACGACGTCCTCGATTTTTCGAAGATCGAGGCCGGTCATCTCGAACTGGAGGTGCAGGATTTTGATCTGCGCGCCCTGCTTGAAGAGTCGGTGGAATTGTTCTCCCAGCCGGCAAGCAAGAAGGGGCTCGCCCTGATGATCGAGTTACCGGCCGGGCGCAGCCTGAAGCTGCGCGGCGACGCCCTGCGCTTGCGCCAGGTGGTCGCCAACCTGCTCAACAACGCGATCAAATTCACCGACGAAGGCGAGATCGTCGTCAGTCTGCTCCTGTTGTCCGGCGAAGCCGGGAGTGTGGCTTTCGAACTCAAGGTCCGGGACAGCGGCATTGGCATCCCGCAGGACGCGCAGGCCCGGATTTTCGAGCATTTTGCCCAGGCTGACGGGTCGACCTCGCGGCGCTTCGGTGGTACCGGTCTGGGCTTGACCATCTGTCGCCAACTGATCGAAATGATGGGGGGGCGGATCAGCGTCGACAGCCGGCCTGGTCATGGCTCCTGTTTTACCGTGGCCCTGAGCTTGCCGATAGCGGAAACCCCTGAACTGTCGGCCGATCAGGCGAATGAAGAGACGACGCTGCGTCGGGTGGCGCTACCCTCGCTCGACGAGCAATACTTGCCGGCGCGTTTGCGCGGACGTGTGCTGTTGGCCGAAGACAACGAAAGCAACCAGATCGTCGCCCGTACCCATCTCGAGCGCTTCGGCCTGCAGGTTCTGCTGGTCGGTAACGGCCAGCAGGCACTCGATCTACTGGAGAGTGAACCCTTCGATCTGGTGTTGATGGATTGCCAGATGCCGGTGGTGGATGGCTTTGCCGCTTGTGCCGAGTTACGCCGCCGCGAACAACGCGCCGGTTTGCCGCGGGTGCCGGTAGTCGCGCTCACCGCCAATGCCATGCGCGACGACCGCAAGCGCTGTCTGGCGGCAGGCATGGACGATTATCTGGCCAAGCCTTACCGTGGCGACGAAATGCTCGCCGTGCTCGAGCGCTGGTTGCCGCGCGAGCGGCGCAAATCGAGCGGGCCGAGCGTGCCGAACGGCGGGGTCGAGGCGTCGGCCGGCTTGCCGATCGATCCGGCCGCTTTCGACCAGCTCCGTGCCTTGGCGCCGAACGGCGCGAGCGCCCTGATCCGGCAACTGATCGACGCTTATCTGCGCGGCGCCAGGAAGCATTGGGAAGCGTGCGAGAAGGCCGTTGCCGGAGGCGATCTGGAATTGCTGGCGCAGTCCTGTCATGCCTTGAAGTCGAGTAGCTTCAATGTCGGCGCCCTGCGCTTTGCCGGTTTGTGCCGGGAAATCGAATCGTTAAGCCAGGAAGCGGCGCGCGATGAAGTGCAGGCGCTTTATCCTGGCCTGCAGGCCGAATGGCATGCGGTGAGCGACGCCCTGGGCGTCATGTTGGCGGGGGATGCGTCATGAGTCAGCGGTGTTTGCGGGTATTGGCGGCGGACGACGATCCGACGATGGCGATCCTGTTACGGGCGGTGCTGCAGGCGCCGGCATTCGAACTCGTCGTTGCCGGCAATGGCGCGGATGCCTTGCGCGCCGCCAGCGCTCAGGATGCCTTCGATATCGCCTTGCTCGATGTCGAGATGCCGGAGGTCGATGGCTTGCAAGTGGCAGCGCAGTTGCGTAGGCAGTTTGGTGAGCGTCTGTGCATCGTGCTGCTGACTGGGCGCGAGGATGCGGCCTTCGTTGCCGCACAACAGAGTTTGCGGGCGCAATATCTGCCGAAACCGGTAGACTGGACGCAACTGCCGCAACGCCTGCGCGATTGGTCGGCCGAGCGCTGATCCCGTTTTGGCCGCTGGGCGCCGAAGCGGGTACACTGCGAAAAAAGCGATTGTGAACAGATGGAGGGGAAAATGAAAAAGAGTGTGTTGTTGCTGGCGGGACTGTTTGTTGCCATTTCGGTGCAGGCTTCGGAAGATCTGGCCAAGGCCAAGAACTGCATGACCTGTCATGCCCTGCAGAAGAAGATCGTCGGTCCGTCCTACAAGGACATTGCCGCCAAGCGGGCGGCTGAAAAAGGGGCGGAGGCGGCGCTTGCCGCCAAGATCAAGAACGGCAGCAAGGATGAGTGGGGCCAGGTACCGATGCCGGCCAACGCGGTCACCGACGCCGAGGCGAAGACTCTCGCCAAGTGGGTGCTGACGATCAAGTAAGCACGCCGCTCGCGTGATCCCAGGCGCCCGCAGAGGCGCCTTCAAATACAAATCGAGGAGACTGCATGGGACCGTTGACGCCCGAACAGAGGCGGCGGCGCTGGCTGGCGCTCGCCGTCGTCGCCGTTGCCTACATCCTGTCGTTTTTCCAGCGCTTCGCGCCGGCCGGCATCGCCCAGGACCTGGCGGCGACTTTTCAGACCTCGGCGGCGTCGCTTGGGGTACTGGCGGCGACCTATTTCTACATCTACACGCTGATGCAGATACCGACCGGGATTCTCGCCGACACCCTCGGGCCACGGCGCATCCTGGCGCTGGGCGGCCTGGTCGGCGGTATCGGCAGCCTGCTCTTCGGCTTCGCGCCCAGCCTCGATCTGGCGCTCGCCGGTCGGACGCTGGTCGGGCTCGGCGTCTCGGTGACCTTCATCGCCATGCTCAAGCTGATCGCCGTCTGGTTCGAGGAAAGCCGCTTCGCGACCATGGTCGGCATCTGCATGCTGGTCGGCAATCTCGGCTCGGTTCTTGCCGGTGCGCCCTTGTCGGCGATGGCCCAGGCGACCGGCTGGCGCGGCGTGTTCATCGGCGTTGGCGGCCTGTCGCTGGTGCTGGCGGCACTGTGCTGGCTGATCGTGCGCGATGCGCCGGGCACCGGCCAGTCGGCGCCGCGTCCCCGCTTCGATCGCACCGTCGTCCTCTCCGGCCTGCTCGCGGTCCTGCGCAACCGCTCGACCTGGCCGGCGGCGCTGGTCAATACCGGCATGTCGGGCGCCTTCTTCACCTTCGCCGGCTTGTGGGCGACGCCTTACCTGATGCAGGTGCATGGCATGGCGCGGGCGGTCGCGGCCAACCACCTGTCGCTATGGTTCGGCGGCTTCGCCGTTGGCTGCCTGTTCATCGGCGGCCTGTCCGATCGTCTCGGCCGGCGCAAGCCGGTGATGATCGCCGTCTCGCACGTCTATGTGGCGATCTGGCTGGTCCTGCTGTCCTGCGCGACGATGCCGTTGCCGCTGTCCTATGCGCTGTTCGCGCTGCTCGGTCTGAGCACCGCCGGCTTCAGCCTGACCTGGGCCTGCGCCAAGGAAGTCAATCCGCCGTTGCTTTCCGGGATGTCCACCAGCATCGCCAACATGGGCGGTTTCCTCTGCGCGGCGATCATGCAGCCGGTCGTCGGCTGGATCATGGATCTCGGCTGGCAGGGCGAGATGGTCGGCGGCGCCCGCGTCTACGACCTTGCCACCTGGCAGCACGGCGTGCTGGCTGCAACCTTGTGTGCCGTCCTGGGGGCAGCGGCCAGTTGGCGCATCCGGGAAACCCGCTGTCGCAACATCTGGCAAGCCAACTGAAACGCACCGCCTGAGCAGGGTGGTCGTACAATGGAGACGCCTTGCTTCGGGGTTGTAAATTAGCGTATGCTTATATTTATGAAACCGTTCCTCCTGCGCTCCCTTGTCCTCGCCTGCCTGCTTGCCGCCACCGGCGTGCGAGCCGCGGATTCCCTGCCCGTCGTCACTGTCGCGCCGCACGCGGTCGACTTGGCGTTCCCTGCCGAAGCCGTCGTGGAGGCGGTGCAGCAGGCGACGGTCGGTACCCAGATTGCCGGACGCGTCCTCGAAGTCCATGCCGACGCCGGCCAGCAGGTGGCCAAGGGCGCCCTGCTCATGCGCATCGATGGTCGCGAAGCGGCGGAAGCGGCGCGCGCTGCCGAAGCGCAGTACGCGATGGCCAAGCTCAATTACGAACGGCAGCGCCAGCTCAAGGAACAGAAGTTCGTCAGCCAGGCGGCGGTAGACAAGGCCAAGGCCGATTTCGACGCCGCCGCCGCCAACCGTAGCGCCGCCGGCGCCAGCCAGAGCCACGCCAGCATCGTCGCGCCGATGGCCGGCATCGTCGCCCGGCGGCATGCCGAGCCGGGCGACATGGCGATGCCCGGCGCGCCGCTGTTCACCATTTACCAGCCGGGGGGGCTGCGCGTCACGGCGAGCATTCCGCAGCACCGTCTGCCGGCGATGCGTGGCGTGACGACGGCGCGTGTCGAATTCCCGGAACTCGGCAAATGGGTCGATGCGACGACGATCCAGCTACTGCCGACCGCCGATGCGGCAACCCACGTCAGCACCGTGCGCGTCGGCCTGCCGGCGCTGCCCGATGTCGTTCCCGGCATGTTCGCGCGGGTGCATTTCGTCACCGGCCAGGCCCAGAAACTGACCGTGCCGGTCGCCGCCGTCGTCCGTCGCGGCGAGGTCGCGGCGGTTTATGTGCAGGCTGCCGACGGTCGTCTGCTGCTGCGCCAGTTGCGCCTAGGTGAAGCCGTCGGCAAGGGCGAGATCGAGGTGCTGGCCGGCCTCGCCAGCGGCGACAAGGTCGTCGTCGATCCGGTCAAGGCGGCGATTTCCCTGAAGTCGGGCAAGTAGCATGGCGACCGACCAGACGACGCTCGGCATTTCCGGGCGCATCGCCGCCGCCTTCCAGTCATCGCGCATGACGCCGCTGCTGGCGCTGGTCGCTTTCCTGCTCGGCTTCTTTGCGACCTTGGTGACGCCGCGCGAGGAGGAGCCGCAGATCGACGTCACCATGGCCGACGTGCTGGTCGCCTGGCCGGGCGCTTCGGCCAACGATGTCGAGAAACTGGTGGCGACGCCCGGCGAGCAGGTGCTGTCGCGCATGCACGGCGTCGAGCACGTCTATTCGCTGGCGCGCCCCGGCATGGCGGTGATCACCGTGCAGTTCGCGGTCGGCGTCAAGTACAACGACGCCGTGCTGCGCCTGCACGACACCGTGATGGCGCACCGCGACTGGCTGCCGCCCAGCCTCGGCGTGCGCGACCCGGTGATCAAGCCGCGCGGCATCGACGACGTGCCGATCGTCTCGCTGACCTTCCATACCAGCGATCCGGCGCGCTCGGCCTACGAACTGCAGCAGGTCGCCCGCGCCGTCGAGATCGAGCTGAAGCGGATCAAGGGCACGCGCGACGTGTCCACCCTCGGCGGTCCCGACCATGCCGTGCGCGTCCTGCTCGACGCCGAGCGCATGAACGCCTTCGGCGTCACGCCGCAGGACATCGCCGGCGCGCTCACCGTGTCCAACGACCTGCAGTCGTCGGGCAGCCTGATCGCCGGCAACCGCGACATCCTGGTGCAGACCGGCACCTACCTCGAATCGGCGGCCGACGTGCGGCGCCTGGTGGTTACCGTCGTCGACCGCAAACCGATCTACCTCGGCGACGTTGCCCGCGTCGAGGACGGTCCCGACCAGCCGAAACGCTACGCCTGGTTCGGCAGCAGCGCCGGCGAGTTCCCGGCGGTCACCATCCAGCTCTCCAAGCAGCCCGGCGTCAACGCCGCCGACATCGCCGACGCGGCGATCGCCCGCATCGACAGCCTGAAAAACGTCGTCATCCCGGACGGCGTCGAGGTCACGGTCACCCGCAACTACGGCCAGACGGCGACCGAGAAGGCGCAGAAGCTGATCGGCAAGCTGGTCTTCGCCACCGCCTTCGTCGTCGCCCTGGTCTTCTTCGCCCTCGGCCGGCGCGAGGCGGTGATCGTCGGCGTTGCCGTGACGCTGACCCTGGCGGCGACGCTGTTCGCTTCCTGGGCCTGGGGCTTCACGCTGAACCGGGTATCGCTGTTCGCGCTGATCTTCTCGATCGGCATTCTGGTCGACGACGCCATCGTCGTCGTCGAGAACATCCACCGCTGGCAGGCGCTGCACCCGGGCAAGGGGCTGCTGGAGATCATTCCCGGCGCCGTCGATGAAGTCGGCGGGCCGACCATCCTGGCGACCTTGACGGTGATTGCCGCGCTGCTGCCGATGGCCTTCGTCTCCGGGCTGATGGGCCCGTACATGAGCCCGATCCCGATCAACTCGTCGATGGGCATGGCGTTGTCGCTGGCCATCGCCTTCGTCGTCACGCCCTGGCTGGCGGCGCGGCTGATGAAGGCGCACGGCCACACCGCCGGCAGCCACGCCCCGTCGAAGCTCGACGCGACGCTGGACCGCACTTTCCGCCGCCTGCTGACGCCCTTCCTCGATCCGGCGAAGGGCGCCGCGGCGCGCCTCAAGCTCGGGCTGGCCGTCGTCCTGCTGATTGCCGGCTCGGTGTCGCTCACCTATTTCCAGCTGGTCGTCCTGAAGATGCTGCCCTTCGACAACAAGAGCGAATTCCAGGTCGTCGTCGACATGCCGGCCGGCACGCCGGTCGAGGAAACGGCACGGGTGCTGCAGGAGATCGGCGGCGAACTGGCCAAGGTGCCGGAAGTCGTCAATTACCAGGCCTACGCCGGCACCGCCAGCCCGATCAACTTCAACGGTCTGGTCCGCCAGTACTACCTGCGCGCGGCGCCGGAAAAGGGCGACATCCAGGTCAACCTGGTCGACAAGCATGAGCGTTCGCGGCAGAGCCACGAGATCGCCGTCTCGGTGCGCGATGCCATCGAAGCCATCGGCAAGCGCAACGGCGGCGTCGCCAAGGTGGTCGAAGTGCCGCCCGGACCGCCGGTGATGTCGCCGATCGTCGCCGAAATCTACGGTCCCGATTACGCCGGTCAGATCGCCGTCGCCCGCCAGGTGCGCGCGGCTTTCGCGGCGACTGACGACATCGTCGCCATCGACGACTACATCGACGCCGACGCCCGCAAGTTCGTCCTCCACGTGCTGCAGGCGAAGGCGGCGCAGCTCGGCGTCGCCCAGCGCGACATCGTCGACGTCGTCGGCATGGGGTTGTCCGGCCTCGACGTGACGCCGGTACGCAACACCGAATCGAAGTTCGCGGTGCCGGTGCGCATCGTCCTGCCGCCGGAGCAGCTGTCCTCGCTCGACAGCCTGCTCAAGCTCCGCGTCCGTTCGCGCGAAGGCCGTCTGGTGCCGGTTTCGGAACTGGTCGAAGTGCGCGAGCTGGCGCGCGAGAAGACCATCTATCACAAGGATCTGTTGCCGGTCGTCTATGTCGTCGGCGACATGGGCGGCAAGCTCGATTCGCCGCTCTACGGCATGTTCGACATCCGCAGCAGGATCAACGGCATGGCGCTCAAGGAAGGCGGCACGCTCGGCGAATGGTTCATCCGCCAGCCGGGCGATCCCTACGCCGGCTACAGCGTCAAATGGGACGGTGAATGGCAGGTGACCTACGAAACCTTCCGCGACATGGGGCTGGCCTACGCGGTCGGCCTGATCCTGATCTACCTGCTGGTCGTCGCCCATTTCGGTTCGTATCTGGTGCCGCTCATCATCATGGCGCCGATCCCGCTCACCATAATCGGCGTCATGCCCGGCCACGCGCTGTTCGGCGCTCAATTCACGGCGACCTCGATGATCGGCATGATCGCGCTGGCCGGCATCATCGTCCGCAACTCGATCCTGCTGGTCGATTTCATCAAGCTGCAGGTCGCCGCCGGCATGGATTTCCACGACGCGGTGATCCAGTCGGCGGCGGTACGGGCCAAGCCGATCGCCCTCACCGCGCTGGCCGCCATGCTCGGCGCCATGTTCATCCTCGACGACCCGATCTTCAACGGCCTGGCCCTGGCGCTGATCTTCGGCATCCTGGTGTCCACGCTGCTGACCCTGGTCGTCATCCCCGTCCTCTACTTCGCCGCTTTCCGCAAGGAGCATCACTCATGACCACCGAACGCTACATCCGCATCATGGCCGGCTTTTTCGTCATGCTGTCGCTCGCCCTCGGCTGGCAGGGATCGCCGATCTTCGTCTCGGAATGGTTCCTCGCCTTCACCGCCTTTGTCGGCCTCAACCTGTTCCAGAGCGGCTTCACCGGCTTCTGTCCGCCGGAAAAGCTGCTCAGGAAGCTCGGCGTCAAATCCGGCGGCAGCGGCTGCGGCTGCTGAACTGCTCAGTGCGTCGTATATTCGGCGCTGAAGCCGGCGTCGGTGATCGCCTGCAGGATTTCCTCAGGGCAGACGAAGTTGCCGTGCTCGACATCGGTGATGCCGCTTGCCGGCTCGATCTCGAGATGCTCGATACCCGGTAGGTCCTGAATCGCGTTGGCCAGCGCCCGCACGCATTGCGCGTCGCGCAGGCCGGCGACCTTGAATGACTGTCTGTGCATGATGCCCTCCGCGCTGCCTGTGGGGATGTCCCTTAGGCAGCGCCGCTGGCAGCAAGTTCACTCCTCGGCGTGGTGCTTGCCGCCGAGCTTGTCCATGACCGCGTAGAGCACGCCGGAAATGACGAAAGTCATGTGGATGCCGACCTTCCAGGCCAGTTGTTCGTTGCTGTGCGAGCCGACGTGCATGAAGGCCTTGAGCAGTTCGATCCCGGAAATGGCGACGATCGAGCCGATCAGCTTCATCTTCAGGTCGGCGAAGCCGACATGGCCCATCCAGTTCGGGCGGTCCTCGTTGTCGCCGGTGTTGATCTTCGAGACGAAGTTCTCGTAGCCGGCGAAGACGATGATGATCAGCAGGTTGGCGATCATCACGACGTCGATCAGCGTCAGGATGCCGATGATGATGTCGCTGCCGTCGGCGCTGAAGACCTGCGGCGCGAGCTTGAAGAACTCCTTGACGAACTTGATCAGCAGGATGCCGATGGCGAGGATCAGCCCGATATAGAAGGGGGCGAGCAGCCAGCGGCTGTTGAACATCAGGACTTCGAGCTTGTGTTCGAGCGATTTCATGGTTTTCTCCGTAGGGATGGGGTGCGTTATTGTGCAATGCCGCATGCGGCAAATCCATTTCCGGCAAGGGGTGGGGGCAGCGATGCGCATGCTTTTGCTGCGTGAGCAAATGGAGGCCGGAGGCGTCAAGGCGGGGCTTGGGGCGGCGTTGCCATGACTTTGGCAAGCGCCGGGCTTTCTTCGAGCAAAGACTTCGGTTTTATCGATCGGTCGGCGCCGGCGAGGCGGGCGGCGGACGATGGCAAGCGTCGCCGAATTGCGGCATGATCCGCTCTGTCCGCAACTCAAGAAAGGCTGGGCGGCGCCCTCTGGGGCCGCAGCATGAAGCATTCTCCCGTTTTACCGAGCATCGCAATTTCCTTGTTTGCCGTTGGCGGAGGCTACTGACATGGAAATCTTTCTACTGGTCGCGCTGATCGTCCTCAACGGCGTGTTCGCGATGTCCGAAATCGCCCTCGTCACCGCCCGTCGCGCCCGTCTTGCCAAGCTGGCCGAAGATGGCGACGGTGCCGCCGCGGTAGCAATGCAGTTGGGCGAAGACCCGACCCGCTTCCTGTCCACGATCCAGATCGGCATCACCTCAATCGGCATCCTCAACGGCATCGTCGGCGAGGCCGCGCTCGCCGGGCCGCTCGCCGTCTGGTTGCAAGGCTGGGGGGCCGATCGGGACCTCAGCGAAATCGGCGCCACGGTGCTGGTCGTTGTCGTCATCACCTATGTCTCGATCGTCGTCGGCGAACTGGTGCCGAAGCGGATCGGCCAGATCAACCCCGAAGGCATCGCCCGCCTGGTGGCGCGACCGATGAACTGGTTGGCCATCCTGTCGCGGCCTTTCGTCCTCTTCCTGTCGAATTCGACGGCCCTCTTGCTGCGCTTGCTCGGGCAGCGGGAAAGCCGCGGCCCGAGCGTCACCGAGGAAGAAATCCACGCCATGCTGGTCGAAGGCTCGGCCGCCGGCGTCATCGAGAAGAACGAGCACGACATGGTGCGCAACGTCTTCCGCCTCGACGACCGACAGCTCGGTTCGCTGATGGTGCCGCGCTCGGAAATCGTCTGGCTCGACATCAAGCGCCCGCTCGACGAGAACCTGGCGATCATCACCGAATCCGACCACGCCCGTTTCCCGGTCTGCCGCGATGGGCTGGAGAACATCATCGGCGTCCTCAATGCCCGCCAGTTGCTCGGCAAGACCCTGCGCGGCAGTACGCCCGGACTCGATGAAAAGCTGCAGCCGGCGGTCTATGTGCCGGAGTCGCTGACCGGGATGGAACTGCTCGAACAGTTCCGCAGTTCCGGCACCCACCTCGTCTTCGTCGTCGATGAATACGGCGAGGTGCAGGGCATGGTGACGCTGCAGGACCTGGTCGAGTCGGTGACCGGCGAGTTCGTCCCGAAGAACAAGGAAGACGCCTGGGCGGTTCAGCGCGAGGATGGCTCCTGGCTGCTCGACGGCCTGATCCCGGTGCTCGAACTGAAGGACACGCTCGGCTTGAAGAGCGTTCCGGAGGAGGAGAAAGGCCGCTACCACACCTTGTCCGGCATGCTGATGCTGCTCCTCGGCCGTCTTGCCGAGACCGGCGACCGCCAGGTCTGGGAAGGCTGGACGCTGGAAGTCGTTGATCTCGACGGCAAGCGGATCGACAAGGTGCTGGCGACGCCGTTGCCGGAAGTGCCGCCGGCGACCGCGAGCGAGGCGGAGCCGACGCCGTGAACGGCGTTGCCGCGGCTACCCCCGGGGGCGGCTTCTTCGCGCCGCGCTGGCGTGGCCAGGTGGCCTTGCGCCGTCTGTTCTGGTGGGACCTGCTCGCCGTCGGCACGCTGCTCAACGCCGGTTTCGCGGTCTTCGCGCTGATCCTGCTGACGCAGGGGCTGGCCGGAGGGACCTGGTTCGCGCTGCAGGCGCTGATCCTGCCCTACAACCTGTTCCTGGTGGCGACCGTCTGGCGCCATCCGCAGACCTCGACCGCGGCGCGCTCGGTCGCCCTGACCTGGTTGGGGGCCTGCCTGCTGGTCTGAAGCCTTACTCGTGGCGCAGCGCCTCGATCGGATCGAGGCGTGCCGCACGGCGCGCCGGCATGTAGCCGAAGAGGACGCCGATCGCCGCCGAGAAGCCGAAAGCGGTCAGGTTGATCGCCGGCGAGAACAGGAAGGGCATGCCCATCAGCGCCGTCAGGCCGAGGCAGGCGACAAAGGCGAGGGCGATGCCGAGCAGGCCGCCGAAGGCGGAAAGCGCCACCGCCTCGATCAGGAATTGCAGCAGCACTTCCTTCTCCAGCGCGCCGATGGCCAGCCGGATGCCGATTTCCCGCGTCCGTTCGGTGACCGAGACCAGCATGATGTTCATGATGCCGATGCCGCCGACCAGCAGGCTGACCGCGGCAACTGCGCCGAGCAGCGCGGTCATCGTGCCGATGGTGCCGGACAGCGTTTCGGCAATCTGCTTGGTGTCCATCACGTTGAAATTGTCGTCGGCGTTTTCGGCCAGTTTGCGCCGCTCGCGCAGCAGGCTGCGCAACTGGGCGATCGCCACTTTCGAGTCGCTGCCGTCCTTGAGCGAGACCATGATGCCGCCGATGTCGAGGCTGCCGGTCAGGCGGCGCTGCGCGGTCCTCAGCGGCAGCAGCACGGTGTCGTCCTGGTCCTGGCCCATGCCGCCCTGGCCCTTGGCGGCGAGCAGGCCGATCACCTCGCAGTCGAAGGACTTGACGCGGATGCTGTTGCCGAGCGGGCTGGCGTTGCCGAACAATTCCTTGCGCACGGTCTGGCCGATGATGCAGACGGCCTTGCCGGCGCTTTCCTCGTCGTCGGCGAAGCGGCGGCCGCTGGCCAGTTTCCAGTTGCCGGCGATGAAATAATCGTTGCTCGTGCCATTGACCGTAGACGACCAGTTGCGGGTCCCGGCGACCAGCGTCACCGCGCTGCCGACGGTCGGCGCCACCGCCTGCAGGCCGCCGACCTGCTGGCGGATCGCCTCGATGTCGGCGATCCGGAATTTCGGCGCGCCGGCGCTGTCGCGCCCCGGGCCGAGGCGCTGGCCGGGCATCACCATCAGCAGGTTGCTGCCGAGGCTGGATATCTGCTCGGCGACCATGCGCGTCGCGCCGTTGCCCAGCGTCACCATGGTGATCACGGCGGCGACGCCGATGACGATGCCGAGCACGGTCAGGAAGGAGCGCAGCAGGTTGCGGCGGATTTCGCGCAGGGCGAGCAGCAGGGCGTTCAGGAGCATGATGTCTGGCGGGTGTCGCAGTCGACGCGGCCGTCGACGAAATGCACGCTGCGGCTGGCGTAGGCCGCCATGTCCGGCTCGTGGGTGACCATGACGATGGTGATGCCCTGTTCGCGGTTGAGCGCCACCAGCAGTTCCATGATCTCGTGGCTGCGCTGGCTGTCGAGGTTGCCGGTCGGCTCGTCGGCGAGCAGCAGCAGCGGATTGGTGACGATGGCGCGGGCGATCGCCACGCGCTGCTGCTGGCCGCCGGAAAGCTCGGCTGGCGTGTGCCCCTCGCGTTCGGCCAGGCCGACCCGCTGCAGCGCGGCGCGCGCCGCCGCATGGCGTTGGGTGACCGGTTCGCCGCGGTAGAGCAGCGGCAGTTCGACATTTTCCAGCGCCGTCGTGCGCGCCAGCAGGTTGAAACCCTGGAAGACGAAACCCAGGCAGTGGCGACGGAGCAAGGCGCGCTGGTTGCGGTCGAGTTCTTCGACGGCGATGCCCTGGAAGCGGTAGGAGCCGCTGCTCGGCGTATCGAGGCAGCCGAGCAGGTTCATCGCCGTCGATTTGCCGGAACCGCTCGGCCCCATGACGGCGACGAACTCGCCGGCGGCGATCGCGAGGTCGATGCCGCGCAGCGCCTGGAAGGCGACGTCACCGCTGCCATAGGTCTTGGTGATGGCGCGCAGTTCGATCAGCGGCGCGGTCGTTTCACTCACGGCTTGCCCGCCTGGTATTCGGTGATCACCGCCATGCCGGGCTGCAGTTCGCCGCCGGTGATCTCGGTCTGCCGGCCGTTGCTGACGCCGGTGGTGACGGCGACCGGACGCGGCTGGCCGTCGATCAGCACCCAGACCTGGCTGCCGCTGCCGTTGGCGGAAGCCGGACGGTTCTTGGGCGCATCCGGCGGTCTCGGCATCAAGCGCCGGAGGATGCTGCCGCTCGGTGCCGCTGCCGCGCTGGCGGCCGGCGTGTAGCGCAGCGCGGCATTCGGCACCAGCAGCGCGTCGGCGCGTTCGGCGGTGACGATGGTGGCGCTCGCCGTCATGCCCGGGCGCAGCGCCAGATCGTCGTTGGCGACGTCGAGCACGGTCTTGTAGGTGACGACGTTATCGGTCGTCGTCGAGCCCAGGCCGACGCGCCGGATGCTCGCCGGAAAGTGCCGCCCCGACCAGGCCGAGACGGTGAAGCTGGCCGGTTGCCCGGGTTTGACGCTGGCGACGTCGGCTTCATCGACCTTGACCTGCAGTTCCATGCGCGTCAGGTCCTCGGCCAGCACGAACAGCACCGGCGTCGTCATCTGCGCGGCGACGGTCTGTCCGGGTTCGACCTTGCGCGTCAGGACGACGCCTTCGACCGGCGAGCGGATCGTCGCCTTGGTCAGGTTGGTCTCGTCGGTCTTCAGCGCCGCCCGCGCCTGCGCCACCTGCGCCAGGGCGCTGGCTTCGCTGGCGACGGCGCGCTGCACGGCGGCGTCGGCGGTGTCGAGTTCGCTGGGCGCCGGCACCTTGCCGCCGGACAACTCGGCGACCCGCCGCATGCGCGCCAGCGCCGCCCGGTTCTCGGCCAGCGTCGCCCGCGCCTCGGCGACGCTGGCTTCGGCCGCGGCGACGGCGGCGCGCGACTTGATCACCGCGTCGTCGAGCTTGGCCGGGTCGAGGCGGGCGAGCAACTGGCCTTTCCTGACGACGTCGTTTTCCTGGACCAGCACTTCGGCCAGCGTGCCCGACAGTTCGCTGCCGACATCGACCGACTTGGTCGGCTGCAGCGTGCCGCTGGCGCTGGCAGTGACGACCAGTTTGCCGCGCGCGGCGGGTTCGGTCAGATACTGTCCCGGCGCTTCGCCTTTGCTGCCGAGGGCCAGCCAGCCGACCAGGAGGAGCAGGGCGGCGCCGCCACCGGCCAGCCACCAGCGGCGGCGGGAAGCGGTCTGGCCGCGCTGGGCACCGGCCAGCAACTGGCGCAGCGCATCGGGAGTTCCGTTGGTTTTTTCGCTCATGGTGTTTCCGTGGCCGGCGCGGCAGCATCGTCCCAACCGCCGCCGAGCGCCTTGTAAAGTTTGATCAGTGTCGTCAGTTGCAGCGCCTCGGCGTTCGCCAGGCTGTCCTCGGCGCTGAGCCGGGTGCGTTCGCCGTCGAGCACGTCGCGGAAGTCGGTGAGGCCGGATTCGTAGAGCTGGCGGGCGAGCGTCGCCGCGTTGCGCGCCGCCGCCGCTGCCTGACGTCGGGCGACGATGCGCTGGCGGGCGGCGGCATGCGCGTAGAGCGCATTCTCGACCTCCTCCAGGGCGCCGAGCACGCTCTCCTCGTAGGCGTGCAGCGCTTCCTCGCGGCGCGCGTCCTGCGCGTCCACGGCGGCACGCAGGCGGCCGCCGTCGAACAGCGTCGCCGCCAGCGAGCCGGCCAGCGTGCGCAGCAGCGTGTCGCTGCCGCCGAGCGCGCCGAGGCTGTAGGCCTGCCAGCCGAAACTGCCGCTCAGCGTCAGGCTGGGAAAACGCGCCGCGAGCTTCTGTCCGGTGCGTGCGGTTTCCGCCGCCAGCGTGCGCTCGGCGGCGATCAGGTCGGGACGGCGAGTGAGGACGCGGGCCGGGATGTCGACCGCGAGGTCGGCCGGCACGTCCGGCAAGCCGTCGGCGGCGTCCAGCGTCGTGTCGAGCGCACCGGGCGCGGCGCCGAGGAGGACGGCGAGACGGTTGCCCGCCTCGCGGGCGGCAATCTCCAGGTCGGGCAGGCTGGCCCGGGTCTGTTCGCGGTTGGCGATCGCCTGTTCGACGTCGAGGCTGCCGGCCAGCCCGGCCTGCCGTCGCCAGTCGGCGATGCGCGCGCTTTCCTCCTGGGTGGCCAGGTTGTCGCGGGCGATTGCCAGGCGCTGCCGGGCGCTGCGCAGATCGACGTAGTTCTGCGCCACCTCGGCGACCAGGGTGACGCGCACCTGTTCGAGGCTGGCCGCGGCCGCTGCGGCGTCGGCGTCGGCCGCCTCGACGGCACGGCGCTGGCCGCCGAAGAGGTCGATCTCCCAACGCGCGTCGAAGCCGGCGTCGTACAGCGTGCTGCTCGTCCCGGCGGCGTGGCTGCGGGTCTTGCCGGCACTCGCCGAGAGCGTCGGCAACTGGTCGCCGATGGCCTGGCGGCGGGCAGCCCGCGCCTGACGCAGGCGGGCCTCGGCCTGCTTGAGGTCGAGGTTGGCGGCCAGGGCGCGGGCGATCAGGTTGTCCAGCGTTGCGTCGTCGAGTTGCTGCCACCAGCGGCGCAGCAGCGGGTCGATATCGCCGGTCGTCGCTACGGCCGGCTGGCTGTGCCATAACGTTGGCAGCTTCAGCGCCGGCAAACGGTAATCCGGGCCGACGGCGGGCAAGGAAGTGCAGGCGGCGAGCACGGCGCAGGCGAGCGCGGCGAGCACCTGGCGCGGTCGGAGGAGGGGGCTGGCTTCGGTCATGGCCGAATGATCCCCCGCCGCCTTGTTAAGTGCCGTTAAGAAGCGGTATGCGTTTGCTTCCGCCCTGGCCGCGGATGGCTCGCTATAATCCGCTGACCGCTTTCCCGAGTCCCTTGTCATGAAGCTGCCTATTCTCCTTCCCCTGTTCTTCGTCGGCTGTCTGCCAGCGCTGGCCGCGTCGAACGCGCCAGTCAGCCGGGTCGTGCTCTATCCGGGCAGCGCCTTGATCGAGCGTACCGCGAATGTGCGCGCCGGTGCCCAAGAATTGCAGATCGCCGGCCTGCCTGCCAGTTTCGACGCCGACAGCGTGCAGATCGAGGCCGATGCCGGGATCGAGATCGGCGAGCTGGTCTGGCGCGACAGCGCGCGCAGCGCGCCGCTCAATGCCGAGGAGGCGCGGCTGGAAAAGCTGGTCCGCCAGTTGAGCGAGCGCGTCGCGCAGCTCGACGGCGAACGGCTGGCGGCGGAGCGCACGCTGAAGTATCTCGATGCGCTGGCTTCGCCCGGCGACGCCATCCACGACGGCAACCCGCAGCGTGTGCTCGACGCCCTGCGCCTGGGCGGCGTCCAGGCGCAGCGGCGTATTCTCGAGATCGACTCGGAAAAGCGCGACCTCGAACGCGAACTGCAGGCCCGCCAGCACGACCTCGAACGCGTCCGCCCGGCGGTCGCCGCCGTCCGTCAGCTCGACCTGCGCCTGAACGCGCGGCGTGATGGCCGCGTCCGCCTGCGCTACCTGTTCGCCGAGGCCGGCTGGCGGCCGGCTTACCGCGCCAAGCTCGACAGCGACGGCCGGCGGGTCGAGATCGAGCGTCTGGCGCAGATCGCCCAGCGCAGCGGCGAGGACTGGAGCAAGGTCGAACTCGCGTTATCCACCGGCCAGCCGCAGCAGCGCGTCGCCGGCCCGCTGCCCGACCCCTGGAATCTTTCGCTGCGCCCTGAGCAACGCCCCGAAGCGCGCGCCATGATGCCGATGATGGCGGCCGCCCCGGCGCCCATGGCGAAACGTGGCGTGGCGGCGGACCAGGCTGCCGAGCCTTTGTTCGAGGTAGCGGTGACGCAGAGCGAATTCGCCACCGAATACGCGATTCCCGGCCGCATCGACCTGCCGGCCGACGGGCGCAAGGTGGCGGTGGCGCTGGGCAGCCTGCAGGTGCCGGTGGAGCTGCACGCGCAGGTGGCGCCGCGCCAGGACAAGGCCGCCTACCTGGTTGCCCGCGGCGCGCTGCCGGAAGGCGTCTGGCCTGCCGGTCCGCTGCAGATCTACCGCAACGGCGCCTACGTCGGCCAGACCACCTGGGATCCGGCGCAGGAAACGCGCTTGGAGCTACCTTTCGGACGTGACGAGAAGATCAAGGTGGCGGTGCGCAACCTGGCCGCCGACCAGGCGCGCGCCGGCTTCGTCGGCCAGCAGGCGGAACGCCGCATCGCCGACGTGTTCACGGTGACCAACCAGCACGCGCGGCCGGTCGACATCCGCGTCATCGACGCCAGCCCGGTCGCCCGCGACAGCCAGATCGAGGTCGAGGCCAGCTTCCAGCCGCCGGTCACCGATAAAGACTGGGACGACCGGCCAGGTGTCGTCGCCTGGGAACAGCGTCTCGATGCCGGCGCGGCGGCCAGCTTCACCGCCGATTACCGCATCCGCTGGCCGAAAGAGCGCAAAGTCATCGGCCTGCCCTGAACCCCAAACGAACGGAGATAACAAAATGAAGATCGGATTCATCGGCCTTGGCATCATGGGCCGCCCGATGGCCCTCAACCTGCTCAAAGGCGGCCACCAGGTCAGCGTCTGGGCGCGTCGCGCCGAATCGATGCAGCCCTTGCTCGACGCCGGCGCCAGCGGCGCCGCGTCGCCCGCCGACGTTGCGCGTGATCAGGAACTGGTGATCTCGATGGTCGCCGATGCGCCGGATGTCGCCGAAGTCATGCGCGGCGTCGCCAGTGCCGGCACCAGCGGGTTGGTTGCCGTCGACATGAGCACCATTGCGCCGGCGGCAGCCAAGGCCATTCACGAAGAACTGGCGGCGGCCGGCGTCGATTTCGTCGATGCGCCGGTCTCCGGCGGCGAAGTCGGTGCGATTGCCGGTACGCTTTCGATCATGGCCGGCGGTTCCGACGCCGCTTTTGCCCGCGCCGAGCCGGCGTTTGCCTGCCTGGGTAAGAACATCGTCCACGTCGGCGGGCCCGGCGCCGGGCAGGTGACCAAGGCGGCCAATCAGATCGTCACCGGCATGGGCGTGCTGGCGGTCGCCGAGGCGATGGCCTTCGCCTCGAAAAACGGCGTTGACTGCAGCAAGGTGCGCGAAGCGCTGCTCGGCGGCTTCGCCTACACGAAGATCCTGGAAAACCACGGCCAGCGCATGCTCGACCGCAATTTCAAGCCGGGCTTCAAGAGCTGGATGCACGAGAAGGACTTGAACATCGTCATGCAGACGGCGCACGAACTTGGCCTCTGCCTGCCCGGTTCGGCGGCGACCGCGCAGATGTTCAACGCGATGGTCGGCTCGGGGCTGGGCGAGGAGGATTCGATCGCCGTGTTGAAGCTGCTGGAAAACCTGTCGGGGCAGGCATGAAGATCGGTTTCATCGGCCTGGGCGCGATGGGGCGCCCGATGGCCTTGCACCTGCAGGCGGCCGGCCATGAGTTGCACGTCTGGGCGCGCCGCCCGGCCAGCGCCGACGGCCTGCCGGCCACCGTGCACCCGACGCCGGCCGCGCTCGGCGCGGCGTGCGAGGTGGTGTTCACGGTCATCACTTCAAGCGCCGACGTCGAAGGCGTGGCGCTTGGCGACAGCGGCCTGATCCACGGCATGGCGCCGGGCAGCGTGCTGGTCGATTGCTCGACCATCGCGCCGGATGTCGCCCGGCGCATCGCCGGCCAATTGGCGGAGAAGGGCATCCACATGCTCGACGCGCCGGTCTCCGGCGGCGAGCAGGGGGCGATTGCCGCGACGCTGGCGATCATGGCCGGCGGCGACGCGGCGGTGCTCGAACGGGTGCGCCCGCTGCTCGAAAAACTCGGCCAGCGCATCGTCCATATCGGCCCCAACGGCGCCGGCCAGGTCGCCAAGGCCTGCAACCAGATGATCATGGTCGCCGCCATCGAAGCCGTTGCCGAAGCGATGCACCTGGCCAGGGCCGCTGGCGTCGATCCGGCCAAGGTGAAACAGGCGCTGGCCGGCGGCTCGGCCGGCTCGCGCGTGCTCGACATCATGGGCCAGCGCATGGTCGACCGCGATTTTTCGGCCGGCATCGAGGCCCGCCTGCATCACAAGGACTACGGGCTGGTACTCGCAGCGGCGCGCCAGAGCGGCGTGCCGGTGGCCTTGACGGCGAGCGTCGCCCAGCAATTGAACGCGCTGATGGCGCTGGGTTTCGGCAAGGACGACACGAGTTCGCTGCTGCGCGTGCTGGAGGCGGGCCGGCGGGGCGTTTAAAGCATTGAGTAAATTTACTCAGGACTTGAAACGGTTTCCTGCTGCCCCGCGCAGCGCGGGCAGACCGCGCTGATTTCGACTTCCGGGCTGTCCAGGCGGTGGCCGGCGGCTTGCAGGCTGGCGAAGAGGCGGGCCGAGACGTCGGGGTCGCGCAGTTCGCTGACGCCGTTGCAGCGCGGGCAGAGCAGGAATAGCGCCGGCGACGGGTGGCTGCTGTGGCGGCAGGCGACGAACAGGTTGAGGCGGCCGATGCGGTGCGCCAGGCCCTGGGCGATCAGGAAATCGAGGGCGCGGTAGACGGTGGGAGGGGCGGCGTTGGGGCGGGTCTGCCGCATCTGTTCGAGGAGGTCGTAGGCCTTGATGCCGTTCGGCTGGCGACCGAGCAGCGCCAGTACTTCGCGGCGGATCGCGGTGAGGCTGGCGCCCTGTTGCCGGCAGCGGGTTTCGGCGCGCTCGAGCAACTCGGCTTCGGCATCGGGTTCAATCATTCTCGAAGTCGACTTGGTGGTGGGGATGCGATGTTATAACATCGCCCGTCCGCAATCGATAGCGTTGCGGTCGGGTGCGCAGCGTCGGTTCGGGTTGGCCGTGCCGGTTGCGGGCATGCCGCAGACGTCCCATGACGAACAAGGAAAGATCGATGTCACGATCCACTGCAAAACCGGGGTTGCCGAGCGAGGCCGAGCTGCTGTCAGCATCGGAAGATGAATACATGTCGCCGACCCAGCTGGCCTTCTTCCGCCAGCGCCTGCTCGACGAGGAGGCGGCGCTGCGCGGTGCTGCCGAAGAGACTACGCATCACCTGCAGGAGACGGCGGCCGAGCCCGATCCCAACGATCGCGCCAGCGCCGAGGAGGAGCATGCGCTGGAACTGCGCGTGCGCGATCGCGAGCGCAAACTGTTGAAGAAGATCGACCAGGCGCTGAAGCGCATCGATGACGGCAGCTATGGCTGGTGCGAGGATACCGGCGAGCCGATCGGCATCGCCCGCCTGCTGGCGCGGCCGACCGCCAGCCTGTGCCTGGAGGCGCAGGAACGGCACGAACAGAGGCGGCGCCAGTTCGGCGGTTGAGGCCGGCGGTTGGTCCGCGGAGCAGCGTTTCGAACCAGGGAGGAATAGCCGATGAAGAAATCACCTCTATTGCTGCTTGCCCTGCTTGCGCTGCAAGCGGCGGCGCATGAGCAGCATGCCCACCAGCATGGGCTCGGCCAGCTTGGCATCGTCGTCGAAGGGGCGCAGCTGACGCTGTTGCTGGAGGCGCCGCAACACGATCTGGTCGGTTTCGAGCGGGCGGCGCGGAGCCCACGCGAACAACTGGCTGCCCAGGCGGCTCTGGAGAAGCTGCGCGCGCCGGCGCAGCTTTTCGTACCGACAGCGGCCGCGCAGTGCGCCTTGAGCGAACAGAAGGTCACTGCCCCGCTGCTTGACGGGCAAGGCGGCGGCGATGGTCACGGCGATATCGAAGCGCGCTATGTCTATCTTTGTGCCAACCCGCTGGCGCTCGATGGCCTGCGGGTCCAGGTCGGCGAGGCATTCCCGCGCCTGCGCGCGCTCGAAGTCAGTTTTGCCGGCCCGAAGGGGCAGAAGGCCGGTCGCGTGGATATCCGGCAGCCGGTCTTCTCCTGGTAGGCATGGCGATCCGCATCGACGATCTGCTGTTTCGCTGGCGCGCCGCCGCGCCGCCAGCCGTTCGTCTCGAACACCTGGCCGTCGCCGCCGGTCGCAGTTTGTTCCTGCACGGGCCGAGCGGCGCCGGCAAGAGCACCTTGCTCAACCTGATCGGCGGCGTCCTGCAGCCCGAGCGCGGCCGCATCGAATTGCTCGGCCAAGCGCTCGGCGCGCTGTCGGCGGCGCGGCGCGACGCTTTCCGCGCCGACCATCTCGGTTTCATCTTCCAGCAGTTCAACCTGCTGCCCTGGCTGTCGGCGCGCGACAACGTGCTGCTGCCCTGCCGCTTTTCGCGGCGTCGCCGGCAGCGCGCCGACGATCCGGCGGCCGCGGCGGCGCGCCTGCTGGCGGCGCTCGACCTGGAGCCCGCGGCGACGGCGGCGCCCGCCGGCGAACTGTCGGTCGGCCAGCAGCAGCGCGTCGCCGCGGCGCGCGCGCTGATCGGCCGGCCGGAAATCATCGTCGCCGACGAGCCGACCTCGGCGCTCGACGCCGCCCGCCAGGATGCCTTCATCGAGCTGTTGCTGGGTGAGGCGAGGGCGGCCGGCAGCGCGCTCGTCTTCGTCAGCCACGATCTGCGGTTGGCCAGGCATTTCGACGACAGCCTCGCCCTGGCCGGAGGCGAGGCATGAACGCACTCTGGCGGCTGGCCCTGGCCAGCGCCTGGAACCGTCGCCTCAGCCTGGGGCTGACGCTGCTCGCCGTGCTCCTGGCGACGACCCTGCTGCTCTCGGTCGAACGCATCCGCCAGGCGGCGCGCGACGGTTTCGCGCAGTCGGTTTCCGGTACCGACCTGGTCGTCGGCGCCCGCAGCAGCCCGGTGCAACTGGTGCTGTATTCGGTGTTCCGGCTCGGTGAGGCGACCAACAACCTGAGCTGGGACAGCTATCGGAAGATCGCCGCCGACCCGGCGATCGCCTGGAGCGTGCCGCTGGCGCTCGGCGACTCGCACCGCGGTTTCCCGGTGCTCGGCACGACGCCGGCCTATTTCGACCATTACCGCTACGGCGACCGCCAGCCGCTGCGCTTCGCCAGCGGCCAGGTTTTCTCCGGCATCTTCGACGCCGTGCTCGGCGCCGAGGTGGCGCAGCGCCTGGGCTACCGCATTGGCGACCAGATCACGCTGACGCACGGCGACGGCGGCCTGGCCGGCATGGAGCACGCCGACAAGCCGTTCAGTGTGGTCGGCATCCTGGCGCCGACCGGGACGCCGGTCGATCGCACGGTGCATGTCGGGCTCGCCGCCATTGAGGCGATCCATCTCGACTGGGTGGGCGGCACGCCGCTGCCGGGTTTCTCGATCGGCGCCGACATTGTGCAGAAGTTCGACCTGACGCCGAAGTCGATCACCGCTTTCCTCGTCGGCCTGCACCGGCGCGTCGAAGTTTTCCGCCTGCAGCGCAAGATCAACGAATTCGCCGGTGAGCCGCTGCTCGCCGTGCTCCCCGGCGTCGCCCTCGACCAGTTGTGGCAGACCGTCGGCATCGTCGAGCAGGCCCTGCAGGCGGTGTCCTGGCTGGTGCTGGTGGTCGGTCTGGCCGGGCTGATGGCGACGCTGCTCGCCGGCCTCAACGAGCGGCGGCGCGAAATGGCGATCCTGCGCTCGCTGGGCGCCGGACCGCGCCACATCCTTGGCCTGTTGCTGCTCGAAAGCGGCTTGGTCAGCCTGCTCGGCGCGTTCTGCGGCCTCGGCCTGCTCAGCCTGTTCGCCGCCAGCGGCGACGGGCTGCTGCTGCGCTTCGGCCTGGCGGCGCTGCCGCTGGCGCCGAGCCCCGCCGAATGGCGCCTGCTCGGCCTGGTGCTGGCTTGCGGCACGCTGGTCGGCCTGCTGCCGGCCTGGCGCGCCTACCGCCTGTCGCTCGCCGACGGCCTGACGCCGCGCTCCTGAAGGACCTCGTGATGCAACGACTACTGCTCCTCCTGCTACTGGCCTTGCCGCTCACCCTGTCGGCCGCCGATTACCGCGTCGGCGAGCGTCTGGCCGCGGGCAAGGGCAACCTCCAGGGCTTCCGCGAACTGATGTGGGACGACCTGATGCCGGCCGACTGGGACCCGATGGCGGTGTTCAAGGGCGTCGATCTGAAGCGGCTGCAGGATGCCGATCCCAAGGCCAGTGAACTGCTCGCCAAGGTGCGCAAGGAATGGGACAAGGCGCCGGTCGAGCGCAGCCTGAACGGCCAGCGCATCCGCATCCCCGGGTTCGTCGTGCCGCTCGAACGCAAGGGCGACGATATCCTCGAATTCCTGCTTGTGCCGTATTTCGGCGCCTGCGTCCATGTTCCGCCGCCACCGTCGAACCAGGTCATCCTGGTGGTGCCGGCCAAACCGGTGCGCGGCATGCGCACCATGGAGACCTTTACGGTCAGCGGCACCCTGACGCTGCAGGGCGGCGACAGTGGCATGGGCATTTACGCCTACCGTCTCGCCGCCGAGCGGGTCGAACCCTATCAGGTCCCACAAGGAAAGAAGAAATGACTACCCTGAGCATGATCCTCGTTGCCTGCCTCGCCGGCGGGCTGATCAGCATGGCCGCCGCGGCGCTGGTGGTGTTCCGCCTGTCGCGGCAATCGACGGCGATCCTCGTTGCCTTTGCCGCCGGCGTCATGCTGTCGTCGGCCTTCCTGCACGTTCTGCCGGAAGCCTTCAATGCCTTGCCGCCGGTCGATATCCACGCCGGCCACGACCATGCGCCCGACGACCAGGCGGCAATCGCCGCCGAGGCCGCCGCCGACGATGATCATGAGCACGAGGGGCACGACCACGGCGGTCCGTTCGCGACGCTGTTCGCGCTGATGCTGGGCACGCTGTTCGCGTTTTTCGCCCTGGAGCGTCTGGCGCTGTGGCGGCATTCGCACGGGGATTGCGCCGACCATGAGGGACACCACGCGACGACCACGGCGCCGCCGCTGATCCTGATCGGCGATGCCTTCCACAACTTCGTCGATGGCGTGCTGATCGCGGCCGCCTTCATCGCCGACCCAATGCTCGGCGTGACCACGACGGTCGCCATCATTGCTCACGAGGTGCCGCAGGAAATGGGCGATTTCGTGCTCCTGCGCAACGCTGGCTGGAGCAACACCAAGGCCTTCGTCGCCAACGCCGGCTCCAGCCTGAGTTCGCTGCTCGGCGGAGCGCTCGGTTTCTTCGCGCTGTCCACCGCCGATTTCGTGCTGCCTTACGTGCTGGTGATCGGCGCCTCGAGCTTCATCTACGTCGCGCTGGCCGACCTCTTTCCGCTGCTGCACAAGCAGGGCGAGAGTTTTTTCCGGCAGATCCTGCTGATCGCCGCTGGCGTCGCCGTCGTGCCGCTGGTCGGGATGTTTGCCCACTGAAGCCCAAGCGTCACATAGGCGTTATCCAGCTTTAACGGCTTTGTCACCGAGCCTGCCGACAATAGCTCCGCGCGTCCCACCGGGACAAATTCAGGAGCGAAAACGGCATGAACGGCAATTCCGGCTGTGTCATCTGGACCATCACCGACGGCAAGCCCGGCCATCTGCAGCAGATTCGGGGCTTGCTCAAGGCGCTGCGCCAGCAGTTGCCGGTGCGCGAGATCGAACTGCGCGCGCTGCCGCCGCTGCAGGCGCTGGCCCATCTGGCCGGCGGCAGCTTTCCGCCGGGTGAAGGGCTGCCGGTCCCCGACCTGATCGTCGGCGCCGGCCACGCCACCCACCTCAACATCCTTGCCGCCAAGCGCGCCTACGGCGGCAAGACGGTGGTGCTGATGAAGCCCAGCCTGCCGCGCCAACTTTTCGACCTCTGCCTGATCCCGCAGCACGACGGTGTCGCGCCGTCGAAGCAGGTGATCCTCACCCAGGGCGCGCTCAACACCATGCAGCGCTCGGTCGCCGCCGACCCCAACGTTGGCCTGATCCTGCTCGGTGGCATTTCGCGCCACTACGTCTGGCAGGACGATGAAATCCTGGCGGCGGTCGGCAAGCTGGTCGCCGCCACGCCGCAGGTCCATTGGACGCTGACTACCTCGCCGCGCACGCCGGCCTCGCTGCTCGACGGCCTGCAAGGGCTGGCGCATGCCAATCTCGAGGTCGTCCCCTTTGCGCGGACCACGCAAGGCTGGCTGCACGAGGTGCTGGGCTGCGCCGGCCAGGTCTGGGTAACGCCGGACAGCGTGTCGATGGTCTATGAGGCGCTGACCTCGGGCACTGGCGTCGGCGTTTTCGACTTGCCGACGCGCCATTCCAGCCGCGTCGTGCGCGGTCTCGAACGGCTGGTGCAGAGCGGTTGGGTGACGCGCTTCCAGCACTGGCAGGCCGGCCAGTCGCTGCCCCGGCTGAACGGCCAACTCGACGAAGCCGCGCGTTGCGCGAAGTGGATCAAGCAATTTTGGTATCCCAACGCCTGACCGTCCTGCAAGTCCTGCCGGCGCTGGAAAGCGGCGGCGTCGAACGCGGCACCCTGGAAGTGGCGGACCACCTGGTCCGCCAGGGCCATCGTTCGCTGGTCATGTCGGCCGGCGGGCGCCTGGTCGAGCGGCTGGTCGGCGAGGGCTCCGAACATTTCGCCTGGCCGATCGGCCGCAAGTCGCCGCTCACCCTGCGCCTGATCGGTCCGCTGCGCCGCTTCCTCGCCGAACAGAGGGTGGACGTGCTGCACGTGCGTTCCCGTCTGCCGGCCTGGATCTGCCGGCTGGCCTGGCAGGGCATGCCGGCCTCGACGCGGCCGCGCCTGGTGACGACGGTGCATGGCTATTACTCGGTCGGCGCCTATAGCGCGGTGATGACGCGCGGCGAGGCGGTGATCGCGGTGTCAGATTCGATTGCCGCCTACCTGCGCGCCAATTACCCGGCCTGCGATCCGGCGACCGTGCGCGTCATCCCGCGCGGCATCGATCCGGCGCTCTATCGTCCGGGCTACCGGCCGTCGCCGCAGTGGCTGGACGACTGGCGGGCGGTCTGGCCGCAGTTCGCCGGCAAGCGCCTGCTCGTGCTTGCCGGGCGCATCACCCGGCTCAAGGGGCACCACGATTTCATCGCCCTGATCGCCGCGCTCAAGGCCAGCCACCCGGACATCCACGGCGTCGTCGTCGGCGAGGCCGACGCCCGCCATCTGCCTTACCTGGCCGAGCTGCAGGCGGCGGCCAAGGCGCAGGGTGTTGCCGATCACCTCACGTTCACCGGCCACCGTGGCGACCTGCGCGAGATCTTCAGCGTCAGCGCGCTGGTGCTGTCGCTGTCCACGCAGCCGGAAGCCTTCGGGCGTACGGTGCTGGAAGCGCTGGCGCTCGGCGTGCCGGTCGTCGCCTACGCCCATGGCGGTGTTGCCGAGCTGCTCGCGGCAATGTTTCCGGCCGGCCGGGTGGCCCCGGGCGAGCGCGCCGAACTGATCGAAACCTGCCGGCGCATCCTCGCCGGCGATCACCGTCCGGCGCCGCTGCCGGACTCACTGGAGCTGCAACACATGCTGCAAGATACCCTGGCGACTTACCAGGAACTGGTCGCCGCGCGCGAGAAAGGTGGGCAACTTGCATACGCTCGCTGACGCCCGCATCGCCATCATCGGCCTCGGCTACGTCGGTCTGCCGCTGGCCGTCGAGTTCGGCCGCTATCTGCCGACGCTGGGCTTCGACATCTGTCCGCGCCGGGTCGGCGAACTCGGCGAAGCGCACGACCGCACGCTGGAGTTGAGCGCCGACGAACTGCGGCAGGCGACGCAGCTACGCTTTTCCTGCGACGCCGCAGAGCTGCGCGACTGCAATACCTTCATCGTCACCGTGCCGACCCCGGTCGACGCCAGCAATCGCCCCGACATGGGCCCGTTGCTGCGCGCCAGCGAGGCCATCGGCGCGGTCATCGCGCCCGGCGCCGTGGTCATCTACGAATCGACCGTCTATCCCGGCGCCACCGAGGAAGTCTGCATCCCGGCCATCGAGCGCGTTTCCGGGCTGGTCTATAACCGCGACTTCTACGCCGGCTACAGCCCGGAGCGGATCAATCCCGGCGACAAGCAGCACCGGTTGACCAACACGATCAAGGTCACCGCCGGTTCGACGCCGGCCACTGCCGATTTCGTTGATGCACTCTACGCCAGCATCGTCAGCGCCGGCACGCATCGCGTCGACAGCATCCGCGTTGCCGAGGCGGCAAAGGTGATCGAGAACACACAACGCGACATCAACATCGCGCTGGTTAACGAACTGGCGCTGATCTTCAACCGCCTCGACATCGACACCGAGGCGGTGCTGCGCGCCGCCGGCACCAAGTGGAACTTCCTGCCTTTCCGCCCCGGCCTGGTCGGTGGTCACTGCATCGGCGTCGATCCCTACTACCTGACGCACAAGGCCGAAGCCGTCGGCTACCACCCGCAGGTGATCCTCGCCGGCCGGCGGATCAACGATGGCATGGGCACCTACGTCGCCGAGAGCGTCGTCCGCCTGATGCTGCGCCGGCGCATCAACGTCGTCGGTGCGCGTGTCCTGGTCCTCGGCCTCAGCTTCAAGGAAAACTGCCCGGACCTGCGCAACACCAAGGTGGTCGATATCGTCCGTACCTTGGCCGGGCTCAACGCCGTGGTCGATGTCTACGATCCCTGGGTCGATGCCGACGAGGCGCAGGCGGAATACGGCATCACGCCGATCGGTCTGCCGGCCGCCGGACAATACGACGCCGTGGTCATCGCCGTCGCCCACCGCCAGTTCGCGGCGCAGGGCGTCGCCGCGATCCGCGCGCTGTGCCGGCCGCAGGCGGTGATCTACGACGTCAAGCACCTGTTCCCGCGCGAGGCCGTCGATGGCCGATTGTGATACGCCGCTCAACGTCGTCTGCCTGAAATGGGGGACGAAGTACGGGCCGGAATACGTCAATCGCCTGTACCGCATGGTCGCCCGCCACCTGCGGCGGCCGTTCCGCTTTCATTGCCTGACCGAATATCCGCAGGGGCTCGATCCGGCCGTCGTCGTGCTGCCGCTCGACTGCCAGCCGGGACTGAGCGGCTGGTGGTACAAGCTGTCGCTATTCGCGCCGGAATTCCACGGCCTCTCCGGGCCCATGCTCTATCTCGACCTCGACCTGGTGATCGTCGGCAACGTCGATTTCCTCGCCGAGCAAGCGGGCGATTTCGTCATCCTGCGCAACTGGTCGCGCAACCCGATGTGGAACAGTTCGGTGATGCGCTTCACGGTCGGTGCCCATCCCGAGGTCTGGCAGCGTTTCCAGGCCGACCCCGACGGCGTCATGGCGAGCTGCAACGGCGACCAGGAGTGGATTTACGAATGCCTGCCGGAGGCCGCCAACTGGCCGGCGGAGAAGATCGTCTCGTACAAGAAGAGCCTCGACTCGCGCGCCTTCCCCTGGCTTGCCAAGCTGGGCGGCGAGCGGCTCGGGCTGCGCGCGCCGGGCTGGCTCGACACGCCGCTGCCGGCGACGGCGGCGATCGTCGTCTTCCACGGCAAGCCCGATCCGGCCGACGTGGCGTGGCGCGCCTACGGTTTGTGGAAGCGGGCGTCCTTCGTCGCCCGTCACTGGGTGTGAGCCCCTCTCGAAAAAGGCAGGCAAGGTGAAACAGGTACTGTGCATGAAATGGGGCCAGCTCTACGGCCCGGAATACGTCAACCGGCTGTACGCGATGGTGCGCGCCAACATTGAGGGGCCACTGCGCTTCGTCTGCCTGACCGACGAGCGCGCCGGCATCCGGCCCGAGGTCGAATGCCACGACTGCCCGGAAATCGCCTTGCCGGCGCCGTACAACCGGCGCGGCTGGCGCAAGCTGACGACTTACGCCGCCAGCGAACAACTGTTCGGTTTCAGCGGCCAGTGGCTGTTCCTCGACCTCGACGTGGTGATCCTCGGCAGCCTCGACGACTTCTTCAGCTACCAGCCGGAGAAGAGCTTTATCGTCATGCGCAACTGGACGCAGCCCGGGCGCAACATCGGCAACACCTCGGTCTACCGCTTCACCGTCGGCGCCGACGAATACCTGCTGAGCCGCCTGCTCGCCGAGCAGGACGCGATCCTGGCGACTTTCCGCAATTCGCAGACCTACATCTCGCGCACCGTGCGCGAACTGGTCTTCTGGCCCGACGCCTGGTGCGTGCTGTTCAAGACGCATTGCGTGCCGCCCTGGCCGCTGCGCTTCTGGCAGACGCCGAAGCACCCGGCCGAGGCGCGGGTGGTCGCCTTCCCCGGCGTGCCCAACCCGCACGAGGCGGTCGACGGCCGCTGGCCGGCACCGGCCTGGAAGAAGAGCTACAAGTTCATCCGTCCGGCGCCGTGGATCGGCGACGCCTGGGCTGCTGCCGAGGCGGCACTGGCGGAGCGGCCGCTTGACTGAACTGCGACGCATCCTGGTCATCGACGAAGGCAGCCCCGGTCACCTGGTGCAGTCGCGCGGGCTGGCCCGGGCTCTGGCGGCGCATTGCCGGGCCGATCTGGTCGAATACCGGGGCCGCCTGACCCTGCGCGGCTTCCTGCGTCCGCTGTTGCGTCTGGCCGGCACGCTGGCCCGGCGCGGCCTGCCTGACCGCCTGCTGCGCCTGGCCTACCAGTTGCCCGCCGAACCGCCGCCGCCGGCCGGGGTGATCGTCGTCAGCGGCGGGCGCGGCTTCCACTATGCGGTCAGCCTGGCCCGGCGCAGCGGTGCGAGGCTCGTCTATTGCGGCGATCCGGCGCCGCTGCCGGCGCGCTGGTGCGATGTCGTGCTCAGTCCGCAGGCCGTGCCCGGCCACCCGCGCAGCATCGCCAGCGGCCTGTTGCTCACCGACATCGCGCCGGGCGAAATCGCCGGTGCCGGCGCCGGGCTGCGCGCGGCCTTCGCTCAAGGCGGCGGGGCGCGGCTGGCGGCGCTGCTGATCGGCGGCGATTCGCGCAGCCATCGTTACACGGCGGCCGACTGGACGCAGTTGGTCGAGGCGGTCAACCGGCTTGGCGAGCAGGGCTGGCGCTGGCTGCTGACGACTTCGCGGCGTACACCGCCTGCGGTCGAAGCCCGCCTGCGTCGCGAAATCAGGGCCGACTGGCTGGTCGGCGCCGTCTGGTGGCACGCCGCACCGGAACGCCTGCTGCCGGCTTTCCTCGATGCGGCAGAGATCGTGCTGGTCACCCGCGACAGCCTGAGCATGCTCAGCGAGGCGGTCGCCGCCGGCAAGCCGGCCGTCGCACTACGCCCGCAGACGGTCAGTCCGGCGCCGGTGATCGATGCGGCACTGCGCCAGGCGGGGCGCGAGCGCAGCGTGCGCGAGGTGGCGTTTGCCGATCTCGCCACGTGGCTGCAGGGGCCGGACAGTGCATCGGAAAATTACGCTTTGCCGGCCGTCGACCTCAGGCTTGCGCTGGCCCGCGCGACCGCCCGCCTGCTTGCGGTCAACCCGCCGCCGACGGAAAAAATGCCGGTCTTCGGCATCGTCGTGCCGACCTACAACCGGCCGGCCCACCTGATCGAAGCGATCCGTTCGCTGCACGCGCAGACCTATCCGCACTGGAAGATGCTGATCTGTGACGACGCTTCGCGCGTCGATTACGCGCCGGTGCTGCCCTGGCTCGTCGACCGCCGCCTGCGCATGATGCGCCTCGAAAGCAACGGCGGTCCGAACCGGGCGCGCAACCTGTGCATCGACCGCGCCTGGCGCGAAGGCTGCGATCACATCGTCTTCATGGACGACGAGGACCGCCTCGAACCGCGTGCGCTGGAGGTCGCGGCAGCGATGCTGGCGGCGCATCCCGAGGCCGGCTGGCTGATCTCCAATACCTGCGGCGACAGCGAGCCCGGGCAGCGCGCGATCACGGCGGAAGGGCGGGTGGACTGGTTTGCCGATTACGTTTACGGGCGCCGACTGTACGGTGCCAAGACCCACGTGATCGCCCTCGAGCGGCTGGCCGGCATCCGTTTCGACGACATCCTGCGCGGCGAAACCTGGCACTTCTTCCAGCCGCTGGCGGCGCGCACGCAAGCCTGGGCCTATCCCTTCCCGAGCCGGCGCATCCGCTATCGGGACGACGGGACCACGCAGACCAACACGCGCCATCCGCAAAGCTGGCGCGAAATCCATTCGCGCTATGCGCGCCATCTGCAGGCGATCCGCCTGCGTCCGCAATGTTCGGCCGCCTACCGTCACACCCTGCTCGAACTGCTCAAGACGCCGCAGCGCCTCCTGCGCCTTGTCCTGGCGGCGACGGGCAGGGGGCCGGTCGGGCGGACGGAATCTCCGAAAGGTACGTCATGAACGACCGCAAAGTCCTTTGCATCAAGTGGGGCACGCGCTACGGCCCGGAATACGTCAATCGCCTGTATGGCATGGTGGCGCGCCAGCTCACGCCGCCCTTCGATTTCGTCTGCTTCACCGACGACCGGCACGGCATCCGCCCCGAGGTGATCTGCCACGACCTGCCCGACCTCGGTTGTCCGGTGCCGACCAACGCGCCTGGCAAGTTTCGCAAGCTCGCGTTGTGGAACGCCGACCTCGCCGGCCTGCGCGGCACCGCGCTCTTCCTCGACCTCGACGTAGTGGTCACCGGCCCGCTCGACGAACTGTTCGCCGTCGGCCGGCCCGATGAGGTGATCCTCGCGCGCAACTGGATCAAGCCACTCGAACGCCTGGGCCAGACTTCGGTCTTCCGCTTCCCGATCGGCGGCCACGCCTACCTGCTCGAAGAATTCCGCGCCGACCCGGAAGGCTTGGCCGGGAAATTCCAGTTCGAGCAGCGCTACGTGACCAAACGCGTGCGCGGCGGGGTCCGCTTTTTTCCGTCCGCCTGGGTGCGCCATTTTCGCCTCGACTGCCTCGGCCCGTGGCCGCTGCGCTACCTGCGCCCGGCGCGCTTGCCGCGCGATGCGCGCATCGTCATGTTCCCCGGCAAGCCGGACCCGGCCGACGCGATCGCCGGCCGCTGGTCGGATGCCGTCGCGCATGCGCCACCGTTGGCCCACCTGGCCGGCCTGTTCGACGCGCAGCGCGGGCAGCCGCTTGGCCGTCACCTGAAACGCTATTTGCGGCCGGTCGACTGGGTCGCCGAACATTGGCGGGAGTGAGCATCAGCAGCGCCAATCGGCCGTCCCGCTGCGGCGAAAATCGCCAGGGGATGCGCTGATCGGGGAATCGGCGGTTGCCAGGCGGTCGGGTTTGTGCGATTTTCCGGGGTGATGACAAGGGCACATGCCGGCGCGGGCGCGCCGCGGCCACGAACCCTCTGGCGGCGCAAGGCTGCCGCGGGCGTGGCCGATCTTCTTTGCCGTCGTCACGCAACGAAAGCTCCGTCATGCTCGATCACCTGATCATCCTGGTCTATCTGTCCATCGTGCTGTACATGGGTTATGCCAGCCGCAAACTCGGCAGTTTCCGCGAGTTCGCCGTGTCGCACGGCAACTACGGCTGGCTCGCCATCTTCTGCACGCTTTCCGCGTCCTTCATCGGCGGCGGCTTTTCCACCGGCAACGCGGCCAAGGTCTTTTCCAGCGGCCTGGCCTATCCCCTGGCGCTGATGGGCTTCAGCCTGCAGATCATGCTCGTCGCCTGCTTCGTCGCCCCGCGCATGCACCGCTTTCCCGGCGCCATCTCGGTCGGCGACCTGATGGAGCCGGCCTACGGACGGCGGGCCAGAGTCATCACCGGCATATTCTCGATGCTCATCTGCGCCGGCATCCTGGGCGCGCAGATTGGCGCCATGGGCGCCATCTTCAAGGTCTTCCTCGGCATTCCGCCCTTGCTCGGCATCCTGGTCGGCGCCGGCATCGTCTTCTTCTATTCGACGCTGGGCGGCATGGCGGCCGTGGTCAGGACCGACATCCTGCAATTCTGGCTGATCATCCTCGGCATTCCCCTGGTGTTCATTTTCGGGGTGGCCGAGGTCGGGGGCTGGGCCGCCTTCGTCGCCGCCATTCCGGCCTCCCACCTGGAGATCATCGGCGAACAGCGCTCGCTGCTTTCCTTCCTCTCCCTATTCCTCGTCTTCATGTTCGGCGAGACGCTCGTGCCGCCCTATCTGCAGCGTCTGCTGCTCGGCCGTAGCGCGTCGGATACCGCCAAGGGCAATTTCTGGAGCGCCGTCGTTTCCGTGCCCTTCTTCCTGATCGCCGGCGCCATCGGTCTGGTGGCATTGCAACTCGATCCCGGCCTGCAGGCCAACCTGGCGCTGCCCGAAGTGGTGCGGCGGGTGATGCCGGTCGGCCTGGCCGGGCTGATCATCGCCGGCGTGCTGTCGATCGTCATGTCGTCGGCCGATTCCTTCCTCAACGCCTCGTCGGTGGCTCTCGTGCAGGACGTCACGCGTCCGTTGCGGCGGACGCCGCTCGACGAACGGCAGGCGCTCAACATCGCCCGCCTGGGCAATCTGCTGACCGGCGTGCTCGCCCTGTTGTTCGCCCTGCTGATTCCCAATGTGCTGGATATCCTGGTGGCGGCTTACGACTACTGGGCGCCTTCGATCCTGGTGCCGCTGGTGGCGGTGCTGATGGGCTGGCGCACGACGCCGGCCGCCTTCTACGCGGCGGTGCCAGCCGGGGTCGCCGGTACCCTGGTCTGGCAGTACGTGTTGCAGAGTCCCGGCCAGATCCAGGGCTTTGTCGTCGGCACCTTGCTCAATCTCGTGGTATTCACCCTGGCGACGCGCTTCGGCGCGCTTCCGGCTACCCAGCCGGCGCGCAGTGGCGGCGAATGAGGCGGCGAATGAGGCGGCGTAGCGCGCATTCGCGGTGAGTTCGTGTGCGACAATTTGTCGCATCATCTGCCCTCGCGGAGTCGCTACCATCGCGGCCATGTCTTCTCTTTTCCAACTGGCCGGCGGGGCGAGCCGGTGTCCGCGCCTGCCACGGTCGTCCGCTCGGGGCGCGCGCGCATGAAACGTCATCATTTCCTGTTCGCCATCGCCGCGGCGTTAGCGATTTTCCTTGCTGCCGCCCTGTTCCTGGTCGACCGCGAGGCACCGGCCAGCAAGCTGCCGGCGGGCGGCGACTTCGTCCTGCACGCGGTCGACGGCCCCTTCGATACGAAAACCCTGCGCGGCAAGGTGCTGCTGGTCTACTTCGGCTATACCAGTTGTCCCGACATCTGCCCGACCACCTTGTCGACCGGCGCCCAGGCGCTCCGGCTGTTGACCGCAGAGGAGCGTGCGCGCGTCCGCATGGTGATGATTTCCGTCGATCCGGAACGCGACAGTCTCGCCCATCTGGCGCAATACGCGACTTTCTTCCATCCCGCGCTGCTCGGCGTCAGCGGCTCGCCGGAGGAGGTGGCGGCGGTGCTGCGCCAGTTCGGGGCGAACTATCGCAAGGGGCCGGTACAGCCCGATGGCAGCTATGCCATCGACCACACGACGGCGACCTATGTCGTCGATGCCGAGGGCAAGCTGGTGTCCACGCTCAATTTCGGCAGCACGCCGGAGCAGGTCGTCGCTGCCGTGCGCCAGTACCTGTGACATGGTGCGCCACTTTCCCGCCGTGTGCCGCTGATGCGTTCCTGGCTTGACCGGCAACTGCATCTGATCGATTTCACGCTGGGCTCGCTGGCCCGGCGCAAGGCGCGCAATTTCGGCCTGCTCGCCGTCTATACGCTGCTGGTTTTCGCGCTGGCGTCGCTGAGTCTGTTTGCCAGCGCGCTGCGCAGCGAAGCTGCCCATGTCCTCGCCGGTTCGCCGGAAGTCGTCCTGCAGCGCCTGGTCGCCGGCCGGCACGATCTGATTCCGCCGGGTTATCTGGAAAGCATCGGGCGGGTGCGCGGGGTCCAGAAAAAGGAAGCCCGGCTCTGGGCTTACTATCGCGACCCGCGATCCGGCAGCCAGCTCGTCTTCATGGCGCGTCCCGACGCGGAAGTACCGGTCGGCAGCGTCATGCTCGGCACGCGGCTGGCCGCCGCCGCCAAGCTGAACGTCGGCGACACGCTGGCTTTCGCGGATTATCGCGGGCAGCCCTATCCCTTGCGCGTGGCCAGCCTGCTGACGCCGGATTCCGAACTCCAGTCGGCGACTCTGGTGTTGCTCGCGGAAGCCGATTTCCGGGCCTTCTTCGCGTATCCGGCCGGGCATTACACCGATATCGCGCTGTCGGTGCGCAATCCGCTCGAAGTCGGCAACGTCGCCAGCAAACTGGCGGCAGCGCTGCCCGACTCGCGGCCGATCCTGCGCGACGAGATGCTGCGTACCTACGAGCACATCTTCGACTGGCGCGAAGGCATCCTGCTCACCGTACTGGTTGGCGTCATCCTCACCTTCGCCATCTTCGCCTGGGAAAAGGCGGCTGGGCTTTCGGCCGAGGAAAAGCGCGAAATCGGCATCCTCAAGGCAATCGGCTGGGAAACCAGCGACGTGATCCGGATGAAGGTGTGGGAAGGTCTGGTGGTTTCGCTGACCGCCTTCGCGAGCGGATTCCTGGCCGCCTGGGTGCATGTCTTCCATTTCGGCGCGCCGCTCTTCGCGCCGGTACTCAAGGGCTGGTCGGTGGTCTACCCGGAATTCGCGTTGTTCCCCGCCGTCGACGGCCTGCAGGTCGCCACCCTGTTCTTCTTCACGGTCTTCCCCTATACGGCTGCCGTCCTGGTGCCGATCTGGCGGGCGGCCATCACCGACCCTGATCTCGTAATGCGATGAACCTGGATTCCTCAGTTGACCGCTTGCTTCTCCCGAAGCGCCCCGTGTTTGCCAGACATCCCGGCACGGCCGGCGCTTACCCGGCGGATGAGGCCGCTACGGGGCTGCTGGCACGCCCGGACGGGCGCCTGACTTTGTCGCTCCTCCTTGCAGGCATTAGCCTGCTGCGTCGTCGCTTCGCGTCATGCATCCCGTCCGGACGCACCAACAACCCCGTCCAACCGAGGAACCCAGGTTGATAGAAATCTCCGCCGTCCACAAGGCCTTCAACCAGGGCCAGCACAACGAGTACTGGGCCCTGCAGGGCATCGATCTGCGTATCGAGGCCGGCAAGGTGACGGCTTTTCGTGGTCCCAGCGGTTCCGGCAAGACGACGCTGCTGACCATCGTCGGTTGCCTGGCGCGGCCGACCAGCGGTCGGGTCCGTCTGCGCGGCGAAGATGTTTCCGGCTTGCCGGAACGCTTCCTGACCGAAATCCGGCGGCGCAGCTTCGGCTTCGTCTTCCAGCAGTTCAACCTGATCCGCGGCCTCTCGGCGCTGGAAAACATCATCCTGCCGGCGCTGCCGACCGGGCGCCCGCGCGCGCAACTGGTCGCGGCGGCGATGGCGCTCCTCGAACAGTTGCAACTGACCCAGCGCGCCCAGGCCAAGGTCGAATGGCTGTCCGGCGGCGAGCAGCAGCGGGTGGCGATCGCCCGCGCGCTGATCAACGATCCCGAGGTGATCATCGCCGACGAGCCGACCGCCAACCTGGACAGCACGCTGGCCGGCGAGTTCATGGGGCTGCTCGCCAGTTTCACGGCGGCCGGCAAGACCGTGCTGCTGACCAGCCACGACCCGCTGGTCGTCGAATCGGCCGCCGTCCATCGCGTCGTCGCGATGCGCGACGGCAAGCTCATCGAGGCCTGAGACCCGGATGCTGTTCCAGCCCGCGATCATCGCCCTGCTGCTGGCCGCTGCCGTTGCCGTGCTGATGCTGGCGGCGGCGGCGCCCTTCGCGCTGAGCGTGCTCAGGGAATGGGACATCGGCAGCGGTTCGGAGCGGCAACTGGTGCTTGAACGGCGCACCTACCTGTTCTCGACGCTGGTCTCCTTCGTCATGGCGATCCAGCTCGCCACCCTGCTGCTCTTCGTGTTCAACGCCGATCGCCTGGCGGTGATGTTCGTCGGCGCGATGTGCGCGGTCGGCACGCTCAACGTCAACGCCTGGGGCTTCCCGGCGCTGATCGTGCAGATGCTGGTGTTTTTCAGCGCCCTGGTCTGGCTGGCGATCAACCATGTGGACAACCTGGCGCGCGACTATCCGCTGGTGCGAGCCAAGTACGGCCTGTTGCTCCTGCTGCTGCCACTGCTGATGCTGAATTTCTGGCTGCAGTACCGCTATTTCTCCGGCCTGCGTGCCAACGTCATCACCTCCTGCTGCGGCAGCCTGTTTTCCGAGGAAGCCGAAACCCTGACCGCCGAAGTCTCCAGCCTCGAACCGCGCGCCGCGCTGTGGCTGTTCTACGCCGGCATGAGCGTCGCCGTCGCCAGCGGCCTCTTGCACTGGCGCCGCCGCGGCCGGCTCGACGGCGGCTGGCTTGGCATCGCCGCCGCCGCCGGTTTCGTGATCGCGCTGACTGGCGTGATTTCCTTCATTTCCCTTTACATCTACGAGCATCCGCACCATCACTGCCCGTTCTGCATCCTCAAGACCGAGTACGACTATCGCGGCTATGCCCTCTACCTGCCGCTGTTCGGCGGCGCGGCGGCGGGCATGGCGGCCGGGGCGCTGCAGTTCTTTGCCGCCGTGCCCAGCCTGCGCGCCGTATTGCCGCGGGTTTCGGCGCGGCTGGCGCTGCTCAGCGGCGCGGGCTTCCTGATGTTCACGCTGCTTGCCACATGGTTTGTCGTCAACTCGAAGCTGATCCTGATCGAATCCTGAAAGTTCCCTGGTGCGGCAATATGCCGCAGCTTGCGCGCACGGCGGACCATTAACATGCAAAGCTTATTTACCGTCCCTCGAGGAGCCAAGATGAAACGTCGTGAAATGCTCAAACTGTCCGCGCTGGCCGGCCTTGCCTCGGCCGCCCTGCCTTCGGTGGCGCATGCCGAAAGCTGCCAGACCGACGGCACGCCCAACCAGTTCATCCCGAAAAAGGCGGCCGATGCCAACCCGCTCGACAAGGACATCGAGAAGTACCCGAAGTGCCCGTACTGCGGCATGGACCGCAAGGAACACAACAAGACCCGGATGCTGGTCCAGTATTCTGACGACCTGGCCGACGGCGTCTGCTCGATCCACTGTCTGGCGCTCAGCCTGAGCCTGAACATCGACCGCGAACCGAAGGAAATCTGGGGCCCGGACTTCGCCGCCAGCGCCGAGCCGCGGCCGCTGCTGCCGGTCGATAAGCTGACCTATCTGCTCGGTGCCGACCTCAAGCACGCGATGACCAAGAAGAGCAAGCATTCCTTCGCTTCCGCCGATGTCGCCAGGGAATTCCAGGCCAAACACGGCGGTACGCTGGTCAGCTTCAACGACGCGCTGCGTGAGAGCTATCTCGGCATGGCCGACGACGTCATGATGATCCGCAAGAACCGCGCCGAACGTCGCCGCCGCGCCATGGAGAAACAGCAGGGATGATCAGCCGGCGCCGTTTCATCGCGCTGGCACCAGCCTTCTGGGTGGGCAGCAGCTTCGCCCAGAAGGTGCCGATGCCGGGCAAGATGGATCTTTGCCCGGTGTGCGGCATGGTCGTATCGAAGTACCCGAACTGGATCGCCGTCGTCACCTGGAAGGATGGGCACGCCCATTTCTTCGACGGCGCCAAGGACATGTTCAAGTTCCTGTTCGACCTGCCCAAGTACGCGCCCGGCCACCGGACGCAGGAGATCACCGGCATCCACGTCACCGATTTCTATAATCTGGAACGGATCGACGGCCGCCGGGCGCTCTACGTCATCGGTTCGGATGTTTACGGGCCGATGGGGCACGAGTTCGTGCCGCTGGCGACGGCGGAAGACGCCGCCGACTTCCTCAAGGAACACAAGGGGAAGAAGATCCTGCGTTTCGACCAGGTCACCGCGAAACTGCCGTTCCGGCTCGACGACGGCAAGTTCGACTAAGCCGCCAGGCTGAGGCGTGCCCTGAGGCCGCCGAGCGGCGAATCGAGCAGTTCGAGGCGGCCGCCGTAGAGGCCGGCCAGTTCGTCGACGATCGCCAGTCCGAGACCGCTGCCCGGCACTCTTTCGTCACCGCGTTGGCCGCGTTGCAGAAGCAGCGCCCGGTCGGCGGCGGCGATGCCCGGGCCGTCGTCGTCGATGTCGATGGACAGCGTTGCCCCGTCGCTGGCACAAGTTACCTCGACCCGGCGACTGGCCCACTTGCCGGCATTGTCGAGCAGGTTGCCGAGCATTTCCTGGAGATCCTGGGCTTCGCCGCGGAACTGCAGCTTGCCGCCGCCAGCGAATGAAAATTCGAGCCCTCGTTCCGCATGGATGTGTTGCATCGCCCGCAACAGCCCGTCGATCACCGATCCGACCGCGCAGCGCTGTCCCTTGCCCTGGGCGGCCGCGGCGACGCGGGCGCGGGCCAGGTGGTGGTCGATCTGGGCGCGGGCGGTGCCAACCTGGGTGCGCACCAGTTCGGCCAGTTCGCCGGTTTCGTCGGCGGCGGCGTTGGCCATCACCGCCAGCGGCGTCTTCACTGCGTGTGCCAGATTGCCGGCCTGGCTGCGGGCGCGCTCGACGAATTCGGCATTGCGTTGCAGCAGCGAATTCAGTTCGTCGACCAGCGGCTGCACTTCGCTCGGATGCTTGCTGCCCAGACTGGCCTGTTCGCCGTCGCGCAATCGGGTCAGTTCGTCGCGCAGGCGCTTGAGCGGGCGCAGCCCGGCCTGGACCTGAATCACCGCGGCAATTGCCAGGCCGCCGGCGAGCAGGGCGAGGGCGGCCAGCAGCAGGCCGCGGAAGCGCTCCACCGGTTCAGCGAGCAATGCTTCGTCGGCGGCGACGATCAGGCGCAAGGTCATTTCCGGGCGCTCGGCCGGCTGCAGGACCTGTTCGATCATGCGCAGCCTTTCGCCTTGCGGCCCGCTCACCCGGTGTTCGTGCCGTTCGCCATCGGCGAGCTGGTCGCCGGGGACGCTCAGTTCGGCGTCCCACAACGAGCGCGAGCGCAACTCGCCGCGCTTGCCGCCGTCGCCAGCCTCGGGCATCCGGTCGACCTGCCAGTACAGGCCTGCGTAGGGGCGTTCGAGGCGCGGGTCGCTGAGCGGCCGGGCCAGCGTCGGTCGGCCGTCGGGCGTCAGTTCGAGATTCGCCGCCAACTGGTTGAGATGGATCGTCAGTTCGGCGCGGAACTGGTTGGCCAGGTGTTCCTCGAACATCCCTTGCAGCCACCAGCCGGCGAGGGCGACGGTGGCCAGCATCCAGGTCAGGGTGCCGGCGAGCAGGCGAAACCGCAGCGAGGCGCCGGGCCGGCTCATGACGTGTCGTTGATCCGGTAGCCGAGGCCGCGCAGGGTTTCGATCATGCCGGCCGGCAGCTTCTTGCGCAGGCGACCGACGAAGACCTCGATGGTGTTGGAGTCGCGCTCGCTGTCGAGCGGGTAGACATGCTCGGACAGTTCGCTGCGGGTGACGGCCTGGCCGCGCCGCTGCATCAGGTAGGCGAGGACGCGGAATTCGTGACTGGTCAGCGTCAGCGGCTGGCCGTCGAGGCAGACGCGGGCGCCGCGCAGGTCGAGGCTGAGCGGCCCGCAGCGCAGTTCGTTGGCGGCTTGGCCGGCGGCGCGCCGGATCAGCGCGCGCAGGCGGGCAGCCAGTTCTTCCATGTGGAAGGGCTTGACCAGGTAATCGTCGGCGCCGGCGTCGATGCCGGCGACGCGCTCGTGCCAGTCGCCGCGCGCGGTCAGGATCAGCACCGGCATGCCGCGGCCGTTGGCGCGCCAGCGCTTGAGCACCGAGATGCCGTCGAGCAGTGGCAGGCCGAGGTCGAGCACGACCGCGTCGAAATCCTCCTCGTTGCCCAGGTGCAGCGCGTCGCGGCCATTGACGGCGACTTCGACGATGTAGCCTTCAGCACGCAGGCTGCGGCCGATCTGCAGGTTCAGCGTCGGTTCGTCCTCGACCAGCAGGATGCGCATCAGTGACGTCCTCCCCGGCGCCCGTGGCGGCCCTTGACTTCAAGCAGACGGCCGTCGCGGGCGTCGACGATCAGCTTGTTGACGCCGCCGTCGCGGCGCAGCATCTTCACTTCGTAGATCCATTGCTCGTCCTCGTGTTCCAGCTCGACCTCAAGGACTTCGCCGCGGTGTTCGCGGCCGATCCGTTCGAGGACGGCGCCGAGCGGCAAGATTTCACCGGCCGCCAGCGCCCGCCGCGCCACTTCGTGATCCTGGCGTTCGTCGGCGACGGACGGCGCGATCAGCGTCAGGGCGAGGGCGAACCCAAGCAGGGTGCGGCGGCTGGTGGTACGCACGGACTTTACTGGCGACCCTGGCCGGCACCCATGCCGCGACCGGCACCCGGACCGGCGCCGGGGCCCTGGCCGCGACGACCGCCGGCCTGCTGCGGTCCCTGCGGATTGACCGGAACCAGAACCTTGCCTTGCGCCGCGGCGCGTTCGCTCATGCGCTGGTGGTTTTCGGCGCGGATCGCGGCGCGTTCCTCTTCGGTCTTGGCCGCGCGCATCTTGTTGCGTTGTTCGACGCGCTCTTCCTGCGTCATCAACTGGTTGGCGTTGACGGTGGCCGGATCGGCGGCCTGGGCGATGTTGCCGGCGAGGCACAATAGGGCGGCCAGCAGGACGGTACGGAATTTACGTTCGGACATGATGCACTCCTTCACGATCAGAATGATGTCACGCGGGCGGCATGCCCGCCATGACCGGATACAGGCTTTCTTCATTCCCCGCTTACTGTTTTACGCGGGGCAAGCTGAACCTCGCCTGAACGCCGATCAGTCGTCATCGTCGTCGTGCCAGCGCCGGTAATGGTGTTCGGCCGGCGCTGGCGGCCGCTCGCCGAAGCCGGCGCGATAGACCTCGTCGCGGGTGAAGCGGCATTCCTGGTGGCTGCCGACTTCCTTGAGCAGGACACTGTCGGGTTGGCTGAGGACGCCGCTCTGGGCGGCGATGCGGGCGCGGATGGCGGGGCAGGGGTCGCCGCTGGCGGAAGCGGTTGCCGGATCGGCGGCGTCGGCGGCACAGGCGCCGGCAGTGGCGAACAGCAGCAGGAAGAAGAGAGGCTTGGACATGAAGGGCTCCGGGGTGGCGATGGCGCTCATCGTCGGCGGTGGGCGATGAATCCTGCCTGAATGCTGCCTTCAGCTTTCATTCAGGCGGCATCGGGCACAGTGCGCTGCATCGTCACCGATTCAGGAGTATTGCCAGATGTCCCGCCGTCTCATCCTCTCGCTCATCGTCGCCGCCCTGCCGCTGGCCGCCAGCGCCGGCGCCCTCGAAGACCAGCTGGCCCGCTACGCCACCGCCGCCAAGGCGGAAACCCCGGGCTTCTCCGGCTTCTCCGCCGGCCGCGGCGAGAAGCTGTATTTCACCGAATTCGGCCTCGGCAAGCCCGATACGCCGGCCTGCGCCACCTGCCACGGCAAGGACCCGCGCGCCGCCGGCCAGGCGCGCAGCGGCAAGCGCATCGATCCGATGGCGCTGTCGGTATCGCCGGGGCGTTACGCCGACCCGGCCAAGGTCGAGAAATGGTTCAAGCGCAACTGCGACGAAGTCCTCGGTCGCGCCTGCACCGCCCAGGAAAAGGGCGACTGGCTGAGCTTCGTCGCCAGTCGCTGATCGTCAGGAGAACGCCATGAAATTTCCCCTTCGTCCCTTCGCGCTGTCCTTGCTGGCGCTCGGCTTTTCCGCCCTGGTCTATACCAGCGCGCAGGCCGGCGGCGGCCATTACTACCCGCCGGTCAAGGACCCCGTGGTCAAGGAAGAGTGCGGCAGCTGCCACCTCGCCTTCCCGGCGGCGATGCTGCCGGCGGCCTCGTGGCAGAAGATGATGGGCGAGCTCGACCGCCACTTCGGCGACAACGCCACGGTCGACCCGGCCCTCGCCCAGAAGATCACCGCCTACCTGGTGGCCAACGCCGCCGATACCGGCGGCAGCCGCTACGGCGCCAAGCTGATGCGCGGCGTCGACCCGGCCAGCGCGCCGCAGCGCATCACCAAGCTGCCGAAGTGGGTGCGCGAGCACCGCGAGGTGCCGGACTGGGAATGGCGCCACAAGGACGTGCGGACCAGGGCCAATTGCGTGGCTTGCCACGCCGATGCCGAACTCGGCTACTACGAGGATTGACCGGCAGCCGCCGGCGATCCGGGAGGAAAAATCATGCAGATCAGTAAATTCCCGCGCCGCCTCGTGCTGGCGCTGAGCTTGGGCGGCATCATCGCTGTCGGAGCCGTGCTCGCCGACAATCACCGCGAACGCCGTCACGACGAACGCGGCGACGCCGGCTGGTTGCCGATCCCGGCGCTGATCAGCCGGCTGGAAGCGGCCGGCTACCGCAATGTCGAGGAAATCGAGCGCGAACACGGCCGTTACGAAGTGCGCGTCACCGACCGCAACGGCGAGCGGCGCAAGCTCTACTTCGACGGCCGCAGTGGCGAGCCGCTCGGCGCCGGCCGCGCCGAAGGCGTACCGCGCGAGCGGGTGGTGCAGCCGGCCGACGGCCGCGAATGCAACCAGCGGCGCTGCCGCGACGACCTGCCGGCAACGCCGGCCGGAGGCGCCAAGCCATGAAGCTGCTGCTCGCCGTCCTGCTCTCCGCTCTCGGCCTCGCCTGGGGCTGGGACGTCTATAACGCCGCGCCGACCGCCGCCCATCCGTGGTGGGTGGCGCGCCAGGAACTGCTCTACCTGAGCGGCGTCCTCGCCATCGGCCTGATGTCGCTCGCCACCTACCTGGCGAGCCGGCCGGTCTGGCTGGAAACGCCGCTCGGCGGCATGGACCGCGTCTATCGCACGCACAAGTGGGCGGGCATCCTCGGCGGCAGTTTCGCCGTCCTGCACTGGTTGGTGGAGATGTCCGACGACATCCTGAAATCGTCGATCGGGCGCAGCGGGCGGGTGCCCAAGGAGCAGTTCGGCAACGTTCTCGACCGCCTCCGCGATCTGGCCGAGGACCTCGGCGAATGGGGCTTCTACATCGTCATCGCGCTGATCGTGCTGGCCCTGTGGCAACGCTTTCCCTATCGTCCGTGGCGTTTCCTGCACCGGGCGATGCCGGTCATCTACCTGGCGCTCGCCTTTCATACTGTGCTGCTGGCGCCCGCCGACTACTGGACGCAGCCGCTCGGCCTGCTGCTCGCGCCGCTCGTCGCCGCCGGCTGCTACGGCGCACTGCGCGCCCTGCTCGCCAACATCGGGCGCGAGCGCCGGGTGAGCGGCAAGGTGGCCGAACTTGAGCCGCTCGGCAGCGACCTGCTGCGCGTGCGCTGCCAGCTCGATGCCAGCTGGCCGGGGCACCGGGCCGGGCAGTTCGCGCTGGTCACTTTCGACGAAAGCGAAGGCCCGCATCCCTTCACCATCGCCAGTGCCGACCGTGGCGACGGCAGCATCGAGTTCTGCATCAAGGCGCTCGGCGACTACACCCGGCGCCTGCGGGCGACCTTGCTGGTCGGCGCGCCGGTGCTCATCGAAGGCCCCTATGGCCGCTTCGACCTCGCCCGCCGGCGGCCGCAGGCGCGCCAGTTGTGGGTGGCCGGCGGCATCGGCGTCACCCCCTTCCTGGCCTGGCTGGAAGCGCAGCGCGAGGCAGCGGAACCGGTGCAGGCCGAACTGCACTACTGCACCCGCGACTGCAGCAGCGACCCGCTGGTCGACCGTCTGCAAGCGCTGTGCGCCGGCTTGCCCGGCATCCGCCTGCACCTGCATGGCGCGGCCCAGGGCGAAACGCTCGACGCGACCCGCCTGCTGGCCGGCGACGAGAGCAAGGCCGACGTCTGGTTCTGCGGCCCGGCCGGCCTCGGCCAGGCGCTACGCCAGGGGTTGCAGGGGGCTGGCCTGCGCTTTCATCAGGAAGCGTTTCAGATGCGCTGAACCAGCGCCCTCAGCTTGTTCCCGCCGGTATGCCGATTGCCCGTCGCGTGCGCGCTGCGCTCGGCAATCGGGCCGGGCGGTAGAGGGTGAAGCGATAGACGAGCAGGCAGATGCTCCAGTCGAGCAGCAGGGTCCACAGGTTGTGCGACAGGAAATGGGCGCCCTGCATCATGCGCCCGGCAGCAAGCAGACTGCCGAAGGCGAGGGCACCGGCCAGCAGGCCTCGGGCCAGGCGCGGTCGGCGGTCGCGCAGGGCGAAGAACAGTGCGATCAGGGAAAACCCCGTGGCCGCGTGACCACCCGGCCAGCAGCGTCCGGGATGCTCGGTTGGCGGTCGGGGCGCCAACAGCGGTGAAAAAGTCTCGCTGCCGCCAAAGTCGCTGAGGTCCCAAGGACACTGCACGGCGCTGACCACCTTGAGCGGCGGCACGACTGCAGTTGAAAGAGTGATTGCCAGCAGCGCGTAGGCGAGCGGGCCGCGCCAGGAGCGCAAGGCGGCCAGGCGGGCGCTGGCGGCAAGGGCGACGCCGAGGGCGAGCACGAAGACGATGACCAGCGTTTTCGCCCGGTCGTGCAGGACGGTTTCCAGCCAGTAGTTGTCGCGGGCAACGAAGCCGCTGCCCGGAACATGGAAATGGCCGGTGATCCAGAAGTCGAGCGGCGCCGGGTCGACGAGCAGCAACAGCACCATCGCCGCCAGCGGCAGAGCCAGCCAGAACCCGAAGGCGAAGGGGCGGGACGGCGGAGGGTCAGCGGCCGGTCGCATCGCCAGCGGTGCTCAGCGGCCGCCAGGCGAGCAGGCCGTTGCGGAAGGCGTGGCTCGCCCCCTGGTAGTAGGCGATGTCGCGGCGGAGCAGCGGGTCGTCGGCACTGGCCCGCCTTTCCAGGCTTTCGCCGAGCGCGTCGTCGTGGCGGCGCATGCTGCGGCGCGGGCTGAGAATGGCGAGGTCCTTGCCGTCGAACAGGCCGAGGTGCTGGTAGTTGCCGATCACCGCGCGGCCCGGGCGCTGTGGGTTGAGGAGCAGGTTGCGGCCGTAGAAGGTCGACTCGTAATCGATGCCGAGCAGGCCGAGCAGGGTTGGCGCCAGGTCGATCTGGCTGGCCAGCCCGGTCATTTCGCGTGGTTTGATCAAGCCCGGTGCGTAGATGAACAGGGGGATGTGGTAGTTGGCCACCGGCAGGTCCTCGTAACCGGCGCTGCCGGCGGTGTGGTCGGCGACGAAAACGAAGACGGTGTCGGCAAACCACGGCTTGCTGCGGGCCTGTTCGAGGAACTGGCCGATGGCGTGGTCGGTGTATTTGACGGCGCCCTCGCGGCCGTCACCCGAGGGAATGTCGATGCGGCCGTCCGGGTAGGTGTAGGGACGGTGGTTGGAGGTGGTCATCAACTGCAGGAAGAAGGGTTTGCCGGCGGCGTGGTCCTGGTCGCCAATCTTCAGCGCCTGCCGGTAGATGTCCTCGTCAGCCATGCCCCAGGCGTTCTGGAAGCTCATCTCGCTTTCCGGGACGCTGCTCTGGTCGACGATGCGGTAGCCGTTGCCGCTGAAGAAGGCGTTCATGTTGTCGAAATAGCCGCGTCCGCCGTAGACGAAGACGCTGTCGTAGCCGCGCGCGGTGAGTTGCTGGCCGAGGCTGGCGTAGCCGCTTTCGCGACCCTGACGTTTGACGATGGAGCGGCCGGGGGTGGGCGGCATCGACAGGGTGATCGCTTCCAGGCCGCGGTCGGTGCGCGTGCCGGTCGCCCGGAAGTTGCTGAAGAACAGGCTTTCGCCGCGCAAGCGGTCGAGGTTGGGGGTCAGTCCGCGTTGGTCGCCGAAGCTGCCGAGGTACTTGGCGCTGAGGCTTTCGATGGTGACGAGGACGATGTTGTGGCGGCGTTCCGGGCCCGGGTTGTCGATGGCGCGGCGGATATCGAGCGGGTGGTTGCCGAGGAAACGGGCATTCGGCTCGGCGACTTCGGCGCGCAGCAGGGCGCCGGCCTCGGCGTCGGGCAGGGTGGCGTAGAACTGGCGGTAGTCGAGTTCGTTGTTGCGGAAGGCGGCGAAGAACTGGAAGGGGCCGTTGCTCGCCAGTTCGCGCTGGTAGACGTTGCCGCCCTCGCCGTGCGGGAAGGACTGGCCGACCACGGCGAGGTTGAGGCCGGCGGCCAGCAGCAGGCCGGCGAAGCCCAGCAATGCCTGGCGGCGTGGCAGCGACGGCGCGTCGAAGCTGGCGATGAGCTGGCGCTTCAAGGCCAGGGTGGCGACGCCGGCGATGATGGCGAGCACGCCGAGCAGGCGATAGACCGGGTAGGACTCGACGATGTTGTCGACGACTTCCTTGGAATAGACCAGGTAGTCGACGGCGATGAAGTTGAAGCGGACGCCGAATTCGTCCCAGAACAGCCACTCGGCGGCGGCGACGAAGAGCATGGCGAAGAAGCCGATGCCGGTCAGGACGAGCAGGAAGGCGCGGTGGCCGCGACTGCGCCACAGGCGTTCCGGGCAGAGCAGCAGGTAGAGGGCGAGCGGCAGCGCGGCGTAAACCAGGAAAGCCAGGTCGTACACGGTGCCGACCGCGAACAGGCGCAGGATGGCCAGGAAACCGGCGTCGGCTTCGGCGAAATGGGTGGCGAGCAGGAGGCCGCGGACGGCGAAGAAAACCAGCAACCAGCAGGCGAGGACGAGCGTGAGGAAGCGGGGCTGGGCGTGACGGGAAAAAGGCATCGGTGGCGCGGAGAATCTGTGACGGCGCGCAGTCTGCGATCGGGAACGTCAATGGCGCGTGAACGGATTGTCAAAAAAACGTCAAGAAACCTCGCGCTTCCGGCAGACGGGCGATTAAGCTGCGATTCAGCCGCCATCGCTATACTCTCTATTTCGCAACCGGAAGTTCCAAGCGCATGCGTCTGCTGATCGTCGAAGACAATTCCGACATCCTCGCCAACATCATCGACTACCTCGAAGCCGCCGGCCATGTCGTCGATTGCGCGCGCAACGGGCCGGGCGGGCTGCATCTGGCGCTGACCGGGCATTACGACCTGATCGTCCTCGACATCATGCTGCCCGGCATGGACGGCTACCAGCTCTGCCGCTGCCTGCGCGAAGCCGGCTGCCAGGTGCCGGTGATCATGCTCACCGCCCGCGATGCCCTCGACGACCGCTTGCAGGGCTTGCGCAGCGGCGCCGACGACTACCTGGTGAAGCCTTTTGCGCTGGCCGAACTCGATGCGCGCATCGAGGCGATCCTGCGCCGCACGCGCGGCGCCAGCCAGCGCCTGCAGGTTGCCGACCTGGTGCTTGATCTCGACACCTGGCGGGCGACCCGCGCCGGCCAGCCGCTGCGTCTCAACCCGGCCTGCCTCAAGCTGCTCGAGACGCTGATGCGCAAGAGTCCCGGCGTCGTCCGCCGGGAAGCGCTGGAAACCGCGTTGTGGGGCGACGATCCGCCGGCCAGCGACAGCCTGCGCAGCCACCTGCACCTGCTGCGCCAGGCGGTGGACAAACCCTTCCCGCGGCCGCTGCTGCATACCGTGCATGGCGTCGGCTATCGTCTCGGGGAAGAGGCCAATGGCTGACCGGCAGCCGCTCGCCCGCCGCATCCTGCTCTCCTTCATGCTGCTGACGGCGCTGATCGCCGGCATCAACGCCTGGGCGATCATCGCCGTCGTCCAGGTGGTCGAGGAAGACCTGATCGGCGACGAAATGCGCCAAGAGATGGAAATGGTCGAGACGGTCTACCTGACCGAGGGGCGGATTCCCGACCTCACCGGCGGCAGCGCGCTCTACGTGCCGACGCTGAAGGCGCAGCCCCTGCCGGCGGCGTTTGCCGGGCTGCATCCGGGCTTCCAGGAAGTGGTCGGCGAAAACGGCGCCTGGCATGTGCTGGAAACCAGTATCGAAGGGCATCGCTTCATCCTTGCCCGCGACCAGGGGACTTTCGAAGCGCGCGAGCAGGTGCTGTACAAGGTGGTGATCGGCGGCTTCCTGCTGGCGGTCGCGCTGGCCTGGCTGATCGGCCGGCTGACCGTGCGCCGGGTGATCGACCCGGTGATCCGGCTCGCCGGGCAGGTGCGCGGGCGCGACCAGATGGTGGCATTGGCGCCGCCGCTGGCCGCCGATTACGGCGACGACGAACTCGGCCAGCTGGCGATGGCCTTCGATCTCGCCTTCAGTCAGTTGCGCCTGGCGATCGACCGCGAGCGTCTGTTCACCAGCGACGTCAGTCACGAACTGCGCACGCCGTTGATGATCGTCGGCACTTCGGCCGAACTGCTGCTGCGCGGCGACTTGTCCGAACGCGCCCGCCGTCAGGTCGAACGGATTGCCCGGGCGGCGGCGGAAATGCGCTCGCTGATCGAAGTCTTTCTCGAACTGGCGCGCGCCCAGGGCGCGCAACTGGCGCCCGGCGAAGGCGTCAGCCTGGCGGCGATGGCCGACGAGCAAAGCCAGCTCTGGGCAGAGGACATCGCCGCCCGCGGTCTCGCCTTCGTCCGCCGCAGCGAGGGCGAACTGCCCGGACTGTGGCACCCGACGCTGCTGCGCGTGGTGATGGGCAACCTGCTGCGCAACGCCGCGCATTACACCGAGCGCGGTGAAATCCGCCTGATCCTCGCCAGCGACGGTTTCCGCGTCGAGGATACCGGGCCGGGGATTTCGCCCGCGGAGCGGGCGCAGCTGTTCCAGCCCTTCGTCCGCGGCCGCGGCGCGCGCGGCGAAGGCCTCGGGCTCGGCCTGTCCTTGGTGCGCCGGATTTGCGAGCAGCAGGGTTGGCAGATCGACGCGCTCAACCTCGATGGCGGCGGCAGTTGTTTCGTCGTCCGCCTGGGCGGCTGATTTGACGTTTTTTTGACGGGCTTTTGACGGCGGCTTGACGGGCCGCCGCCTATCGTTGGCGCCATCATCAAACCGGTGCGCGACCATGAATCCGTCTTCCCCGATCGAACTTGAGTTTTCCAACAAATACGACAGCGCGCATGCGCTGCAGTATTTCCACAAGCACCGCGCCGGCCTCGCCCGCCGCCTGTCCGACTGGCGCGACCGCCAGCTCGCCCGGCACGCCCTGCATCTCGCTGGCGAACCCGGCCTGGTGCTCGACCTGCCCTGCGGCGCCGGCCGCTTCTGGTCATTGCTCGGCGAACGTCCGAACCGCGTCATCCTCGCCGCCGACAACTCGCCGCACATGCTCGACGTGGCGCGCCGCCTGCAAGCGCCGGAAATCGCCGGCCGCGTCCACACCTTCCGCACTTCGGCCTTCGCCATCGACCTCGACGACGGCGCCGTCGATTGCATCTTCTGCATGCGCCTGCTGCATCACATCGCCGAATCGGAGCACCGGCTGGCGATGCTGCGCGAATTCCATCGCGTCGCCCGCGACACGGTGATCGTCTCGCTGTGGGTCGATGGCAACGTCAAGGCCTGGCGTCGCCGCCAGCTCGAGGTGAAGCGCGCGGCGCGCGGCGGCAACGCCAACCGCAACCGCTTCGTGGTGCCGGTGGCAACGATCGAGAGCGAATTCGCCGCCGCCGGCTTCTCCATCCTCGGTCATCAGGACTTCCTGCCCGGCTACGCGATGTGGCGGGTGTACACGCTGCGCAAGCTGGCCTGAGCCGCTTTCCTGCCAAGTTCATGGCCTGTTCCTCCGGCGCCGGGGGCAAGGCCGCGTCTGTTTCCTGGCGCCGTTGCGAGGTATTGATGTCCGCTCTTGAAGTCGCCGGCGTGCTGCGCCGTTATTTTGCACTGCTCTATGTCGCGTTGTTCTGCATGGTGGCGCTGTTCTGGCCGCAAGTGACGATCCGCGGCGGTGCCGCCTGGGGTTTCACGCTGGCCGCCAGCGCCGCCTACGCTGGTCTCTACCTGGCGGTCGCCGCCTTGCCCTGCCTGCTGCTGTCGCTGCTGCCCCGCCGCCTGGCCTTCCGCCAGCCGCTGCTGGCCGGTGCGGCAGTCGTCGGTGGCAGCCTGGTGCTGCTGGCGATGTACGCCGATTACCGCCTCTATGCGCTCTACCAGTATCACTTCAACGGTTTCGTCTGGAACCTGCTGACGACGCCAGGCGGCGTCGCCGCGCTCGGCGCGACCGCCTCCACCGAGCTGACGGTGGCGATCCAGGTGAGCGCCATCGTCCTCGCCAACCTGGCGGTGATGTGGGGGCTGCATCGTTACCGCCAGCTTGGCTGGCAGTTCCCGGCGCGTCCGGCGGTGATCGCCGGCTTCGTCCTCTGTGGTCTGCTGGCCACAGAGGAAGTGGTGTTCGCCTACAGCGTCCATACCGGTCAGGAAGAACTGCTGGCGGCGGCCGACGCGATTCCCTTCCACATGCGGACCAGCAGCAAGACGCTGTTCCAGAAGCTCGGCGTCGAACGTCGCGCCCTGCAGTCGCTGCGCCTGGCCGGCGGCGACGTGGTCTATCCGGGCACTGCCATCGACAGCAGCCATCTGCAGCCGAGCAATGTCATCGTCCTGGTCGCCGAATCCTTCCGCTGGGATCTGCTCGACCCGGAAATCACCCCCAATTTGTGGAAATTCTCGCAACGGGCGACCCGCTACGAAAACCACTACAGCGGCGGCAACCGTACCCGGATGGGGCTTTTCTCGCTGTTCTACGGGGTTTATGCGCCCTACTGGTACAGCTTCGAGAAGCAGCGCACGGCGCCGGTCCTGATGAACGTGCTGCGCGAGCACAACTATCAGATCGCCGCCCACACCAGCCAGAGCTTCGACTACCCGGAACTGCGCCACACGGTGTTTTCCGGCGTGCCGGAAGCCAATCTGCAGGAAATCAAGACCGGCGAACCCTGGCAGCGCGACATCCGCAACATCGACGACCTGTCCAGCAAGATCGATCATCGCGATCCGCGTCGCCCCTTCTTCGGCTTCATGTTCTTCGAGTCTACCCACGCGCCCTACAACTTCCCGGAGGATCAGGCGTTGCGCAGCGATTACCTGCGCGACATGAACTACATCGACCTTGATCTGCGCAACAACATCGGCGGCATCCACAACCGCTACATCAACGCCGCCCATCACATCGACGCCCAGGTTGGCCGCCTGCTCGAACACCTCGAGAAGACCGGCATGCTCGAGCAGACGGTGCTGCTGTTCACCGGCGATCACGGCGAGGAATTCATGGAGAAGGGGCGCTGGGGCCACGGTCACGGCAACAGTTTCCCCGAGGAGCAGATCCGGGTGCCGCTGGTGCTGTGGCGTCCCGGCGTTGCGCCGGCCGTGGTGACGCATCGCACCTCGCACCTGCAGGTGGCACCGACGCTGCTTGCCGCGCTCGGCGTCGATCAGCCAGCGCGCAGCTACAGCTCGGCCGAGCCGCTCGACCGCGAATTGCCCTATTTCGTCTTCGGCGAATACAACTACATGGGCATTGACGACGGGAGGAACAAGATCACCTTCCCCTTCACCGGCAGCGATTATTTCCGCTACAGCGTGTTTGACGAGAACGACAACCCGGTTGACCGCGGCGCGCGCGACGGCATCGTCGCCGCTGCCAGCCCGCTGCTCGACGAAGTGACCAAGGAAAGCCGCCGCTTCGTGCGCTGAACGGCGTCAGTCGGCGAGCGGCAGTTCCAGGTCCACGCGGAAGCCGCCGCCGGCGAGATTGGCGGCGCTGATCGTGCCGTCGATCGAGCTCATCACCCGGCGGGCGATCGCCAGCCCCAGGCCGTGCCCGTTGCCGATGGCGTTGCGGGCGCGACGGAAGGGCTCGAAGATGTAGGGCAGTTCGTCCTCCGGCACGCCGGGACCCGGGTCGAAAACGCTGATCCGGCAGTGGCGTTCGCCGATCCTGCGGCACACGAAGCGGATCGTGCCGCCGTCCGGGGTGTGTTTGAGTGCGTTGCGCACGACGTTCTCGAGCGCCCGGTGCAGCAGCTCCGGATTGGCGCGCACGCGCAGGCCGCGGCATTCCTCGAGATCGACGATCTGGTGGCGCGCTGCCGCTTCCAGTCGGGCGTCTTCGATCAGTTCGGCGATCAGTTCGTCGAGTTCGAACTCCTCGACCTTGCCGTGAACGCCGGCTTCGAGGCGGGACAGCGTGAGCAGTTCGCCGACCAGCAGGTTCATCCGCTCGCCTTCGCGCTCGAGGCGGTTCATCGTTTCCTCGAAGCGTTCCGGCTCCTGGCGGGCCAGGCCGATCGCCGCGTGCAGCCGCGCCAGCGGCGAGCGCAGCTCGTGCGAGACGTCATGCAGCAGCCGCGTCTGCGCGTCGAGCAGGCTGTGCAGGCGCTCGCTCATGCGGTCGAAATCGCGGCCGAGATCGGCCAGTTCGTCGCGCCGCCGGCCCATCGCCGGGCCGATGCGCAGGCTGAGGTCGCCTTCGCTGGCGGCGGCGAAGGCACGCTTCAGGCGGCGTGCCGGGCGAGCCACGTACCAGGCGATGCCGGCTGCCGCCGCGAGGCTGGCGAGCAGCCCGCTGATGATGTGCAGCCAGGGAACACGTGGCTTGCGCGGGTCGGGAAAAGGCGGTGGTGCCCCGTCCGGCCGGGCGAAGGGTGGTGGTTCGCCGGGTGGGCCGAAGGCGCCCGGCGGCGGTGCAGGGGGCGCCAGCCGTTCGGCGAAACGCGCCTCCATGCTGCGCCGTTCCGCCCAGAAAATCGCGCCGGTGGTGAGTACCGCCACCAGTTGCGCCAGCCAGACGATCAGGAAGAACTTCCAGAACAGGCGGCCCATGGTCAGCAGGCGATCATCTGGTAACCCTGGCGAAACACCGTCTGGATCGGCGAGCGGCCGTCGTCGAGCGGGCCGAGCTTTTGCCGGATGCTCGACAGATGGACGTCGATGCTGCGGTCGTAACGCGCCAGCGGGCGGCCCAGCGCCTGCTGCGACAAATCGTCCTTGGCGACGGTGCGGCCGGCGTGGCGCGCCAGGACTTCGAGCAGGTTGAATTCGGTACTGGTCAGTTCGACCGCCTGGCCGCGCCAGTAGGCCCGACGCTGCGCCGGCTGCAGGCTGAGCGGACCGACCGCGATTTCCGCCTGCGGGTCGGCGTTCGCCACGCCGCGGCGCAGGATCGCCCGCAGCCGGGCCGCCAGTTCGCGCGGCAGGCAGGGCTTGGGCACGTAGTCGTCGGCGCCGAGTTCGAGGCCGACGATGCGGTCCATGTCGTCGCCGCGCGCGGTCAGCATCAGCACCGGCAGTCGGCTCGCCGCGCGGATGCGGCGCAGTGCCTCGATGCCCGAGATGCCCGGCATCATCACGTCGAGCACGGCGATCGCGAACTGCCCGGAAAGCGCCGCCTGGACACCGCTTTCGCCATCATGGGCGAGGGTCACGGTGAAGCCGTCGCGGCGCAGGTAGTCAGCCAGCATGCCGGCCAGTTCCACATCGTCGTCGATCAGCAACACGGCCGCCATTTTCTTGCTCCGGGAAATCAGTTGAAGCCCGCATGATAGCCATTGCCGGCGCGCCATGGCACTGTTTTTACGGGCTTTTACCTGGCCTTGCCGGCTTGCCGGCAAAATTTGCCGGGGGCGTGTTCAGACGGGAAATTACGCATTTTGGATGGGGTTTGAGCGGGGTTTTTGGGGTAAAGGCGGTTTTCTTGACGAGTTTTTACCCGTTTTAACCCGCTTCGCCGCCAATTTCTCCCCTTGTTGGCCGATAAATTGCACTGGAAGAGGTCGTCGAAACCCAATTCGATCCCATCAACCATTTTCCAGGAGTTCATCATGGTCAGCGGTGTCAGCAATAGCTCATCATTGAGCCAGTTATTTTCCCGCCTCGACAGCAAGGGGCAGGGCTACCTCGAGAAAAGCGACTTCGCGGCGGCGTTCAGCGCCATCGGCGAAAGCGACGAAAGCACCATCGCCGATGTCTTTGCCGTGCTCGACGGCGACAGCGACGGCAAGGTCACTGAAAGCGAGTTTTCCAGTACCTTGAGCCAGTTGCAGCAGGAACTGGACAGCCAGTTCACCCAGATGCGCATGCAGGGTATGGCCGGCCAGGGGCCGCAAGGCATGGCCGGCGGCATGCCGCCTCCGCCGCCGCCGAACGACGAAGGTTTCACCGAGGACGAGCTGACGGCCCAACTGGAAGAAATCGGCGATTCCGACAGCGATCGCGCCAGCCTGATTTCCGACATCGTCGCCAATTTCGAGGCGGCCGATACCGACAGCGACGGCAAGGTCAGCTTCCAGGAAGCGATGGCCTACAAGAACGAGCAAGCGGGCGAAACCGATACCACCGCGCAGGCCCAGGCTGCCGCGGCGGCGCTGCCACCGCCTCCGCCGTCGGTCAACGATGCTGGTTTTACCCAGGATGAACTGGAAGCCCAACTGGAGGAAATCGGCAACTCCGACAGCGCCCGCGCCGGACTCATTTCCGACATCGTTTCCAATTTCGAAGCGGCCGATACCGATGGCGACGGCAAGGTCAGCTTCAAGGAAGCCATGGCCTATAAGGAAGAGCAGTCGGGCAGCAGCACGGCGCAGCAGACGGCCAGTGACGAAACCCAGGTCATGCAGCGCATCATGCAGTTGGTGCAGGCCTACGGCCGTTCAGACGAGTCGACGGCGAGCAGCCTGTTGTCCACGCTGGCCTGAGGCATGCCGGAAGGGGGCGGATCGCCGGGCGATCCGCCCATTTTCAGTGCTGTTCCGCCTCGGCCGGCAGCAACTGGTTGAGCAGCACGGCGAGCACGCCGCACAGGCTGATGCCCTGCAGCGAGAAGCTGCCGATGGTGACGCCGAGGCCGCCGATGCCGGTGACCAGGGTCACCGAGACGATGCACAGGTTGCGCGCGCTGGACAGATTGACCCGGGCGTCCATCAGCGTCTTGAGGCCGATGCCGGCGATCGAGCCGAAGAGCAGCACCATGATGCCGCCCATCACCGGCAGCGGGATGGTCTGCAGCAGGGCGCCGAACTTGCCGACGAAAGCCATCAGGATGGCGAAGCAGGCGGCCCAGGTCATCACCACCGGGTTGTAGTTCTTGGTCAGCATGACGGCGCCGGTGACTTCGCCGTAAGTGGTGACCGGCGGGCCGCCGAACAGGCCTACGACATTGACCGCCAGCCCGTCGCCGAGCAGGGTGCGGTGCAGGCCCGGGTTTTCGGTGAAATCCTTGCCGGCGACCGAGCCGATGGCGAGGATGCCGCCGACGTGTTCGACGATCGGCGCGATGGCGACCGGGATCATGAAGAGGATTGCTGCCAGGTTGAACTCCGGCGTGCCGAAGGCCGGCATGGCGATCCACGCTGCCTCGTTCACCTTCGAGAAATCGACGATGCCGACGAACAGCGAGACGACGTAGCCGACGGCGACGCCGACCAGGATCGGCACCAGTTTCAGCAGGCCGCGGGCGCGGATGGCGGTGAGCATCGTCGCCAGCAGCGAAATGGCGGCGATGGCGATGGCCGTTTCGTAGGGAACGACCTGCGCGTCGCCGGCCTTGCCGGTCGCCATGCCGACCGCGACCTGGGCCAGGCCGAGACCGATCACCATGACCACCGGGCCGATGACGACCGGCGGCAGCAGCTTGTGGATCAGCCCGACGCCGCGCCATTTCACCAGGCCGGCGGCGACGTAATAGAAGAAGCTGGCCGAGGCCAGCGCGCCGAGCGTCGCCGGCATGCCCCAGGTCTGCACCGAATAGATCACCGGGGCGATGAAGGCGAAGCTGGAGCCGAGGTAGATCGGCACCTGGCGCTTCGTGCAGATCTGGAAGATCAGCGTGCCGACGCCGGCGCCGAGCAGCGCCAGGCTCGGGTTCAGCCCGGTGAGCAGCGGCACCAGCACGGTGGCGCCGAAGGCGACGAAGAGGATTTGCGCGCCGGAAAGCGCGGTCCGCCAGACCGGATCTTGTGTCGTGTTCATGCTTCCTTGGTCCCGAAAATCTTGTCGCCGGCGTCGCCCAGGCCGGGGATGATGTAACCGTGTTCGTTGAGGTGGCTGTCGACGGCGGCGGTGTAGATTTCCACCTCGGGATGCGCCGCGTTCAGCGCCGCGATGCCTTCCGGCGCGGCGACCAGCACCAGCGCCTTGATCTGCTTGCAGCCCTTGCGCTTCAGCATGTCGATGGTGGCGACCAGCGAACCGCCGGTGGCCAGCATCGGGTCGATGATCATCGCCAGGCGCTCGTCGAGCTGGCCGACGAAGCGCTCGAAATACGGCTCCGGCATCAGCGTCTCATGGTTGCGGGCAATGCCGACGACGCTGACCTTGGCGTTCGGGATCAGGTCGAGCACCCCGTCCAGCATGCCGATGCCGGCGCGCAGGATGGGCACCACGGTGACCTTCTTGCCCTTGATCTGGTCGATCTCGACCGGCCCGCACCAGCCTTCGATGCTCACCCGCTCCAGCTCGAAATCGCGGCAAGCCTCGTAGGTCAGGAGGCGGGCCAGCTCGGCCGCCAGTTCGCGGAATTTCTTGGTGCTGATCTCGCCTTCGCGCATCAGCCCGATCTTGTGTTTGACCAAAGGATGGCGGACTTCGATCACCGGCATGCTTTTCCCCTCGCGCGCGTCTGCGCAAAGAGCGAAGCTTAGTCGATCCGTTCGCCGGATGCACGGCGCTTGCGCCGCTTCGGCGGCCTGGCGGAGAATCGCGCGGTGTTGCGCTACTACCGCCCGCCGCTTGACCGATGATCACCGATATTCTCCACGCATGACCCACAAAGCCTTCTGGGAAGACCCTTACGCCAGCACGCACAGAACGCTGGTGACGACGGTCGATGGCGACACGGTCGAACTGGCATCAACGATCTTCTTCGCCTTTTCCGGCGGCCAGGAAAGCGACCACGGGAGCATCGGCGGCGTCGCCGTCGTCGAAGCGAGCAAGGAAGGGCGGCGTCTCCGCTATCGCCTGGATGCCGGGCATGGCTTGCAGCCCGGCCAGCCGGTCGAGGTGGCGATCGACTGGGCACGCCGTTACCGCCTGATGCGCCTCCACTTCGCCGCCGAACTGGTGCTCGAACTGGCCGGCCGCGCCTTGCCGGGGGTGCTCAAGGTCGGCGCGCATATCGCCGCCGACAAGGCGCGGATCGATTTCCGCTGGCCGGAGAGCGTTGCCCCGCTGCTGCCGGACCTGGCGGCCAGCGCCAACCGGATCATTGCCGCCGACCTGCCGATCCGCACCGCTTTCGAAGATGTCGAAAACGAGCGGCGCTACTGGGAAATCGCCGGCTTCTCGCGGGTTGCCTGCGGCGGCACGCATGTCCGCTCGACCGGCGAGATCGGCCCGCTGCGGCTCAAGCGCAACAACATCGGCAAGGGCAAGGAGCGGATCGAGATATTTCTTGGTGGGGATTGAGCGGGGCGCGCGTTCTTTGGCGTGTTTTTAGGGTTGCTGAACCGCTGGGTTCCGCCGTTGCCCGGCGGGCGTACTTTTTCTTGCTGGCCAAGAAAAAGTAGCCAAAAAGAAGGCCACCCCTAGGTCGGCGCCCCGCTACGCGGGGTCCCCTTCGCTACTCGGGTCGGCGGGCGTCTGGGTAAA
>OFJB01000081.1_pt1 | contig 60994 bp, 43 predicted proteins | sample 1775081 | NCBI WGS metagenome assembly OFJB01 (sample SAMN08195771, study PRJEB24354) | sludge metagenome | isolation source: initial sludge from phenol fed wastewater aerobic bioreactor | place: India: Nagpur | collected 2016-06-05 | reverse complement strand
ATGTTTGCAGATATAATGTATAATGAGTTAAAACTGTCATGAAAAAATTCTTACTCTTTTTCCTCCTGATTTCGTCCGGAGCTCTCTATTCCGGAGAAAAACCAAAGTATATGTGGTTTGACTGCGAAGCCAACTACCAGAGACTCGGAAGCGCCGATTCAATTGTTTACTACCTAAAAAAGGTTAAATCAATAGGATTTACCGATGTTGTAGTTGATGTAAAATCAATAATGGGAGAGGTCCTGTATAAAAGTAAGTATGCTCCATTTATGGGAGAGTGGGAAGGTAGATACAGAAATCCCGATTTCGATATGATGGCAGTATTTATTGAGCAGGGACACAAGCTTGGTCTTAAGGTTCACGCTTCACTGAATATATTCGCGGGTGGCCACAACTTCTTTAACAGAGGTATAATATATAAAGAGCACCCTGAGTGGCAATCTACAGTTTACCACGAAGGTAAGCTTATGAAAATCGGCGATATGAAGTGGAATTACAACGGTATGATGAACCCGGCAAATCCTGAGGTTCAGCAATATCAGCTGAATATTCTCAAGGAGTGTGTTCAGAAATACAAAAAGATGGATGGAATCATTCTCGACCGAATGAGGTTCGATAATATCACATCCGATTTCAGCGAAGCTTCCAGGAGACAATTTGAGGAGTACTCAGGTATTAAAGTTGAAAACTTCCCGGATGACATTCTCTACTGGACAGAGTCAAACGGAAAGAAAGTGTGGAAGCTCGGCAAACACTTCAACAAGTGGGCTGAGTGGAGAGCGATGGTAATCAAAGAGTTCGCAGTAAAAGCAAGAAAGGTGATTAAAGATGCAAATCCTAAAATCGCTCTCGGTGACTATACCGGCGGATGGTACCCTACATATTTCCACGTTGGGGTAAACTGGGCCAGTGAAAAATATGATCCTTCAAAAGAGTTCAACTGGGCAACTCCCGAATATAAGAAGAGCGGTTATGCCGAGCTTCTCGATATCTATATGACCGGTCTATATTACACAAATGTTACAAAAGAGGATGTAGACAGAGCAAACGGCACACTTGGCAAGAGAACCGAAGCAGGAATGGATAACAGCCGTTCATACTGGTACTCTGTCGAAGGGGGTGCTGCACTTGTTAAGGAGATAACAAAGGGAGTAGTTCCTGTAACAGGCTCTCTTTATGTTGAACAATACGAAGGGAACAAAGAGACATTCCGCAGAGCTATCACTCAGGCACTCAAAAGCTCCGACGGACTTATGATATTCGACATTTCGCACATTATCAACCGTAACTGGTGGGATGTATTGGAAAAGGGAATTATCGATGCTAACTAAATATTAATTATTAACAACACCTTAAAATCTCTATGAAAAGGTTAATTTCTTCTCTGATATTTTTATTTGTCTGCGCAGGAGTAATATCTGCCCAGACAACCTTAAAAGGGAGAGTAACCGATAACGCCGGCAACCCGCTACCCGGTGTTACGGTCGTTATTCAGGGCACTACTGTTGGAACTTATTCCGACCAGGATGGAGCCTATTCTCTGGCGGTACCGGCTGCTAATAAGAAAAATGCCGTTATCGAATTTATCTATCTGGGATTCAAAACAGAAAGAGTCCCTCTTGGCGAAAAAAGCTCAATTAATGTTATGCTTACCGAAGATGCGGCCAGGCTCGACGAAGTAATTGTAGTCGGTTATGGTACTCAAAAAAGGGCAAGTGTAACAGGATCGGTATCGCAGATTAGCGGTAAAGAGCTCCTAAAGGCTCCTGTGGGCAACATCAGCAATATGCTCGGTGGTCGTATCACCGGTGTAACTTCGCTTCAGCAGTCCGGTCAGCCGGGTGCCGATGCTGCAAGTATCATCGTTCGCGGCTCGGGAGCAAAATATATTGTCGATGGTGTTCAGCGTGACCTCACCGAACTGGATCCAAATGAAATCGAGAGTATCTCGGTTCTTAAGGATGCTGCATCGGCTGCTGTTTACGGTATGGATGCCAATGCGGTAATTATCATCACAACCAAACGCGGCTCTATTAAAGACTCAAAAATCTCATATTCAGGCTCATATGGTCTCAGTACCAATGCGTTGATGCTTAATCTGCTCGATGGTCCCGGTTATGCTTACTGGTATAACAAAGCTCGTGAAATGGACGGGGATGCTCCTGTATTTACAGAGAGTCATATTCAGATGATGATGAACAATGATCCTACTGATGGATGGGGTAACACAAACTGGTACAAAGAGACTTTCGGCACCGGTACAACAATGGCTCACAACATCAATTCTAGCGGAGGTAACGATAAGGTTAAATATTTTACATCTCTTGGTCTCTATTCACAAGATGGTAATGTAAAAGGATTTGAATATAAAAGGTATAATGTAAGATCAAACATCGATGCCAAGATTTCTCAAAATCTAACACTCAGCTTTGACCTTTCTGCAAGAATGGAGAACAGACAGACTCCAGGATACGGTTCAAACCCAGGCGACTGGAATAACATCCCTCAACAAGCGATGAGAGCCCATCCGTATGTTCCGATGTATATAGACGGAATTCCTGTATCAACAAAAACTGCAAGCTCATATGTAAACCCTATTGCAGCATCTGACCTGACAGGATACAATAAGAGAAAGACAACCGATCTTCAATCTACATTCACTTTAAAGTATGATGTTCCAAAGATCAAAGGTCTGAATGTTAAATTCATGGGAGCTTATGACATGTCTTACTATACATCTAAGGCATTCTCAACTCCATATATGACATATGTGGCAACTCCGCCGACAGCATCTACAACAAACATCAGCTACTCACTTACAAACGATGCAAGAGGCACAACAACAAGCCTTGTTGAAGGATTGAGCTTTTCAAGCAATATCACAACAAACACAAGTATCAACTACAGCAATAAGTTTGGTAAGCACAATATTGCAGGTATTCTCCTTGCAGAGACATATCAAGGCGATGGCAACAGCTTTGGAGCATATGGTTACGGCTTCGACTTCTATGAACTCGATGAGTTGAACTATGCTACAATGGATGATAAAAACAATGTATCGGGAAGTAGCAGCCAATCGAGAAAAGCAGGTTTTCTTGCTCGTGTAAACTACGACTACGCCGATAAATATCTTGCAGAGATCTCATGCAGGTATGACGGTAGCTACCTGTTTGGAGGAATGGTTCCTAACAAACGTTGGAGTCCGTTCCCTGCTGCCTCATTTGGTTGGAGAATGTCTAACGAGGATTGGTTTAAAAAGGCCCTTCCATTCGTAAGCAACTTCAAACTGAGAGCAAGTCTCGGTTTAACCGGAACTTCAGGAATTTCACCTTACCAGTTCCTCAATACTCTCTCAATTTTAGAGAATGCTGTTGTTTTGGGTGGTGTAAGTCAGAACGGACTCTACACATCTAATCCGGCAAACATCAACCTCACCTGGGCTAAATCACTTCAGTACAATGCAGGTTTTGAAACAACCCTTTGGGATGGTCTTCTCAATGCAGAGTTTGATGTATTCTACAAATATATGTATGATATCCTCAGCGCCGTTTCAGCGACTTTCCCTGACTCGTTCGGAGGATTCTACTTCTCTCAGGAGAATAAGAACAAACAGGATCACAAAGGATTTGAGTTCTCAATCAGCCACTCAAATAAAGTTGGCGATTTCCGCTATAGTGTAGGCTTTAACGGCAGCTACACAAAACGTCGCTGGTTACGCTATACCGACTCTGAAAACACCCCTGACTATCTCAAGCTTACAGGGAAAGAGGTTGGTGCTCAAGTTGGATTTATTGCACTGGGACTTTTCAAGAGCGAAGAGGAGATCCTAAACTCTGCACGTATTCCTGGAAAGGATGTAAGAGTTGGTGATATCAAATATCTGGACAGAAACGGCGACGGTAAGATCACTTACGAACAGGACCGCGGATATATCGGTAAATCTTCATACCCTAAATTTACAGCAGGTATGACATTCAACGGAGAGTGGAGAGGAGTAGATGTCTCAATGCTCTTCCAGGCCGGTCTCGGTCGTGATGTAGCTCTTACAGGAGTTTACTCTACAGGAGTTATGGACCACACCTCTATGACCCGTCCGTTCTATCATGGTGGTAACTCACCTGAATATCTGGTTAAGAACTCATGGAGAGAAGACAATCAGAATGCTGAGTTCCCTCGTCTCTCGCTTGTGCCTGCCAGCAGTAACAACGCTTATTCATCTTCATACTGGTACCGTAATGGAAATTATCTGAGATTAAAGAGTGCGCAGATAGGCTACTCTATTCCTCAGAAATTTATCAGGAAAGCCGGCATCGACAAGATAAGAGTATATGCAGAGGGTCAGAACCTGTTCACACTTAGCGAACTTACAAAATACAACATTGACCCGGAACAACCCGGTGTATCAAACGGATACTATCCTCAGCAGAGGGTAATCTCTTTTGGAGTCAATTTAACTTTTTAATTGATTTATACATATGAAAAAGAATATATTTAAATCTATATTGATACTTGGAGTTCTGGCAGTTACAACTTCGTGTGACAAATTTCTCGAGACAACACCAAAGGACAGAATCTCCGATAAGATTGTATGGAAAGATATCAAAAGTGTAAACCTTTATGTTAATGGTTTCTATCCATATATCGACCGTTATGGCAGCTTTGGTGATGAGCAGTTCAGCGGTAGCCTTACCGAGGGTCTTACAGAGACCTTAAAATATGGTTCATATGCTACCGGAACTATGGCCGGTGATGCAAATAACTACGTGTTTACTCCTGAGGTAATGTCTCCATCGGGCAACCTGTTGGGAACATGGTCGGATACCTATACAAGGATCAGAAGGGTGAACGAATTCCTGGTTTCGCTTAGCAAATACTCAGAATTAACTCCTGAACAAAACCTTCAGATGGAGGGTCAGGCAAGATTCTTCAGAGCATTCCTCTATTTCCAGCTTGCAAAGAGACACGGTGGAGTTATTCTCTATACCGATATGAATCTTGAAAAGAACAAAGCAAGAAGCAGCGCCGAAGAGACATGGAATCTTATTGAACAGGATCTTGATTTTGCAGCATCTGTGCTTCCTAAGGCCTGGCCATCGGAAGAAACAGGCAGAATTACAAAGGGTGCGGCTTTTGCAATGCAGACCAGAGCTATGTTATATGCCCAGAGATGGCAAAAAGTTATTGATGCGGCAGATTCGCTTGATGCTCTTAATCTTTACTCTCTTGTAAGCGATTATAAAAATGCCACTAAGGGTGACAACAGTGAATCAATTCTGCAGTACAAATACACAACACTCGGCCCTAACCACAGTTTTGACAGAAACTATGCTCCTTTCGGAGATATCGAAAATGAGGGTGGTAAAGGTACCCCTACTCAGGAGATGGTTGAGTCATACGAAAAGGCCGACGGAACCGTAATGGACTGGACTCCTTGGCATACAAGCACAACTGTTGCCCCTCCTTACAGTCAGCTGGAACCACGTTTCCACGCTACAATTATCTATAACGGCAGCACATGGAAGGGACACACTATGCAGAACAGCATAGGTGGAAACTATGGCCGTTTTATGATGTACAGGGAGGATGTTTATGCGAAGGGAAGAACCGTAACAGGCTACTATCTGCGTAAACTCATGAATGAATCTCATACCGATCTGCTTACATACAAGAGTACCCAAACATGGGTAGAGATCCGTTATGCCGAAGTACTTCTTAACAAAGCAGAGGCATATTACAAACTGGGTAAAGAGGGTCTTGCTCTTAATGAGATCAACAAGGTAAGACAACGTCCGGGTGTGAATCTGCCTGCAAAACTGGGTCTTAGCGGAACTGCTGTGTTCAATGCGATTCGTCAGGAGAGAAAGGTTGAACTAGCTTATGAAGGTCACCTCTACTGGGATATGCGTCGCTGGAAACTGGCTCATATTGAATATAACAACTACAGAGTTCACGGAATAAAGATGACTCCTGCAGGAAGTGGTTATACTTATGAGTACGTTGATTGTGATTTACAGGATCGTAAATTCCTTTCGAAGACCTATGTGTTACCTGTTCCTTACAGTGAACTGGCAAACAATTCGGCAATTGAGCAATACGATGAATGGAAATAATTATTGAAATATATGAGAACTAAAATATATTTACTATTGACCGTGGCACTGCTCGGAATTTTCGGCAGCTGTCAGAGACCCGATGAGTTGTTGCCATCTGTTTCTAGAAACGGTATAAACAGTATCACAGCAACATTCGAAGATGGTACGGGAAGCTTCACCGGATATCCGGTTGAGGGCAGTGATGAGATCATTATCCCTGTTTCATACTATTTTCCGGAGAGTACCGATAATGTTACTCCGGTTGAAAGACTCAAAAAAATGAGAGTGGTTGCCAACCTCGATGACAATGTAACTATCTCTCCTGCTATTCTTTATATGGACCTCTCAACCGAGAATCTGATAACTGTAACCGACCAGCTGAAGCAAAAGAAGGTTTACAAGGTAAAAGGTGTGATTAAAAGGAGCTCTGCATGCTCTATTGAGGAGTTTAAGTTAAACTTTGGCGGTATAACAGGTATCGTTAATGAAGATACCAAAACTATCGCTCTTATTACCGGCGGAACTATTCCTCCTGTAACTGCTACATACAGACTCTCGTATCATGCTACAATATCACCTGACCCGGCTGTAACAGCAATTGATTATAACAACGAAGTTCAACTCACTGTAACTGCAAATGATGGTGTAACCAAAAAAACCTACACTGTTAAAAAGCAGATCCCTAACAAGATTGCATTTGGTATGAGAAGCGGTAGCCAGACTCCACTTTGGGGGACTACCTCCCTCTTCGCAAATCCTGCAGTTGTTAAAGGTGCTAACGTGAACTTTACTCTGGCCGTACTGGGAGATTATCTGCTGCTATCTAACGGTAACAGTAACATCAACTACATTAACCGTTCTACAGGTGTATTCGTTGGAACAATAAATATGAACGGTATCGACCTCGCAGGCGGTGCTATTACAAGCGATAAGGGCGGTAATGTAATTATGACCAACAGCGTGGCTAAGAATGGTGTACATAAATTGTACAAACTCAATTCGGTAACAGGTACACCTGAGCAGATATTGAGCTGGACATACAATATTGGAGCCGGTGCCAGAATAGGTACAAAAATATCAGTATCAGGAAATATCAATGACGATGCAATAATCATTATCAATGACTGGTACTGGACAAGTCCTGCTGCGTGCCGTGAGTTTATCAGAATAAAGGTAACCGACGGTGTAATCGGAACCCCAGAGGCTGTTACACTTACCGGAACTTATGCGTGGAACGGTGGTAATGTCGATTTGGTATACTCATCGGCTGATCCTACATCGGATCTATTTGTAACAAGTTACAGCGGAAACAGCCTTGAGGTTGTTAACGGAGCAACAAACGCTCAGAAAGGTATCATTGGAAAAGGTTCTATCGATGCTAACAGTAACTTTGCCTGCGTAGACTTTACAACATTCAACAAAGCATCTTATGTGGCAGTATACGGTGGAGCACACTTTACCTACAGTGCAACAAGAGCAATGTTGTTCGATGTAAGTACACTCTCTACATTTACCGGCACATTTGATAACTCTTCGTCTAAGGTATTTACCAGCCCTGTATTCTATGCAGGCTCTCTTAGCGGCACAGCATACCCTGATGTACTGCTTTCGGTTTCCGATGACGGATTTATGATGTATATGTACTTCGTTGGTTCAAACAACGGTATTTTACAAGCATACCAATTTGACTGTATCGATAAATAAAATGTATAAATTTACAGGTACCCTCAACTAAGGGGGTACCTGTATAATTAATTTAACAGATGATGAAGAAAATTTCGGCACTACTTACGCTTTTACTATTAACCGGATTATATCTCACCATTGAATCTTGCAGTAAAGATTCGAAAACCCCGGAATGGGAGTGGCCCGACCAGGAGGTTACCGAGAAACCAAGATATATTTGGATAGATGCAGCCGCAAACTTCCCCGATTTCGCCAACAGCAGAGAGAATATAATAAGAGACCTTACCCTTGCAAAGCTGTCCGGTTTCACACATGTTGTTGTCGATATAAGACCAACAAACGGAGATGTTTTGTACTCCACAACAAAAACAGACCAGGTAAAATGGCTTGGAGCTTGGATCTCTTCCTCTTTTACAAAAGTTGAAAGAACTGCAACCTGGGATTATCTGCAAGCATTTATTGACGAAGGTCACAAGCTTGGCCTCAAGGTATATGCAGGCTTCAATACCTTTACAGGAGGAAATACAAGTTCGCTGGGTTCGGTCGGAGTTCTCTTCAGAGATAACACTAAGAGTTCATGGGCAACACAGCTCAATACTACCGGTGGGATTGTCAGCATAATGCAGGCTTCTAACAGTGCCAAATTCTTCAATCCGGTAAATACCGAAGTTCAGGAGTATCTGTGTGGTCTTCTGGAAGATCTTGCAAGATATCAGGATCTTGATGGTATCGTATTGGACCGCTGTCGTTTCGACGGATTCGAGAGCGACTTCTCTACATACACAAAACAGAAGTTCGAAGAGTACATCGGTACTTCTGTAAGTAACTTCCCTAATTCAGTAATTCCTCCGGGAACAGAGGTCGGCGCCCTCCCCTCTCCATACCCAACCTACATGAAACAGTGGCTTGAATTCAGAGTTAAGACAATTCACGACTTCATTGTAAAGGCAAGAGGAAGAGTTAAGGCCGTTAATCCAAATATTAAATTTGGAGTATATGTGGGCGCATGGTACTCATCATACTATGGAGTAGGTGTAAACTGGGCAAGTCCTTTATACAACACATCTTCATACTATAGCTGGGCCAGCACAAATTATAAAAATTACGGTTATGCCGACCATACCGACTTTGTCCTTGTTGGAGCATATGCGGCAGCCAATAAAGTTTACGGAAGTTCTGAATGGACAATGCAGGGCTTCTGCTCAAGAGCAAAGGATATCATCAAAGGAGCAGCTCCGGTATATGGAGGCCCCGATGTAGGTAACTGGACAGTACCTGCAGGCACCGATGTAAATGCATCAATAACAAGCTCGGTAGATGCTTGTATCAACGCCTGTGACGGATACTTCCTGTTCGATATGATTCACCTTAAAAAAGCCGGTCAGTGGCAATATGTAAAAACCGGAATAGATAACTATTTAAATTCCCTTAAGAAGTAATTATGAAGATCAAAGGAACATTTCTTGATGAGATCAGTCACGACATTCCTCACCAAAACTGGGGAGAGAGTGAGTGGGACAAAGATTTCGGATATATGAGAGAGGCGGGTATTGACACCGTAATTTTAATCAGATGCGGTTATCGGAAATGGCAGACATTCCCAAGCGATATTCTTACTAAAGCGGAGGGTTGCTACACCCCGCCGGTGGATCTTGTGGATATGTTCCTTCGATTAAGCGACAAATGGGAAATGAACTTCTTTTTTGGGCTGTATGACTCAGGAAAATACTGGGAGAACGGTGATTACGAAAAAGAGGTCGAGATCAATAAAGGTGTGATAGACGAGGTATGGAGCCGTTACGGACATCACAAATCTTTTAAAGGCTGGTACTTGTCACAAGAGTGCAGCCGTAAAACCGGAAAAATAATTAACCTCTATGCTGGTCTGGGCAGATATTGCAAAGAGGTTTCCGGAGGTCTCAAAACAATTATATCTCCATACATTGACGGTGTAAAAAACATCAGTCAATATAACTCCGCAACCGCAAAAAGCGGTGGAGTAACACTGGAAGAGCATGCGAGAGAGTGGGATGAAATTTTCGCAGGGATCAGGGGAGCAGTTGACATAGTAGCATTCCAGGATGGTCATGTAGCTTATGAAGAGCTTACTGACTTTTTAAAACTGAACAAATCACTCGCCGATAAGCATGGGATTGAGTGCTGGACAAACTCTGAAACATTTGACAGAGACATGCCTATCAAATTTTTACCGATAAAGTGGGAAAAACTGCGCCTCAAGATGAAGCTGGCTCAGGAAGCGGGAATCGAAAATGCCATAACTTTCGAATTCTCACACTTCATGAGCCCGCAATCATCTTATCTGCAGGCAGGCCACCTTTTCAACCGATATAAAGAGTACCTCAAAAGTATTGAATAAACAGATTAAATAATATGAATTTCCAAACAATGGCTCAGTCTTACAGAGATGAGCTCGTTAATAATATATTGCCTTTTTGGCTCAATAATTCACAAGATTCCGAATTTGGAGGTTACTTTACCTGTCTAGACAGAGAGGGAAAAGTGTACGATACCGATAAATTTATTTGGCTCCAGGGACGCCAGGTATGGCTCTTCTCAATGCTTTACAACAATATGGAAAAAAGAGAGGAGTGGCTTGATTGCGCAATCCAGGGGGGTGAATTTCTAAAAAGATATGGTCACGATGGAAACTACAACTGGTACTTCTCAGTAACAAGAGAGGGGAAACCTATTATTGAGCCCTACAACATTTTTTCATACACCTTTGCCACAATGGCATTCGCTCAACTTAGCAAGGCTACAGGAAATCAGGAGTATGCCGAAATTGCAAAGAAGACATTCGATATCATCCTTGAGAGAAAGGATAACCCTAAGGCAAAGTGGGATAAATCACACCCTGGCACCAGACCGCTCAAAGGGTTCTCTCTGCCTATGATTCTCTGCAACCTTGCATTGGAAATTGAACATCTGCTTGACAAAGAATTAATAAATAATACAATAGAGACCTGCCTACACGAAGTAATGGATGTTTTCTACAAGGAGGATCTGGGTCTTATTCTTGAAAATGTTGCTCCGGACGGCAGCTTCGTTGACTGTTTCGAAGGGAGGGTTCTTAATCCCGGCCATGCAATCGAATCAATGTGGTTTGTAATGGATCTGGGAGTTAAACTCAACAGACCCGATATTATTAAAAAAGCTGTAGAGATTTCACTGAAGACACTCGAATATGGATGGGATAAAGAGTTTGGCGGAATATTCTACTTTATGGATGTTAAGGGCAATCCGACACAGCAGCTTGAATGGGACCAGAAGCTATGGTGGGTTCATATTGAAACACTTATTACTCTCATCAAAGGATATCAGCTTACAGGCTCACAGGAGTGCCTCAACTGGTTTGAGAAGGTCCACGACTACACATGGTCGCACTTTAAGGATAGTGAACACGGCGAATGGTTCGGATACTTGAACAGGCGTGGAGAGGTTCTGCTCAATCTTAAAGGGGGAAAATGGAAGGGTTGCTTCCACATTCCGAGAGGACTGTACCAATGCGCAAACATTCTCGAAAAGTGTAAATAAATAAAATATCTGATGAAAAAAAGCCGAAAAAAAATAATAGCGATCTTAGCCTTTCTAATTGTCGCATTTAATACTATTTCTGCAATCTCTGTAACAGGCAGGGTAATATCTGCCGGGAAGGGACTAAGCGGGGTTGTAGTAACCGACGGTTATAATTTCGCATTAACCGATAAAAAGGGAGAGTACCGGCTTGAGACCGACAAATCTGCAAAATATGTTTACCTCTCTGTCCCTTCGGGATACAATTCAAAATTTGACGGAGGAACAGTAAAGTTCTATGAAAAACTTACTGCTGGGAGGATACGGTATGATTTTGACCTGATAAAAAAGAGCAGTCAGGATACCGATCACTCATTTATTGTATTTGCCGATCCGCAGATTTGGGCCGGAAAAGAGTTCAAATTATTGTCTAAGGCAGTTGAGGATATAAATGAAACTATTAAGTCTTTTGGTCCGGGAAGGTCTGTTCACGCTATATGTTCCGGAGACATTGTCTCAAACGATCACTCATATTACGGTGAGTATAACAGGGTAATGTCAAGACTCAATATTCCTGTTTACAACGCAATGGGAAACCACGACATGACCCTTTACGGAAGAGCTATGGAGGGGAGCGAGGCAAAATATAATGAGACATTCGGCCCGGAGTACTACTCCTATAATGTCGGAAAGGTTCACTACATAACCCTGAACGACAACTTCTATATAGGCAGGGACTACTTTTACATCGGATATCTCGATGAACGCCAGCTGGCCTGGCTTGAGAAGGATCTATCATACGTTCCAAAGGGAAGTACGGTAATGGTTAACATACATATCCCGGCTAGTTGCGAACCCTCGGACAGAGCTGCTTTTCAATACGGCAGAGCGGGCAATACAATGACCAACCACCGCTCGCTCTATAATCTGCTTAAGGAGTATAACGCACATGTGCTGTCAGGACATACACATACGACATATAATCAGCAAATTACACCTACTCTTTATGAGCATGTTACACCGGCTCTCTCAGGCGCCTGGTGGCAAGGTGCCCTATGTACCGACGGGACTCCCTCAGGTTATGGAGTATACAATATTTCTGGCAATAAGGTTGAGTGGTACTATAAATCAACAGGCTACGATAAAGAGTTTCAGATGAAACTTTACGACGGTGAAAAATATCCGGAGTTTAGGGGATACATCGTGGCAAACATTTGGAACTCCGATCCGTCTTGGAGTGTGCAGATGTACGAAGATGGAGTACTCAGTTCAACGATGGAGCGATTCAGGGCTTATGATCCGGATGCCAAGGCCCTCTATTCAAATACCTCAAAACTCGATCACAAATGGATCTATCCATCGGAGTCCGATCACTTTTACAGAGCAAAAGCCGGGAGCAGTAATTCGGTAATCGAGATTATTGCGAAAGATCGTTTCGGAAATATATACAGAGAGGTCCTTACCAGAGATGCAACCTCAAAGGGAGCGGATTATGATGTTGTCGTAATCGGAGGTGGAACATCCGGAGTGGCTGCGGGTATTGAAAGTGCAAGAGGTGGTGCTACCACACTTATTGCAGAAGAGCACGAGTGGCTCGGTGGAATGCTAACATCTGCCGGAGTGAGCGCCACCGATGGTAACTTCAAACTTAAAGGCGGAATTTGGGGAGAATTCAGAGACTCACTGGTGGCAAAATACGGAAGTGAAAAATCGCTTGCAACAGGTTGGGTAAGTAATATCCTATTCGAACCATCTGTGGGAGATAAGATTTTTAAGAATATTGCAGCAAAGGAGAGATTGCTCTCCATCCTTTACGGAACTTACTTTATATCTGCGGAAAAAGCTGGTGAGGGCTGGAGTGTAACTCTCAACAGTAACGGGCAGATTATAAAAATCAAGACCAAAATTTTAATTGATGCGACAGAACTGGGCGATGTAGCAAAGGCTTGTGGAGTAAAATATGAGATAGGAATGGACTCAAAAAGTGTTACAGGTGAGGATATGGCCCCTGAGCACGCAAACGGGATAATCCAGGATCTCACATACGCTATGGTTCTCAAAGAGTACCCTTACGAAGTAACTCCTGTAAAGCCCGAAGGATATGACCCTTCTCTCTTTTATTGCAGCACCGAACACGAAAAGTGCATTAACCCCAAGGAGAAGAAGCGACGCTGGAGCAAGCAGATGATGATCACATACGGAAAACTTCCCAATAATAAGTATATGATCAACTGGCCTATCGAAGGAAATGATTTCTATGTTAATGTAATAGAGATGTCCAGAGAAGAGCGTATAAAAGCTCTGGAAAAGGCTAAAAATATGTCTCTCTGCTTTCTTTACTATATCCAGACAGAGCTCGGCTACAAAAGACTTGGTATTGCAGATGATGAATTCCCTACAAAAGATCGTCTCCCATTTATAGCGTATCACCGAGAATCCAGAAGAGTAGACGGAGTTGTAAGATTTACAGTTAATCACATTACACACCCTTACGAACAGCCCCAAAAGCTTTACAGAACAGCAGCAGGAGTGGGAGATTACCCGGTAGACCAGCACCATACACGTTATCCGGCCTGGGACTCACTGCCCGACCTGCATATCTACCCTGTTCCATCCTATGGATTCCCTCTCGGAATCGTTATTCCAAAGGGTGTTGAAAATCTTATTGTAGCAGAAAAATCGGTTTCAGTAACAAACCTTGTCAACGGCTCTACACGACTTCAACCGGTCGTTCTTCAGATAGGACAGGCCTCCGGAGCATTGGCGGCTCTTGCAGTTAAAAGCGGGAAAATAGTCAGCAAAGTTCCCGTTAGAGATGTACAGGGCAGAATCCTGAAATCCGGAGGCTATTTGCTTCCATATCTGGATCTTAAACCGGGAGAGCGATACTTCGAAGCTATTCAGAAAATCGGCGTTACCGGTATTATAAAAGGGAAGGGAATGAATAAAGGATGGGAAAATCAAACATGGTTTTTTGCAGATTCACTGATTACACGTTCGGATCTCAAAGAGGGACTCTCGGAGGTGTACAATATAGTCAAAGAGGAACCGGATGGTAGCAAAAATGTCACACTTGACTGGCTCGTAACAATCCTGTCTGAAATAGGAGGAGGCACATCTCAGGAGATATACTATCTGCTCGACAGAGAGAAGAATTTTCTTGCGATAGCAAGCGACAAAAGAGACACAGAGCTTACAAGAGCTCAAGTTGCGGCAATTATCGACAGAGTTCTCAACCCATTCGGAAAAGAGATAGATCATTTTGGTAATTTTATAAATCAGTAAAAAAATGAAATTCACTTTAAAAACAATATACAGATTACTGTTCACAACACTGTTCCTATCAACTACAGTATCACTTTCGGCCGACCAAAAAGTTAAAACTCTTCGTGCAGATGCGCCGGAAGTGCGTTATACAGGAAGGATTGAGAAAGAGAGCGACGGCAGTGTTAAATTTAACTGGAGCGGCACATATGCCGAGTTCCGTTTCACAGGTAGCTCCATCTCCATGAGGGCCAAAGATTCCAAAAAAAACTACTATAACCTTTTTATAGATGGAATTCAAAAAGGCGTTATTACAGTTTCTAAAACTGACAGTGTGATTGTACTCGCCAAGGGTTTAAAAAAGGGAACTCACTCCCTGAGATTGCAAAAGAGGAGTGAAGGAGAGCAGGGCACCACAACAATTATCTCCTGGTTCCTGGATGAAAAGGGCACTCTTTTACCTCCGGATGTGAAGAGGGAGCGCCATATTGAATTCATAGGGAACTCAATAACCTGTGGCTATGGAACAGAGGGGTTGTCAAAAAAGGAGCCGTTTAAGCCCGAAACAGAAAATTGTAACTATGCATACTCCTGCATAATTGCCCGCTATTTTAATGCAGATTATACATTAATTGCTCACTCTGGCAGGGGTGCAGCGAGAAATTACGGGGATACTGCCAGAGTATCAAAAGTATCAATGAGAGAGCTGATGATGGGCACATTTGACGAACAACCTCAGAACAGATGGAACTTCTCTTCATACAGGCCCGATCTTCTCGTTATTAACTTAGGATCGAATGATTTTTCAACTAAACCTCATCCACTTAAAGAGGAGTTTCTGAACTCGTATGATATTATTATAAAACAGATTCGTGAGGTGTATGGCGATGTTAAGATCCTTTGTGTTGCACCTCCAAAGGGTGGAGCTTTCGACTATCTGCGGGAATACTGCATTGGAAAGAGAGACAAAAATTTACACTTTACGGCATATCTGAATGGAGTTTATAACGACGATTCAGACCAGGGCTCATCGGGACACCCAAATTATGAGGGGCAAAAGAAGATTGCGATGACACTTATCCCCCACATCTCCACAATTACCGGATGGCAACTGACCGGAGAACCCGTTAAATAACAAGATTTTTCAACAAAACGATTAGATAATTCTCTTTTTTGCCTAAATTTAACAAATTTTAAATCAAAACTTGTAAAATGAAGGGCTTAAAGAACTTATTATCTATCCTTTGCGCATCGTCTCTACTTATAATTTCTTGCGAAAAAGAGACAGCGAAGAGCGTTCCAGTAGTTGAAACTGCATTCCCTACAGCAATAACAGCCAATTCGGTAAATTCCGGAGGCCTCATCTCCTCTGAAGGGGGAGCATCGGTATCTGCCAGGGGGGTATGCTGGAGTACGAGTCAGTTTCCGACAGTAGCAGACAGCAAAACTTCGGATGGATCCGGAAAGGGTAGTTTTACAAGTTCAATAACCGGACTATCTCCGGGAGTTACATACTATGTAAGAGCCTATGCAGTTAATGCTGTTGGTACCGGCTACGGAAACCAGCAGACATTTACCACTGCAACTATTCTGGCAACTCTAACCACAACTGCGATATCATCAATAACTCCATACACCGCAGTCAGCGGAGGAAACATAACAGCCGACGGTGGAGCCTCTGTTACAGCCAGAGGTGTATGCTGGGGTACATCTGAAAATCCGACTATCTTAATGAGCAAAAGCTCCGATGGAACCGGAACCGGAACTTTTACAAGCAACCTTACCGATCTTATTCCGGGCACAACCTATTATGTAAGAGCCTATGCGGTTAATTCGATAGGAACAAGTTACGGGAATCAACAAACATTTGTAGCACCTGCAGTTGCACCAACTGTTGCCACATCGGAGATATCTTCGGTAGCCTCAACATCGGCGTCAGGCGGTGGAGTTATTTCATCGACCGGAGGAGGAACCATTACAGCAAAGGGTATCTGTTGGAGTACCAATCAGAATCCTACTACGGCAGATTTTAAGACCAGTGATGCATCTCTCAACATTCTTGGCGCAAATCCATTCGATTTAACATCTGCACAGGCTCAACCGATCACTTTTAGCAGTTCGATGACTGCTCTCAGCCCTGGCACAACATATTATGTGAGAGCCTATGCAACAAACAGCGCTGGTACATCATACGGAGAGCAGGTTTCATTTACTACGCTTGCTGCTCTTCCAACAATTTCAACAACTGTTATAACAGGGATAACATCCTCATCTGCTTCCGGAGGGGGTAATATAACAAACAGCGGTGGTGCTAATGTCACAGCCAGAGGTGTATGCTGGAGCACATCTCAGAATCCTGTTATTACAGGCAGCAAAACAACCGACGGAAACGGAACAGGTACATTTACAAGCTCTATTACCGGTCTTTTACCGGGAACTACATACTATGTCAGGGCGTATGCTACTAACAGCGCAGGTACTGAGTACGGTGAACAGAGAAGCTTTACCACACTCGCCGATCCTGCAACCGTAGTATCTGCCCCTGCAACTTCAATAACCTCATCATCGTTTACAGCCAATGGAGGTGTGACAGCCGACGGAGGTTCTCCTGTTACGGAAAAGGGTGTATGCTGGGCAACAACAGAGAATCCGACTGTTAGTAATAATAAGGTTACCGATGGAAACGGAACCGGATTAATTTCGGTACTTGTAAGCGGATTACAGCCGGGACAAACATATTACTACCGTCCTTATGCCATCAACGGTGCAGGCACTGCATACGGAACAGAGATCTCTGTTACAACAGTTGCCGAGCTTCCAATTGTTGTTACCACAGTAATAACATCTGTGGGTAAGACAGGGGCTGTAAGCGGAGGTACCGTTACTTCGGACGGAGGGGCAACTGTCTCTTCAAGAGGTGTTTGTTGGAGCACCGGAGCTAATCCTACTACCGACAACAGCAAAACCAGCGATGGAACCGGCTCAGGTATTTTCACAAGTACCATATCGGGTCTTTTACCGGGCACAACCTATTTTGTAAGAGCATATGCAACAAACAGCGCCGGAACGGCATATGGGGTTCAGGGAGAATTCACTACACTATCCGACACTCCTGTTGTTACCACATCTGCAGTTACAGAGATTACGAATATTTCGGCTACCTGCGGAGGAAATGTGACAATTTCAGGGGGAGAGGCTGTTACTGCCAGAGGTGTTTGCTGGAGCACATCGGAAAACCCCACAACCGACGACAGTAAAACAAGCGACGGAACCGGTACCGGACAATTTTCAAGCTCCTTAACAGGTTTATCTGCAAATACTACCTACTACATCAGGTCCTATGCAACAAACTCGAAAGGAACTGCTTACGGCACTCAGGTGACATTCACCACAACATCCGACCCACTCTAGAGCACCAATCTCTGAGAAAAAATCAGAGCATCCGCTCTGCTACCTATATTTTTTAACCAAACGGGCCTTTGCCGAGATAATTACAATATTCTCCAAAGGCCTGTCGTTATTATCTGTCTCACTTTTAGAGATACTCATCACTACATCCATACCCTTTATAACCTCTCCGAAAATGGTATACTGAGTATCCAAATGAGGTGCTCCGCCCTCCGATTTATAGACTTTAACAATATCATCAGGAAATGTGTATTCTGTAAGGCGGTTAGCCTTTGCAATCCTGGCGGCGGCCTTATTAAGGTCGGCATCTGTGCATACCTTCCCTGTTACGATATAGAAGTGTGTAGATGAAGATTTCCGTTCCGGGTTAAACGAATCTCCCTCTCTGGCCGCCGCCAGAACACCCCTTTTGTGAAACATTCCAGGTACAATTTCAGCATCTACCTTATAGGGCAGTTCACCGTCGCCCAGCGTAATATCCATACTATGCGATTTACTCTGAGGGTCTCCTGCCTGTATCATAAAGCCCTCAATTACACGATGAAAAAGCACATTGTCATAGAACTTCTCCTTACAGAGCTTAACAAAATTATCTCTGTGAAGAGGAGTACGGTTGGAGAGCTTAAGAATTATCTCTCCTTTGTTGGTCTTCATCTCAACTATATAGAATTTTTCCGTTTTTGAGTAGATTGACGAAAATGAAATAAGAGCAGCAAGCGTAAATAGTAATCTAAACTTTAACATCATTATATGGTTTTAGTGATGCAATTTAAAAATAAAAGCCCTAATTTGCGCTTTAAAACACCCTTTTTTATGCTAATGGATAATTTACCAGGAAGAGAATCCCAGCTTAAAATGGCACCTGAAATGAGGAGAGAAGAGCTTGAAAATGCCGGGTCGGCTCCAGAGGCCGCGGTAAGCTCTGCTGTGCTGCTTCTGCTCTACCCTCCTGCAGAGACACAAGACCCTATCCTGCCGGAAGATAAGGAGAGAGAGATCTATATATCAAATGACTGGGAGATACTGCTTATAGAACGAAGCGCAAGTGAAGGAGTGCACTCCGGGCAGATAGCTCTTCCCGGAGGAAAAACGGAACCTGAGGAGAGGAGTGCTGAGGAGACAGCAAAGAGGGAGACTCTTGAAGAGGTCGGTATTGACCCAAAACACTGCAAAGTTTTGGGAGAGCTGACCAGTCTATATATTCCGGTATCGAACTATATTATTCACCCTGTACTTGCTCTGTCAGACGGTACTGAGCCGGGGCCCGTTAATGAGAGGGAGGTCGCCTCCTGGATGAGAGTGCCTCTTTGGGCTCTCGCCCCCGAAAGAGTTGAAATAATTGAGGCCAGGCGTCCTGGAGGTCAAATACTCCGGGCCCCGGCCTACAAATATCGTAATTACACAATCTGGGGAGCTACGGCAATGATTCTATCCGAGCTCTACCAACTGATTGACGAAGCCAAAGTACGTATATCCTTAAGCAAACCGTACATCTCATCATCAAATCCGGAAATATAAGATCGTGAGTTGCATAGAACCACAACATTCAGATTTTCACCTATTACCCACATTGTAGCAGTACCTGCAAGGTTTCCTGTATGATACATCGCATTAGGGAAATATGTGTGATTTACCCTCCAGCCCAGACCGTATCTGGTATACACCGACGGAAATGGAGGAGTAATCATAGTAGATCTTGTAGCCGATGTGATGAAATCCGGAACAGTTGAATAACCATCAAGGCGATGCGCAAGTTTAAGCATCTCAGGAGCAGATGCTATCACTCCTCCGGCAGCCTTAATAACCTCCATTTCGTTTCCATATCCGTTTGTGCCACTCTGAGAGTAGTAAACAACCTCGTTTGACCTTCTTCCTGCAAGGTTCTTCCCTACATGAACATCAAATATACCTGCCAGAGCAAGCTGCTCTTTAAGATAAGTTTCAAAATCTTTTCCCGTAATCTTCTCCACAATCTTTCCAAGTACTCCAAACCCCATATTGTAATATGAGTATACTGTTCCAGGCTCCGACTGAGGCGAGGTGAGCATATAATCTATTCTCTGCTCCAGAGTCTTCCCATAAAATGAACTTGTAAACATAGGGTCAGGATCACTGGTCCATCCGCTTGTGTGACTCAACATATGCTTAACAGTAACTCTGGATGCTTTATCCGAAACTGTAGGATACTCCGCTCCGAGAATTCCACCAGTCCCAAATATCTTTGCGTCGAGAGAGAGAAGCCCCTGCTCATATAACTTCATAATACAATAGGTAGTAAACTGTTTTGAGCAGCTTGCAAGTCTGAAAAGGTGCGAAGAGGTAACCCTAACATCGCTCTCTGTAATTGCAAATCCAAGTCCTACCGAGTAAACCATCTGCTCATTTTTTGAAATTGAACACGAGATACCCGGAATTGAGTACTTCTTCATAAATGCATAAATGATATTGTCTATCGACTGCTCTCCATTTTGCACAAGAATTTTATAACTATTTGTCAATCCCGATTCCGAAGTAACAACTGCGTTCAATGTGTTTGTAAAATCAAATGCCGTAACGCCATTTTTTACAACAGTGTTATTTATTCTTAATGTAGCCTTGGCATTAATATCTGCAGTAGGTTTGAGAGAGGTTAGAGAGACTCCTCCGGGAATGGTAACATATACTGTCTTACCATTGAAATAAGCATTTACAGTAGTTTTAAGCTGCGAATTAGACCCTGACTCGAATCGAAATCCAATGAGGGTATTATCGGTGGATGGCGGTGTTGGTTCAGGCTGTTCGCTCTTGGAGCAGGAGAAAACCAATACGACTGAAAAAATCAGAGCCGTATATCTGAGGATTAATGATCTAGCCACGCATCTCCTCCTCAACATCTTTAACAGTTATCGGCAACCTTTTTGAACCCAGAAGGCGTGAACCGGTCTCCGTAACAAGTACGTCATCTTCAAGCCTTATTCCTCCGAAATCATAGTAACTCTCCAGCTTATCAAAGCAGATGAACTCCCTGTTTATTCCCTCTTTTTTCCACTTCTCAATCAGGGCAGGAATAAAATAGATCCCAGGCTCATCTGTTATAACATGCCCGGGTTTCAGCATCTTACCCATCCTCAGAGAGGCCAGGCCGAATTGTGTTGAACGTATGAATTTATCGTCATATCCGACATATTTCTCTCCAAGGTCCTCCATATCGTGCACATCAAGTCCAATCTGGTGTCCGAGTCCGTGAGGCATAAACAACGCGTGAGCCCCGGCAGCCACCGCTTCGTCCACATCTCCCTTCATAAGACCGATATTGATCAGCCCCTGCGCTATCAACCTGCATGAAGCCAGGTGAACCTCTCTGTAGCTTATGCCCGGTTTGATCAGATCAAGAGCAAGATTGTTTGCTTCGGATACAATCGTATATATCTCTTTTTGCCTCTCAGTGAATTTCCCCGAAGAGGGTAAAGTTCTGGTGAAATCGGAGGCGTAGTGTGAGTTTGATTCAGCACCGGCATCAATCACCAGTAATCTGCCATCGGTGAGAATTTGATGGTGCATATGATTGTGCAGAGTCTCACCATTCTGCGATAATATTATAGGGAAAGAGGGCATATGACCGTGAGAAATAGAGATACCCTCCATAATTCCCACCAACTCCTGCTCAACCATTCCCAGTTTTGCCATCTTCATGGCCGTATAGTGCATCATATAACCGATATTAGCGGCTATCTCCATTTCGGCAATCTCCACCTGCTCTTTGATCTCCCGAAGAGCAACTACCCCTTTTACAAAAGGAACTGAAGCCTGTGCTGCAATTTCATCGAATCCCACATTGAGCAACCTATTCAAAAGAATCTTATTATGGTAGCGATATGGTGGTAAGTAGTGAATTTTCCTGCCTTTACTCTGTTGTGCAGATATATAATTTGCAAGTTCAGCGAGAGGTTTGGAAGTAGAGACTCCGATTTTATGGCACTTATCTTTCAATGCCGGCTGCGGCCCCATCCATATAATATCGTCAATATCAACATCATTCCCGAATACAATCTCCTCCCCGCTCTCAAGATCTATAACCGCAGCCAGATCCGGTTCATCCAGCCCGAAGAAATAGAGAAAAGAGGAATCCTGACGGAACCTGTATGTATTAGAAATGTAGTTATACCCTGCCTCGGAATTACCCAGAAACAGTAGAACACCCTTTTCGCCGAGAGAGCTCTTCAGAGCACTCCTTCTGACGGAATAAACATCTTTGCTGAACATAATCTGCTATTTTTAATCTTCACAAATCTACTTAAATAATAAAAAAAACGCAACCCCGGAGGACCGGAGTTGCGCATTATTACTATCGATTATTTGATTAATCAGGTATATCCCACCAAACAGGATCACTCCAGATTGGGTCAGTCATTGCCTTAGTATTCGATAACATCAACTGATCGTAGTTGTAGTTGCTCTCGTGAGTACTTTGGCTGAAGCGACGGAACCAGTATGTAAGATCTGTAGGAGCGGTTCCGATCATCTTATTAGTTGCAGTAAATTCATAAGGGCGTTTGTAATCCTTATAAACTACACCAAATGAACCAATATTGCCGGCACTGTAGTTAAACCTGCGCATATCGTTCCAGTTGATATAGCTAAGGCCCATTGCAATAAGCTTTTGTTGCATAATATCTGCCATTGTAAGGTTGGCAGAGTTTTGAACAACAGCTGCACTTGCCATATAATTAGCGATATCGGTTGTGCTCATAGGTTTTTGGTCCGGATTGATAGTACCTGCACTTTGCCAGTCATTAAGTTTTAACTGCATTCTGTCAAAAGAAGCCTGGATACCCTCTTTGTATGCATTCCATGCAAGAGGTTTGTTACCCTGACGGAAATAAACTTCAGCTTTAATAAAGCACATTTCGGCATAGGTCAAGATATCCGAATCGGAGTCAGGTCTTGCATAGAAACTACCTGTTCCCAGAACTGCATTAGATGTAGTTACAGGATAGTAGTACATATCCGTAGCAGATTTACCGCCTGTAGAGAGACTGTTAGATCTCAGGTTTACGTAAACAGTATCACCGGCTCTTTTATAGTTGGTACTATTAACATAGAGAGAACCCTTTTTATAAGTTACGGCAACAGTTGTACCTGTTACTGTATATGGCTGATGAAGCGAAGCAATAAAGTTATTTCTGGCTGTTTCATCGGCAATAGCGTAATTCAGTGTAACATTAGACGTAGCATAAGTTGCATTGATAGGACCACTGTTCTGACGAATATCGGAGTTCATCATATCAACACCCGCATCTCTCATCCATTCATAACTTAGGATGTCACCATTGGTATTTACCTGGATATTCTTCATAGACGCAGGTACCAGTTTAGGGAAACGAGGGTCAACAACGCCTGATCCGCCTGTGTAGCTGTTTTTGAGCAGATTTATATACCATCTTGTAACTCTCTGACCTGTACCGTAACCGGTAGCATCCCATGTAGTATTTGTCATATATGGGTCACCAACTGTAAAGTTTGTTGCGTCTCCCAGTATATTATAGTGCTTCATAATAGTATTATCGCTGTTCGATTTCGGAGCACTCTCCAATGCAGCAAGAATAGCTGCAGGATCATATGTGCTCTTCTTTGAAATCTGGTTCAGATAGCGAGCCTTCAAACCATAGCATAATTTCAGCCACTTTGAGACATCACCCCCATTCCAGGTATCACCCTTTGACAATGGAACAGATCCTGCACCCTGAGCCTTGTTGAAGTACTCAATAGCCAGGTCAAGATCGGCCATACAACCTTTATAGATTGCCTCACCATTGTCATATGCCGGATTATATTTACCGGTAAGAGCCTCTGTATAAGGCATCTCTCCATGAAGATCCAGCATCAGCATAAATCCCATAGCTTTAATACAGTAAGCAGCACCAATATAGTGGTAAGATCCTGTCTCCATTGCCTTATCAATCAGAGGCTGAATATTGACAGCAGCTCCTAGGAACCAGTTCTGGTATATTGTAGTACAACTCGATTGAGCAGGATTCCAGGCAGCCAAAAGGCTGTTTGCAGCGGTAGATGAATATACCTGAGTAAGAATACCGTTTATTGTGCTTGTCCTCATATTGGCAACCCCTACAGCATACATGTAGTAGTGCTGAATCCATGGCAGACGGATATTTACCGTAGCGCTCTTGTCATTTGGATTGTCAGGGTCAACATTAACATCGAGCCACTTTTCGCAAGAGGTAAGGCCTGCAAGTAGAAACAGGCTTAATGCGATATGTAATATTTTTTTCATATTTCTCAATTTTATCAATTAGTTAAAATGTTAAATTAACCCCAAAAGTAAAGCTTCTTGTAGCAGGTACACCACAATAGTCAATACCCATCGAGCCAGAACCACCAGTACCTGAACCTGATACACTCACCTCAGGGTCCATCCCCTTATAGTTTGTTATAAGGAAGAGGTTAGAGCCGGTAAATGATGCTGATAAGCCTTTGATAAACTTGGTTTTAGAAACCAGTGAAGTAAAGTCATAAGTAAATGAGAGAGATCTCAACCTAATCCAGTTTGTACTGGTTATAAGGTTGTATGCATTGCCGCTATAATTCTTCCAATATTGTTGAATCATATAATCACCTGAATAAGATGCATTATTGATCATATATGTTTGGCCAGATTGGTAGTTGTAAGTAACCTCTTCACCGGTTGTAGACAATACGCCTTTAAGAGTAACCGATTGTCTTGCAAGAGTCTTCTTGCTCAATCCACTCTGAATAAGATTATATTCTGTTCCGTTATAAATATCGCCGCCGAGTCTTAAATCGAGCAGGAATGAGAGGTTCATATTCTTATATGTAAAGCTGTTATTCAAGCCACCAATCAACTTAGGCTCACGGTTACCAACGATATTTGTAGTTACACCCGAAGGTTTATACTGACCTGTGGTAGGATCGATCTGATATCTTCCGTTTTTAATCTCTTTCCCTTCGGTATCCTTCTCTCTCAGCCAGTAGTCACCTGTCATACCAAGAAAGTAACCGCCGTTAGGGATTGAAGCAGCCTTAACTCCCCCTACCTGAACATCGGTAACATAGAAAATACCTACACCTTTGAGGAAGTTACCAAGAGTTCCCTCATTTCTTGAAAGGTTGAGAGTAACATCCCATTTGAAATCCTTCTTCTCAATTGGAATCGCATTAATCGAAATTTCAACTCCCTTATTTGTAACCGAACCACTGTTCAGAGTAAGGAATATGTAACCTGTCGATTGAGCAAGACGAGGACTGGCAAGCTGATTTTTTGTTGTACTGTGATAGTATGTGAAATCGAGGCCCAGACGACCTTTGAGGAATTTCAGTTCAGTTCCCAACTCATATGATGTTTGAATTTCAGGCTTCAAATTAGGGCTACCTCCGGTCCAGCTATTGCCGGCTCCTTTATATCCTGAAGATACAACCTGTGCAGGCCATAGATATGTATTTGTTGAATATGGATCGGCGTCCTTACCAACCTGAGCCCAGGATGCACGAACCTTTCCAAAAGAGAGGATATTGTTTTTAGGGATCAGCTCAGAAAATACCAAACTACCAGACACTGACGGATAGAAGTAAGATCTGTTTTCTATAGGGAGAGTAGACGACCAGTCATTTCTTCCTGTAACAGTCATGTAGGCTATGTTTTTATATGATGCCCTGAACTCTCCGAAAGCCCCGATCATTCTTTTTCTTGTAGTTCTCTCGGTTGAGAGTATATTCTGGTCGATAATGTTTGCGAAGCTTATAGTTCCCTCAGAGTTGAATTCATAGCCCCATACCGATGTATTGAAGCGTTTGGTCATCTCTATTGTTTGACCCAGCAATAAATTGAGGTCGAAGTCATTAATTGTCTTATTGAAGTTGAGCATAAGGTTTGATGTAACAAACTCATAATCATTGCCACTCCTGCTGAGACGACCCTTCTGGTACTTCTCAAGAACAGCACCGCCCGGCGCAATATATGTATAGGCTCCACTCTTATATGTATCGTAACCTACTCTATACAATACATTGAACCATTTTGTAACATCGAGTGAGGCATTTACCGAACCTGTCATACGTTTGTTGTCGTCGGTAAGTTTATTCTTATTGATAATCCAGTATGGATTTTCAACATCTGAAGCCATCTCCTGAAGACCTTCGAACATTCTGTATTTTGTACCATCCTCATTGAGATAGTGAGACATATCATCACTTCTTGACCAGCCGTAAAGAGCGGTCATAGTACCGTTACCACCACCATTGTATAGACCGGCAGATGTAAGGGTTTTGTGAGTCTTAGAAATAGTGTAAGATACATTGGCCCCTACGGTCAGTTTTTTATACTTCTGTTCCGCATTAAACCTGACGGTTGTTTTTTCGAATGCTGTCTTAGGAACTATACCGGTCTGATCAAAATTTGAGGCAGAAAGATAGAACGAACCGTTTTTATCGCCACCCGATACACTTAAGCTATTATCAAAAACATTTCCGCCTTTAAAGAAATTGCCTACGTTATCGTAAACAGTACCTGTAATAGGCATACCCCACGATTGAGTGGTGTAATCGCTGAAAGCTCCGGCCTGATTATATGTACCGCGTCCGTAAACACCCTGCAGCTCCGGAAGGCTGCTGGCCACAGAATAGGTGTATTTAGAGTTGAAGTTAATCTTTAATTCACCCTCTTTCCCCTTTTTTGTAGTAATAACAACCACACCGTCGGCAGCACGTGAACCGTAAAGAGCGGCAGCGGCAGCACCTTTAAGTATGGACATATTCTCAATATCATCGGGGTTAATATCCATTACACGGTTACCGAAAGATGTTGCAGTTTTTGTAACACCGTCAGTTCCGGAGTTCCCCGAGTTAACGGTTGAGTTATCATAGATAATTCCGTCAACAACAAATAGAGGCTGGTTATCTCTCGATTCACTTGCAGAGTTACCGCCACGAACAATTATAGTCGCTCCGGAACCGGCGGCACCACTCGATTGAGTGATGTTAACCCCAGCAACTTTACCCGCAAGAGAGTTAATAATATTCGGCTGCTTATTCTTAAGAATCTCCTCCGATTTAAGATCCTGAACGGCATATCCGAGAGCCTTCCTCTCCTTTTTAATACCAAGCGCAGTAACCACGACATCCTCAAGGAGAATAGCCGATTCCGACATCGTAACATTTACGACTGCTCTGTTATTTACCTGCACTTTAACAGTCTCCATACCGATGGCCGAAAATACCATAAGACCATTAGCAGGAACATTCAACGTATAGGCTCCGTTAGCGTCTGTAGCTGTTCCGCCGCGGACCCCTTCAACAGTCACCGATACTCCCGGAATGGGCAGATTACTCTTGTCGGTAACCTTCCCGGTAACTTTGATGTTTTGCGCCCAAGCACTTCCTGTAAGAAGTAACAGGATGGACATAACCGACAGCAATCTCATCACTGCCCGATCAACATTTTTTAAAACATGCATTAGTTTAAAATTTTAGGTTAAAATTTATTATAGCTAGTAGGTTTCCAAATTTAATAAAAAAAAGTGTGAGGTATTACTCGAAAGAGAAATATATTTCCATAAAACAAAAAAAAACAATCCCGGAGAGCCGGAATTGTTCAAATCTTAACAAATATTTGATATTTAGTATTTACTAAACTTCGTTTGGTCTCTTGCGATATTTAGATTCACCTCTTGGAAGAAGTTCACCTGAGAAAACTTTTTGACTACCCGAAGTAGGAGTAATTATAACATCGGCATAATTTCCACCTTTTTTTACAGATATCTCGACCTTGGCAGTAATTGCAGAACCGGTGACCTTCATAGTGACTTTGGTGTTTCCCTTTTTATCGGTCTCCTGTTTAAAATCGCTAACAGAAGTTCTGTTTGTATAGTTATTACCGGCAACAATAGATCCCTGCAGATAAACAACTCCGTTCTCATATGAGATAAAAGCGAAATCATCGTTACTGTTTTCGGTTGTTCCGTCGGCTTTCTGATACTGATCGGGAATAATAACAAAATCTTTGGCGGTTATTGCAGCCACAGCTTTTTCATAGAGCGCAGAGGCGAATGCCTCCTTTTCGGCTTTTGTCTTTTGTCCGTAAGATACGGTAACCGCAAGTGTAAGTACAAGTGCAGATAAAATAAATCTTTTCATAGTATAATCAATGGTATAAAAAACTCCCCCGTTTAAGAACGGGGGAATTTTAAATAATATATTACTAGTTCAAGGTGATTGCACCAAGCCTGAATGATGTAGTGGCATAGTTTGTACCCATTTTACCATTTAAGTGGATGATATAATTTCTTCCTTTGGTAAGTGAGTAGCCTGTAGCAGCATAGGTAGTAGATGCATTGGCTGTTGTGAAGGTAGTTACCAGATTGCCAAGTTCGTTGTAAAGAACGAAAGCAATACCGGTCTCAGTTCCACTCCAAACAGTACCAGATTTTATAAGATTGAACTTAATATAATCGGTGTACTGTCCAAAAGCAGCTGTACCAATAGTAGTGTATACATATGGGCTTGCTGTAGTACCTGAACCTCTTCTGGCTTTAAGTGTAAGGGTTCCGTAACCGGTTGCACCGTCAGTACCGTAGAATAGGTTTACAAACTGAATTGAACAAGCTGTATCTGCCCAAGGGTCATACTGAGGGAACTCGTCAGGAGTCTGAACCATCAGAGGGGCAGTGTTAAGATTGTGTACAAATGCAGTCCATCTTCCCTTTTCAATATTGATAGTAGAAGAGTAGTGAGCCACATCTTTGGTAGCACCTGTGTAGGTGTTGATCTGAAGCTGGCCGACAGGCACAACGTGATATTTGGCAGCACTGTTAGGGAAGATACTTCCAATTGCAGTAGATACTTCAGAAACCATCTGGTTGTTATAGCTCAATCTTGTAATGTTAGGTGCACCTGTGGTAACAACTCCAACATCGTAAGAGAGACGGATCTGAGCCTGGGTCTCTGTATTAACAGGAGTTGTATAGTAATCCAACTCATGCTCATTGCAGGAAGCAACGAAGAACATGCCCAATACAGGAATCAGTGTTAATATCTTTTTCATTATAAAATTCATTTAAATTTCTGTATTATTAATTTGAGGCAGGCAAGCAGAACCAAACCATAGATGTACCATAGTTATCGGCATCACCCGAAATTGGAGTGAGTGCTTTAAGCGATTTGAGGTTCCACATGTACTCGGAGTTGTAACGAGGTCTTAGTCTGTAGCAAGGAGAACCGAGGTTTTGAGTTGCAAATCCCGATCTTCTTGTAATTACGTCGGCAGCCGGCAGATAGAATCCTTTGTAAACTCTGGTTACATCAGATTCATCTTTGTGATATACTCTTCTTGCACTTTCGTTCCAAGAGATATTAGCTTCCGGAACTCCGCGTGCACCAACCTTAAGGTCATAGTGGTAACGGCGTAGATCGTTCCAAGCATCGGTATTCCAAGGGTAGTTTGCAATATGTTTCTGCATCATAATGTGAGCAAGTGTAAGGTTGTTTGAACCTAAACCGTTCACATAAGGACTTGCAAGATAAGAATCTGCAAATGTCTGGAATGTAGCTGCAGTGATTTTGTCACCAATAACAGAAGTCTGAACATTTGATGTGTTCTTAACAACTGTTCCGGGAACGATCAATCTCTTAACAAACTGCATACTTCCTGCAACACCATTCTTGAATGACTCAAAAGCGTCGGTTTTGAGACCTTTGCGGAACTGAGCCTCAGCTTTGATAAACTGAACTTCGGCATAGCAGGTAAGAGGCCAAGGTGCATTGTCTCTGTATAGCCATCTGCCTGTACCAGAGTTGGTAGCAGTTGCGGCAACAGAGAGACCGAAGAGGTTCACTCCAGGAGTATAGCCAGGTCTTGTACCTACAAATTTAAATGTATTTACATTGATGCTTGACTGAAGAGCCGGCATTGTATCCTTGGTTCCGAAGTAGCAAATTGTACGTGGATCAAGTGTAAGTGAGTCAGTGATAGGTTGGTTTTCAAGATAACCCTCCTGAGCTCCCTCAGTATTGAATTTAGGAAGTTTACCGGTCATCATCTGAACCATCCAGTCCGATTGTGAATAAACAAGACCTGTAAGGTTTGCTCTCAAAACTCCGAAGAAGTTAGAGTTAGATGAAACTCCTGTAGCATCGAAACGCATATTTGCATCGTCGGCGTAGCTAGAGAAAGAGTTGTTAGCTGCATCAATAGCTGAGTCGAGGTATTTGGCATTTTTACCGGAAATTGCAATATAGTTTCTTGCTAAAACAGCGTAAGCAAATTTTTTCCATTTAGTAGCATCACCTTGGTAAACCAGGTCATATGTTGCTAAAGTAGATGGATATACAGAGTTATCTGTCTTTGAAAGTTCTGTAATTGCTTCACGAGCCCACTGACGAACCATCTGGAATGCATACTCCTGGTTGTCGTAGTTGTGTGAAAGCTTTCCTGGAACAAAAGCATCTTTAACGATGATATCTCCGTGCAGAGATGCAAGTTTGTGCCAAGAGTAAGCCTTGATAGCAAGACCTATACCGGCAAGTTTATACTCACCTCTTGTGCGGGCATCGTTAATAAGATCTTCAAGATTTTGGCCCTGAAGCCAGTAAACCATTCTCCAGTGTTCACCCATTGCGTCGCTACCTGCTGCATAGTAGTGAGAAGCACCGTAAGTTCCGGCATAAGTTCCCGAACCTCCCCAGAATTGAACCATTGGAGCAAGTCCTCTGAGGTCGTAAGCTATACCCTCATAAGATGAGATGATAGGAGCAAGTCTCAAGATAGGAGCAACCCAGTCCGGTGAGTCAACGTTTTTATTTACGTCCAGCCAGTCCGAGCACGAGGTTGTGCTGAACATCGCCAAAACTATACTTAATGATATTAGTATTTTTCTCATTGTCGTAATCAATTAAAATGTAACATTTAAACCAAATGATATTCCCCTAGGAGCGGCAATGGCGAACATATCGAAACCAACACCACCGGTTCCTCCGAGAGATGCAGAGTTAGAGTTACCTACGACATCAATACCAGAGTAGTTTGTAAGAACAAACAGGTCACTACCGGCTGCAAATACGTTAGCCGATGAAACAAGACCCTTAGTAGCTTTCTCCAGCCACTTTCTGTTAAGATTATAAGTCAAACGAAGTTCGGCAAGTTTGATATAATTGATATTTTTCTCAACCCAGCTTGCATCGCCACCTGAGTAGCCGGTTGCAAGATCACCGTATTTAACCGAAATCGAGTTTGTAGTAGGTGTAGTTGTATTCTCATATCCATCCTTAAGTACTCCGTTGAATACTACAGGACCTCTCTCTCTCATTTCAACTGATTCCCAGCTGTAACCGTACTGCATCATATAACGTTTTGTTCCGTTAACAACTGTAGCACCGATACGACCGTCGAGGAGAGCCGAAAGTGAAAGACCTTTATATTTAACCTGACCGGTGAAACCGAATTTGAGTTTTGGCTCGCGGTTTCCGATTACTGACCAAGTGCTGTTTACAAGCGGAAGACCTGTAGATGGATCAATCAGAACCTGTCCTTTATCGTTCTTTTGGAAATCGAGACCGGTGATAGATGTGATAGGGTAACCAACTTTGATACCGTTACGTATATTACCAGAAACCCAAGTATAAGCATTGTAGTACTCAGTTACGTTTTCAGGAAGGAAAGTAACTTTACTCCAGTTTTTACTCATGTTAACACCTACATTCAGGAGCCAGTCACGAGTCTTGATGATATCACCGTTAACAACCAGCTCAACACCATCGGTTTTGAATGTACCAACGTTCATGTTGTTAAGTACGAAACCTGTACCGTAGCTAAGACGGAAACCGGTAATGATCTGATCGGCAGATTCTGTGTTATAGTAAGCAACGTCGAAGTTAATTCTGTTGCGAAGGAGACGACCCTCAAGACCAACCTCCCAAGAGGTGTTCATTTCTGGTCTAAGATTTACGTTAGGACCTGTATAGCCATATCTGTAACCACCTGCTGTAGATGATGTTGATTCAAGTGCAGGGTAAATTGAGAGAGGAGGAGCATCTTTACCCACTTTTGCCCAAGAACCTCTTAGTTTTACATAGCTTAAAATGTCTGAATACGGCTTAAGGAAAGGAAGGTCGCTAAGAATGATTGAACCCTCAACTCCAGGATAGAAATAAGTATTATTATTTGTAGGAAGAGTTGAAGACCAGTCATTACGAGCACGGAATGTCAAGAAAGCGATATTGTTGTAACCGAACTCCATCGATCCCGAAACAGCTTGAAGACGACGGGTAGAGTTAACGGTTTTAGTATAGATTGACAAAATGTCGCAGTTGTTGATTGACTGGAAGTCGGCTACAAGGAATTTCTCACCGTGAACCGAGAGAGTCTTGCTGTCTTGCTCCATTTGGTGGTAACCAACCTGAGCATTAGCAGTGAACTTACCAATCTCTTTCTTGTATGTTGCGATAAAATTTAGTGTAGGGTTCGACTGAAGAACTCTTGATTCGTCGTAAGAACCTGTACCTGTTGCAGATGATGACCACTGAGGGTGGATAACAATCTGAACATTAGTTGTACTGTAGTCCCAACCTGCCTGAGCACGAAGAAGGAGGTCTTTGATAGGAGTGATATTAACAGTCATGTTAGAGATCATTCTTCTACCTTCATCGTAGTTTTTGTTCTTGTAAAGTTCATAATAAGGATTAAGTACGTCAACATCCACATATCTGTTAGGATATCTGATAGTTCCGTCACCTTTAGCATAAACTCTCATGTCGTCGGTAAGTGGCCAGCGCATTGTACGGTCAAGTACACCGCCAGAACCCTTAGACACTTTGGTATTAGTTGTGGAAGCATACTGCATAGATGCCTCAATATTCATCCATTTAGAGAGTTTCGCAGTTCCGGCGAGAGTGATGTTATCACGAGTATAGTCAGATGTAGGCACAACCCCTGTCTGTTTTTGAGTACTTGCACCGGCACGAATTGTCATACTTTCGTTACCTGACTCAAACGATACACTATGTTTCTGAGTTACACCTGTCTGGAACATATTCTTCATGTTGTCATAAAGTTTGGTTCCCGAAGGATACTCGGCACCGTATCTTGCATAGTAGTAGTAACTGGTAGCGCCATAGTTACCGTTATCATACTTGGTTTGCATTTCGGGATATCTGTATGCGTTGTCAAAACGGAAATAGTTACCGTAAGTCACAACACCCCTGCCTGTTCTACCCTTCTTGGTAGTAATGATGATAGCACCGTTAGATGCATCACTGCCATAAAGAGCGGCAGCTGCAGCACCCTTTAGAACTGTCATACTCTCGATATCCTCAGGGTTGAGGTCGGATCCTCTGTTTGAGAAATCGAGGTTACGGTCGGATACAACTTCACTGCCACCTGTCTTGTAAGCAAGGCTACCTACAGGGTTGAATGTTGAGTTGTTCATCGGAATACCGTCGATTACATAGAGTGGTTGGTTATTACCCGAAATTGAAGTCGCACCGCGGATAATTACAGAGCTCGAAGAACCTGGGGTTCCGCTTGAGCTGGTAACTGTAAGACCTGCAACACGGCCCTGAAGAGCTTGAACGAAGTCTGTACGTCCTGATTCTGCGATTTCTGCGCCTCTAACGCTTTGAACAGCACCACCGACAGCACGGGCAGCTCTCTTTACCCCGAATTCCCCTACTACTACTGCTTCCTGAAGTGTAACAGCATCTTCCCTAAGAACGATCTTAAGAGAAGTTCTGTTTCTCAATTGAATTACCTGCTTTTCGTAACCAATTGCAGATACCTCAAGAACAGCATTTCCCGGAATGGTCAAGGTAAATTTTCCATCAAGGTCGGCAGCTCCGCCGGTTCTGGTTCCCTGAACGAGGATGCTTGCGCCTACTATAGGCTCACCCTTATCGTCCACTATCACACCAGTAACCTTGATGTTCTGAGCCCACATAGTTCCTGTAATGAACAGGAGGGCTAAAACCGAAAGCACTTTACGTGCAATCCGGTTTCCATTTTTTGAAACATGCATGAGTTAAAATTTTTAGGTTAATATTATTAGTTAAAGTGGGTATTTGTATTTAGTTGTTAAGTGGGTTTAAGTTCAAAAAATGCCACCGGGCACTATATGCAAAAGTAATAAAAAAAGAGATATTCCAAATGAAATCTTGAAAATCGCCTGTTTTAATTAACAAAATATAAGTAGCTCAAACCTTTAGCCCAATTTGGTTTTAATCTGATTGATAAATGATTCTGCCCCCTCCTCTTCTAACACTTTCACACAGATAGGAACATAAAACAATCTCTTTTTAACATCATCCGATAATTTATCCATTACGGACAATCTCTGAGCATCCTTTTCGGTGGTGTATATACCGCATTTCGGGAACTCCGAGGCCCATCTGTTAATCCTGTTTATATCGGATCTGCTAAAGTTGTGATGATCGGGAAAAGATAATCTGGCATTAATAATTTTCCCCGAATTTCTTATATAATAATATAAAGGTACGGGATTGGCCACTGAGGTAACCACAATCGCAAATCTGGAGTAGGCGTATCTTTTGTCGGCTCCCTTAAACAAGGGTTGAGGATCGGAGTAGTCAATCATTGAAAAGAAGAGACTCTGTTTATCAAGAATACCCTCTCTCTTTCTCAATGAAATCTGCTCCTCCTCGTCCGGTTCTCCCGGGCACTTTGTTATAATAACCGAATCTGCCTTTTTTAAGCGCGATGGCAGATCCCTCAATCGGCCGAAGGGTATTAGCCTGTCACCCGATACGGGACGATTGTAATCTATCAGTACAATATTAATGGTCGGGGTGATAGACCTGTGCTGAAATCCGTCATCAAGAATAATTATCTGCGGTCGCTCCTCCGGAAGCAGTGAGAGAAGCATATCTATCCCTCTTTTTCTCTTTTCATCAACAGCAACCGTTATTTCCGGAAATTTACGTTTAATCTGCAGTGGCTCGTCTCCGCAAACAAGAGGAGTATCTCCTGTCTGAACAAAACGAAATCCTCTCGATTTACGGCCATAACCTCTTGAGAGGACAGCCACCCTGAACCCGGGAGATAGGTTTCTTATAAGATACTCAGTGTGTGGTGTTTTTCCGGTTCCCCCTGCGGTAATATTTCCTAGAGATATTACGGGAATGTCGGGCCGGCAAGACTTCAATATTCTGCTATCATATAGAAAGTGCCTGAAAGATAGGGCAAAGTAATAGGGAAATAGCAGAATCTTGTTGATGAAGTTTCTAATCATATCAGTTTAAATCTTTATATTTTTCCCAGACCATATCTATGGTTCTGAGAATCTCTGCAACACTGTTCTCGGTAACGAGCTTAAGCCGTATCTCCTTAAAATCGGGAAGAGCCTTAAAATAGTTTGAGAGGTGACGACGCATCTCAAGCACTCCCACTCTATCCCCCTTCACCTCTACCGATTTTATCAAATGCCTTTTTGCAAGATCGCACTTCTCTTTCAGAGAGAAGGGCGGCATCTCCACACCATTCTCCAGAAAATACCGAATCTCCTTAAATATCCATGGCCGGCCATATGTAGCCCTTCCAATCATAACCCCGTCAACCCCGTAACGATCAAAGGCATCTGCCGCTCCCCTTGCGGAGACAATATCACCATTACCTATTATTGGTATTTTGATGCGAGGATTCTTTTTAATCTCTCCGATCAGAGTCCAATCTGCCTCACCTTTATATAACTGAGAGCGGGTTCTGCCATGTACCGTAAGGGCAGATATACCCGTATCCTGCAATTTCTCCGACAAATCTACAATGATTTTTGAATTTTCATCCCAACCCAGTCTGGTTTTTACAGTTACAGGAAGCTTTACTGCATCTACAACCATTTTTGTGATCTCTACCATCTTGTCGGGATAGCGCATCATCCCCGATCCGGCCCCCCTTCCGGCTATCTTGTTAACCGGACATCCGAAATTAATATCAATCAAATCGGGACGGGCAGCTTCCGCAATCTTGGCAGCCTCTACCATAGCCTCCGGAATGTGACCATATATCTGTATACCAACCGGTCTCTCAAAATCGGACACGGCAAGTTTCGCTACACTCTTCCCTGCACTCCTGATGAGTCCGTCGGAAGAGACAAACTCGGTATACACAACATCTGCCCCGAACTCCTTGCATATAAACCTGAACGAGGGGTCGGTGACATCCTCCATAGGCGCCAGAAACAGAGGCTTCTCTCCCAACTCTATATTTCCAATCTTCATGTCGCAAAAGTATAAATTTGAAGAATAATAAAAAAGAGTAATTTTGCGCCGTCTAATTATCATAAGGTATGGCAACAAACAGGACAATCAAAAGAATCGGAGTATTGACATCGGGAGGAGATTCACCCGGTATGAATGCAGCCATCAGAGCAGTAGTTCGTTCGGCGATCTATAACAAACTTGAGGTGGTAGGTATAATGAGAGGCTATACAGGCCTTATTGAGAAGCAGTTTATGGGTATGCAGTCACACTCAGTATCTAAGATTATCTCCCAGGGCGGAACAATTTTAAAATCGTCCCGCTGCCCCGAATTCAAACATAAGGAGGTGAGAGCCAAAGCTTATGAGAATATGAGAGAGTCGTGCATAGATGCTCTTGTCGTGATTGGGGGTGACGGTTCTTTCAGAGGTGCAAATATGTTATTCAAAGAGTTCGGACTTCCTGTCGTAGGGATACCCGGTACGATTGATAACGATATTTACGGAACCGATTTTACAATTGGTTACGATACGGCAATCAATACTGCCGTTCAGGCTGTAGATAAACTCAGAGACACTGCCGACTCACACAACATCGTATTTTTCGTGGAGGTGATGGGAAGGGATGCCGGATTTATTGCCCTGAGCACATCAATTGCCAGCGGTGCCGAGGCAACCCTTATTCCGGAGATCCCTACAAGCATCGACAAACTTTGTGAATATCTTGAAAACGAGCGCCGTAAAAATAAAACCTCCGGGATTGTAATAGTCTCCGAAGGTCTGGAAACCGGGAGTGCATTCGAAATTGCCGAAAAGGTAAGAGTCAAACTGCCGAAGTACGAGACAAGGGTAACTACACTTGGGCATATACAGAGAGGGGGGTCTCCTACTTGTAACGACAGGGTTCTGGCGAGTGTGCTGGGGCACGAGGCAGTTCAGGCACTGCTTGCGGGTAAAAGCGGTGTTATGGTTGGGCAGATGCAGGGTCAGACAGTATATACCCCTTTTGAAGAGGCGTGTAGCAGACATAATGAGATAAATAAAAAGTGGTATGATATAGCCCGTATTTTGTCACTTTAAAAAATAGTTTTATCTTTGCAGCCCCCATTTTATGGGGAAATCGCAACTAGTAAAAACATAATTAATTAAAAATCAACAAAGTGGACACATTAAGTTACAAGACCGTGTCGGCAAATAAGGCTACCGTTACAAAAGAATGGGTAGTTATTGACGCTACGGATCAAGTATTGGGAAGACTTGCCGCTAAAATTGCAGTTATTCTGCGCGGTAAGCACAAAGCCAGCTTTACTCCTCATGTGGACTGTGGTGATAATGTTATCGTTATCAATGCAACCAAAGTTCGCCTTACTGGTAAAAAGTTGACTGACAAGGTGTATGTAAGACACACCGGATATCCCGGCGGACAAAGGTTTGCTACTCCAAAAGAGATGCTTAACCGTAAACCGCTGTTTGTAGTTGAGCACGCCGTGAAGGGCATGCTGCCAAAGAACCGCCTCGGTGCAGAGTTGTTCAGAAATCTATTCGTTTACGAAGGTTCAGAACATCCTCACGAAGCACAACAACCAAAAACAATCACATTAAACAAGTAAACAGAGCATGGAAATCATTAACGCCCTTGGAAGACGAAAATCAGCAGTTGCTCGCGTTTATATTAACCCTGGAAAAGGTAACATTACGATTAACGATCGTCCTCTGGAAGTTTATTTTCCCGACGGAATTCTTCAGTTTATCGTAAAACAGCCTCTGGAACTGACCAACACTCTTGCCTCTTTCGATATCAAAGTTACTATCGACGGTGGTGGAATCAAAGGACAGGCCGAAGCTCTTCGCCTTGGAATCGCCCGCGCACTTTGCAAAGTTGACGAAGCACAGTACCGCTCGATTCTTAAAGCAAACGGATTTCTTACCCGTGACCCTAGAGAGGTTGAAAGGAAGAAACCGGGTAAACCAGGTGCACGTAAACGCTTCCAATTCAGCAAACGTTAACATAACGCTGATTTTATCTGCACAGCCTCGATTTAAAACTGCGGGACTTTTTTGAAAATATCAAAAGACTACCCAAGTTTGTCAGGCTGCGGAAAACCTGAAGGACCGGCGGTGCCGCTACCTGAGGTTGAAGAAAAGAGTTAAAAACAAATTAGAAACAAAAAACAATGCCTAGAACAAATTTCCAAGATTTACTTGATGCAGGTGTTCACTTCGGACACATGAAGAGGAAATGGAATCCGAAAATGGCTCCCTATATTTTCATGGAGAAAAACGGAATTCACATTATCGACCTGCACAAGACCGTTATCAAAATAGATGAGGCTGCCAATGTAATGAAGCAGCTCGCAAAAGCTGGCCGCAAGATTCTCTTCGTGGCCACAAAGAAACAGGCAAAAGATATCGTAGCGGAAAAAGCACTTGCTGTAAATATGCCTTACGTTACCGAAAGGTGGCCGGGTGGTATGCTTACCAACTTCCCTACAATTCGTAAAGCCGTTAAAAAAATGAACACCATCGATAAGATGATGAGCGACGGAACTTTCGAAACTCTTGCAAAGAGAGAGAAACTCCAAATTACCCGCCAAAGAGCCAAACTTGAAAAGAACCTCGGTTCAATTGCCGATCTTAACCGTCTTCCAAGTGCACTCTTCGTAGTTGATATCCAAAAAGAGATGAATGCAGTTAAAGAGGCAAATCGTCTTAACATTCCGGTAATTGCAATGGTTGATACTTGTTGCGATCCAGGTCCGATTGATTTTGTAATTCCGGCAAATGACGATGCTGCAAAATCTATCTCTCTAGTAATGGAAGTTCTCTGCCAGGCAGTAGGCGAAGGTCTTGCCGAGAGAAAACTCGAAAAAGAGAAAGAGGCTGCTTCAGAAGGTAAAGATGGTAAAGATTCGTCTGAATCATCAAACAAGAAACTCCGTACACGTAAACCAGTTGCCAAGGCAGCCGATGAATCAAAATCGGAAGAGCCTGCACAGGAGAGCGCCATCGAAGAATAATAACAAACAGTACTAACTTTTTTATATTAATAAAATGGAAATCAAAGCAACAGATGTTGCCAAACTGCGCCAGATGACAGGCGCCGGCATGATGGACTGCAAAAGCGCTCTTGTTGAGTCGAACGGCGATTTCGAGAGAGCAAAGGAGATAATCCGTGAGAAAGGTAAGCTGGTTGCCGCTAAAAGGGCTGACCGCGAAACTACCGAGGGTTCAGTTATTGCTTTGGCCAGCGCCGACAACACAAAGGCAATTCTTACATGCCTTGGATGCGAAACCGATTTCGTGGCCAAGAATGCTGAGTTTCAAAAACTTGCCAACGATATTGCAGCTACTGCACTTGCAAATATGCCTGCCGATCTTGAGGCTCTCAAAGCTGTAAAGCTAGATACACTCACTGTTGAAGAGGCTGTTGTACAACAGACAGGAAAGAGTGGTGAAAAACACTCTATCCCATTCTATAACAAACTGGAGTCTCCATATATTGCTACCTATATTCACACAAACGGTAAAGTTGCAACCATCGTAGGTTTCACCAAAGCCGTTAGTTATGAAGTAGGTCGTGAAATTGCAATGCAGATTACTGCCATGAATCCTGTATCGGTAAGTAAAGATAGCTGCCCTAAAGAGGTTATCGAGAAAGAGCTGGAAATCTACCGTGAGCAGATCCGTATGGAGGGTAAACCGGAGAATATGATCGAACAGATCGCTCAGGGCAAACTCTCTAAATTCTTCAAAGATAGCACCCTTGAGGAGCAAACCTTTGTTAAGGATGGCAAGATCTCTGTAGCCGCTTATCTCAAGAGCGTTGATCCTGAGGTTAAGGTTACCGGATTCTACAGATTCTCACTTAACGACTAATCTGTACAGATTCTCATAAATGAAAAAGCCGCAATTATGCGGCTTTTTTTATTTTATAAAGTTTGTAAAACTATCTCCTCTGATAAACTCTTACATAATCAATCAGGTGGTACTGAGGGAAGATTGTTGTTGAGTCCGGGTTTCCAGGCCACGAGCCACCAACAGCAGTATTAAGAATCAAATAGTGAGGTGCGTGCGGCACACCCTCTTTAGCGGTATGAACCAGCTTCCCATCTATATACCAGCGTATTGCATCAGGCTCCCACTCAAGAGCAAAAACATGAAAATCATCTGCAAATGAGAAATCGGCACGATATGTTACGGTTGAGCTCCGCTTTTCACCCTTAAACGAGTAGTAGTGAAATGTCCCGTAAAATATGTTCGGTTCATGTCCGAGAAATTCCATAATATCTATTTCGGTATACCACGGGCGGAATTCAGGAATGGAACTCTCCTTTCCGTTAGCCACTGCCTCGCTCATAACATACTCCATAGCCCAGTCCCTGTTCTGCGGATAGAGCCAGTGTGCAGGCCACAACCCCTTCCCTACAGGTAATTTAGCCCTTATCTCGAAACGACCGTAGGTAATAGCCAATTTATCCTTTGTATCTAACCTTCCGCTGGTAAAACTTTGGCTGCCGAAATTCCTTTTACTGCTTCTGATAACAAGATTTCCCCCCTCTGTATAGAGTTCATCGGGGATATAATACTGCAACTCTCCGTGCTTACTGGTTTCACGGGTAAGAATGTTCCATTTTTTTAAATTTACCGATTTGCCGTTGAATTCATCCTGCCAGATGAGTCTCCACTCCTTTGTTGCGGAGTTACCTTCTGAAGCTGCTCCGGAGAGATTCTGAGCATATCCTGTTTGGAAACTCATAAATAACAGCGCGGTGGAGGTGCCGGTGGTAAATAGTGCCTTTCGTAAGAAATTTTTCATAGGTGTAATTATTAAGTGGGTAATGCAAACATATAAAAAATTTACATATCTTCGCGCCGCAAATAATTCTTCAGGGCAGGGTGTAATTCCCGATCGGCGGTATAGTCCGCGAGCCGTTTAAGGCAGAACCGTTGCAACTACGGTACCGACAGTTAAAGTCTGGAAGAGAGAAGAAATTTATGAAAACACAAAATACTACCTTCGCAAAGTGGGTGACTCTTGTATGTTTCACCCTTGCCTCAATGTCGGGGCTTAAATCACAAAATCCGGTTAAGGATTCAACCAACACAACAAAAGAGGAGATACGACAGATCAATCTCAATGAGATACGGATCTCAGCTTCATTTATGCCCGAAAAGAGCACTCCGTTAAGACTCACAAGTGTCAACCACTCGGAGATCTCAGCAAAAGCGACAGGGCAAACATTTCCCGAACTTTTAAAAAGGGTTCCCGGGATATACGCAACAGCCGAAAGCGGAAGCTACGGCGATGCAAAAATCAACATCAGAGGTTTCAAACAGGAGAATATCTCAGTTATGCTGAACGGGATCCCTATTTCGGGTCTTACTACGGGAGGTATGTACTGGAATAACTGGGCCGGGCTGGCCGATGCAACCAGCATGATACAGGTTCAGAAAGGGCCTGGAGCCTCTATGCTATCCGATAACTCAATGGGAGGTACAATTAATATTATAACCACTCTCCCCGTTGAGAGAGCATCTGCCTCGGCAGGAGTATCTGCAACAGATTACGGTCTGTTCAAATACCAGGCTTCGTTAAACAGCGGAGTCCTTAAAAACGGATGGGCGCTCTCTTTATCAACATCTTATGTTACCGGAAAGACATTTATAGAGTCGTCCGATGTAAACTCCTGGGCATATCTTTTAACGGTTAGCAAAAAAATTGGAGAGAGACACTCCCTTGTTATGACACTGTTAGGATCACCCGAGCGTCACCAGCAACGATCGGCAAAACTTACAGAAGCAGAAGTTGAGGAGTATGGGACAAGTTATAATAAAAACTGGGGTTGGTACGACGGAAAGAGAAGAAATATTTCGGAAAACTTTTACCATAAACCCTATCTTACCATCCATCACTTCTACAAAATAACCCCTGCAACAACAATGAATTCGGCAGTTTACCTATCTACCGGAGATGGAGGAGGAAAATGGTCGGAATCTAAAGGGAAGAGCATCATTGAGTTTCAAAAAGATGGGCAGATAGATTGGAATGAGGTGATTTCAACTAACAGGGACCCTCAAACCGGTGAATCAATCAGAGTTCAGACTGATTACCTGGCCGGGCACCTGCAGACCGGACTCAAATGGGGAATCAACACTAAACTCTCACCTAATCTATCGTTAGAGAGCGGACTTCACTACCAGTTTTACTCTACCTGGGAGAAGGAGGTCATAACCGATCTGCTGGGGGGTGACTACTGGTACGAAGATTACGAAAATAACTCAATGGCAGGAGTTGCCGGAAGAGATCAGATCAAGGTTGTAGGAGATGAAATAAGGCTTAACTCAGGCAAAATAATCAACCACGGAACCCTTTACACAATGATCTCATACGAGACCCCCAGGCTCACTTCAAAGGTGGGAGTCTCAATATTCGGAACAACAATCAGGAGAAGGGATAATTACAACTATGTGGGCAATGAATACAGCAGAATTGCCTACGGCAGAGGATTCAGCCTCAAAGCGGGCATTCTCGGAAAGATAAGCCGAACCTCATCGGTCTATATAAATGCTGCGATTAACAGCAGAATTCCCTACTCCGATGTCTTCTTCTCATCTTGGAACAACAATATAACCAATGGAGTAAAAAATGAGCGAAATCTTCTTACGGAGGCCGGTTTCCGGACTACGGGGAATAAACTCGCCCTTGAACTAACCGCATACGCTGCACTCTGGAAAAATAAAAGTGTAATGTCAAACCCTTACGTGATGCAGGAAACCGGCCTCAACCGCTTCCTTGTCAGAGGTCTTGATGCACTGCATACAGGATTGGAAGCAGATATCTCCTATGCCTTCACCTCAAAACTAAGGGCAAAATCCTATCTCTCAATAGCCGACTGGCGCTGGAAAAACGATGTTAGCGCTACCATATACGACAACTATTCCGGGCAGATAATCGGTACGCTTAATATCTACACAAACGGACTGCCTGTCGGAGACTCTCCCCAGAATCAGCTATCCCTCGGCGTGGAGTACACCCCGGTAAAGAATCTTACATTGAGCGGAGATTTAAACTATTATGGTAAATTCTATGCCGATTTCGAACCCTCATCAAGGAGCAATCCCAACAATCCGGGAGTTTACCGGATCCCATCATATACGGTTGTGAATGCATCGGCCAATTATCGCTTCTCTATATTGGGAAAGAGGTCATCTGCCATACTGAATCTGAATAACCTTACCGATAAAATATACATAGAGAGAGGAACCGACGGCTCCGATCACACTATTAACACATTTAAAGGATTTTGGTCAAACGGATTCTCAGCAAATTTAGCCTTGAGAATTGACCTGTAACCTGAGAATTGATATTTAAACAGAATAGATAATTCTAGAAAATTTCGCGGAATACTTTTGCGGTAGCACCTCTGTTCTCTTCGACATAGTTACCGCAAATGATTCCTGTGTTTCTTAACAGAGAGGAGTCGCTTTCATACCCCTTAATCAACGATTGTAAATCGGCAGCACACTCAACCTGAAACGCCCCTCCCAGAGCAATCAGATCATTTGCCTCCCGGAAACGATGATAATTTGGACCGAAGATAACAGGAACTCCGAAAGTGGCTGCCTCCAGAATATTATGGATTCCCTTTCCGAAACCACCACCGATATATGCCACATGGGCATAGCGGTACAGCGAAGATAGCAGGCCAACTGTATCTATTATGAGAACTCTCGATTTACGAAGCATCTCCTGCACACCCTCCTCTCCAACACGATCCTTTATCTGGCTAAAGATAACTACACCGAGAGGGTCAAGAACACTCTTCAAATGAGCTATCTGCTCATCTTTTATCTCATGAGGGGCAATAATTAGCTTTATATCGCCCATACCGGACATAACTCCGCCAATGATCTTCTCGTCGGGTTCCCAGGTACTCCCTGCAACAAGACAGAAGCTCTCCTTCACAAAAACCTCAGCAGCCGGAACGGAGACACTGCTCTTCTTCAGTTCATTTACTCTGTCGAAGCGGGTATCGCCCGTAACAACACAGTTTGAGAGACCCAATCCCTCCAGTAGCTTTACCGAATTCTCCTCCTGCACAAGAATCTTTGTAAAGTACATAAGCATCTGCCTGAAGAGACCACCGTACCATCTGAAGAAAACCTGCTTCTCACGGAAAATTGCAGAGACAACATAAGTAGGGATCTCCCTTACTTTAAGAGCCTTGAGGTAGTTGTACCAGAATTCGTATTTTATGAAGAGAGCCTTCGACGGCCTGACAATATCAAGAAACTTCTCGGCATTTTTGGGACTATCCAGAGGCAGATAGAATACCAGGTCGGCATTGGGATAATTTTTACGCAACTCGTAGCCCGAAGGGGAGAAAAAAGTGAGCAAGATTATTACATGAGGATTATTATGCTTGACAGCGTCGATAATTGTACGCCCCTGTTCAAATTCACCGGCAGAGGAGCAGTGTACCCATACAACCTCACTCCTGCCCTGACTCCTGGCAAAATCAATTTTTTCTCTAAGACTCTTCTCCCAGCCCCTTCTCCCTTTTACGAAGAGTTCGGCTTTTCGGTTGAAGTTTGCAGCCAGTGCTATGCCGCCAAAATAGATGCTTAGCCCTGTATTGTATAGTAATCTCAAATTGCTAATGTAAAATTTGCCGCGAATTTAACTAAAATCTGAGAACTATAGTCAAAAAATGGCTAATTTTGGGCACAATTAGAATCAATGATAAAAGCACTCGAAACCATAGGTCAGTATCTGCTGCTGATGAAGAGCGTCTTAACGAAGCCCGACAGCTGGAAAATATTCCGCAAACAGTTTATAAATGAGACAGAAAAACTGGTTCTTCAATCTGTCCACATTGTTGCGATAATATCGGTATTCATTGGCGCGGTAATAGTGTTGCAGACAGCCTCCAACCTGGAAAACCCTTTGATCCCCAAGATGTATGTGGGTTATATGACCAGGGAGAGTCTGGTTCTGGAGTTCTGCTCGACAATGATTGCCCTCATCCTTGCAGGCAAGGTGGGATCCAATATCTCCAGCGAAATCGGCAGTATGAGAATCACAGAGCAGATAGATGCGATGGAGATGATGGGACTAAACTCTGCGAATTACCTTATTCTGCCTAAGATCTCTGCCGCAACCATATTTAACCCTCTGCTGATGTTGCTCAGCTTCATTCTCGGCCTGTTGGGAGGAGCGCTCATAATATATCTGACCAACATAATAACATTGGGGCACTACATAGACGGGATACGTTTCTCATTCAAATCATACTATATATTTTACAGTATGACTAAAATGGCTGCATTCAGTTTTATAATTACAAGCATATCATCATTTTTCGGGTATTATGCAACAGGAGGGTCGCTTGGAGTAGGGCGTTCAAGCACCAGAGCCATTGTTATAAGCAGTGTCCTCATCCTGGTTTTCAATCTCGTGATAACACATTTAATGCTCTAATCCGGTATGATAAAAGTAAAAAATATTGAGAAGAGTTTCGGTAGTAACCACGTACTTAAAAACATATCGGTTACATACAAACCGGGAGAGTGCTCTCTTATAATCGGAGCATCTGGATCGGGAAAGACTGTCCTGCTCAAATCGCTCGTAGGACTTCACGAACCGGACTCCGGAGAGATATGGTACGAAAATACTCTCTTTACTATATTAAACAATAAAGAGAAGAAGGAGATCAGAAAGCAGATAGGTATGCTGTTTCAGGGAAGTGCTCTGTTCGATTTTGCAACCGTAGAGGAGAATGTCCGGTTCCCTATGGACTTCTTTACCGATTGGAGCGATGAAGAGAAACTGGATCGGGTAAACTTTTGCCTGAAAAGGGTCAATCTACGGGATGTCAATTCACTCTATCCCAATGAACTCAGCGGAGGTATGCAAAAGAGAGTAGGCATTGCAAGAGCAATAGCACTAAACCCAAAGTATCTGTTTTGCGACGAACCGAATTCCGGGCTCGATCCTCAGACATCCATCCTTATAGACCAGCTTATCCGGGAGATTACTCAGGAGTACAACATAACCACAGTTATCAACACCCACGATATGAACTCGGTTATGGAGATTGGCGACAAACTCTGTTTTATATACAAGGGGGCTCTGGTTTGGGAGGGGACTAAGGACGATGTATTAAAAACTGACCATGCCGAGCTGAATGAGTTCATCTTCGCTTCGAACATGGCCAGAAAGGTAAAAGAGAGCGCCGGACTACTTTAATACCGGCTTAATGCTTATTATAACAACCGGATTAACAGGAATATCTCTTCTTCCTGTAGGAACCGATGCGATTTTGTCAATTATATCCAAACCCGATATTGTCTCACCAAAAACGGTGTAGTCACCATCAAGCTGAGCACAAGTTGCCGGATCCTGAACAATATAGAACTGAGAACCGGAAGACTCCCTCTGAGGGTTGGCAGCATCACCTCTGCGTGCGGCAGCAAGTGCACCCTTTTTATGTTTGAATTGCGGAAGAATCTCTGCTGGGATTGTATATCCGGGGCCGCCAGTACCCCAAGAGTCCATCTGGGTTGTATCCTTCGATAGCGGATCGCCTGCCTGAATCATAAATCCCTTGATAATTCTGTGAAAAAGAATACCATCGTAGAAGTTCTCCGAAGCAAGTTTAACAAAATTATCCCTGTGCAGTTTTGTCTCTTTGTAGAGTTTGATTTTAAAAGTTCCTTCGCTTGTTACAACCTCGAAGATCGGCTCTTCGGGAAGTTCAGCAGGATTAAATGCCAATTGTTTTTCCATTTTTACTGTGTCTTTAGCTTGTTCTGTGTTTTGTTCACTCTTTGAACCGTTCTTACAACTCCATACCGAAAAAACGGCCAGAGTTGCAATTGCAAAATGTTTTAGTTTCATAACATTTCTATTAAATAATTATCTTTGTCGATAGTCAGCACAAAATTATCCTAATTACCCAAACCGTGCAAATTATCTTATGAACAAGGCCATTAAAAAGCTCGCAGGAGAGACGGCTATTTACGGCCTGAGCACAATACTTGCTAGATTTATTAACTTCCTTCTGGTTCCGTTCTACACAAGAGTGATGGTCAAATCGGGCTACGGAGAGCTCTCCGAAGTGATGGCTTATATCGCTATTCTGCAGGTTATACTTGTTATGGGGCTTGAGACAGGGTGTTTCCGGTTTGCAAATAAATCGGATAATCCGGGCAAGATCTTCTCAAATGCACTCTTCACTGTCGGAATAGTATCTCTTATCACTATAATCGCCTTTACCTTACTCAGCCCAACACTCTCCCAAATGCTGGGTTATCAAGGCTATGAGCTCACATTTGTTTATGCGGGGGGGATACTCGCAATAGACACATTCACATCAATTGTATTTGCAAAATTGAGATTTGAACATAAAGCACTCAAATTTGCAACCATCAAAACCATAAAGATACTCACCGAGACATCATTCAACTTTATACTATTCCTGTTCGCTCCGGCCTATCTGCTTAGACACCCCGGGTCGCCGCTGAACTGGTTTATCTCTACCACTCCCGACTTCTCATATGTAATATTTGCAATATTTATAAGCTGCATAGTACTATTGATTATAATGCTGCCTGAGATATTAAAGATCAGGCTCCGGTTCAATAAAAAGCTGTTCCTGCAGATGATGACATACTCCCTGCCTCTAATGATAGCAGGACTTCCCGGAATAATGAATGACTTTATAGACCGTCCACTTTTCCGGTTTTTCACACCCGAGGGCCTGGACTGGAAGTCGGAGCTTGGAGTATATGCAGCGTGGGGAAGACTTGCCGTACTTATGACACTCTTTGTGCAGATGTTCCGCTTCGCATCGGAGCCATTCTTTTTCAACCGAGAGAAGGAGTCCGGCTCGAAAGAGCTCTATGCACAAGTGATGGAGCACTTTACGGCATTTGCAATGCTAATCTTTCTCGGCCTTACTCTATACATAGATATTGTAGCACTTATTCTTGGAAAGGATTTCCGCGGCGGCGCCGGTGTTCTTCCGGTTATGCTCATGGCCAACGTTCTGCTGGGTATCTCTTTCAACGTATCCATGTGGTACAAACTATCGGGAAAGACAAGCTATGCAATATGGATAACACTCTCCGGAGTGGCAGTTACACTAATGATAAACATCAGCCTCATGCCACTCTACTCGTACCACGCCGCCGCCTGGGGACACCTGATTTCATATGTGGTAATGCTCATTATAAGCCTTACACTCGGAAACAAATACTACCCGATACCATACAAATGGAAGAGAATCTGCTCATTTATGATACTCGGACTTATACTATTCGGAATATCAAGCATATTACCGCAAATGGGGTTTGTGCTTAAAACGGCAGTTCACACTCTACTGATTATAATCTATATACTCTATTATATTAAGATTGAAAAGATCAACCTATGGAAGTTAAAATTGTAAACCTCTCCGACTATCCTCTTCCCGAGTACGCCACCGAGCACTCTGCCGGCATGGATATCAGGGCAAATATCAAAGAGTCTGTAACCATTCAACCCCTCAAAAGGGAGATGGTACCGACCGGTCTGTTTATTGAACTGCCCGAAGGGTACGAAGCCCAGATCCGGCCCAGAAGCGGACTTGCGGCAAAACATGGTGTAGGTGTGGTAAACAGCCCCGGAACCATAGATGCCGACTACAGAGGTGAGATAAAGGTAATTCTCGTAAATCTTTCGGATACCCCTTTTGTACTTACACCTGGAGAGAGAGTTGCGCAGATGGTAATTGCAAAGTATGAGAGAGTGGAGTGGAGCCTAACCGATAAACTGTCGGACAGCAACAGAGGCACAGGTGGGTTTGGATCAACCGGAAAACTTTAGAAAAATGGATATTCATCAACTCTACGCATCTTTCCAGAAATCCACAGGGGTGACTACCGACAGCAGAAAGGTAGAGCCGGGAAAGATATTCTTTGCACTAAAAGGGGACAATTTTGACGGAAACATCTTTGCAAAAGATGCAATTGCAGCAGGTGCAATACTTGCCGTTGTGGATGACAAAAGCCTCTCGGTAAGTCCCAAATTCCTGTTTGTGGATGATGTTCTCAAGACACTTCAGGAGCTTGCATCACACCACAGGAAGGTACTTGGCATTCCTCTCTTTGCACTTACCGGCACAAACGGCAAAACCACAACAAAAGAGCTCATAACAGCAGTACTTGCTACAAAATACAGAGTTAAAAGCACGTCGGGGAACTTCAACAACCACATTGGTGTTCCTCTTACACTCCTGGATATTACAAAGGACACCGAAGTTGCAGTGATAGAGATGGGAGCCAGCGGCCCCGGAGAGATCAGGCTCCTCACATCAATAGCCCTACCCAATGCAGGACTCATAACAAATGTAGGCAAAGCGCATCTGCTTGGATTCGGCTCGCCCGAAGGAGTAAAAAAGGCAAAGGGAGAGATGTATGACCATCTTCTTGCAAATAACGGAACAGCCTTCTACAACAATGACAATAGCACTCTCTGTGAAATGATCTCCGAGAGATCGGGGATCAAAACCATAAAATACGGTTTAAAACAGGATGGGTATAAGATACTCTCATCATCGGCAAAAAACCCATTTCTCAGGCTCAAGGCTCCCGGTTACGGAGTCATCAACACTCACCTTATAGGCAACTACAATGCCGATAATATCATAGCGGCAATAAGCGTGGGATCGTGGCTCGGAGTTAACATCTGCGATGCGGCAAAGGCAATAGAATCATACATACCGTCGAACAACCGGTCACAACTTGTCAAAGGAATACGAAACACACTTATTGTTGATGCATACAATGCAAACCCGACAAGCATGAGAGCCTCTCTGGAGAACTTTTCAAAACTGAAGGCTTCCAAAAAGTGCCTGATCATAGGTGATATGCTTGAACTCGGCGCAGAGTCACAGGCGGAGCATAAGGGGATACTGGAGTATATTAAAAAGTTGAAACCTGCGCAGATATTTTTTGTAGGCAGAGAGTTCCTTGAGGCAGCCCGAGATGACAAGTACTTCGCAGCTCACGCCAGATTCTTTGCCACATCAGACGAACTTAAGGCGGAGTTTGAGACAGCAAAACCGACAGGGAATACATTTTTAATAAAAGGATCCAGAGGAACAAGACTTGAAAAGTGTATAGAGACACTTTAGAGAATCAGCATGAGACACTCTCCTCTATATCGATAAATCTCAGCTTTTTAACCGACAGGAAGAAGGAGAGGACCACACTCCCTCTGTAAATACAGGAGACCCCTCTGTGAGGATATCTTTTGTCCCGTTTTACCGAAAAAACCATCTTCCAGAAGTGAAAATGAGCCTTAATAACGGCTTTAAAGAAGTTTGCCTTACCCGAAGCAAGATACATTACAGCAGATACGCCATCAAGAACCATTCTCACAAAAAGAGTGATGTGAAGCCTGTAGAGAGGCAGATTCTTGTACATCATAAGCAGATTGTTTCTGTAGTTAAGGTAAAGCTTTCGGGGAGAGTTATTTGGAAGAGTACCTCCACCTACGTGGAAGATAACTGAGTCTGTAAAGACCCAAACCTTATAACCGGCGAGTTTGGCTCTCCAACAGAAGTCGATCTCCTCCATATGAGCGAAGAAAGACTCGTCAAACCCATTCAATTCATGAAAAAGAGATGCCCTGACCATCATACAGGTTCCGGATGCCCAAAAAATCTCCCTGTCAAAATTATATTGTCCATTATCCTCTTCGATGTTTGAGAGAATCCTCCCCCTGCAGAAAGGGTAGCCAAATACATCAATAAAGCCTCCGCACGCACCGGCATATTCAAATGCACTCCTCCTGTAATGAGAACGTATCTTAGGCATACAAACACCCGCCTCGGGACGGCTCTCCATATTGTCAATCAGAGGTTGAAGCCAGTTTTCGGATACCTCAACATCGGAGTTCAACAGGATATAGTAATCTGCCTCCACCTGCCTGAGTGCACGGTTATAACCTCCTGTAAAACCGTAGTTTTTATCGAGAGATATGATCTGGACTTTAGGAAAATGATGTCGTAACCACTCTACAGAATCATCGTCGGATCCGTTATCGGCGACCACAATAGAGACACCGGGAAGATTAGACCTCCTTACGAGTACGGGCAGAAATTTTTCAAGATAGTGCTGACCGTTCCAGTTTAGAATAACAATTGCAGTTTGGACCAATTCCGATAATTTTTGTAAAGATAGTTAAAAATGGCCTACAAATGTAATCGGATACCAACTTCGCATTTAAACTGCAACGGTTGAACAGTCCTTATGCTCAAAGGCTGGTTTGTGTCCATAAAGTAGGATAGACCCGGGTCGGCATATAATCCGAGAGATTTACCCAGCATATACTCAATTCCTATACCACCATTGAAAGAGAGAGCAACCGGATCAATTCCATCTTTCATCTCTCCATCACCGTTACCTGTACCGGTAACCTTTTGAGAGTTATTCAAACCTTTTTCAAACATCGCCCCCAAATTGGCGTAAAGTCTCAGAGACCTGGATGCCTGAATATTGTATATAAGATTCAGAGGAATCCCAATATACTGGATTTCCGATATAAGAGTATAGCTGTAACTGTCGCTCACAGTGGTTTTAATGTCGGAACGAAGGAAAGAGTACACTGCACCGGTCCCTACAGAAACATTACCAGCAACAGGTATTTGTAATTGCACCCCGACACTTGCCGGAGTATAGTATTTTGAATCGGATTCAAGTGAATATGGCGCTCCGGCAGCCATAAATGTCTGAGTATTTTCCAGATCAAATCCTCTGGAATACATCTGTGCCAAGGAGCGGTGAGGCGAAGAGATATTAGTGTAAACACCGGCAGATATCCTTCTCTTTTTTACAGCTTTTACAGGCTCTTCATCGGCAAAAGTAAGGGTGTACGGAGAGTTCTTTATCTTCTTCTCAAGAGATATAGCCTTACTATTGCTATTTGGAATTTCTGAAATTACAACATTTGAATTATTAGCCTGTTTAACGCTTCTCAAATGGATATTATCCGAAATTTGAGCAACCGAAGATGAGAGATTGAGATTGTTATTGACCTTAAATTCAGGCAAATCGATGCATTGGTTATTATTGCCGGATATTGCAACGGTTGTTACTCCGGATGCTACACTCTCACTGACTGAAACTGAAGAGGATACTTTAGAGGCAGATGATGCCGGAACTGATAATTTGTCCGAAGATGGTGCAGATGCGGGCCTCTCGGAAACTACTGCGATCTGTCCCTGATTTAAATGATTATCATCCTGCTTATGAAGATTCAACGTTCCCAACATAAAAAGGGAGACTACGGCAGCAGCCGAAGCAACCAGAACCGCACCTCTCCTGAAGTAGGCGACCCTGCGTGAACGTCTGCGCATTGTTCCCTCGATTCTCTCCCAAACGGAAGAATCGGGCAATTCGGACGCACCTTCAATAATCTCTTTTATGTTTTTGTCAAAATCCATTTCACTTGTTACTTAAACCGGATAAACTATCCTTTAACCACTCCCTGGCTCTTGAGAGCTGGGACCTGGAGGAACTTTCGGTAATATTCAACATCTTACCGATCTCCTGATGGCTGAAACCTTCAATCACATACAGGTTAAAAACAGTACGGAACCCCGTGGGCATGGAGGCTATCAGTTTAAGCAGATCTTTAACTGCTATATTGTCAAGTACGGACGGATTGTCTGAAATCTCTCTGTCTACCGTGGAAAAATCTTCGGGAAACTTGAGTATATCTCTCTTCCTGAGATGCATCAATGACACATTTACGAAGTATTTTCTCATCCATCCCTCAAACGAACCAGTACCGCTATAGCTTTTAATCTTGTCAAAGAGCGAAATGAAACCGTCGTGCAACAAATCCTGCGCTTCATCCCTGTTACCGGTATAGCGATAACACACCGCAAGCATCTTTGATGAATACTTCTCATACAGATATTTTTGAGCTTTAGGGTCTCTTCTGACGCACCCGTTTATTAACTCAATTTCTGTGTAGGGTTCTGCACTACGGATATCCATCGTTCTTAGGTAAGATGCAAAAAAGGTGTAATATGCTGCACGAATATTTGTAAAGGTAATAAAATAATTAACTTTGCCCATACTAAAGTTATGTCAATGTTTAAATTAATAGCTTATATAACCATTCTTTTCAGTCTCATTCTCACACCTCTCGGATCTACAGCTCAAACTAAGAAGAGAGGTGCAAATCTTAACATTTTCGAAGCAATCGGAGTGTATCAGAGAGGCTCAACAGAGGAGGCAAAAAAATATCTGCTTAAGTATGCAGCCAAAGAGCCGGGAAACGATGTTGTAAACTATTATCTGTCCAATATATACCTGAGAGAGGGGGACTACTCCAACGCACTCATATACATACAGAAAGCCTACAGTACAGATCCCGGTAACTACTGGTATATGGTTCAGCTTGCAAGACTATACACAGCTACAAAAGAGTATGGCATGGCAGCTGACATATATGATAAAATCAGGAGCACCTACCCTCAGAAAACCACACTCTACGACGACCTTATAGATCTTTATGTTCAGCAGAAGGAGTACACAAAAGCTGCTTCGGTAATTGATGAAATTGAAAAGATCGAGGGGAAGAGTGAGGCATCTGTTCTTACAAGATATAACATACTTGTATACGAAGGTAAAAGCGATCTTGCCAAAGATCTCATAACAGAATACAACAGCGACTCTCCTACACCCAGAACCTCTACAATACTGGGAGATATCTACCTTAACCAGAGGAGTGATTCCCTGGCATATATTCAATATACCAATGCCCTAAAAGCCGATCCATCATACAATCCGGCAAGATTCGGCATCTCTGAGTACTACAGAATTAAGGGAGATTTTGCCCAATATTTCGAGAACATCAATCCGTTTCTGGCCGACAGCAATATGAACCCGGATATGAAGATATCCTATCTCAAGGAGATTCTCCGTAACTCTCAGTTCGTACAGGCGTTCATCAAACAGCTCGATACAATGATGCTGAACACCTACAATGCGCACAAGGCCGATACCTCAATTGTTTATGAGTATACATCCTATCTCTACCAGACAGGATTTCGCGAAGAGGCTCTCAAGGTACTCAAGGATAATCTTGACAGGTACCCCGACGACACAGGTGCAAACAGACAGTATCTGGCACTGCTGTACTATGAGGAGCGTTGGGACGATCTGCTTACAGAATCGGAGGCGATAATAAAAAAATTCCCGGAAGTTACAGATTTTATGGAGCTTAAGGGAATAGCTCTTGTAAAAAAAGAGCAGATAAAGGAGGCGATAGAGGTGTACAAGAGAATTTTACAGATTGTTAAAGGAAAACCCTCTGCAATGGTAAATCCTATGGCAATTCTTGGTGATCTCTACTACCAGATGAAGGATAAAAAGAGTTCGTTCGCATACTACGAAAAGGTGCTTAAGATCGAGCCCAATAATGTACCTACTCTCAACAACTATGCATATTACCTGAGTTTAGAGGAGAAGAGTCTTCAGAGGGCTTACGAAATGAGCAAAATCACCGTAGATAAGGAGCCTGATAATCCTACCTATCTGGACACATTTGCCTGGATACTGTTTAAAATGGGCAAATACCTTGAGGCCAAGGCCATTTTCAAACATGCTATGCTCTACGGAGGCAAGGAGAGCGCGGCCATTCTGGATCACTACGCCGAGACTCTCTTCAAACTTAAAGAGTTTGATCTGGCATTCATTTACTGGGATCAGGCAAAGGCTCTGGACTCAACTATGGGTATAGAGCAGAAGATTGCCGAGCGTAAAAAAGAGATGAAATAATGGTTAAGAAATTTCTCACTCTACTTGTACTCTCACTCTCTCTGCATATTGCATCTGCCCAGTCTTACGACCCGGAACAGAGAAAAAGGGAGATAGAGCAGGAGATTGCCCAGCTCGACAAGCAACTTTCGCTCAACAAAAGTAAGCAGCAGTCCGGGCTTAAGGAGCTGAACCTCATTAAGAGAAAGATCACAAACCGAAAAAGATTGCTCGCAGAGATCGAGAAAGAGATAAAACGGATAGACGAGCAGATTGTAAAAAAGGAGAGCGATGTATCTGCCCTCATTCAGGACTACTCCTATCTTAAGAGACAATACTCAAAACTCATTTACACATCCTATAAGAACCGGGATCAGAAGATCTGGATCTCATACATTCTCGCAAGCGAAAATCTCAGCCAGGGTTACCGCCGCTGGATATATTTCCGGGATTATGCAAAGGCAGTAAGGGATAAGGCAAAGTATATCAAGGAGAAAGAGAGTCAGATTCGTGCAGAGAAGGATGAACTTGACAAGATAAGGCAAAAGTCTCTAATCACAAAAGAGAGCAGGGCAAAGGAGACATCAAAACTTGAGAAGGAGCAGAAAAATGCCCAGACGCTTGTAAATCAGCTCTCGAAAAAGGAGAAGGAGTACAGGAATCAACTAGCCGATAAGAGGCGAGAAGTGGAGAAGCTGAACCGTGAGATAGAGCGGCTTGTTACGGCTGCCGTAAAGGAGAAGAGCAAACCTGCGTACAGGGAGAGTCCGGAAGATCGGATCCTGTCGGACAAATTCGAAAACAACAGAGGACGACTTCCATGGCCGGTAAAAAGGGGTGAGATCTCAGAGAGGTTCGGGCAACATAACCATCCGGTATTCAAAAACATAAAGCTCCCGTTCAACAACGGAATTAATATCGAGTCCGACAATGGTGCGGAGGTATACTGTGTGTTTGAAGGGGTAGTTAAGCAGATACTTGTTATGCCCGGTTACAATCAATGTGTTCTTATACAGCACGGTAATTACTTCACCTTCTACTGTAAACTGGACAATGTAAAGGTAAAGGCAGGCGACAAGGTAACTACAGGCCAGAATATCGGAAGACTTGCAATAACATCCGAAGGTTCCGAAATCCACTTCCAGCTCTGGAGAGGTACCGACAAGCAGAATCCCGAAAGCTGGCTATCTGCCCGATAGATGTCGTGAATGGTTTGAAAAAGCAGGGAGGAGAGTAATTAGTAGCTGAAGCTGCTGCCACCTATAAACTCCCTCATTACAGATGTAGGCGGTACTGTCGCAATCTCTTCGGGTTGCAGCTCCTGAATATATGAGAGAAACTTAAGTAATCTGATACTCTCCGTTGAGGCAGGTGAATTTGGAGCAATCCTCCTTAACAAGGGTTCGGCATAGTACTTAAGGAGTGGAAGTTCAAATATGAGTGCCGAATTGAACATGATATCCGCATTCTCCTGAAAAGGAAAGATATTGCTGATCTCACCGCGCCTGACACTCGGCCATCTCAATATTACATCCTCGGCAGATGCTCCGCGGTAACGGCTGTCTCTGACAATTCTTCTTAAAAGCCTGTTGTCGGAGGTGCTGATTGAGTTGTTTTCGTCAATCGAGAGTGAAGTGAGGGCACTTGCATATATTTTGTATTTGGAGGAGTCGTCAATCTCCGATGTAAGCTCGGGATTGAGGCCGTGAATTCCCTCCATTATAAGTATATCATTCTCTTTGAGGCGCAGATAGTCTCCTCTGAATACTCTCCGGCCCTCGGCAAAATCGAATTTCGGAAGCTCCACCTCCTCCCCGGCGAACAGATGCTTTAGCTGCTCATTGAGAAAATGGGTATCGAGAGCCCCCAATACCTCAAAATCGTAGTTACCATCTTTGTCCCGTGGAGTTTTATCCCTATCTACAAAGTAGTTATCCATCTCAATAACGACCGGATTCAAGCCCAGTACCTTCAGTTGGAGAGAGACTCTTTTGGATGTGGTTGTTTTTCCGCTGCTCGATGGACCTGCAATCAGAACCAGTTTTACTCTGTCCCTTCTCTTGAATATCTCATCGGCAATTTCTGCATATTTCCTTTCGTGGAGAGCCTCAGCCACCTGAATAAGATCGCGCGATTTACCCTCCTTTATTGCGTGGTTTACAGTACCGATATTCTTTACTCCAAGCACCGAACACCAGTCCGAATACTCTTTGAATACATCGAAGAGTTTATACTGGTATGCCGTTTTTCTGATCACATAAGGTTTTGTAACATCGGGAGCCTGAATCAGGAATCCGCGGCTGAAGGATTCGAAATTGAACGATGTGAGCATCCCTGTGGACTCCAGCAACGGACCGTAGAAGTGATCGGCATACCCGTCAAGATAGTAAACTGTGGTGAAGAACTTACCCCTCTCAGTATGAAGAAATGCCTTCTCCGGCCGGTTATTCTCCCTGAATAACTCCGCAGCCTCTGCTGTTCTAAGTTTTTTGCGCGTAAAAGGGAGATTTGCATTGATTATCTCCTGCATTCTGCTTCGGATAGATGAGATCTCCTCCTCGCTCATAGTCGCGGTTTTTTGTACACCCTCCTCATTCAGCTCTTCACACTTAAGCTCTCCGTACATACCGTTCCATAGCGAATAATCCAGCACAAGTGAGTACTGCGGGAAAAGATCGTAAACCGCTTTTTGAAGGACAAAGTAGAGAGACCTGATGTAGGTTCTGTAACCGTCGCTATGAGTATAGTCGATAAAGCGGATATTGTGTGTTACATAGATTTCGAAACTCAGCTCTTTTAACTGGTTATCCACAATTGCAGCCAATATCGGATAATCGGTTTCGACTCCGTTATTCCTGGCCAGAGCGCCCAGAGTTATACCAGGTTCACACTCATAAATTCGGCCGTCATTTTCACAATATACCTTTATCATTTTATAATAATTAATTATAAATAATGCCCTGTAACTGAATCAGGATTAGTTTTTAGCTCCTCAGGAGTACCTTGTGCAACAATCATACCCCCTTTTGCTCCCCCCTCAGGACCCATATCAAAAATATAGTCACAGGAGCGAAGAACATCCAGGTTATGCTCAATTATTACAACTGAATTTCCCTGCTCTACTATTTTATGAAGAACCCCGAGCAGTACTCTGATATCTTCAAAATGGAGTCCGGTTGTGGGTTCATCCAGAATATAAAACGAGTTACCTGTGTCTCTTCTTGCAAGTTCGGCTGCGAGCTTCACCCTCTGACTCTCTCCTCCGCTAAGAGTGGTTGACGGCTGTCCGAGTCTTACATAGCCCAACCCTACATCTACCAGAGATTTGAGTTTTTGAGAGATATTCGGAATGTGCTCGAAAAACTCGTTTGCCTGAGCTATGGTCATCTCGAGAACATCATTTATAGATTTGCCTTTGTACTTAACGGCCAGAGTTTCGGGATTATATCTTTTACCGTTACATACTTTACACTTAACGTGTACGCTCGGCAAAAAGTTCATCTCAAGCTCCTGCAAACCTGCCCCCCTGCACTCTTCGCACCTCCCCCCCTTGACATTGAATGAGAATCTGCCCGCTTTAAACCCTCTGATTTTAGCATCGGGAGTCTCCTCAAACAGTTTCCGTATATCTCCGAACAGCCCTGTATATGTTGCCGGATTGCTTCTTGGCGAACGACCTATGGGGGACTGATCTATTTCTATTAGCTTGTCAATATTCTTAATTCCCAGAACCTCCTTGTAAGGCAACACTTTATAGTTTGAACGATAGAAGTGCCGCGAAAGGATAGGCATAAGTGTTTCGTTTATAAGAGAGGACTTTCCGCTTCCGCTCACCCCGCTTATTCCAACGAGAGTGCCAAGCGGAATCCTGATATCTATACTCTTGAGATTGTTCCCTGTGGCACCTTTAAGTTCGAGGAACTTTCCGTTACCGGCTCTTCTGCTCTCCGGAATTCCTATCTTTCTAAGCCCGCGAAGGTAGTCGAGACTGTAGCTGTTATAACTCTTAACCTCAGCTTCACTCATTGAGTCGATAGCCTGTGGTATACCCGAATAGAGCAACTTACCCCCCTTCTCTCCCGCTCCGGGCCCAAGATCTATCAACCAGTCTCCGCTCCGGATCATCTCTTCGTCGTGTTCTACAACTATCACGGAGTTGCCCTCGTCGCGCAGATTTCTCAGGGATGAGATCAGTTTTATGTTGTCTCTCTGGTGTAAGCCAATGCTTGGCTCATCGAGAATATAGAGCACATTTACAAGTTTGGAACCTATCTGGGTAGCAAGCCTTATCCGCTGACTCTCACCTCCGCTCAACGATTTTGTTGCTCTGTCGAGCGATAGGTAGCCGAGACCGACATCTATCAGAAATCCTATGCGCTCCTTAAGCTCCTTTAGAATATCACGGGCTATAATACGTTGTTTGTCATCCAGTTTATCTCCCAATGTCAATACCCACTCATAGAGCACATCGATATCCATGGCGGCTACCTCGACAATACTCAATCCGTCAATTTTATAACTCAGGGACTCCTGTTTAAGCCTTGAACCGTTACAAACCGGGCATGTACTCTCCTCAATAAAACGCTCCTTTTTGAATGATAGGTCGTCGGAATCTCTTTCACTCTGCTCGATACGGGAGATCACCCCCGGAAAAGTAACCATATGAGAGGCAGCACCCTGCCCTCCTATGCGAAACAGCTCATCGGAACCATACAGAATGAGGTCCAGCATCTCATCGGGAATCTCCGAAATGGGATCATGCATTGAGAAATCATACTTTTTGGCAATGCTCTCGAGAGTACGGAAAATAAGATTGTCACGCATCTGCCCGAGAACTTCGATTCCTCCGGCAGCTATGCTTTTGGAACGATCGGGAATTATCTTCGAAATATCGGCCTGCGATATCATGCCCAGCCCTTTACAGTGAGGGCAGGCCCCCTGCGGAGAGTTAAAAGAGAATGTATGGGGTGCAGGTTCGGGATATGAGAGCCCTGTTTCGGGGCACATAAGGTACCTTGAGAAGTAGCGCAGATCGCCCGACTCATAATCCATAAGAGCAAGTGTTCCCTTACCCTGATAGAGAGCTGTCGTTACCGACTCTTTTATCCGCTTCTCACTACCAGGCCCCGGAAGCAGCTTATCTACAACAAGTTCAATAAAGTGAGATTTATATCTGTCCAGGGGAGTGATTGAGGCAAGTTCGCGAATCTCTCCATCAACCCGCATCTGTGTAAACCCCTTTTTCCTGTACTGTTCAAACAGCTCCTTGTAGTGCCCCTTCCTCCCTTTAATGAGGGGAGCCAGCAGAATAGCACGCTTCCCCTGAAAATTCTCCATTATAAGGGAGATAATCTGCTCATCGGTGTAGCGGATCATCTCCAGTCCTGTTGCAGGGGAGTATGCCTTTGCTGCTCTGGCGTAAAACAACCTGAGAAAATCGTAAATCTCTGTTATTGTGCCCACCGTAGATCGAGGATTTCTACCGGTTGTCTTCTGCTCAATGGCAACAATCGGACTCAGCCCCGTGATGCTCTCTACATCGGGCCTCTCCAAAGCTCCCATAAACTGGCGGGCATAGGAGGAGAGAGTGTCGAGGTACCGCCTCTGACCCTCGGCATAAATAGTATCGAAGGCGAGAGAAGATTTTCCGCTACCGCTCAGGCCGGTGACAACCACAAGTTTGTAGCGCGGAATAGAAACATCCACTCCCCTCAGATTGTGCACCCTGGCACCGGTAACCTCGATATTTGAACTCATCTTATTCGTATCTCAAAAATGGGTTGGTCTCCATCTCAACACCAATTGTTGTCGCCGGCCCGTGACCCGGATATACTTTATAATCGCCCCCAATTACAACCAATTTAGAGAGTAAGCTCTCCATAAGCTGGTCGTAATCGCCGCCTGGCAGATCGGTTCTCCCTATGCTGCCGGCAAAGAGAGTATCGCCTGTAAGAACAAATTTATCGTTTTCATCCTCACTGTATA
>OFJB01000080.1_pt1 | contig 61057 bp, 38 predicted proteins | sample 1775081 | NCBI WGS metagenome assembly OFJB01 (sample SAMN08195771, study PRJEB24354) | sludge metagenome | isolation source: initial sludge from phenol fed wastewater aerobic bioreactor | place: India: Nagpur | collected 2016-06-05 | reverse complement strand
ATGATTTGGTTTTATCCTGTCCTTTATCAGGTTAAATCCTCTCACTCAATCTGGACCAGGTTCAGGGGGCCCGATCAGAGGCTTCACGCCAAAGTCGAAAACAATATCCTCCACGACTCGCTCCATGCGCGACCGGGAGCTGAGCACCTTCTGCATTGTACCCCATTGCTCACGCAGAGCAGCTTTCTGCCAGTCGTTCAATCCCTTCGTCTTGGCATCGAACCAAGCGTCGATCTTATCTTGAGAGCCCAGCGTTTGTTCGATGTCACGAGCTTCGTAGACGAGATCCAACACAACCTCGTCCTCGACGGCTTCGCCAAATTTGTAAGTGTGGATGTAAGTGCCAAAGACTTCCTGACTCGTTTTCTTATCAGCCTTGAGCAGGGGAGTTCCCGTGAAGCCAATGAACACAGCGCCCGGCAGCAATGCCTTCATGGTCTTGTGCAACTTTCCGGTCTGGGTGCGATGGCATTCATCGACGAAGATGAATAGCTCTCCCACAGCGGGACTCGGTCGTGCTTTCAATTCTCTGATGAAAGCATCGAAATCATCCACGCCCTTCTTGCCGAACTTGTGAACCAGTGAGCAGAGTAGTCGCGGCTTGGTCTGTCCCAATTGGGCCATGAGATCCTGTCCGCTGCTGGTGCGATAAATGCCTTCGCCGCTGGACGCAAAGACCTGTTCGATTTGCTTATCCAACTCATCTCGATCCGTCACGATGAGGACACGAGCGTTGGGCTTATTCTCTAAAATCCACTTTGCCAGCAGCACCATGACGATGCTCTTACCGCTCCCCTGAGTGTGCCAGATGATGCCGCCTTTATACGCCTGCACATGAGCCTGGGCTGCCTTGATGCCGAAATACTGGTGTACACGCGGCAGCTTCTTTACGCCTCCGTCAAAGAGCACGAAGTCGTGTATGAGCTCGATGAGGCGATCCTTCCGGCACATCTTCAGCAGATACTTATCCAGCTTGAATCGGGAGTTGTCCTCAACGTCCTCTTTCCATTGGAGAAAATACTTTTCGCCTGTACCGATGGCACCATAACGAAGCCCTTCCGTATCGCTCCCAGCGAAAGTGATCTGCACCGTGGTAAAGAACCATTGGTTGAACGATTTCTGCTGGTTGGAGAGAAGCTGGCGAATTCCGTCCCCAATGGAGACCGTGCTTCGCTTGAGTTCGATAACTGCAACGGCGATGCCGTTAACGTAGAGCACCAGATCGGGACGACGCTCCAATGGGCCACGCAAGGTCACTTCTTCGGCAATGACGAAATCGTTCGCTTCGGGATGAAACCAGTCGATGAGATTGACGGTCTCCGTATTGCGTCCGGCTTCGATTTTCACCGGGACGCCATAACGGAGCAGGCTGTAGACGGCTTTATTGTTATCGTAGAGGCTGCGATTGGCATTGGTTGCCTCAATCTTTAGCAAGTGAGTGGCACGACTAATTTGCTCTGTCGTATAGCCTCGACCCGTGAGATACGCGGAGAGCAGTCCCTCCTCAATATTGCTATTGGTGGGGCGGTCGCTCCAGTCGCCCACATAACGATACTGCAACTCGTCCTTGAAGAGGGCGATGACGCGATTTTGCGTGGCACGTTCTGGCTTGCCGATATCGCTCATTTGATTTTATCCAAAACCGCCCGTTTGAACCATGAGGGGACTAAATCTGTTTTCAGCTCCAATGTCTGGCCCTCAGTAATCTCAGCCAGCCATGTGTGCGTAAGATCCGCATTATCAGTTGAGTTGTCAAAAATGTAAGCCCGATTCGTGTGATGAATTGCATCCATTAAGAGTTCCAGTGACCGGTAATAGCGTGATTCAATCCGGTCTTCTGGAACGGCATGACCATTCAATTTGACGCGATTTTGAACGCGCGAGATATTGATTTGCGGATCATCCGTGGCCACGTAATAGAGATAAGTCCTGTAACCTGCCTCCTGAGCCTGCTGTAGTATCTCCACTTTGCTCCGGTGCGACATCACCGTCTCAAAAGTAAACGAAGTCTTGCTCGCTATCAGTTTTTGTCTCAGAAAATCCACCGCCACAGAAGCCAGATAGGAGTTCACCGCCACTCCCTTAAAACTGAGTTTGCCTCCCTCAAAACGCACTTGTTCGGCGTTTATCCCAAGTCCGTTTTGCTTCAAAAATTCAGATGCGCAAAAAAACACGATTATCTCATCCGCCGTCGTCTCGACTCCGAATGCGTGAAGATCCAACCAACCGTCGCGTTGAATACCCGCCTCGATTTCGTCTGGGTTCAGATAGATGCCCAACAATTCCACGGGCAAACACGACTTCAAGACGCTCTTGCCCGAGCCATTTGGCCCGGCAAACATCCGCATCCTTGGCGTCATGGCGCTCACTGGATGGCTAGCTTCTCACCTAAGACAACTTGGATTGGCGGATCAATCCGTTTGACCAGTTCTTTCCGTCCGTCTGGGTAGACTCGGTAAATAAAACCGTTTTCAGATTGCAGGACGCTTTGCCCGGATTCCAATACCAGCTTGCGCGCGGCCACGAAGGCGGAGCCTGAAACTGGCGGGAACTGACTTTCCAGCCTTTGAATTTCACTTTCTTGATCCGGCATAGTTTGATCCTTTCACCCTAAATTATAAGCGAGCACCCCATTCAAATCAATCTTATCGTCCCGTGAGCATTTGCCGAGGTTATTGACGCAGAACTGCTGGTGGCTTACATTGTGGCTGTCCGGTGGATGAAATTCGGCTCCAAGCCGTGTGTTTCGGGTCTTTGACCAGTGAAACCTATACCCATCGGATTTTTCTCTTTCTCACTCATACCAATCGAATCCTTCCCGTGAGCAGTTCCTGCATCATGCCTTGCTTGAGGGCGCGTGTCTTATCCCGGCGCTGTTCGAGTGCTGCCAGTTCAGCGTCCATATCCATAAGAACTTCTGCGATGGCTGCTTGTTCTGTGTGGGGAGGGAGCGGAAGTTCAACCGATTTTACGATATCGCCACTTAAATTGGGCTGGCCACCTTGAGTATAGGTCGAAATTAGCCATTCCTTCAGCAAACGCAGCTGAAAGTAGAGAAAGCTCGTATTGTCGTGGCTAGGAATAATTGCGAGCACTGCCTGATTGATGGCAGCGCGTATCTTAGAAATCGCAGTTACACCAGATGTCGCACCGTAAAGTGCAATCAACAATGTATTTGCTTCAACCATCTGCGCTGCTGAGTTTGCCAATCCGGCTTGGGAAATTCGCCCTTCAACCTCGGTAATATATCCTTTGTTTAGGTCGCCCGAAGTAATCCACGGAATATCGCCACTATAGTAGGCCACGACTTCTGTTGGCGGTGTTCCACCAGAAAAGCATGTAGCGATGTCGCCAAGTCGCTTCACCTCCCACTCACCGTGAAAGCCGGGGAGGCGGGTTTGGCCGGTGAGGAGTTGCTGCATGGCGGCCTGTTTGAGATCGCGCTTCTTGTCAATCAACCGATCCAATGAACTCAAGAGCGCATCCACATCACTCAACGCCTCCGCGATGGCCCGCTGTTCGGACATGGGCGGCAATGTGACAACAAACTCTGCCATTTCCGTCCGGTTTATTTTCGGCATTCCGCTCCGAACCGAAACAGACTCTGTATATTTGGTAAATCGGTGTGCGAGAAGCACGTGGAGTATGAAACCCCCGGCCACATCAGCAGCAGGCTTCAGTGGATACATATCCGCACTGCACAGCCCAGAGAAATCGGCCAGTATAGCCTTCCGTAGATAGGGACGAATCTTGCTATAGACGATGTCGCCACTATCGAAACGGTATTTACCGCTGATGGCACGTTGGTCGACAGCAGTCTGTTCCTCAAGCAGTTTTCCAGTTCCCGATTCGATGTGGTCTGGAGCAACTAGCGTCATTGACCTAAATGGCTCGTTTCTAGGGTCAACTTGGCCATTCGCAATTCGGACAGTCGTCAAAAGCCCACGCAGTTCCCACTCCTCCGGAATAACGCCCACCTCGCTCTTTTTATAGCCCGGCATCACTTCCATAACATCCCCATCTTTTTGAGATGCTTCTCGACGCGTTTGGAGAGTAAGGCGACTTCGTCTTCAAGTTGCGGCAGTGGCGTGGCGTAGCGTTCTGCTAGTTGGCGGATGCGTCCAGTGAGGGTTTGGGAAACACGTTCGAGTTCGCCCTGCACAGTGGCCGCCATCGACGCGAGCCATTTGTCATCCACAACGAGCGACTTGATTTCGTCCTCGGTCAATTCGGGATATTTCGCGGCCACAAATTCCGTGAGTTCCTCCTGCGCTTCTTTAAGATAGTCGGAGGTTTCAACCTCTTGATCTAGGAGAGTCAGGTAGGCTTTCAGCAATTCCATTTCTCCGGGTTCGGCTACGTCAATGCCGCCTTCTTCGCATGCGGCCAAACGGGCCTTCACGCTCGCACGCGTCAGCTTGCCTTTTTCATTCTGGGCTTCAAAAAGCAGGCCATCGTCTCCACCGTGTTCCTCGGCCATTTCCTCAATCTGTTGCTGGATAGCAGCAACCTCTGTTTCAAGTTTTTCAATCTCGGCTTGTTGCTTGGTAAACCAGCGGGCGATGATGAGGGCAGGAGGAACCAGTTCCGCCTGGTACTTCTTTTTGCCACGAGTGAAATCGGGTTTCACCTTGGTCTTCTTGTTCTTGTCCTCGACGATGAGCTTGGGCTGGGCGGCCTCATACCAACCATCCCCCGCAATGAGGTAACAATCGTCCTGCATGGTCTCCGACCAATAATCCATGAGGTGCTGGTAAATATCGTAAGCATCAAGCAGCGGCGCTTTCTCAAATGCGCCGAGCAGATCCTCGGAAATGACTTCGATCAGTTTCTTGGGATGGCCATTCTTATCGAAATCCTTGAGTTGTGGACGGGTGGCCTTGGCCCACTTGGTAAAGAGCTTGGTCGCGGAGTCGTTGAACGCGGTGAATTCGGGATGCTCCAGGATGGCGGCTTTGACCTCAGCGATGGGAAGCTTCAATTGCCCGTAGCCCGGACGATCTGCTTTCTTGAACAAAGTCGCCCGGACACCCGGAATGATCTGCCAGTAGCGATCAAGGTCGTCGATGTCGCGCACGGGAATGCCTCCACGCAGATGGGCGTCAATGTCCTGCAAGTCTTCGGGTTCCGTGCTGTCGATGTAGCGGGGGAGATTGAGATTGTAATCATTCTTCGAATCGCTGATCGCGGCCACTGGCACCATGCGGGAGTAGCGCGGAATCTCCACCTGCCGGGTGAAGGTATCGACAATACGGTGGACGTCCTGTTCGCGAAGGCGATTCTTGTTCCCGTCTTTGATAAAGCCCTTGGAGGCGTCGATCATGAAGATGCCCTTGCGAGCCGCAGCGTGTTCTTTATCGAGCACGACAATGCAGGCGGGAATGCCAGTGCCATAGAAGAGATTGGCTGGGAGCCCGATGATCCCGCGAATGACACCGCGCTGGATGAGATTGCGCCGGATGGCTCCTTCCGCCCCGCCACGAAACAGGACGCCATGGGGAAGAATGCACGCACCTTTACCCGAAGGCTTCATGGAGTGCAAAATGTGCAGAAGATACGCGAAGTCGCCCTGTTTCGCCGGGGGAATGCCGTAACCAGCAAAGCGTCCATAGTCGGTGGAGGACTGTTCCCCGGTAGCGGCTGGTTTTCCACCCTCATTGGGGTGAAGGCCAGAGCTCCAGCGTTTGTCGCTGAAAGGGGGATTGGCTACGACATAATCAAAGGTCTGAAGCGCTTCTCCTTTCAGAAAATAGGGATGGGCGAGCGTGTTGCCCTGCCTGATGTCTGCTGTGGCGTGATCGTGCAGGATCATATTCATGCGAGCCAATCCCGCCGTGGAGGAATCCTTTTCCTGTCCGTAAAGGGTCACTTTCACCTTTTTATCATGACTGGCCTCGACACCAATCTTCAGCAGGAGTGAACCGGAACCGCAGGTGGGATCGTATACGGTGGTTTTGTTGGAGACGTTCGCATGACGGATGTCGAGCACCTGCGCAATTACACGACTCACTTCCGCTGGAGTATAAAACTGCCCCTTACTCTTGCCACTCTCGGTGGCGAAGTTACGCATGAGGTACTCGTACGCATCCCCGAGCAGGTCGTCGCCATCTGCCCGGTTATTGGAGAAGTCGAGAGCCGGGTTTTCAAAAATAGAGATGAGATTGGTAAGGCGATCCACCATCTCCTTGCCGCTACCCAGCTTGTTCGAATCGTTGAAGTCCGCAAAGTCCGATTGGGAGAGCTGCTCGTTATCACGAATGAGGGGGGCGAGGATCTTCTTATTGATCTGGTCACCAATGTCCGGCTTTCCCTTGAGCGCCACCATATCCGCAAAACTCGCTCCCTTGGGAATCGTGATGGGCGCGTAAGTCTGTCCCGCATACTTGTCGCTGACGTACTTTATGAAGAGGAGAACCAGAACGTAGTCCTTGTACTGGGAGGCGTCCATGCCACTACGGAGTTCGTCGCAAGATGCCCAGAGGGCCGAGTAAAGTTCTGATTTCTTAAGAGCCATGTTCGTAAATTATAAATTCAAAACCAAAGGAATATTCACTGACTATCCTGCGGAAAAAGGTTCAAGCGTCGAGTTCGTTGTCGATTTAAACATGCCGCCATTCATTTGCGCGCTCGTCTAAACTCAATCGTTCATTTTTCGTCGCGCCAGTCATTCATACCGGAATGCCAGATAGAAATTTCCGGGCCAGTATTTCACGGTCATTTTCACGGTTTGGTGAAAATATTATGCAAAAATACGCGAAAATGCGTCAAGTCTCGCAAAGGCTTATTTCTTCGCATTGCTCTCGATAAGAACGCCTTGCAAAGACTTGCAATTGCTGGCAACAACAAGAAAAAAACGGATTTTAGATTTACAGTCTACCCCGTTTGGCCACTTCGGTATCTACCCAAAACCAATTGCCACGATGAGGTGGCAGGAAGAATCAATTTATTTACACCGCGAAAAATTGCACGTTTTTTTTGCACCTTTTTTTGCCATCGATTTCTTTGCCCGAAAAATCCTCATTTCTGGCGACTGTAACTTAATCGACTTCTTCCAGATCGCGATAAGGTTTATGCTGTCTATAAAAAGAAAGTTGTTTATTGACGGCCGGCAACCGGAAATGCTGCGGGAAATTGGTCATATACCAATCCACAACCTCCTGTTGATGCTTTATTGCCTCCTCATAAAGCCCCGCCTCAGCCTCAGCCGCTGCCAGATAGGTGATTAATTCATGGTTTTTCCATTTCACAACCTCACAGGCCCGTGTCGCCAATTGCACTGCCTTCTTGCCGTCGCAAAAACCGGGGACCGGATTCGTTGCGTAAAGCCATGCGGAATTAGCTATAATTTCAAGATGGTTCGGCGCCAATTCCGCCGCGCGAGCAGCATCTGCCTGCGATTTCGTCAAATTACCCAGCAAGCCATGCACCTTGGCGCGTAATAGATAATTGGCTGCCTTTTCGGGCTGTTGTGCAATCATTTGATCGGCCTCCTCCAGCGCTTGGTCATATCGCTTCATTCTCAACAAGATAAGGATCCGTTTACTGCGAACCTCTGCAAGCGGAATTAACCGAAGCACCGCTCCACTTGTCTCCAGGGCAGATTCATACTGCTTACGACTAAACAAAACCATGACCCCAACCTCAGTCGCCAGATCATTGCGTGCATCCATTGCCAAAGTTTTCCGACTGCACTCCAAGGCTTGATCCAAATAGCCGAATTCGTAAAAAACGCGGGCCATGCAGGCTTCGATTTGAGGCTCCGTTGGGTCAAGCTCTGCCGCCTTCCGACAGCTTGCCATTGCTCTTTCATACTCATCCTCGTGGGTCAGGATAAGGCTCAACGCCAAGTGCCCTACAAACAAACGCGGCGCAATCTGAACCAATCTTTGCGAGCATTCCTTCAGTCTTTTGAAATCCCCATTAATGGCGGCAGTACGCACTTCCCTGGCTAGTTGCATTTCTGTCAGTTGTGTCAACTCCTGACTCAAACCACACAACGCGCTCGCTCCGAAAAAAGCGAACGCCATGATTACCCTCATTCTCGCCTTGCCGTTCTTCCAATAATTCATCCCACACCCTTCGCTCTAGTTCTATTTACGCAAGCACGAATGCTGTGGCATAGTTAGAGTCCGGGCAAGACGCGCGATCAAAAAAATTTTCGAGAGAGACCTCCACGATCAATATTTGTTCTCACTGATCCTTGAAATCACTCTCCATCGGGATGACCTCGGCTTTCGCGGCGGCAGGCTTTTCGCTGCGCTTAATGGCATCCCCCCAATTCGTTTCCTTGCGTGCGGTCGACTGGAAGCGGTGAGGCTTTGGCGACGCAGGGGACGGGGCATGGCTGGCGCTGGAGCGGGAGGTCTCCTCGGCTGCGCCCACCATTACTTGCAACTCCCGCACACTGTTCTTCAACTCGAGCGTCTGGGCGTTGAGCTCCTCCGCCGCGCTCGCCGTTTCTTCCGCCGTGGAGGCGTTGCCCTGCGTGGCCTTGTCCATTTGCGAGACGGCCGCGTTCAGTTGTTCCGTACCCCGCTCCTGCTCCACGCAAGCGGTCGAAATCTCCGCAATGACGGAGTCCACCTGCTTCACCTTGCCCAGGATGCGATCCAAGCTCTCAGTGACCTTGCTTGCCGTCTTGCTCATATTGTCCAGATCGGCCGCCACCTTTTGCGTGACTACCGTTCCCTGATGACTGCTATCGCTGGAATCCTTGATCATGCGCGCCGTTTGCCGCGCCGCTTCCGCGCTGCGTTGAGCGAGGGAGCGCACTTCGTCGGCGACGACGGCAAACCCACTGCCGGCCTCTCCCGCCCGGGCTGCTTCCACGGCGGCATTGAGCGACAGGATGTTGGTCTGGAACGCGATCTCGTCGATGGTCTTCATCACCTGCGTGATTTCCTTGCTCGCCAGGTCGATCTTGTCCATCGCCGCGCTGAGGTGGGAGGAGGATTCCTGCACCGTCTTCACCGCGAGCGCCATGCTATTGATATCCTCCGTCGCCTTCTGCGCACTATCATGCGCATCGCGGGCCAGCTCCTTGGCGCTTTGGGCATTTTCCGCCGTACGCTTGGTCATGCTCGCCATTTCCACCAGCGACGAACTCGTCTCCTGCAACGAGGCCGCCTGCTTGCTCGCATCTTCCGCCAGCGTCTGACTCGCCTCGGAAACCTGTCCGGCAGCGGCGGTAGTTTGATTCGATCCTTCATTGAGCGAATCAATCAGGTTGCAGATCGACCGGGTGATACTGCGGGTAATCAGCAAAGCCAGAGTGACACCGATTCCGATGGCCACAAGCAAGCCCACGATCATGATCGCATTCGCCGCCGATAGCGCCGTGGCAGAACCCGTAGCCGCCTCCACCGTATGCTTGATCGCACTGGCATAAATCGCATCCGCCCGATCACTCAAATCCTTATTCAGGACGCGCCGCTCCTCCAGCAACTTCGTATTCGTCTGGAGCAAGCTCGCCATCTTGGTGACGGCGTCCTCGTACTTGTCCGCACTTTCCTTGGCCTTCTTCAACTCCTCAATATTGGCCGGTTGGCGGATCAGCGGGGTAATCTCCGCGAAAAGCTTTGTCATGTTGGCAAAATGCGCCAGCGCCTTCTGGATCACTTCCGGATCGCGATCCGCCAACGTCTTCATTCCCGCAATGCGCACCTGGTTGCCCTCATTGCGAATCTTCGTACCCAAATCCATCTTGATCCGGCGCTCCTGCAGGGCCGATGGAGCCGCCTTGTTATCGATATCCTCCTGCAACATCTTCGACTGTTGGTCGACGATCGCCGTAATGTTCGCGATAAAACTGGCCGCATTCTCATCCATCACCTTGCGCGTGGCACGCATCGCCTCCTGAGTTTCCACCGTACGATCCAGCATCTTGATGTACGCCGCCAATGATTGCGCATACGGCCCCACCTCCTGCTTCAATTTCGGCAGATGCGGTGAGCGCGCCGCCAGTTCCGTCGCCTTCACAACCTGTTGCTGCGCCGCATTTAAATGCGTCCGCGCACTATCCGCATCAGCCTTGTCGCCAGTGAAGCTATACGTACGGAAGGACAATTGTCCGGCCGTAAGGTGCTCCCCAATCTCGCTCAGGATGCCCAATTCGGAGGCGTATTCATTCGCTAGAATTTTCGCTGAACCCGAGGAGGAACTCATGACCCAAACGGCCATCCCCCCCAGCATCAGTGTAATCAAAAGCAACGACCCGAATCCCAAGATAATCTTTTTACCAAGCGTTAATGTTTTCATCCCCATCTCCCATTTTCAGATACTTCGATTAGATTTTAGCGAGCCAACGACGATCCATTATTAACTTCGATTAAAAATCGTCACTGAAACGTCAAACTTAACCCTTTTCCCGCAAAATGATCCGACGCGCTTTTTTCGCTCAACTCTCCGACTGAGGATTCCGCAAACCTTGCGGAATACCACCGTCCCTTCCCCGAGGGGTCGTTTGACAAGGGCAAAAATTGCCTTAGCCTGTTAAGAATTCTACCCAACCAGCTCCGTGAGCACCTCCTCCCTCCGCGACTTCACCTCCCCCGGCCAAGGATATTGGCCGGATGTCCCAGCCCATCAGTGGAATGACTGGAACTGGCAGATGCGCAACCGCATCACCAGCCTCAAACAACTGGAGGGCAAGATCGCGCTCACCCGCAGCGAACACGCCGGCGTGCTCCTCTCCAACACCAAGCTCGCCATGGGGATCACCCCCTACTTCTTCAACCTCGTCGACGGCAACGACCCCCGCTGCCCCATCCGCACCCAGGTCATCCCCCGCGTCGACGAAATGAACTACGTCTCCGGCGACATGGCTGACCCCTGCGGCGAAGATCACGACATGCCCGTCCCCGGCCTCGTCCACCGCTACCCCGACCGCGTCCTCTTCCTCGTCACCGACCGTTGCGCCTCCTACTGCCGCTACTGCACCCGCAGCCGCGTCGTCAGCGGCGCCGGCGAACAGGAACTCGAACTCGATTTCGACCGCGCCATCGCCTACCTGCAGGAACATACCGAAGTCCGCGACGTCCTCCTCTCTGGCGGCGATCCCCTTCTGCTTTCCGACAAACGACTCGGTGATTTACTGCGCCGCCTGCGCGCCATTCCCCACATCGAATTCCTCCGCATCGGCAGCCGCATCCCCATCTTCATGCCGCAGCGCATCACCCCCGAACTCTGCGCCACGCTGCGCGAAGTCCACCCCCTCTGGATGAGCGTCCACGTGAATCACCCCAAGGAACTCACCAGCGAAGTCCGCGACGCCCTCGGCCGACTCGCTGACGCGGGTATCCCCCTCGGCAACCAATCCGTCCTCCTGCGCGGCGTCAACGACGATCCCGAGACCTACAAACTCCTCGTCCAAAAACTGCTCCGCTGCCGCGTACGTCCCTACTACCTCTACCAAGCCGACCTCATCCAAGGGACCAGCCACCTTCGCGCCCCCGTAAGCAAAGGGCTCGAAATCATCGAAGCCCTGCGCGGCCACACCACCGGCTACGCCGTCCCGCAATTCGTCATCGACGGCCCCGGCGGCGGCGGCAAAATCCCCGTCAACCCCGATTACGTCCTCGCCCGCACCGGCGACCGCATCGTCCTGCGCAACTACAAAGGCGAGATCTTCGAATACCCCGACATCACCCCCACCCGCCGCCGCCCCGTCGACCACCCCGACCTCCTCGCCGAAGAAACCTTCTAAGCGGCATCGTCACGATCTTTTGCCGCCTCGTGGCAAAAATATCGCACACGCAGCTCACCTAACAAACCTAACGCAAACGCTCCCGCGCGATTCCTGCTAGAACGGGGACATGCCCGACCGCCGTCCCTGTGAAATCTCCAATCTGAAATTTGAAGTTTCCCGGCGACACCGACTGCGACACCCAACAGAGACGGTCGATTCTTGTAGCGCTTTGTCGACGCTCTTTTTTTTCAACGCCTCGGCGAGAGCCTCCCAACTCGCCGCAGTAAAAATCTGTGGTAATCTGCCCAATCTGCGGACATTCTTCTCTCTTCCAGTCCCGACATGAAACCGACTCTCTACCTCAACACCGGCGTCCGGCATCGCATCTTCTCCGGACACCCGTGGGTTTTCAAAAGCGAAGTCGGCCGCATCGTGGGCGATCCGAAGGACGGAGACACCGTCGAGGTGCGCAACACCAAGGGCAAATTCTTCGGCAGCGGCATCTACAACAGCCAATCCCAAATCATCTTCCGCCGCTACTCGCACCAGACGCAGGACCTCGACGCCCGCTTCCTCGAAGCGCAGGTCGACGCCGCCCTCGCGTGGCGCGCCAACCTCGACAAGTCCGCCGGAAAACCGGCCTCCGCACAACGCCTCATCTGGTCGGAATCCGATCACCTCCCCGGCGTCATCGTCGACCGCTACGCCGACGTGCTCGTCATCCAAACCCTCACCCTCGCCATGTCGCGGCTCGAACCGGTGCTCGTCGAAATCCTCGCCCGCAAACTCAAGCCCGCCGCCATCATCTCCCGCAACGACGCGCCCGTGCGCAAGCTGGAAGGGCTCCCGCAGGAAAAGAAGGTTCTCTTCGGCGAATACAAATCCCCCACCGAAGTGGAAGTCGCCGGACTCCGCTTCTCCCTCGACCTGTGGCTCGGCCAGAAGACCGGTTTTTACCTCGACCAGGTCGATAACTACGCCAAGGTCGCCCGCTACGCCAAAGGCTGCCGCGTGCTCGACTGCTTCACCAATCAGGGAGCCTTCGCCCTCGCCGCCCGCGCCGCCGGGGCCGTCTCCTGCCGTGCGCTCGACCAGTCCGACGAAGCCATCGTCCGGGGCCGCCATACCGCGCAGCGCCACGGTCTCGACATTGAGTGGGTCATCGGCAACGTCTTCGACCTCCTCCCCGTCTACGAACGCGAACGGCAACAATTCGATCTCGTCATTCTCGATCCCCCCTCCTTTACCAAGACCAAAGGGCAGGTCGACTCCGCACTGCGTGGATATAAAGAATTGCATTTGCGCGGACTCCGCCTCTTGCGTCCCGGCGGAATGCTGGCAAGTTTCTGTTGTTCCCATCATGTGGGCGAGCCGGAGTGGCAGGAACTGCTCTCCGACATCGCCGGAGAGCTCAACCTCTCCCTGCGCCTGGTGGAACGAATGACACAATCGCGGGATCATCCGATCTTGACGGAAGTGCCAGAAACGGAGTATCTGCGTGGATATCTGCTTGAAAAAGTGGCGACATAATTGGAGCCGGCCACTGGTTTTCGCCGCCTGCTGCGGTCTGATTGCCAGCTCCCCCCTTATGGCTCAAGCCCCCCCCGCTACAGCTCCTGTTGCCACCACTCCGACGGCAACCGCCACTCCCCCCATCCAGGCGATGGATGCGGACAGCCAGCGCGTCACCGTCAATGCTCCCGGTCGCATCACCGCAGTATTCCTCTGCACCGAAGAAAGCCAGAAGGAAATCCGCGACGCCGCCGGCAAGCTCGATAAATTCCGCGGCCTCTCGAACTTCCGCGTCATCGCCGTCGTCGACCTGCGCGACTCCCTCGGCAGCATGGTGGAAGGCATCGTGCGCTGGCGCATGCAAGAGGATCTCGACGAGGAATCCGAACGCCTCACTCCCTTCTATCGCGCCAATGGGAACAACAAGGAACCTCGCCCCGACCTCTGCGCCATCCCCGATTTCAACGGCGCGGTGTGCAAGTCCCTCGGCTGGCCCAAGGTCTCCAACAAATTACGCTGCGTGGTCTTCGGCCCCGATGGCCAACCCCTGCAACGCTGGAACGAGCTTCAAAATTACACCGAACTCTACGACGTCGTCGCGAAGGCCCTCGGCAAGAATTGAAGAGTTTCTCGCGAAAAAAAAGGGGTCCGAACTGTAGGGCGGTCTGTGAACCGCCCTACAACAGCACGTGGAGCCTACTTTAATCTGTAAACGTCCCCGCCTTCCCAATTGACATTGCGCAATTGGAAATTGGCAATGGTCTAATGTCCGTACGACGCTTCGACGCGATGCGTGACATCCCGGAAACCCATGTCGACTTCGTAGATTTCCTTGAGCTGGGCGATGTACTCTTCCTTCTTGCCCTGCTGCTCCAGCAGCAACGCGAGATTGTAGGTAATCTCCTTCTTGCCGTTATCCATCATCGGCATTTCTTCCTTCGCGCTACGGAACGCCTTTTCCGCCAGATCGTACATATGGCGCTGCATGTAACAGAGGCCGATCAGATTCTGCGCCTCGGAGCGAACGTTCGGCTGCTTCAGGCCGAGCTGCAACTCGGGTGACGCTTCCTTGTACATGCCCAGATTGTAGTAGGCCTGGCCGAGCTCGAAATGGAACTGGTATTCGTTCGGGTACTTCTCGACGCGGCGCTTGCTCATGTCGAGCAAGACCAGATTGCGCTGATGCTCCAGTTCCTTCAACTGCTCCGCCTGCGCGGGATCAGCCGCCGCCGCCTTGCGGGCATCAGCCAGCTGACGGTCGAGCACAGTCATCTTCAGATCATCGATCTTCTTCTCGAGCGAATTATCCGTCCGCTTGCCCGCGTCAAAAGTGTACTCGTACCACTGGATCGCGCTCTGGAAATCTTCCTTCTGCTCGCACAACTGGGCGATCTGCTTCGGCGGATTCAGATTCGCCGGTTCGCTCTGGACCTTCGCGTAAAGCTGGGCGATCTGCTCGTCGATCGCCTCGTCGGATTTCACCACGCGGTTCGCCTGTTCCAGCGCCTTGGCTTCATCCTTGTTCTTGATGATGTCGCGATAATCGGTCGCCGAATCCCAGCCGCCGCTGCGGGAGGCATGCGCTGCGCTGGCACTCTTCATGCCGTGCAGCGCGTCGCCATCACGGGGATCGATTTCCAGTACCTGGCCGTACGTCTTCTCCGCCTTCGGGAAGTCGCCCATCTTCATGTAAAGATCGGCCAGATGAAGCAGGTTGCCCTTGTCCTTCGGATTGCCTTCCTTGACCGTCTCGTAAGCCATCGCTCCGAGCTCCGGTTCATTGAGCGCCAAGGCCGCCTCGGCAATCATCTCGTTACCCTTGCCGTTGTACGGGTCCACCGCGAGAATTTCCTCCGCGAGAATCAGCGCGTCGTTCGGCTGCTTCTTGCCCGCGCTGGCCTTGACCACCATGCCGGCTACTTTGACGCTGGTCATCTGCTTGGAAAAGCCCGACAGCGCCTTGTATTTCTGGATGGCGGCCGCGCGCAGCATGCGACGCCCTTCCAGGAAAAGCGGCTCGGTCTTGAGCAACCCCTGCATCAGGGAAATGGTATAATCGTAATTCCGGGCGTTGAGAGCGGAACGGGCGCGGTTGAAAGAGTCGCGCTGGACGGCGGAGAGTTCGGATTCGGTCTTGAGCGGCATAGGCGTACGGAAGGATAGTAACCAATAGTCCCCTCACGGGGCAGGGTCAATGTTTTTGAGGCTTAAAATTTGATTTCGGCAAACGTTGTATTCTCAGTGTATTTACAATCTCACCAAATCGCGCAGCACCTGACTCGTCACATACAGCGTTCCGCGCCACGAGTAGCGAAAGCTCTCCTGAGAGATCCGCTCCGGCGAGAGAATCCCCTCGTGCAAATTATAATCCAACTGCTTGCGCAGCGCCAGATCCAGCCGGGCTCGGGCCGCTTCCGCGCTCACCGGCGTGGGCACCAACCCGCCCTCCACGTTGTTGATCGCGAGGAATTCCTTATGCTGCTCCAACAAGTCCGACACCGTATCGCAATCCAATGCGCGAAAAAGCGCCACATCTGGCGGCATCTTCAACCCGTAGGTCAGCGGATAATCCCATGTCAACCACACGCGGCCCGAGTTGTCCTGCGAGGAAAAGGAGACAAAGTGAAACCCGAACTGCTCATTGTAAATATAGCTCAACCCCGCGTGATAGGGCTCGGATTCATGGACGAACAACCGGTAAAACTGCGTGTGCATCGGCGAGTACCACTCGCAATCCTCCACCGGCCGGAAACCCAATTGCGCCATATCGTGCGTCAGCCCATGCAGCTCCTCGAACTGCTCCGGCGCGCGCGGCACCACCTCAAGAATCCGGTCCCGGGGCACGCGTAATTTCCGCAGAATGTAAATGAGCTCGGAAACCGGGAAAAGCACCCAGCCCACCAACACGATAAACCCGAGCCACCACTGACCGGAAAGATAGTAAACGCCCAAGGCGCTGGCGCCGCAGAAAAAGAGAACGCCCGTCTTGCGCATCAGGCTGGAAGGCCATTGCATCAAGGCGTACCCGGCCAGGATAATCCCGCCACAAATCAAGAGCTGAACCAGAGTCATACGTCGCCTGCAGTAAAGACTCCATCATTTCACTCCGGGAGCCGGACGTCAACTGTGCGCTCGCAGGGACACAGAGTCCCATCGTTGCCCATCAGGCCGTTTTCTGGATCAAATGGCTGACGTCGTAAACGCTGAAGGGCTTCTGCAAACGCCCCTTGAAGCCAAGACTTTCCCAATCACTCAACAAATTGCTCGCCGAATAACCGCTGCACAAAATGACCCGCACTTCCGGATCGATCTCCTGCAACGCGCGCAAAGCCATCTCGCCGCCCAACCCGCCGGGAATATTGGCGTCGAGCAGCACGTAATCAAACGACTCGCCCTTCTCCAGTGCCGCCCGATAAAGCGCGGCCCCACCCGCCCCTTCCGAGGCCGTGGTGACCTCGTACCCATGCAGGCGCAAAGCCCGCGACATGGTGGAAAGAATCAGCGAGTCATCATCGATCAGCAACAAACGCGAAGATCCTCCCGCCGAGGTTCCCGCCGCGGGCAATGGATTCTGCTCCGGACCATCCTGAGCCACCGGCAGATAAATCGAGAAGGTCGATCCCTGTCCCACCACCGAGTCCACCAGAAGGGTCCCGTCGTGATTCTTCAAAGTCGTATAACAGGTGGCTAGACCAATGCCGTTGCCACCCGGTTTCGTCGTGAAATACGGATCAAAAATCTTGTCCACGATCTCCGGCGGAATTCCCACGCCATGATCACGGATTTCCACCCGCACGTAACGTCCCGGCTGAAGTCCCACCACCTGCCCTGCCTCCACCTCCACGGAGCCGGCCCACACATCGAGCAATCCGCCGTCACGGCACGCCTCGCGCGCATTGATCACGAGATTGTCAAACACCTGCGAAATCTGTCCCAGATCGGCATCCACACATTCCATCTCGGGATCGATCTGGTAGACCGCCTTGAGGTTCGACCCGGTGAGCGCAAAATCGACCACGGACCGCAATGCGGGCTTGAGATCCACCACCTGCTTGACCGGTTTGCCCCCCTTGGCAAAGACCAGCAGGCGCCGAGACAGTTCCCCCGCCCGGCTCGTGGCGTAGGACGACTCCCGCACCAGCTCCAGCAACGAATCATCCGGATCCATCTCATGCAGCAGCAAATCCAGATTCAGGCTGATGCCCATGATAATGTTATTGAAATCATGCGCGATGCCGCCCGCCAGCACGCCGAGCGCTTCCAGTTTCGACGCCCTCAGCTGCTCCTCTTCCCGCTGCTTGGCCTCAGTGATCACATTCGACATCGACACGATGCGGAAGATGCGGCCCTGCGCGTCGCGCAGCGGCGACAGGCGGGTCAAAAACCATTCCGGATTATCGCGCACCTCGATCTTGCGCTCGTATTGGATGGAGACCCCGGTGCGCAAACATTGCTGGTAACGCTCCATCATCGGGTTGAAAAAATGTTCCGGCAACGTCGCCTCCAACTCGCGGAACGTGCGCCCGCGGAATTGCCATCCCAGCCGATCCAACAGGCGCTGGTAGGCCGGATTGAGATCCGCCACCCGCATCTCGCCATCCACACTCACATCGATCACGGCGATGAGCGACTCCACCCCGGTATAAATGGAAGCGAGAAAATCCTCCCGTTCGCGCCGCTCGGTCGTATTCAGCAGGAACCCGTTCCAGATCACCGCACCCTGCGGGGCCGGATGCGGCACTGCGCGCATCGCAATCCAATGCGTCTGCCCCTCGCGCATCTTCAGGCGGAATTCCGAGACGAACGGCTGCAGGGTTCGCGCCGACTCCTCCATCGCCACGCGCAAGGCCGCCAAATCCGAGGAAAGAATCTGTCGGTAGAAAAGCTCGATATCTCCCGTAAGCTGCTCCGAGGAAAGCCCGATCACATCATGACACCCGCGGCTCATGAAGACGAAATTCCGGCGACCATCCACCGACTGCATCAACTTGAACACCGCTCCGGGAACGGCATCCGTCATGCGGCGCAGCCGGTTCTCGCTCTCCTCCAAGGCCTGCAAGGCGCGTTTGCGTTCGGAAATATCGCGAATGACCGAGAGGCTGCCGATGCTCACTCCGGCGGCATTGGTCAAATCCGACACCGCCACCTCGACTGGAATCGATCGTCCATCGCGCGTCACATGCAGATGCTCGCCATGGCAGCTCTTGCGCTCTTTTGATGAACAGAGACACGTCGCTCCGCTCCCGTCCGCCATGCGGCACGAGACAAATTGCGTGAAAGGTTTTCCCAGCGCCTCGGCTTCCGTGATCTGGTACATCGCGGCAGCGGCGGCGTTGAGGTAGGAGATACGCCCCTCATTATCCATCGCCACAATGGCATCCGCAATACGCGCCAGGATGTCTGCGTCGAACCGCAACTCATTCTCCAACCGCTTGCGCTCCGTGATATCCACAAGCGTCAGCACCACCCCGCCGATCTGCTCCTCCACCGTGCGATAGGGAAGAATGCGCACCAGATACCAATGCCCCTTCGAGCAGGCGACCTCGCGTTCCACCACCTCCAGATGCTCCAGCACGCGCTGCACTTCCGATTCCATCGCCGGATAATCGAGCGTATGCGTCAGATGCGACAGCGGCCGCCCCTTGTCCGACGAAATGATATTGAAGACATCCTTGATGCGCGGCGTGTACCGGATCACGCACAACCCGCGGTCCAGGAACATGGTGCCAATGTCGGTCGCCGTAAGAAAATTGCGCAGATCGCTATTGGCGTGGCTCAACTCATCAATCTTGACCTTCAGCGTCTGGTTGACTGCCGAGAGCTCCTCGTTCATGGACTGGAACTCTTCCTTGCCCGCTTCCAGTTCCTCCGTCGCCGATTGCAACTCCTCGTTCATGGAGCGCAATTCCTCGTTGGAAGATTGCAGCTCCTCGTTGGACGTCTCATACGCCTCAATCGTCGCCTGCAATTGACGCCGCGCCTGCTGCAACTCCTCTTCGAGTTGGTCAATCACCGGGTCCACCCCGTGCGGGCTCTCCGCCACCGGCGTCTCCGCGATCGGCGGCACCGCGCGTTGCCGTTCGAATACCACCAGCGCATGCGACTGCACCAACGGCGGCTCCAACACCGGCCGCACCGTCAGGTCGATCACCAGATCGGAATCGCGCGACTGCACCCGCAAATTCTCCACCCGGCTTTCCTTCTGCAAATTGAAGACCTGATGCAACGCCGCCCGCAATGCCATCCGCAGTCCCTTGCGCGCCACCTTCATCAGGTTATGCGTCGGGTCTCCCGCAGGAATCATCAGGAACGGGCTCACATCCCCCATCGTATGGATGATATCGAAATTATCGTTGATGATCACACTGGGCGGACTATACCGCGTCAATACCAACCGCTCATGCAACTGCCCCAGCGACGCCTCGCTGCCGGCCGGAGCACGCCCCACCTGCCCCCGCGCCACCAAATCACGCGCCACGACTTGTTGTACCAGCGCGGAACGGCCCGAGCGACTCTGCGGCCGGCGTTGGAAAATGCGCTGCTTCTTGTCCGTCACCGCAAAAAGATCATTCACGCCCTCGATCGATTCCGACGGCCCCAGCCACAGGTAGCCTTCCGGTTTCAGCGCATAATGGAAAATCTCGTACACCCGCCCCTGCATGATCCGCTCCAGATAGATCATCACATTGCGGCAACTGATCAGATGCATCCCGCCAAAAGGCGCATCGCGAATAATATCATGCTCCGCGAATCGCACCGCGCCGCGCAGCTCATCCTTCACGCGATAACCAGCCGCCTCGCGCACGAAAAAACGCTTCAGCCGCTCCTTCGAAACCGAGGCCGAAATATCCTGCGGGTAACGTCCCCGCCGCGCCACGGTCAGCGCCTCGCGATCAATATCCGTCGCGAAAATCTGCACCTGCGGCCGCATCTTCGCTTCCTGAAAAGCCTCCAGAATCACCATCGCCAGCGAATACGCTTCCTCCCCCGTCGCGCAACCGGCCACCCACACCCTCAACGGCTCGCCCGGCGCACGCGCTTTCATCAACTCCGGAATAATGCGGTTCTCAATCGAGGCGAAAGCCTCCGTATCGCGGAAAAAGCACGTCACGCTCACCAGCAACTGCTGAAAAAGCGCTTCCACCTCTTCCGGTCGCTGCGCCAGTAATTGGAGATATTCCCCCGGCGTATCCAGCCGATACACATGCTGCCGCCGCTGAATGCGCCGCAACATTGTCGAGGATTTATACTGCGAAAAATCGTGTCCGGTCCGGGCATGGACCAGCTCCAAAATCTTGGGCAGCGTTTCCGTCCGGTCGGATTCGGAAAATTTGATCCGTTCGGACTTCACCGCGTCGCCGGACTCAACCTCTGGAGTAATACAAGCTTCTCGTGACGTATCACGACTGCTCCGCTTTTTACGTGAAGACTTTGGCGGCATACCCCTGAAGGAGTTATTAAGCTAGCTCATCATCAGAGCGGTTGACAATCAATTAGTCTATTAACCTAATGAATTCCCAAAATAATCAATAAGTCAATTTCAAAGAGGAGTAAATGAGCCCTGATCAGGTGGCGAAACACCCCGGCGCACATTCCCTGGCATGCACGTCATTCAATCCCGGCACGCGGCCTGCGCGATCGCCTTTAGCATATCCCGGAAGATCCAACGGTGGACGGGATACAGCGCATACCAGTACAAAATCCCGGCTAAACCTCGCGGTTCGAACAGGGCTGTCTGGATCAGGCGACAATGGTAGCCTTCGGGCTGAATCTGAAATTGCAGCCAGGCGCGGCCGGGTAGTTTCATTTCCGCCCGCAACCGCAACAGCCGGTCCGGTTCCACCCGGTCGATGCGCCAAAAATCGAGCGGCTCTCCCGCGCGCAACTCTCCCGTCGCTCCCCGCCGCATACCGACACCACCGAGAAGTTGATCCACCGCCCCACGCCATTGCCACGCCCAATTCCAAGCTGGCCACCCCTTGTCGCCACCCAATTTACCCAATGCCGCATAGACCCGGCCCGGCGTGGTCGCGACTTGGCACCAGCGCCGCTCGTGAAACATCCCTTCGCGACGGATGAAGACCGGCGTCGCGTCCGGCTTGAGCCGCTGAGAAGCGGCCAGTTGCGTTTCCGTTCCCTCCCGCAACGCCTCCTCCACCGCCGCTCGGCAATCCAGCGGATGAATTTCGGGAAAGAGTTGCTTGGAAAGCTCATCCCGCACCACCACCTCGTTGCGCAATCCCTCAATCAACGGCCGGGCAATGCTCACCGGGACGGTCGTGACCAACCAAATCCAATACGACGACAGCCGCGGCGTCAGCACCGGAACCGGGATCAAATGCCGTCGCAATCCCCGCACCGCCGCATACGTCTCCATCAAGCCGCCATAGGTCAGCACATCCTGCCCGCCAATTTCAATGACGCGCCCCGCGCTGTCCGGCTGAGCCAAAGCCGCCACCAGATAATCCAGCACATCCCGAATCGCGATGGGTTGAATCCGCGTGTAAATCCAATAAGGACAGATCATCACCGGCAACCGCTCGGTCAAATCCCGGATCAACTCGAAGGACAAACTGCTCGAACCAAGAATCACCGCCGCGCGAAATTCCGTCACCGGCACGCCCGCCGAGGCGAGGGCATGCCCCGTCTCCTGCCGGGAACGCAGATGCGGCGACAACCGCGATTCGGGATCACCCAAACCGCCGAGATAGAGAAGTCGCTGCACCCCGGCCGCCTTGGCCGCTTCGGCGCAATTGCACGCCGCCCGCAAGTCATCTTCCGCAAATCCTGTCCCATTGCCCAAGCTATGAACAAGGTAATAGACCGCCGCCACATCGGCCATCGCCTTCGGCAGAGAATCGGCCAGCAGCAGATCGGCCTCCACGATTTCCACATCCGCCGCCCACGGCTTGCAGCGAAGGCGCTGCGCGTGCCGCACCAGACAACGAACGCGGTAGCCCTGCCGCAGCAGGAGCGGGACAAGGCGCGAGCCGACGTAACCACTGGCCCCCGTCACGAGAACGAGGCTGCCGGGCAAAAGAGTCATCCCTTATCTATCGGCAGCAGAAGGCCGAAGATTGCAAAAAGAGGGAGCGGGTGAAGGGAATCGAACCCTCGTATCTATCCCGATCCCTATAAACTACGTAAGTTATTTGAAATTAATGATTAATTTTCGTCTCAAAACATAATTGACATTATATACGTTCTGATTAATGTTCTGATTATGGCTAGCTTGGTTAAGGACTCTCGTTCTCGCAGTCCGTATTGGATCGCCTGCTATACATCAGCAGATGGGCGTCGTTTAAAGAAAAGCACCAAACAGACAGCCCGCCATAAAGCACTCGAAATCGCATTGGCTTTAGAAAGGGCCGAGCAATTGGCCGCAAAAAGCACCCTTACAGAGACGAGAGCACGTGAGCTTATTGGGGAAATACTGGAGCGTACCACAGGGGATACGGTGCAGTTTTATACGATCGAAGCATGGCTACGAGATTGGCTTAAAGGCAAGGAAGTGGCCAAATCCAAGGGAACACACGTTAAATACACCCATACAGTAGACAGTTTTCTGGAATGCCTCGGTAAGCGCTCAAAGCTAAATATTGCGGCTATTACTCCGAAAGATGTTCTAAACTTTCGAGATAGCCAAATTGCCAGCGGCAAACACCCTAATACAGTGCGCTATTTGATGAAGCAGTTGCGCATACCATTCAATCTTGCTCGACGGCAGGGCATTATTACCCATAACCCGGCTGAGGCTGTGGAATTGCCTCCTGCTGCCAAGGGTGAGAATGGAGAGGAAACATCACGAGAAGTATTTACCATTCAGCAGGTCAAGGCCTTGCTCGATGCGTCCATATTGAAAGATAAGAGTGGAAAGCTAATATTTGAAGCTGGAGTAGACTGGAAAGGGGCGATTCTGTTTGCCTATTACACTGGAGCCCGATTACAGGATGTCGCGAATATTACGTGGGGCGCTGTTGACTTACGTAATCGAATGATTACTTATCGAGCAAAAAAGACAGGCAAGCTAGTCGTGATTCCGCTACATTCCGAATTGGAATCGCAACTACAGGCGCTATCTTCTCAGTGGAATAATAAGGCATTTATATTTCCGATGCTTGCCGGGCGTTGTACGGGTGGTCGTAGCGGCCTTTCTATGGCTTTTTCACGCATAATGGCGCGTGCAGGTATTGCTAGTGATGTCATTCACGAGAAAACGAAGGGTGGAGAGGGAAGAACTGTACGCGCTCTGACCTTCCACAGTTTGCGACATAGCTTCAACTCAGCGATGGCCAATGCTGGTATTGCTCAGGAAATTCGCATGAAGCTTACTGGACATTCTTCTGCTGACATGAATAAAGCCTATACCCATCTGGAACTTGAGCCGCTACGTAAAGCTGTTGATACGCTTCCGTCAATTGCCTCAATAAAAAAGTAACCGTTGGACTTTTGATTTTGAGGATGCAATTACAAATCCCATTTCTGTACAGCGTAGTCATCTTAACGTCTTACTCGAAGATTACTATTTCCGATGCGCTGCACTGGAAGCGCGAGCGAAAATGTCGGCCAGATCGACACCAATGGCTTCCGTAATTCGCAGTAGCGTATCCAAAGTTGGATTTCTCATGCCACGCTCCACATAACTTATCATTTGCTGCGATAAGCCTGCCTTGGTAGCCACAACTGTCATAGAAAGATTTCGGGCTTCGCGCTCCTCTCTCAGTACGCGGGAGACCTGAGCGCAGACGGCGTCCCTGTATTTGCTCTTGGGCACGTATTCAAATTATCGAAGATGCGGATTGACAGCGCACCTAACAATAGTTAGGCTCCGTTTTTGAAGTTGCTAACCGAGAGTTCGTTTGAATATGAGAGGGGAATTCGTTTGTAGGTCTGGTAAAAAGCACCGTCTATCTATGGTCGGCGGTTTCGCGGCTCTCTTAAGATCTTTCTTTTGGAAAGGCAGTAATAGTGAATTTTTTCGGGATGCGTATTTCGGAGATTCCAGATGATCTCTCCCCCCGCGATTAAAAAACAGTCACGATTACCCGCCAATCGGCGCAAAGCCGGACAGATACGGATTCGACTATTACCATCTGAGCGGGAAGCAATGGAGCAAGCGCGACTCCAAAATTTACAGGAGGGACATCCACAGGCCACCACGCTTTCTTCATGGATTCGGCACCAAATCGCACCGTTTTTGGATGATTGCAATACTCAGCCATGCCAAATCTCCAATGACCTCTATCAAAAGGTTGAGGAATTAGCTCGGCAGTTGAATAAGTCGCCAGAAGCGGTTATTTCTGACTGTGTGACCGGAATTGACAATCTCATTCGTCGTACCGACGCAAAGCGGCCATTGATCGTTGCGGAATGGAGATTACGCCAGCAGTATCGAGCCTCACGGGAGGCGATAAAATGAACCTTACGACCAGTAAAACAACGGCCTCTGCTTTATTGGCTTTGGAAAATATCCGCCAGCTTGACCTTGAGCCGTTTCGATACCTGCTCCAAGCGCCCAAGGGTAACGCTTTGCTGCTCATTTTCGAGGCGAAACAGAGTGGATGCAGCGATGCCAATTTTACGGGAAAACTGGGCGTAGGTCATTTGCCCGCGCTGCTTGCGAAGGAACTGACTGAATTGGCGATCAAGACTACCCGGCACATGGAGGAGTGTGCTTGATTACTCATTCCGCATGTGGAATATGGTAGGCCTTGCGGTATTTAGGGGAGGGGCTATGTCAAAAAGAATTCCAGAGGCATCCAGAGGCAAAAACGACAGGCATGAAAACCTAACTGCGTTTTTTAGGGGCTTTTTTATGCGGAGGAGCAATGGGGCGGTGAGTCAACCGAGGCCTCGTAACAGACACGCTGAAAAGCTGTCGCAAGGTAATTTTATAACCGGAGCAAATTTGCTCCAAGGTGCTCAGGCGAATGCCCGCAATCCCCTTTTTTCCTTCCAAACGCTGGTAGTATTTGAACGTAATACCGAGGGCAAAAGCCGCTTGTTCCTGCGTAAGCCCGGCAATGCGGCGGTAAGCCCTCAATCTTTTGGCCAGAAATTCAGAAGCAGCACTCAAGGGGCGGCATGATATGAATCAGGGAACTATTGACTACCTCACAAACGTAAGGTAGTGGCTTGAAGGGAATGGGGGAAAGGAAACTATGGACATTCTGATCGTGGACGATAACGAGGCCTTGCGGCAGGTCGTTGACTTGTCTTTACGCCTGTCGGGGTTGAGTTCGTTGCATGCTGGCGACGGACTGGAGGCGCTGGAATTGATCCAATCTGGGCGGGACATAGGCTTGATCCTGCTTGACATCGACCTGCCCAAAATGAATGGCTTTGAAGTGTTGAAGCGATTGAAGCAGGACGAGGCAACCCGAGACATACCTGTCATCATGCTCACCGGGCGCAATGAGCTTAACGACAAAGCACAGTCACTTTCACTTGGAGCAGTGGATTACCTTAGCAAACCATTTGATCTGGAGGAGTTCAGGGACTGCATACAACGAGTTCTGTCGATAACGGCAGTTCGATAAAGCAAACAGGGTTGGTGGAGACAATTCACGTTGTTGGAGAAAACAGCGTTACGGGTTGCGCTATCTTTTTTGCCTTCATCTGATTCGCAACATATTTGTAACAAATGAGTTGCGACTCATTATTATCTTGCGTGTTTCACTGGAAACATGATTAATACGCCGCAGTAATGCGGGGTACTACAATTAGAAGTACAAGCCGCGCATCGTCTCTGATGTAGAGGCTGACTGAGAAAGGGATGGCTATATGAAGAGGGTTTCTAAATTTGTCGTGGCGTTGATCCTGCTGGCGGGGGTTTCTACCGAATTACAGGCCGCGCCGTATGACACATGGAAGGCTTCAAGATTTACAGCCAGCGAGATCGCCGATCCGTCGATTGGCGGGGAGACCGCCGACCCCGATCACGATGGTATTCCCAATCTTCTGGAATATGCCTTTGGTTATGAACCGAAGACATATAATGCCATCGGACTGCCAACGACGAGTGTGCAAGGAGGCTACTACACGATCCAGTTTAGCCAGGACACGAGTCTGACCGACCTGAGTTATTCGGTGGAGCAATCCACCGACCTGTTCACGTGGAATACCGGCAGCAGCTATGTTGTTTTGCAGGGCACGACGAGTCAGGGCGGCACGCGCAATTTGCTCACCTACCGGACGGTGTCGACCATTGCCAGCCAGCCGAAGCAGTTTTTGCGTGTGCGCGTGGCGAACCTCAACGGGATTTCCAATGACTGGATGCTGACGAATTTCGGGCAGATTGGGATTGATCCGGCAACGCTGGCACCCAATGGCAGCGGCCTGACCATTCTCCAGTGCTATGTACAGGGCGTAAACCCCAATCAAGCAGCACCGCAGGAGCCGTTCACATTGGCGATTAGCGCGACGGGCCCGTATCAGGCACCGGCCAACGTATGGGTGACGGCGGCGATCACGCAGCCTTCCACATCGGCTATTTCGCGGGTGGATTATTACTTGGATGGCACGCTTTCCGGCAGCGTGACGCAACCACCCTATGACTACAGTTATTCAGGGCTTTTGGCCGGGGACTATCAGGTATCGGCGACAGCTTATGATTTATCGGGGAACACAGCCACGGCCAAAGCCGACTTTTCCGTGACGCAATCCAATCGCTACAACCGGGGATGGGGGCTTGACGCCATGTTGATGTCCTCGGTCATTGCCGTGGATTTTGAAAAAGGTGTCCGGCTTGACGGCTTGGACAACACGGCGATGGGGCAACTCTATCCGACCGGTTATCCGTGGTTTTTGCGGACGAAAGCGCCCTTGGCGGAACCGTGGAAACACATTGCCACCATCACCAGTAGCGGGGCGACCTATAGCACGTTTAACGACATCCCCAATAGTGGCAGTGGCGCGACGGGGGGGGCTCCTCCCCTCGTGGCCTTTGGCAGTCTGGGCGGAGGAACGGCTCTCTATACCAATCAAGCGTACCGTTTCGGTATTTCCGCAGGCGGACAACTCCCTGCGGCCACCACCAATCCAGACATCAAGATTGAGGTGTTTGCGAAATCAGCCTTCAACGGAACCGCCTCGAATGTGCAACCGATCCGCACGTTGACCTATAGTCTTCCCCGACCGGCAGACACAACCGGGTGGGATGCGTTTGCGGCCAATGGTTACGTCAAGAATTACACGATCAACGAAACGTTAACCGGCACCCAGAGCGGCACGATCAATCTGGACACCCAAGTGCAATACCTCGCCCGTTTGGAAGCGGTATATGGCTCTGGCGCGTCCCTTTATGGGTGGGGACAGGTCATGCAATACCCGATTTTGGTGACGCACAAGGCAGGCAATGCGGACTTTTGCTACCGGGTGAGTTTCATGGGCTATACCTATGCCAGCGATGGGGTGACCACCGTCCCAGTGGCGCAGGAGGATGGGACGGGGCTGCCGACCTACAATGTTTCCTACACATTGGATTTTGACGATGCCTCGACGGTTTCAACCACATACCTCAGCCAAATCCAGTTCCAAGGCACAGCCTTGCCCAGCGCCTATCAGGGCAAGAGTGTGGACGAACTCATTCACAATGCCCCGCAAGTGACTGACACGTTGACGGCTCCCGGCTCCACTGGCCTTGACCTGAGCACGCTTAACAACAGTCCCGAACTCAAGCGGCATCCCCTTTTGGACAAGCTGGCCGCCGACTTGGGGAGCGATCCCATGGCGCTGGCCAACTATGTACTCAATGAAATCGAACTCTGCGACGCGATAGGCTATAACGTCAATGGGCAACTAAGCGAGGCGTCCATCAACCCGTCCGGGGTGAGCCGTGACGCGCTGGCGGTCTATCAGGAAAAGCAAGGCTCCCCGGCAGAGCAATGTGCATTGCTCATTTATCTTTTGCGTCAAAAAGGCATCCAGTGCGGTTACGTCTTCCCGCAGCACAACGGACTGCTGATGTTTGACCAGCAATTAAGCAAGCTCCTGCGGATGCAGATTCGCGGGGCCGCCAGTCCGGTGACATCGTGGAAAAACGGCAGCTACAACGTCCCGGTGTTGATTCCGGTGAATTACCCATGGGTGACGGCTTATATCGGGGGCAAGTGGGTGCATCTCTTCCCGTGGCTCAAGGATACTTCCGTTACCGAGGGGCTTGACCTGTGGACATATATGCCGGATGGCTATCGCACCGGCAGCCAGTTTGTGCAGAAATATCTGCTCAACGATCCGGGGTTGCGCAATGACTCCTACATTCGCAGCCGCACGGATAACGATAACCTCGGCACCCTCTTTGAGCTTTTTGTGCAGAAAAATCTCGAAGTCAAAGGGCTCTCCCTCGACCAGATGGGGATGAAGATCTACGACCGGCGCAACTACTACACGCGCTGGGAGGATTTCCCCCGCCCATGGGCGACCCCGAGCATCTCCAACAGCAATCTGGCGCAAAGCCTGACCGAAAGCCAGAACCCGCAACTGGCCTCCACACTGCATGACATCTTCGATACCGTTTCGATTCAGGTCATCAGCGACCGCAACCACAACAAACAAGCCGATGCGGGAGAACCCGTGCTGGATGTGGGCACGCTCCGGTTGGCCGATCTCCATGGTCGCCGCTTGCTGCTGTACCATCAGGTCATCCAGAACACCACTCCCACGCAATACAAGCTTGTCTTGTCCCTCGAACCGTATGACGCGCTCGATACCAGCACCACCTCGTACACGTTCGCGGGCGGATCGACCTTTGACGGGGTCTCCTCTCCCGCCCCAGCCAGCGACTGGCTGCGCCACCGTCAGTCGATCAATACCATTCTCTACACCACGGGCGATCCGAACACCAATGACAACATGCTTCTCTACAACGTCACGATGACCCGGCACAAGCAAGCGCAGTCGCTGGACGCAGGCGTGAACGGTTGGGACGTTTTTCTCGGGATAAACGAGGTGACAACGATTGCCGATACCCGTTCCCTTCAGAAGGGCGACATGGCGGCCTTCTGCACGAACTACGGACGGGTGAGCGAGCGGATGCAGCAATATCAGGCCGAGAAATACTGGCGTTATCAACGGACGCTTTCGTCGAGTTCGACGGCGGCAGCCGACCCGGAACAATCGACGGGACAGATTTTGCACCTGATGGGGCAGACCTACTTTTACAAGATTTCGCAGTTTGACCAGACCCTCGAAAACCTCGCCAAAGTGCGTTCCGTTTCGCAGTTGGCCTACGGGTTGGCCAAGTTCAGCCCACAGCGCGATAGCAATGACGCGCCCGTTCTCGTCACCTCCACCATTAGCGGGACGACGTATCAGGACTTGGACATGCGTTATCCCAAGGTCGACATGTTCAACCAACGCACCGTCTGGGTCGGCAATGCTACCTCGCACCTGGAAGCGGGCGGCAGCGGACAAATGGCGGCTTATGATGCGTCCCAACTTGGCGTGGCCAACGGTTCGGCGGAAGAGCATCAGGTGATCAACCAATTCTTCTCCGGTTCGGCAGCCATCTCCACCGTTCGCCTGCTCGACATTGCACAGGGTTGGACGGAAGCCACTCAAACGGCAGCCCATCCGGGCGTTGGGCCGATTGTACTGAGCGCCGCAAACTATGTGAGCCAAGGCAACGTCAATTACACCGCCCCGCTCAATAGCAGCACCACGAGCACGGCGACACACCCCTTGTCGTATTGGGCGACCAAGGCTGGCCTGTGGAGTGAGGTGACCGATGCCTTCGCTTCAACCAACAAGCTGGCCGCAATGACGACCATCATCATCACACCGGGGCCGGTCAAGGCTTCAGCGCAGCAGGGCAAACCGTTTTATGGAATGGGAGCCATGCTGATGGCTCCCGGTACAACCGGAGCGTTTATCTCCGATAACGTCGCTGTCACCAACGGCGGTTCCGGGGGATCGGTCGCATACTCCACCCCTTCGTTTGCCCTGCCACAGAGCTTTGTCTACAACGTCACCTTGGCACCCACTTACGATGGGGGATTCAGCGTATTCAATAGCTCGCAGTTCTCGTTGGGCTCGCCGTCCTATACGCCGAGCCTGTCTTTGGGCAATTACGCTTCCTTCAATTCGGGGATTTCGAGCAGTTCGCTCTACACGTCGCCGGATATTATTAGCAGCCTCACTTCGTGGAGCGGCTACACCTCCGTTTCCACTCCCATTTCCTACAGTAACACCGGTTCCGCCACGGCGGCAGCCTTGGGCAGCATGTATACCTTGGGAAACATCGGCAACGTGTCATCCTATGCCCAGATGTCGCCCACCTCGGTGACTTCCCAAGGCTATAGTTTGGGAGGCATCACGCAGGCGATTGCCGATCCGGTGAATGCGATTACGGGCGAGTTTTACATTGATGCCCTCGATCTCAAGCTGGCGGGACCGATGCCTCTGGAAATCCGCCGCACCTACGGCTCCCTCAACCAGGCCGACAATACCTTCGGATATGGCTGGCGCATGAGTTATTTCCCGTACCTGATGCTTTCCACGGCCACCGACAGCGTGACAACTTCCTCCGTCATCTATGCCGCCGAGATGGATGGTTCTGTCATCGCCTACCAGCACCAGACCTCACCCAATACCCGTTGGATTCCCACGACCACTTACAACCCCGCCTTGGCCAACGTGACCAATGGAACCGTTGGCAGTGCGTCCAATGTGTTCAACAACCGTATCGACCTCTCGACGGTCAATGGCGATACGATCTACACCTTGACAGGGGCGGATGGCAGCGTTCGCACCTTTAAGATGACCACCTTTTCTCCGGCCATCGCCGGAGCCGTGGAACGGATTCGCCCGTATCTCCAGTCGTGGCGGGATGCCAGCGGCAACAGCTATGCCTTTGCTTATGGCACCGATACCGCTTCAACGAACTATGGTCAGGTAGCCCGGATCGCGTCGAGTAACGGGAACTTCCTCGGTTTCAATTATGACACCAACGGGCGCATTACCGAAGCCTATACGGGCGATGGTCGCCGTCTCACCTACCAGTACGATACGCATGGGGATTTGACGCGGGTCACCCTGCCGGATGCTTCCAACATCCTCTACACGTACAAGCATCTTTCCACCACGACCAACAGCGTCACGACGACCTATTCCACCCACCTGATCACGCAGGAGACCAAGCCCGATGGGCGCATTCTCCAGAATGTCTACGAACCGGACAACAATTACGCCAGCCGTCGTGTCAAGGTGCAGATGGCTTCGGTGGAAACCAATTCGAGCCTAATCGCCAATGCGACGTTCTCCTATACGGTGACCGCGACCAACTCGGCAGACAATACCATCACCGGGTACACCAACATTACCGATGTGAACGGCAAGCTGACGACCTACACCTATTCGGGCAGTCAGATCACCGGTATTCGGGATCAGTTGGGACAGGTCATTTCCCAAACGTGGCACACATCGACGGCCTCCGGTGGATTCCCCCGCAGTCTGGCCAGCATTACCGACAAGCGCGGCTTGAACACCTCCTACAAGTATGACACCACCGGCAATCTCACCCAGTTGACGCAAACGGGTAATCTCACCGGGGGAGCCAGTTCCAGCGAGACGGCGACCACCACCATTTCCTACTACACGGCGACCGTCACCTTGCCGGTTTCCGGCGTGCAGATGGTGGCCAACGCCCTTGCCACCGTCACGGACTCCTTGGGCAATGGCGTGGCCTATCGTTATGACGATTCCGCGCATCCGCTCCTGCCGACGACCATCTCGAAAGTGTCCCCGTCCGGCACGGTCTCCAGCACGGTACGGCAATACACCAATGTGACCGGTGCTTCGTCCAACGCCTATGGTCTGCTTCAGCGGGAAACCGCCGCCTCAGGCACCAACGACAAGGCCATCACCGCCTTCACCTGGAATAGCAGCGGGTTTCTGACTTCCAAGACGGAGTACACCAACACCAGCGATCCGAACGTCACGACAACCTACAGCTATAATTTGAGAGGCGAACTGGCCTCGCAAACCGACGCCGCCAACCGCACGACCCGCTATGCCTACGACGCTCGCGGCAATCGCGCCGGAGAGGAACGCTATGACGAATGGGGTAATCTCATCAGTTGGAATTACGTCTACTACAATCAGAATGGCGAGCCGGAATGGATACAGGGGCCGCGCTATTCACCGAACGATTACCTCGCCAAGCGGTATGATGGCGCAGGCCGACTCACGCAGGAAATCAAGTGGCTGAGTGGCGTTTCCGCAGATGGCTCATCGCTCATCTCCAGCGGTTACGCGATTACCCGCTATGTCTATGACAGCTTCGGCAATCTCAAGGAAATCGACGATGCCAAAAACAACGCCACGACGATGACCTATGACGACCTCGGTCAAATGTTGAGCCGCGCCGTGCATACCGGTTCCAAGACCGGGCCAGTGCTGGCCACCGAATCGTTCACCTACGAAGCGGGCGGACAGATGGCCACCCACACCAACCCGTATGGCGGCGTGGAAACTCGTCATTACACGTCCACCGGAAAACTCAAAGACGTTACATTTGCGGATGGCACGAAGAAATCTTACCTCTACGATTTGACGGGGCGGGTGGTTCGCGAAACCCTCACCAATAACAGCTATTGGACGACGACCTACGATGACTTCAACCGGACGGTCACACGTCGGTTCTATGATCGCAACGACACGCAGCTTGGAGTGGAAAGCCAGCAGTTCGACCGCCGCGGCAATGTGGTTTCCAAAACCGACCTTGGCAGCAATGTTTTCACGTTCGCCTATGACGGGTTGAACCGGATCAAACGCACGACAGGCCCGGGCGCGTCCGGCAACACCGCGCAACAGACCTCCTTCAACATCTATGATGCGGCGGGCGTCAAGCACATGACCACCAATGCCGCGGGGGAACGCACCACCACCTACCGCGATGCCTTGGGACGGCCTACGCTCGTCTCGGTCTTCAACCGGGACGGCTCTGCCGCCACCCATACGGGTTACTGGTATGCGCCGGATCATAACAGCGTCACCACCACCGTGGGAACCGGCACCAATGCGATCACGACCACCGAGTATTCCGATACGATGGGACGCCCCGTGCGCATCGTCCACAAGGACGGCACCTCCCGCAGCATCGCGTATGACGCCCTAGGCAATAAGATTGGCCAGCAGGATGAACAGGGAGCGTTTTGGACTTACACCTATGATGCGCTAAATCGGTTAGGGGTCACCGTACTGCCCTACAAAGACAGCACCGATGCCGCCGTTATCACCAACACCTACACGATCAGTTCCGGGTTGACGGTGACTCAGGCCATGCCGGGAGGAATCACCTCCAAGACCGTGTACGATAACGCCGAACGCAAAACGCTGGAGCAACTCCTCGGCAATAACAATGCGATCACGCGCACCTATACCTACGCGTATTACACCAGCGGCGACTACAAGGGGTTGCTCCAGACAGTGGCAGACCCCCGGCTCTTCACCACGACGACCTCCTATGACGCATGGTTGCGACCGGTTTCAGCCAGTTCTTCCGGCGGCAGTTCGCCGGAACTCAATCAAAACACGGCTTACGATTACGACAGTCGTGGGATGCTCAAGACCGTCACCCAAAGCTATGCGTTGGCCACCACGGGCCCCGGCACGGTGGTTTCCCGCCACTTCGACGCTTATGGCCAGTTGGATGCGGAAACCGTCTCGCTGACCACGTCCACCAACAGCACCACCTTGAGCCAATGGGCGCAGTCATGGAATAACGCCGGACGGCGCAGTGCCTTGAACTTCGGATTGACCGCCCAAGGCAACGGAGCCGGAAGCCAGTACAATTACGCCTACAACGCGCTGGGGTTATTGACCGCCGTCACCAATTCCGGGCAGACCTACTCCTACGCTTATGCGGACAACGGCCTGCTGCAAACCCGCACCGCGCCGTGGCTGACGACGACAATCACCCAGCGGGATGACCAAGGCCGAGCCCGTGGCCGGAAAGTCACCCAGAACGGAGTGACTTTGCTGACGGAAGGCATGAGTTATCGTAGCGATTCACGGCTCGATACCTACACGTGCAGCGGCCCGATGGTGAATGCCGAAAGCCGTACCTACACCTACGACGCTCGCGGACGCTTGCTGCACGAACCTTACCTGTTGAGCAATTCCACGCCGCTGGCTTACCTGCCGAACGGCCAACAGACTGCGGTCTATGGCTTTGATCAAACCACCAATAGCAATCCCTTGGGGGGCTTGGGCGTGCGTACGCAACAATACGTCAGCAGCTATGCCGCGTATTTCGTCACGTCGCAAAACGACTTCAAGCAGCCCACGGCGGATTTGTCGGTGATCGGAGGCTCCGCCACCATCGGTTTCGGCTACGACTCCGTTGGTCAAGTCAGCACCCGCACGTTGACCGGCATCCTCGCGCAGAACTTCACTTGGAATGCGCAAGGTCGCCTCGTCAAAATCTCACAGCGCAATAGCGGCTCAAACGATTTCGACTCCACGACCGTCTATGACGGGTTGGGACGACGGTTGCAGACCGTTTGGCAGCCGATGAATAACGGCGTCAATAACGGAGCCTCCAGTTCGTTGACCTACTTCTACGATCCACTCTTCGAGTTCCTCGAATTGGGCGTCAATAACGGTTCCCGCGCATGGAAAGTCTGCGGCCCCGACACCAATGGCGTCTATGGTGGCCAGAACGGTTGCGGCGGCATCGACGCCGTTATTTCAGAATCCACCGGAGGCACCAATGCCCAAATCCACAACTTCTTTGGGGATTCACTGGGCAATGCCACCAGCGTCACCCCGTCTGGAACCAGTCGCTGGGCAACACTCCTTGGCGGCTACGGAGCCATGCCCGGCACGAACCTGCCCTACAGTCTCGTGCCGATTCCCGTTTGGCGCGGGCATTATCGCGACTGGTCGGGCTTCATCCACATGGGCGACCGCTATTACGACCTCGCCAGTGGCCGCTTCCTCTCCCCCGATCCGATGGGGCATGCAGGCAGCCTGAGCCTCTACGACTACTGCAACGGCGATCCCGTCAACCAGCACGACCCAGACGGTCGCTTTGGCAAGAGCCTCCAGACCTCGTTCCGTAGCTTTGTCCAGAACGAGTACGGCTACACCATCACCGACCGCAGCGAACAGCGCGTGACCGGCTCCATGCTCAATGCCGTCACCTTCGGGCTGGCCAATAGCATTGCCACCTCGTTTGGCACAACCGACATCTACGGAGATTACGTTGATCCCATCTCACGAAAAGAAGCACGTGCTGACCTGACCCTACAGGCCGTCATGTCCGTCATTCCCACAAGCCGGATTTCGTCGGGTGCCTCGGAGCTAGCGATCCGCTCCGCGTCCTCCCTTGCAAGGTTGGAGACGCGGATGGCCTCTGCGGAGGTTGCTCGACTCAATTATATTTCGACTTCAGGGGCAATCATCGAAGGCGAAGCCGGGAGAACCACGACGATCTTGGGAAGCTATACTAGAGATATGCAAGCTATTGTCACTGAGATGGGTAACATAAAATCGCTTAACTTCGGCGCCAAGCCGGGAGGCTTCAATGTGCTCAATGTTCCCGACAAGCTCTATAAAACACCTGCACAGTTTTGGAGAGAGTACAATCTTCCTTGGCTCAAGGCAGCCGTGCAACGGAACGACAAGATACTCTTCGCCACGAAACCAGCGATTAAGGAAGGATCGTTGATACGTTTCAACAGCTCCACTCAAAAATACGAATTGAGCGGATTTGGAAAAGAATATTACTATCTCCGGAAAAATGGGATGGCGTCTCAGTTGGAAAATTGATAAGGCAAAAACAATGATACTCAGGAACTTCGAGCACCTCGTCAAAGACTCGTTCGGACATTTATGCACAGAATTTGGCTTGCAGTTGCAGAAAGTCACGGACGATGAAATAGCTCTTTATGGTAAGGGTTTTGCTTTACTAGCTCAAATGGCCCCCGACGGCTTCTCTATGAAGTATATCAACTTCAGAAACTTGAATACGGAGGAGTTGGATATTGGTGGCTATTTGTTAAGAACAGGAAAATTAGTGAAGCCGCGCCAAATAGAATTCGGAGCGGATTATGCCGCAGATGCAAAGAGGGGCCTTGTTTTGTTCGCGGAGAGTTTAGGGAGAAACGGGCGCGACATCTTGAGTGGAGAGACGTCTTGGATGAAACAGGTGGCGGGGCTTTTCATGGGCGTATCTGAGATAAGAGCCAAAAAAATACGACAAGTTTTGCCAGAACGGACAATTGCATTGACGAGACCAATCCCTTTCGCAGAAAAGCAATTGCGAGATCCAGAAGAGGGACAGAGCATAACCGGTCCTTAGATATCGTCACAGAGGTAAGGTTGCTCAATGGAACGATTCTGCGAAGCCGCCGCGCAATTCGAACTTTGAGGTTGCGTGAAGATCGTAGGTAGATAGTCGAGACCTTGAACGATTTCTGATGGAAGGAAGGCAACACTGATTGCACGGCTTCGAGCACCGCCTCGGGAGATACTTTACGGAACGTGCCGCGATCCGAGCGCGGCTTGCTGTTCATCTCGGTAATGCCGTTCTTTTGATAGCGACTCCACCACGTCTGGATGGTCCTCCAGGTAAAGAAGTGGGTGTAGCCGTACTCATCCACAAACGGGAGAGTGGCTACATGACGGATACGAGCGATACGCGAGGAGCCGGGAGCGGTTTCAATTGCACCGAGCACCCGCATTTTCAAATAGGGGGTAAGACGTTTCATGGAGCCGGAGAGTACGGCTCTAACAATGGCGACAGAAACCCCAAGGAACTGTTGTCGCTCCTTTTCGCTCCAAAAATAGAAAACCCCTACGATGAGAAATGGGCACAATCAGCCCGACAAGAAAAACGAACGCTGATAATAAATGCTGACCCAAGATTCAGTAAAATATTGAGACCTAATTATCCTCTGATAGAAATACAACCCAAAGGGCTACCCGGACAATCATCGACAACTCCTTTACTTGACGTTGATCTTCATTGATATGAAAACACCTCCATCAGATACGCTCCATAGGTTGCTATTTGTCCTGCATAGGGGATTTTCCGATGTTCGGTATTTGGCAAAAGATGGTAAGACAACGCAGGCCTATGACCTCGCCGATACTTTGGAGAATATTCCCGGTTATATGGTGAACTGGGAGGAGTGTTATTTCGAACAAATTGTAAAGCAGCTAGAGAATTACGAGGCCAAATATAAGCAGTTCAGCTTTCAACCTTATGCAAAATATCTTACCAGTGAGTTTCCTCCAGAAAGTTTCTAATAATTTTAGAAGAAAGAATTTAAAATAGTTTTCTGATGCCATCCCCGGCATTGGTGCGCTCAAAAGCGCGTATGAGTTTGGCACAGGACGCGACGCTTTCACTGGAGAAGAACTCAGTCCTACACAGGCGGCTATCGGACTGGTGACCTCCGCCGCCTTTGTTCCAGAGTTCAGAGGTGCAAGTTCGCTCACCTCTCTGGCACGTGCTGAAACTTCCGTGGCTTCGCGTTCGTTTGCCAGCATCTCACGCCTCGAAACAAGGATGGCATCTGCGGAATTCAATCTCGCGGCCAAGGAACTAAGGCTCCCTGCGACTAATCCAGCGATCGCAGGCAGTACTACACTAGGTTATACGAAGCCTAATGGGAGTGTGTATTTACAACCGGGTCTACCCCGCTCCGTACAGGCATCAACCTTGCGACACGAATCAGTACACTCGTTCTTCTCTCCACGAGGTAGCGGATCAGTAGCGACTTTCCGGCAGAATATTGGTCAGTGGGGTTACGATAATTCGCAATTACTACGATTCACGGAAGAAGCAATAGCCGAAACATATGGCAGTCGAAGTTTGCTTCAAGGATTGCGTCATCCAGTTGTCAACGGATGTAATATAAGCGTGGGTGGGGTATTGTTGGAAGGTGGCGTTGCGGGTGCTGGAGTTTTTGGCGCAGGGTATATTGGATACCAATTGGGAGAAGGAAACCGATGAGATCAATTAGCAAAGAAGATGCACTGAGAATTGCGCGAGATGAATGCGTTCGATGCGGCTGGCCTTGGAATAATCAGACTAAGGTGAGGTGGGGGATTTTAAGTTTTACTGTTTGGGGAGGAGGCCAGAAAGGCGGTAATTTATTCATGAAAATCCGCAAGAAAGACGGAGCTATTCTGCAATCAAGTATGACATCTCGATAAAAAGAAACGCCCGTCAACGAGCGGGCCCCAGATGGCGGGTTCGGCAAGAGCCTCCAGACCTCGTTCCGTAGCTTCGTCCAGAACGAGTACGGCTACACCATCACCGACCGTAGCGAGCAGCGCCTTACCGGCTCCATGCTCAACGCCGCCACTTTTGGTCTAGCCAATAGCATCGCCACTTCGTTTGGCACAACGGACATCTACGGCGATTACGTTGACCCCATCACTCGCAAGGAATCCCGCGCCGATCTGACCTTGCAGGCCGTCATGTCGGTCATTCCGATTGGCCGGGTTACTACTAGTAACGATAACCGTCCAATTTCACATTCATGCCTTGTTTTTCGGTAATTGGCTCAACAGATTCACGGACTATTTCGACAGCAAGCGGACGCTCTTGGAACTTGGCCATTGCTTCAAAAGCCAGCTTTTTGTCGGTAATGAAGACTGTCTGGGTATAGCTGAACCGGGAATTGCTCACATAAGCCTGTTTGAGATTGGCCGCAGCATATCCCTCCTCTCCCAAAACGAGAATACCGTGATCGACGGTCTTGCCTTGAGCGGTATGCGAAGTCGTTGCATATCCATGCGTGAATTGACGAAAGTGCGCCGGAATTTCACGACCATCCACCAGCACAATCGAGCCATCCTCCTTCAATTCCTTGACCGTCACAATATCGCCCGTCTTCAACCGGCTTGCAGCGAAGTTGGCCCGCACCAGAAGTTTTTCACCGGGAGCCACCGCAAGCATGCGGGGCAACCCAACGTCAAAGCCCTTACGCTCCCGTGGATCAAATGCCAACCGTGAACCGTCCTGTCGCTCCAAGATAAGACCTTCCCCGCCTTTGGAGACAACCGAGACCATTTCATGTTTGCTCTGACCTCCACTATCCCTGTGAAATGTCAGCATGTCGCCCTCCTGATAATTTTCCACCTGTGATTTTTCGGTAGGAGTCCATTGCAGCGATTGGACAGCTTTATACAGCCTTTCCCCAGTTCCCAACGCCCCACTTTCCTTCAACCGCTCCCGCACCACAGCCGTGAACGCATTAACCTCTGACCAAACCGGAGACACCGCCAGGCACGATTGTCCAGAGGCGATTTTTTCGACATAGCGCGTTGCTGCCTCGTTCAGCAGTTTATCCCAATCCTTTTCCTGCTGTATTCCCCCGAGTTGATCCAGTTTTGCAAAAGACGAGTACGGCAGCCCATCGGCCAGATATTTCACTACCTGCTTGTACTCCTCATCTTTTTGCCGATGAATTTCCTGCAATCGCACCGTCTCCACATCAGCATATTTCTGGAGGGCTCGCAGGGCATCCCCCGCTTCCACCGAGTGATGCTGCTTGACGTCACCGACCAGCAGCAGACGGCAGTTGTGCCTTTCCCCCACGCGGCAAAGTCCAGCCATCTGGTGCATCGACAGCAGCCCTGCTTCATCGACAATAATGGTTCGATTCGCCACCTGCATTTGCAGGCGTTCGTTGACCAACAGTTGCTGCACGGTTTCAGACTGAATACCAAGCCTCTCTTTCAGTTCAAGCGTCGCGCCAGATGACGGCGCACAGGAAAATGTCAGCCCACCCGCATTGTGGATGCCCCGCACAATGGCTGACAGCGTAGTGGTTTTACCAGCTCCGGCATCACCAACCAGCACAACGAGGCGGTCACGCGACGCAAGCAAGGTCTCAGCGGCATGATTCTGCTCCGCGCTCAGGAATGCACTGGCCGCATAATCTCCCATCTCCCGGTAGCAACCTTTCCCTTCCCGGCTCCAGTCGATACACGACTTTTCCAGCGCCACCATCTCGGGAGTTGTAATGAAATTCCCACGTTGTAATAAGTCGCCCGCCTTCACTCGTTGCGTTATTTCGCGTTTTAATTCAGCGAGCGTCAAGTCGCCCCGGCTTACAATCAAGGCTTCCCGCAACAGAATACGCTCATCCACCACCGACAACCGATCAAACAGATGTGCCTGAGCCAATGCCATCGTATGAGACGGCGTTACAGCCAAGGAGCGTCCAACCGTCGGTTGCGCCGCCGCAATGATTGGCTGGATTTTGTGGAGATAATCAGCAGCTTCCTTCAGCCAAGAGGCTTTTAGCTCTTCCGGCGTTCGATGCACCTTATCCGCACGGGTTTTAACGGCGATACTCTGGAGTTCATCTTGACTGTGGGCATTCCTGATACTGGCCACACGCTCAATCTCTTCCCGGCGCTTGCTGAAATCTTTCCTCAAATCGGCGGGGAACCCCTTGATATTGAATCCAATGAACCGGGCTTTCTCAATCTGGTAGCCACCCACCTTCATCTTTTCAGCCAGTTTGTTATAACTGACCTCCCGAAGGTAACTCTGATACTTGAAATAGCCGTTCGGCTGAACCGCTTTCCAGCGGTTTTCCACCGAGTCAAATGTCACATTAATAATGCACACATGCGTGTGCAACTGTGGATCAAGGGCGCGACTGCTATCGTGAGTGACAACCGCCGCCACCATATTGCCAGTAACCCGATCTTCCATCGCCGCCCCTAACCGGACACGGGTTCCGGTCATCGCCTCGATTTCTTCCAGCGTTTCCCGTACTGACTCCTGCCACCATCCGGCGATGCGGGTATCACCACCTAACAGATAGGCAATGGAAACATCCTTCGGTGCGGAGATTTGTCCGAAATAGCAGATACGACGGTTCTCACCCTTGTCCCGCAACATGAGACTCTCATCAGTGAACGGATCATGGCCGGAACAAAGTCGGGCAAAATGATCCTCGTGAACTTGACCAGACAACCCCAGCCTGGCCGCCCCATAGCCATACCAGACCATCTCTATCTGGCCACTCTCTGTCAGATAATCCCGCTTCGCCATGTGACTGGAAAAATAACTCAGGGCACCGTCTTTGCGGCAACAGGGTTTATCGAAGCGAACCATGCCTCAATTAACAACAAGCAAGATGATTTGTCTCATACTACTTAGTAGCGAATTCTCCATATTTCGCTACTTCGTAATATAGAACCACATAATCTACGTAAACGAAATAGATCTGGAGATTTTAATTCATGTTGCTCTGTTGAAACGATTTTGAATAGGTATGAGGAAGCTAACGATTGAAGGCGTAGGCCAGGACTTTGAAGGCGGCTTCCTTGAGGAGTGCCCGAGGGTTACGAGAGTTGAGAGTGGAGCCGGTGGTGCGTTTGAGTCCACTGATGTAGGTTTCGACTTTCCAGCGAAGCCCGTAGTGATGTCGTTTAAGAAACTGCCCGGACATTTGGGCTCTATATTCGCCGCGCCGAGTGCCATCGGCGGCGCATCGGGCGGGTTTGATGACGGTGTTGCCAATGCCAAGGTCTTCTCGGCAGACTCCGTGAATCCATTCGGCATCGTAACCGGCATCGGCGTAAAGCAGAGGCGGCTTGGTTTGGGCAAAGGAGCGCTCCAGAAGTTTCCAGGCTTGGGTCTTGTCATTACTCGGCCCCCCCCCACGCCATCACCGCCACCGATACTTTCACCCATTTCTTGCGCTGCCTGCCGCTACGACTGATAAAGTGGGCACTGGCCGTGCTGGTTTCCATCCTCCAGAGACTGGCGGAATAATGGCCACTTCGTCGCCGGGTTTAAATATCTCATCATCCCGCACAAACTCCCCATTCCGCGCGAGTCGAAGTTGCGGGCGGAGTTGGGCCAACTCCGGATAGACAGATAATAACGTGCTCCACAGCTCGTTTTGGACAAAGGAGTGGAAGCAGGGAATCTGGGTTTCCGACGCTTTTACAGCTTGACGTGCTGTACTGAAAAACAAGACTCGTAGCGTCGTGATCGAGCCTTCTGGTTGGTCTGAATGGGAATGGTGGAGCATTTATCCTCCGATCGCCGTCATCGGACGCCAAGGTGTGTAACAATCGGAGAATTCATGGTTCTCTGGTTTATTGGCAATAGCAGTACGAAGAAGTGTTTCGGAATCGGTTGCACCCAAGCGTAGCGGCGTAAGAAGATCAATTTCACCATGGCGTCCGAGGCAGGGGCGCAGTTTGCCGTCAACTGTCAGCCGGAGCTTGTTGCAGCTTTCGCAGAAGTGGGGATTGGTTAGTGCTCCGATAAAGCCAAGTTTAGCTCCCGAGGGCTGAAATTCATAATAGCGGGCTGGCCCGTGACCCGGTTGATACCCAGGAAGAGAGAGTAGATTGCCGTGCAGCTGAATATGTCGCATGATTTCTCCGATTGAGAGAAAATTGGATTCATTCAAGGCGTCAGTACGTGACAGAGGCATCAGCTCGATAAACCGCAGGGGCATGCCCCCTTTCGCCGCAAAATCGATCAAGGGGAGTATGTCTTCCTCGTTCACTCCGCGCATGAGCACGCAATTCAGTTTGATCACTTCAAAGCCGACGGAAAGTGCCGCTTCGATACCTTCCAAAGCTTGATTTAGATCGCCGCCTGTAATGGTGCGATAGCGCGTTGCATCGAGGGTATCCAGACTGACGTTGATAGAGCGCACTCCCGCTTGTTTGAGATCTTCGGCTAATGCGGATAAACGAGTGCCATTGGTGGAAATTCCAAGAGTCTGTACTCCCGGCAATTCCCAGAGGCCTTTGGCAATATCAACAATATCGTGGCGGAGGAGTGGTTCTCCACCTGTGAGTCGGAATTTACGGAAACCCAATGTCGTGGCGCTATGGGCGATCTGGACAATTTCGTTTGCTGTCATGTGATCGGAACGCTGTGCCCAACCTTTGTATCTTTCAGGCATGCAATAGAGGCAGCGTTCGTTGCAGCGGTCGGTAACGGAGATGCGCAAATAATCAATAATCCGGCCCAAAGCATCCATAATAGAGAACAACTACTCTTATCTTACGTTCTCATCAAAGGCTAAAGGTTTAAAAAACGTGAAAACATTCTAAATCCTTGATCCAGGTCAAGGTCGTGATACAGTTTGTGTCCTATAAGTCGTTGGTGACCATTATACCGTCAATGGGAGGTGAGGCTTGTTCCAGACACTGAATCTTAAAGCGGTTCTTGTTGCAACTGTGGTGACCTTGGGGCTCATTGCATCCGTGATTGTGGGATCGCGGAATTTACAAAACTTCGACGGGGCGCTCATCGCCTATCTTTTTGGAACGATCTTTGCCTGCTTCGGCATCGCCTATCGGTATGTGGTCTGGCTCCAGCGCCCGCCCACATGGCGCTACTGGGTGCGGGGCTGGCAATTGTTTTTCAGCAGGAAAATGTTCGTTTACGGGTGGGAACTGGCGAAGCATTTCTTCAACGATTTCGTCTGCCAGAAGTTCATCTATCACCGCGGCACTAAACGCTGGATCGCGCATCTTTCGCTCGTAGTGGGTTGTATGATAGCCTTTGCGGTGACGATTCCTCTGACGTTTGGCTGGATTCATTTCGGGTTGAAGCAAGGCACGATCGATACTTACGAAGCCTATTTCTGGGGTTTCAAGACGATGGAGTTTCCGCTGCATACGTGGATCGCCTTTAATATGTTCCATATTCTCAACTGGTGCTCCGTGCTGGTGATCATTGGCGTCACTTTCATGATGCGTCGGCGATTGACAGACGCGGGGCAAATTGCGATCCAAACGTTTGAGGGTGACTGGCTCCCTTTGATCCTGCTGCTGGCTATTTCAGTCACGGGTTTGGGACTAACGTGGGATTACGAATTCATGCAGGGGAAGGCGCATCAATTCATGGCCATCTCACATGCAATCAGTGTGATCCTTTTTTTGATCTGGTTGCCCTTCGGCAAGTTTTTCCATCTCTTTCAACGCCCGGCACAACTCGGCGTGGCGATCTACCGCAAGGAAGGGGAAATTGGCGAACAGGCGATTTGCCCTCATACCGAACAGCCCTTCGCATCGAAACTGCACATCAACGATTTGAAGGAAGTCACCAAGAAGCTTGGATTCAATTACGATCTCAAGGACGGGACATCGCATCTTGATTTAAGCCCGCAAGGGAAACGCGCTGCTTTGGCCAAGGCCCATTTGGCCGCGCGCAAAAAGTCAGGTTCCTACTTCGGTTGATTCACAAAGGAAAATCATGGCAAAACTTCCCGTATCCCCTGAGCGTCTGATCGAACAATTCGGGCCGCATAAAAACTATCCGTCACCCGAAGGTTACGCCGGACGTGATGAACCGGATAAAGTGGTAAAAACCCATTGCTGCTTCTGCGGCATGCAATGCGGCATTCAGCTTTTGGTGAAGAACAACCAGATTGTTGGTTTTGAGCCGTGGGAAGAATTCCCCTTCAATCAAGGGCGGCTCTGCCCCAAGGGTGTACAGCGTTATCTGCAAAATAATCACCCGGACCGCCTGCTCCATCCGCTGGAGCGCGTTGAGGGTGAGGGTTTTCGTCCTGTGGCTTGGGACAAGGCGATGGATCGAACTGCCTCAGAAATTCGGCGTATCCAGCAGAAGTATGGCCCCCACAGTTTCGCCATGCTTTCCGGTGTTTCGCTGACAAATGAAAAATCGTACCTCGTCGGGAAATTTGCGCGCGTGGCCTTGAAGACAAAGAACCTCGATTACAACGGACGTCTTTGTATGGTGAGTGCTGGAGCGGGGAACAAGAAAGCTTTCGGACTCGACCGTGCGTCCAATAATTTCACCGACCTCGTTCACGCCGAGGTGATCATCATTTGCGGGACAAACGTGAGCGAGACGTTTCCGACTCTTACGCATTGGATTTGGCAGGCGCGCGATAATGGAGCGAAGTTGATCGTTGTCGATCCGCGACTCACGCCGATTGCTCGTACGGCGGACCTGCATCTCCCGATTCGACCGGGGCGCGATTCCGCTTTGTACGGCGCAATCCTGCATCAATTGGTGGAGAACGATTGGCTTGATCACGAATTCATCGATAACTGCACGAGCGGCTTTGATAAATCCATCGAAGCGATCAAAGGCTATGATCTCGACTGGGCAGAGCGCACAACAGGTATCGAGAAGGAAAAGATTCGACTCGCAGCGGAGATGTGGGGCAAGGCAAAGACAAGTTTCTTGCTGCATGCGCGCGGTATTGAACATCAATCCAAGGGTGTTGAAAACGTCAGTGCGTGTATCAATCTCGTTCTCGCAACAGGCCGCATCGGCAAACCGTACTGCGGTTATGCCACGATCACTGGGCAAGGGAATGGTCAGGGCGGACGCGAGCACGGACACAAATGCGATCAACTTCCCGGCAATCGCGATATCGAGAACATGGAGCATCGCCAGTATATCAGCCAGGTCTGGGATGTTCCCGAGCCCGAAATACCGCGCAAGGGACTGACCGCCTATGAAATTCTGGAAGCGATTCATCGCGGTGAGATCAAGGGGCTGCTCTCCATTTGCTTTAACCCACTCGTCTCGCTGCCCAATAGCAACATGGTGCGTGAGGCGCTGGAGAAGTTGGAGTTTTACGCCTGCATCGATTTCTTTCTGAACGAGACAGCGCGGCACGCGGATATTGTTCTTGCCGGATCGTTGCATGAAGAGGAGGACGGCACAGTCACGACCGCCGAGGGACGAGTTGTTCGTATTCGCGAATGCATTACGCCACCGGGCGAAGCGAAAACCGATACCAGTATTCTTCTCGAACTGGCCAAGCGTCTGGGAGAAGAAAAGCGGTTCACGTATCCAGACAATGAGGCAATTTTCAACGAGCTGCGCGTGGCGTCAAAGGGCGGCACCGCCGATTACTTTGGGATCACTTACGAGAAGATCGAAAAGAACATGGGCGTCTTCTGGCCTTGTCCTTCGCTGGATCACCCCGGAACGCCGCGCTTATGGGAAGATAGGCAGTTCAAGACGGATGATAAAAAAGCTCATTTTCAGCCAGTAGCCTATCGCGAACCGGGTGAAATCACTGATGCTGAATATCCCATCATTCTCACCACGGGCCGAGTTGTTTCGCAATATTTGAGTGGCACACAAACACGTCGCATTGGAAAGCTGGTGGATCAATACCCGGAGCCGCTGCTCGAAATTCATCCCAATCTGGCAGCGAAGTACAATATCCGTGATCGTGATCTCGTTCGTGTCGTCACGCGTCGCGGCGCGGCTGAATTCCCGGCACAGCTGGTCGAAACGATTCGTGAGGATACTATTTTCATTCCCTACCACTGGCCGGGGCGTAAATCGGCCAATCAACTCACTTCTGGCCATCTCGATCCTATCTCCAAAATCCCCGAGTTCAAAGTCTGCGCCGCTCGACTGGAACCAGTCGGACGCCAAGCGCCTCCCGCCTCTCAAATCGACGCCTACGCCAGCGCATGAACAACACGCAATTCAAGACGGATCAGGAATTCTTCATGGACCCGCAGCGGTGCATCGGATGCCATGCGTGCGAAATGGCTTGCGCCGAGTGCGAAACGAACGGGCAGACTCCGATGATCAGCGTCGATTACGTCGATCGCTTTACCACGACGCAAACATCGGTGCAGATCTGCATGCACTGCGAAGATCCGGTTTGTGCGAAGGCGTGCCCCGCGGACGCCATCACCAAGGATGAGTTCGGGATTGTTCATAGCGCCAACGTCGCGCGTTGCGTGGCGTGCTCGAATTGTGTGCTGGCCTGTCCCTTTGGCGTGCCGAAAAAAGTGGAGCCGATGCAGCTCATGATGAAGTGCAATATGTGCTACGACCGCACCAGTGCCGGAAAAAAACCGATGTGCGCGACCGTTTGTCCGAGTGGAGCGCTATGGTACGGGAAGCGTGAGGACATTGAAAAGGCGCGACCCAATAGCACTCCGGTGAATTCATTCCAGTTCGGCAAGCAGGCCGTGAAAACCAAGGTAAACATTATGATGCCCAAAGGGAGCACCCAACTGGTGGTCGATTGAATTATGGACAACCAAACATTACCGCCCAAACCCGATTGGGAAACCGATTTCCCGATAGAACGCGTCGAAGCCATTCACGTGTCGCGACGTGAATTCGCAAAATTTCTCTGTCTCGTTTCGGGTGGACTTTGTGCCGGCAGCGGGTGGCTCGCGGTAAAGGACAAACTATTTCCCGCAGCGGAGGTTCAAGGTGAGCATCTCGTGTGCAAGACCAGTGAGGTGCCTTTGGGTGGGACATGGGCTTTTACGCTTCCCGAGACGAAACTTCCCTACATTCTCATTCACTTGGAAACGGATGAGTGGCGTGCCTTTGAACAGAAATGCACCCATTTATCATGTGCCGTATTTTATCAGCCCAAGGAAGGAAAGATCGAGTGCCCTTGTCACAATGGCTGGTTTGATGCACGCACGGGAGCCGTCTTGCAGGGGCCGCCGCCGCGTCCGTTGCCACAATTGAAAGTCGAGGTGCGCGGAGACGAAGTTTACGTCTCGGCTATGCCGAAGGCTCATGCGGGAGAGAAGTCATGAGTGATTTTCGACTGGCGCAAAATCAAGCGCATCCGACGAAGACCAACACCTTGACGCTTGGGATCGTTGTTTTACTCATAGGTATTGTGAGCCTGCAAATCTGGCTTTTGACCGCGAGCTTAAATACGGTTTTGGGCGGCGATACGACTATTGCCTGGCCAACCTTCTACGCTTCGTTGATTTTGTTTTTAGGTGGAGTGGGCTTACTCCGGTTCCTGCCGCAACCGTTGCGAGTACCCGTTGTAGTGGTCAAGGAAGAGGCCTTTTCTCAAGCGGCGCTCGCGTGGCGTACCTTGATCATCAGCTTTGTATCGCTCGCCTTGGCTTTTGCGGTTTGGTTCATGTGGTCGGCCATCGCAGTGAAACTCAACGATAGTGGGTTTCATTTCACCAAGGGACAACTTTTTTGGCTCACAGCCACACCGGTCATTTTGGGATCAGTGCTGCGCATTCCCTATGGCCTGATTGTCTCGCGATTTGGCAGTCGCCGGAGTTACGCCTTTGTCACGCTGATCATGATTATTCCGTGCATGGGTACTGGAATGGCCGTGCAAGATCCTAAAACCTCATATTGGGTGCTTCTCTTCTGGTCGGCGGCAACAGGTATCGCGGGAGCAAATTTCGCGACATCAATGGCTACTGTTACATTGTGGTTTCCCAAGAAAATGCAAGGTACTGCGCTTGGAATTAATGGTTTGGGAAATCTGGGAGTGACACTCGCGCAATTCACGATCCCGGTTGTTATCGGGTTTGCTGTGTATGGGGCTCTGAGCGGACCGCCGTTAGTGATGACATTGAAGTCCGGCGCAACGAAATCGGTCTATCTCCAGAACGCCGCCTTTATCTGGATTCCCCTCATTCTGTTTTGCTCAGCCGCAATTTGGTTCGGAACGAAGGATTTTCCGATGGAGCCCAAGACGCTTGCCTCGCAGTTGAACGTCGGCCGAGACAAACATACGTGGGTGCTTTCCTATCTCTATTTTCTCACCTTTGGTTGTTTCGTGGCGATGGGGGCCTCGCTGCCCTTGATCATCAAGGAGGTCTTTATCAAAGCACCCGGTGGAGCCCCAAGTCCGTTGGCTTACGCCCCGTGGGCTCCCTTGATCGCCACCATCATGCGTCCGATTGGCGGATGGGCAGCGGACAAGCTCGGCGCGGGACGAATCACGGCAATTGCCATCGGAGTGATGGCTTTGGGAGGTTTTAGCTTGTCCCAATTCTTGCGTCCAACTGATTTTCTGATGTTCTTTGCTGTGATTATGGTCATCTGCGCAGCAGCGGGATTAGGGAACGGCAGCGTTTTCAAAATCATCCCAACAGTCAATCCCAAGGACGCCGGAGCGGTGATAGGAATTGTCAGTTGTCTTGGTGCGTTTGGAGGTTTTTTCCCACCGCTTTTGCTAGGCTGGTGCTTGGAGCATTTGGGTACACCGGCATGGGCTTATATGATTATGGCTCTATTCGCATTGTCGTGCTTTGCGCTTAATTGGTGGTTTTATTGGCGCAAAACTTCTATAACGCATTGTTAATGTTATGATTATAGTTCGACACCTTTACGTCTCATCAGGTCATAATTTTTTTGGCCACCATGACAAACCTCCCGGTGAAAATATATTGATGGAAGTCGATCAAATTGAGTGTATCGCAGGAAAAGGAATACGAGGAGATCGCTTTTTTGAGTTCAAGGAAAATTACAAGGGACAAATCACCTTTTTTTCCACCGAAGTATTTCAAGATCTTTGTCTTGAATTAGGCGTCAGTGGTATAGAAGCAGGAGTAACACGCCGTAACGTGATCACCTCAGGAACCGATTTAAACAATCTCATTGGGCAGATATTTGAAATACAAGGAGTGCAGTTTCAGGGGAATTCCGAATGTACACCCTGCTATTGGATGGACCAAGCTATAGCTCCGGGAGCTGAAAAGTGGCTCCAAGGACGCGGCGGTTTACGCGCGCGAATTTTAAGCGACGGAATTGTGCGCTCAGGTATATAATTTTAAACATGCAATTTAGCGGAGCGTTGTTGACTGGCGGAAAATCGACGCGCATGGGACGAGACAAAGCCGGGCTTCCCATGTCCGGCGGGAAATTGCTGTGGCAACACCAAGTGGACACTCTCCTCGCCGCTGGCGCGAATGAGATAGTCATTTCAGGTCCGCTCAATGGCCTTTATGCTAATTCCGGCTATCGGATTATTCCTGATGAGTTTCCTGATTGCGGTCCCATGGGAGGTCTTCTTTCTTGCCTGCATCAAACTCAGATGAGTCACCTGCTATTACTGGCAGTCGATCTTCCGGAAATGAGATCGAATTACTTGAATTTCCTGTGGAAAAACTGTGTGCCAGGAGTTGGTGTCGTAGCGCGCGATAAAGCCTACCAGCCATTGGCCGCTTTTTATCCGAGAGAGGTATTGTCGCAAGTTGAAAGAAAAGTGACGAGTGGAGACTGCGGCTTTCAACAGTGGCTCGTTGAAGCTATAGAGGTCGGACGAATGGTTTCGGTACAAATTGATGACGACGCTCGATGTTTATTTAGAAATTGGAATGAGCCAAACTTTTAGCTTTGGTTTATCGCCCCTGATTCGTGCGTGATTGATACAGTGCAACTCTTACTTTTTCAACAACGCCTGTGATAGTTTCTTCCGAAGGTAGCGTTTTCCCCTTTTTAATACCAAAAGAAGAAAGTTCTATGTTCAGGAAATCCGAAAATCCCGCTTGCTCCATTGTTTTTTTTGCGCATTGAAGAGGGCAGCCATCAATCACTAGAATTTGAGGTGCCTTTCGGGTTGGATTTAGAATAGCGTCAACACGCCCTCCAATTCCTGCTAAACAAAACATTTTTCCAGCACCTTCCTTAGACAGAAGTCGCACCGCGCGATCTGCAATCTCACCTGCATCCGAACCTCCAGAACAAGAAAAAATAAATGTCGGGTTTTCCTTAATCTGGGGAGACGTGGTTGAGCTCATAAAGTATTCCCCCTGTTATTGTGAAAAGTCATCGGTGCAGGACATCCATCGGTAAGATAAGCTCTCTTCACTACCAATCAATCGTTTAGTTAAAAAAATAGGAATTCCTTGATCCAAGTCAAAGTTGAGTCTTCCAGTAAAGGCGTCGTCACAAGAGCAACTAGCATGGCATCATTGTGGCTGAAAGATAATTCAGGGCACCGTCCTTGCGGCAGCAGGGTTTGTCGAAGCGAACCATGACTCAATTAACAACATGCCAGAGGATTTGTCTCATACTACTTGGTAGCGAATTTCGGTGATTTCGCTACTTCGTAATAGAGAATTGCAGTTTCTACATAGAAAGAATCATGTGTAGAAATTCAATTCATGTCAGTGAATTAAAGGCAGCCGGGTAAGGGACTGGCATTACTGCCAGTCCCTCCCCTAAGAACCGGACGTGAAAGTTTCCATTTCATCCGGCTCAAGCCATTATAAGTTCCGGGTTAACGGAACCGGTTTTCACGACGGATCATCTGAGGTATCCGGGCGATGGACGCCGAATTTTTTGAAGAACTCTCGCTCCTCAAAATAAGGTCGCCAGTGAGGATCGAAGGGATTTGCTGCTCCTTGGATCTTGCGGTGTCGGTAGATTTTGGTTGCGGCTGGATTGACCAGTTTGAACCAAACCACTTTGCCGTCCGGCGTTTTCCTTTCCAATTGCGCCGCAAATTTCCATTTGCGTCCCAATGGGTGCCAGTACCTTCGTAGCACCCAAGGGCGAGGCTTTTCGGAATGTCGACGTTTGGCCCATTGCCAGAGACTTTGCCACAGGAGGTTGTCCACTTTTCTAAACGTGTCCGATGCCGCCACGTGGCGGTGATAGTTGGCCCAGCCCCGAATGATCGGGTTGAGCGTTCGGATCAGGTATTCCTGACTCAGTCCGCGGTTTCGGTAGATGACCTCGCGCACCTTTTCCAAGAAGTGAAGCGTATTCTTCTTGGAAGGCTGGATCAGCAACTTGCCGTTCCTTTTGCGCAGGTGTTGACCGAGAAAGTCGAACCCTTGGTCGATATGAGTGATGCAGGTCTTCTCGGGCGAAAGCTCCAAGCCTCGCTCGTGAAGAAACTGCTCCACCAGTGGACGAACTTCATTTTCCAGCAACTCTTTCGAGACGCCGGTGATAATGAAGTCGTCCGCATACCGAATCAAGTTTACCTTGCGACTGGGAGTTTTGCTTTTTGGAAACTTTTCCAGAAGCAATTTCTCCAGTCCGTCCAAGGTCAGGTTAGCCAGCGTGGGGGAAATAATTCCTCCCTGTGGCGTGCCTGCTTCCGTGGGGAAGAGGGTTCGATTTTCTATATACCCGGCTTTCAACCATTGACGTAGTATTTTCTTATCCGTGGGCACATGGCATAGCATCCATTCGTGACTGATATGATCGAAACAGCCGCGAATGTCGCCCTCCAAGACCCACTGAGGAGATTGCGCCTTACTCAGCATAAGGAAACACTGGCCAATGGCATCTGCCGTAGACCGAGCCGGACGAAAGCCATATGAATTGGGATCGCCTGTCGTTTCCGCGATGGGTTCCAATGCCAGCAAATACAACGCTTGCATGGCACGGTCTTTCATCGTCGGAATTCCCAGCGGTCTCAACTTCCCATTGGCTTTCGGAATGTAGACTCGTCGTAACGGACGTGGCTGGTAGCCGCGTCGTTGTAACGTTCCTATGGCTCTATACTTGGTTCCCGGTGCTTGCCAGATTTCTCCGTCCACGCCGGGAGTCCGTTTACCTTGATTTTCCGTCACTCGTCGCACGGCCAAGGCTTTGCCGTAAAACGAGTGGGTCAGCAGCCATTGCAAAGTTTTCACTTTGTTCCAGCGGCCTTCCCGTGTTGCCTTGACGATACGCGCTTGCAGCCTCCGCACTTCACGCTCACACTGAGGCCAGTCGATCTGATCCCAGGGTGGAGTGTTGCCGAAGGAGGCACACGCTAATAAGTCTGCGTTCATTTGCTATTTCCTTCTATGGATGGTTCTACAGGTTCTCTCATCATTAATGACCGGCTGGAAGTCTGCCCGCTTGACGCGGCGAGGTGATGTTGCAACCCCTATCCGCTCCATTACAGAGCGGCATTCGCTTTCTCCAGCTTCCCATGCCCCACATCCCAACAGCGTTCCTTACGGAAACGCCTGCCTTCCTGAGAAGGCGAAATGCGGGGTTTATCTTGTTAGCCTTGATTGCATCAATGGATGATTTAGTCCCTGCCTCTTACACCGGCAGCCGTTTTTTGTCCGTGTGCTCTCAGTGTCCGAGAGAACAACCGGCTGCATACCATTTTGGTCGGAGCCTTAATCAGCGTCTTTGGCTCGTTGGGTGTGACGATGCCTTTAAGCAGTTCACTTCTGTTGGACTTGTCATCCGAGCCTAACCCTCAGACAGCCTAACGCTGGCCGTCTCGAAAAACTCCTCACGGAATTTTCCTCATTCCGAAGAACGAAGGTATATTGTCAGAGCAGCTTTTTGACCAGATCGTTGCCGATCCAGCCAATGCTCCTAGGCTACTGCGAACGGAATCGCAGGTTGATTTCTATGAATGTGAGTTAACTCCTTTCATGTTTCAACAATGTATCAAGGTTACAATTCGCAAGGACACGCCACCCCTTAGCCCTAAGGGACGCGGACTGTCACGAGGTGACAAGTACTGACATCGCGTGGTGTCATCAGACGGTGTCGAGCAACACCTGTCGTCGCCTGATGTCATCGTGCACCATCTGACGCTGCCACCTGTCACTGTCTAACGGTATCGTCCATCGTTGTCGGTCGTCACCGGATGACGGCTTACGTCATCTGTCGTCGTCAGGCTTCATCAGAGGACGTCAGGTAGCATTGGACGTTCATGTCGGATGCTGGCAGGCAATAACAGACGCTGTCGCGCAACGCCATTCGCTATTTATCGACGTCGGACGCTCACATACGACGGCATCTACAGACGCCATGCAGTATCGTCTATCATCAGTCGCTATCGGATGCTGTCGAACGCCGCTACTTGGTAGCGAAAACGGCCAAATTCGCTACCAAGTAGTTTTAGCATTTCCTGAAAATGTGTATTATATAGATGGCGCATGAACGCATCTGCGCCACCGTTTCAAGAATCCAAACCGTCTACGTTAGACGAGGCCGCCATCCGGTTTACGGTCGAACCCAGACACTCTGAACTGCTGGAACGGCACCGAAACGCCGTACTCCAACTCCGCGCACGCGGCGCATCGACCACGCAAATCCACGAGCTATTGCAGCAGTACGCCATTTTGGTTTCGGAATCGGCCATTATCCGGTTTTGCAGAAAACACCGCGCCGAATCGCAGCGACTCAGGCAGGAAATCACGCAAAGCGCCGCACCAGTCACGCAGCCAGCATCGAGCCCGCGCCCTCCCGTCGCATCACCCGCCTTATCCACCCCAACACCAACAACCAACCCCACCGCCCCGAAAGGCCAGAAGCATACTGACCTGAGAGGTGAATTCTAAATTCTATGACTACCAATGAACCTGCAAACAAACGTAAACGCATCGTCTTCATCACCGGCGACAAAGGAGGTGTGGGCAAGAGCTTCATGGCGCGCACCCTGTTACAGTATTACATCGACACCCAGATTGCCTGCCGCGCCTTCGACATCGACCCGGTTAATCCCTGCCTTCATCAGTACTATCCGAATCATACGGAACAGATTGATATTTCGGACTTGGATAATCTCGACCCGATTAACGATGCCATTGAAAATAACTCGCTGATTCTCGTCGATTGCGCCGCCCGATCCATTCACGATCTCAATACATGGTTCAAGGAGGTGGATCTCATGGGCGAACGCCAGAGCCTTGATTTCGCCCTCACCTTTGTCTTCGTAATAACTCCGGACAAAAGCTGCATGGCGATTATGACCGAGGCACTGGAAATGTTCGGCCATGAGGGGGACTACCTCATCGTCAAAAATTCAGCGCGTGGAAAGGATTTCTCAATCTACGAGAACTCCAAAATCAAAAAGCGCATGCTGGAGGAAGCCGCCGCCAAAGAAATCATCCTGCCCACGCTCGCCGAGCGAACCGTGATCCTGCTGGATCGGCATGACATCGCCTTTCGTGACGCGATTCATCACCATCTGGCAACGCTATCCAACCGCTCCCGAGTGCATGCCTATCTCAGAAAATCCTATGCTCAGTTCGAGACCGTGAAGGAGATACTGGGCGTATGAGCAATCCTCCCGATCTCAGGCCGCCCGAGGAAGTATTTCACGGAGGCAACTTACCGGAAGATTTGAAATGGCTGATGACCAATTTCGATTTACCCAAGGACGACCCAACCATTGTTTTTTGCGCCTGGCACTGGAACCGGGTACGCCAGCATTACGAACTCATCAACGAAGGAGGATTGCATTTTAAGTCTGTCCTCGACCCGCGCCTCGACAGGATGCAAGCCTATGCCGCCATCATGGACAAGCTGTATCCCGGCCTCGACGCCATAGCGAAGATACTGGGGCAGGACGAAGCGACCATGAAACAAAAGCTGCACCAAGGGTTGGAGAAACCGATGGTTCAGATTTCTCAAAAAATGGAAAAAGTCATAGCCGATCTAGACAGAGAATGGCGTGAACTGAACTGGCAACGGGCTGTCGCCTGCTTTATTGCGGGCATGGCCGTGGGCTCAATCCTGATTTTATGCGTCGTCTAGTATTGCCTTTTGTAGCCATTGGCTATCTTGTCGCTCTCTGCGCCGTCCAGTGGGGTGTCAGTCGCTGGCTGATTGCCTTGCTGGGTGGCCTCATCGGAACGCTCCTTATCAAACTATTAAGTCCACCCCAACGAGAACCCAATGTGGTGCTTGTCTTTGGCGGAGTTGAGTGGACAGAGGAAGAGTTTTGCCGGGGATGGGAAATTGATGGACGCACAGGCTCCGGTAAAACCGCCTGTGGAGTTGTTCCGATTATCTATCAACTCAAGGCGAGACGCCCCGATGTCGGCATCTTGGTGCTGGATACCAAGGGTGACTTGAGCGAACCACTCACGCGCATTGCCGCGTCATTAAAGTGCCCGGATCAGCTCGCCCAGTTGGAGGTCAGGCCCGATAACGCAACGGAGCAATGGAAGCCGATACGGACAATGAACTTTCTGGCAGACACCAGCATTCCCTATTCAACTTACGCCAAAATGCTGGTCGATATAGCGACTGCAGCCGGACAGAAAGGCGGGCAGGCGTTCTTTAAAGTGGCAGCGCAGACCATCATTAAAAACACCCTCACGGCATTGTCCGTACTCGGGCGTCCCGTCACGGTAAGCCGATGCGCCGCGATCATTGCCAACGAACCCCAATTCAAAGAGATGGCAGGAGCCATTGAAGACCAGTCCAGAACCCGACCTGAATTGCGTCCACTCGTTCAATACTTTTATGAATTCGTCAAACAACCACGCGAACAACTCGGCGGCGTTTGTTCCACGGTTGCCAATTATCTGGAACCTTTTATCGCACCGGACATCGCGCAGGTATTTGATGCTGAAAAGCCGACGTTCTCATTGAGTGAGATCGACCAAGGGAAATTGATTAGCGTCAAAATCCCACAGAAATATCAGGTCGAAAAAAAGTATGTCAGCCTCCTCTTGAAAACCATTTTCTACATGCATGCCCTGAGACGCTACGACCTGAGCTATGAAGCGCGTGCCAAGAAAAAACTGATTGTCATGGTGCTGGACGAAGCCCAGGAAACGGTTCTTGTCAGTGAAGACGGCATGTCCGACTACAATGTGGTGGATAAGATACGCGGCGCACGCGCCACGACGATCAACTCCACCCAATCCCCCACCTCCTACATCCCGCCGATGGGCAACAAGGAGAAAGCCGAAGTCTTTTTATTGAACCTCGGCAACAAAATCTATTTCACCGCCGCCGACAACCAAGCATCGGACATGATCGCCGACGCCATTGGCAAGCATACGGTACAAAAGCGAACCTATGGCCATTCCGGGGGTAAGCGCACCATGAATTGGAAGGAGGAAGACGAACATTGGGTCAAGGCCCACCAGCTACGTGCTCTGCCCAAACACTATGCCATCATCAAGCATTGCGAAAAAGCATTCCGCCGGGTGCATTTGAGACCCACTGAGTTTACCCTGCCGAAACTCGCCTCCCCACTATGCAGTTATTCCCTCTACTGAGATAGGTTTTGCTAAAATTCTGTTGATGATTACCAGTACGGTGGGGCAATTATTTTGGCCACTCGCTAATTCTGGTCCACCGAGCTTTGAGCCAACGCTCATAAGCGTAGGAATTTTTCACGGACAGAATAGCATCACGGGAACCCAGTACCTTATCCGGCCAGAGATGAAGCTGTTTTCTCAGACCGAGCTCCTGAGCGATCTTCCAGACACTCTTGAGTGATCCCAGTGCGTAAGTGCGCCATGCTTCCCGCGTAGCAAAAACCTCAGTATTTAGATGTAATCCGTTGGCCGTCGCTTCGGCTTCGATACGCGCCACATTTTCGGCGCGGATGTTGATCGGCTCATGGAAAATGGTAATTGGATTTAGGTCAGATACTGCCTTCAAAGTGTTACGCAGATCTGCCTCATCGCATTCGGGGTAGGTAGGTGCCATTGCCACATACACGTGAAGCCCCGCTTTTTTAGCGGCGATAAGTGTAGCAAGGCGTTGACTTGGAGCTGGGGCATGTGGTTCGTAAATTTTAGCAATATCGTTGCGTAGTGTGGGTAGGCTCATTCCGAAAACGAGTCTTTTACCAAAGGACTGAAAGAGATCAAAATCAAGCTTTGCCATTGGGCTACGAGTCAGAATTCGAACGTTAATGGTGGAACAGTCACGAATTAGCTCGAGTGCGCGCCGTACCACAAATCTCGATAATTCAAATAGTTCCTTCTGTCGATTTGCGTCTGGGTGCCTAATGACTTGGTATGGGTCAGTTGTAGTGCAGAACATTACTGCCCGATTTCCATCCGGCTTTAGGCTAGACTGCGGCGTATTCTCAGCTGCTTTTAACGAGGCAAGGAATTTTGATTCATCCCATGGCCGCAAGAAAACGTAATTACCCCACTCTTGGTCAGGGTCCTTAACGCCGTACTTTTTTAAGTGAGGAGTCTGCTTTATGGTGGCTACACTCGGGACATAGCAAAAACGACAGGCATGCGTGCAACCCACTGCTGTATTGAAGGACCATGATGATAAGCTCTTGTAAATGAAATTGTTAGGCTGAATTACTGCCGGCGAAAACCATGTGCCAACGGGGATACCATCTGTTGGTACGGTCCGTGTCGACCGCAACGGCGGCTTCCCAGCTATATTTGGAAGTAAAGTAACCATAGGTTTAGGATAGAATGATTGGTGCCGAGTCTGCACTAAGTTTTCCATCAGTCCGAATTTGGCCTCGAGCCATGCCCTCTTTGATGGCAGCCTCCCACTCACGACGAATATACTTCCACTGGAAACGGTCCACAATCGCCGCATAGACGTTTCGAAGCTGAAGGCCAGCTCTCCCTTTCAGCGAACTTAAAATCATCGGTAGTGCTTCCACTATGGTATCCACGTTTTGCTTTGCAGTATTTTGCTGAACAGCGTCCACAATAAAGGGAATCTCTGATTGGACTTCAGTTTGAAACAGTGATTGGGCTTGGTCGTGAATCTGCTTCTTTACCGATCTTTCGGCCCACGCCATGAAATGAGCCATGTGAATGTAACCGTCCGCATGATTGCAAAAGTGGACTAAAAAATAATGATGGCCTTCGGTCAGGGGATTGGTGATCGGGTAACTAAGACCGAAACGGAAAAGTTTTTTTTCCTTAACAACAAGTCGGATAAAGGCATTAAGTAGTTCCTGACGATCGATTTTTCCATCTTTGAGGGCGGCTGCAATTATTTTCTCATCTGCCATGCCTTTAACTAAGGTCGTCAAAGTCTGTGCCGCCTTGTGTGAACGTTCATCCTGTCGTGCTTCTAAGCCCACGATATTACCAATGGTACGACTTATGCGAATGTCATCAAACCGCAGTAGTACCTCGGTCTTCCCTCGCTGCTTTGCTCCAATTTTCTCCAATTGTGGCAATCCAGTTCCTTTTGCTCCTAATGGATCAATGAAGAAAAAGGCGATGTTTCCACCAATGATTTTAATAATTTGATCCAGCGCAACTTCGAATTCATCGTGGATGTTCTGTACGCAGCCGAGCGTAACGAAAGGCGAAGTATGCTTTTCTAAATTGGCGAATGTATCTGGATCAGCCTCCACATTAATGCACTGGAGGACTCCTGCCATAGATCCTGGTGCATTGGCAGCCAAATCTGCCGCGAGATAAGCGGAGCCTTCGCGCCCGTCTTCATATTTTCCTTGGCCTGCGAAACCATCAACATAGTAAATCCTCCCACCTTGGGAATTGCTGTATTGTTTGGCGGCACCAGCGAGTTTGCTTATAAATAGCCGAAGATACCGGCGCAGAATTTCGTGTTTGATCTGCGACCAGATTTTCACCTCGGCATGAAATTCTTTCGGCATGGTGGACTTTTTATCTGTATTTTAGTAAATACACAACACCAATGCGTAATGCAGCTAGCTTCTTAAATGCTCTGGGCGTAACTCGATGCACTTCGCACCTAAACTCCAAAGATAAGAAAGAGATAAAATCTCTGGGCTATGACCTCGATCAGATCATCGAAAACGAAGGCAGTACCTCAGAGAACCTTCACAATGCCCTTTTTGTAACAGAGCGTATCGCCAAAAAAATTCTTTGTGGAGATGTCGAGCGTGTACTGGGTACGCTCGAAAAACTCAGCGAGTCCATTCCTTTGCTAGAAAAAGAATCTGGAGTTGTAGCTGATTTAGGAGGAGGCGTTGGACTCGCTAGTATATGGTCGGCGCGCCAATATCCACAATGGTATTTTCATGTCATTGATCATGCCACCGCCCCTCTGATCCTGGGAGAAAAATGGGCAAAGCAGCTTAATATTCCAAATATAAAATTTCACCGCAGAACATTCGAAGAAATAATTCAAACAAAAAACCAGTTCGAATGCGATTTGGTACTACTGGACTATGTATTGATTCCAGGCACAGATGATCAAGACACAGACCCGTTGACCAAGGAAATGCAACCAGCGCTCGTGGCCTCAGCGACGCTCCTTAAAGACGAAGCTCATTGTCTCATTCGGTTTGGTCACTTCAACGATTTGGGTATGGCCGCATTAATTCAGGCCGCCTGGAATGCAGGCTTACAAATCGTTATTGATAATTCCTGTGTGGAAAATAGAGGCACAAGCATCTGGTTCAAAAAGACGACTTGTGATCAGGGCGACGCATACGCTGAGGCTATGAAACTCCTAGACAAATTCGAGTTGGATAACGATCAATAAGACAGATCAAAAACTCAGTCTGAATTGACGGTTAGATTGAATAATATCCGTATCATTGATTGATTGCGACCTCTTTTCATTCCCCCCTCCTGATAAAACAACGATGTCCTCTCGCTCAGACAAGCTGGCAAGAGCGGCCTTCAACATGGATATATCGGCGATTGTGTCGTTGCAGCAATGAATACTTAGTTCCTGAACTGTTGTTCCGTCCTTGAATTGACTGCGTATCACCTTGGCGAGATCCGTGACAAGAGCCTCCTTACATTCTGTTCGAGTATCTACGTCAAAAGACATTCCGTTAAGGTAAAGCGTGTCGTCTCCGTCCGGCTTATAGCCGAGAATGCCAAGCCCTTTAGGACCGTAGTGTTTTGAGCCGTTCGCATTTTGCCAGTGAATCTGGGTCATGGCAAATCTTGCTCGCGCAACCGGCGCCAAGTGAAGGAGCCAATAACCTCGATGATTATCGACGGGCTCAATATAAAATGGCGAAAAGAAAGGGAGCCCTGACGCCTTGCGAAAGGCCTCTCCAAATTTCGCTTCGATAAGGTACCGCCAATCAGAAAGGCGAGCCTTGATCGCCAATATTTCGACTAGATTTACATATTCACTAAGGTCAAAATCGGCGATAATTTTTTTGAAATCCGATGCGTCATTTAAGGTATCTGCCAACCAGCCAATGGCGAAATTCACGATGAACTCAGCTTTGGATGAAAGTTCTGTGTGGATCTTATGAATCGTTTTAGGTGAAACTTTAGAGTAACCGCATTGATCAAGAAAAAACATAGATCGCCCGCCGCCACGAGGGTGTCTCCGTTTGATGTCTGCAAGCACGGCTCCAATATGCTGATTGAATTTTCCGCGAAATAGAAAAGTACTGACACCAATAGTTGGACTGTAGATCGAATTCCTAATTTGATGATTTAATGCTCTGTAGAATAGATTTTCGGTCACACGGTGGCCCTAACGTCTGAGGGCGTAGGTGAGGACTTTGAAGGCAG
>OFJB01000079.1_pt1 | contig 62188 bp, 59 predicted proteins | sample 1775081 | NCBI WGS metagenome assembly OFJB01 (sample SAMN08195771, study PRJEB24354) | sludge metagenome | isolation source: initial sludge from phenol fed wastewater aerobic bioreactor | place: India: Nagpur | collected 2016-06-05 | reverse complement strand
GCGATCCATGTCTTGTATCCAAAAGACAGGATGTAAACACAATTCCGCAAATGTGAACAGCCCCTAGGGGAAATGGCGCGGGAGGAGATCGCGATCTGGGGCAACGACAACCTTCTCTAAAATTTCAAGTTCAGTGGGGAAATCTGTTGAATTGCTTCAAATTGAGAGCCTTGGAATGCCTCGCAGCACAAAGCAGGCTGATCTCAAAGTGAGTGATCAACGACATTTATCGCCGATCGCTCATCATCGCTACGGATAGCAGCCTCTTCCCTGCGCAGCCCCTTCTGGCGCCCGAGTCGATCAGGCGCGACTCATTCGACGGGGGCGAACCCGTAGTAGGAACCGTAAGCCGACGGCGCCGGCGCGTAGGCGGCGACCTTGATCGCATCGGCCAGGGTGACTCGGTTGGTGAGAGCATCGACGCCCCCCTCTTCCCTCAACCAACGCTCTTCAACTTCCTTTTCGCTCAGTCCGTTGAGATTGAGATTCCGGTCGAAGCGCTCGGCGCGGTATTCGAAAGCCGTGTCATGAGCGATGAACAAGGTGTGCAGACAGGCGGTGATGCGGGTCTCGTCCGCCGGGTCGGCGCCCATGACCCGGGTGCCGCAGAAGGGGCAATGCACGGGCGTGTAGTAGAAAGTCTTGAGTTCGGTGCGCTGGATGGTTTTGTTCATGGCGTGCTCCTTATATTTTGAAAACAAGCGACGGCGACGCTTCAGGGAAGCCCTGCCAAGTCACCAAGTTGTTCGCCCACTGCAACAGAGGACGACAATCCCCGATCGGCACGAAACCGCGCCGCCATGTTTTCTGGGTATTGCTTGATTCAGGTGATCTGAGGGCCAGCCCGGAAATTGTCGGTTGCCGACTCGGGCGCCCGGCCGGCAATCTCTTCCGGCACGTAGGGGGCGGGCAGCCACATTGATGCGGCTGCCCGAGAGAGCGCCTAAAACCTCAGGCGATCTGGATATTGCTGGCTTGCTTGCCCTTGGGACCGGTGGTGATATCGAAACTCACCCGCTGGCCTTCAGCCAGGGTCTTGAAACCGGGGGATTGAATTGCCGAAAAGTGCGCGAAGAGATCTTCGCCGCCGCCTTCCGGCGTGATGAAGCCAAAACCCTTGGAATCGTTAAACCACTTGACGCTGCCTGTTGCCATATCTTGAATCTCCGAAAATTGACGGGGCCGAAAGCCCCTGGTAGGGGCGAGATCAAGGGGGCGAGGTGACAGTGGGGGAATGGCGCCGCAGAACTGCGGGTACTAGACCAACAAAATAACAACACAACTAGAAATCGCTGCGGTGCACAATACGCGCCATTGATCCCCACGGCAAACGATATTTGAAATTTCTATCGTCCCCGATGACCGGCCAAGCTTTTCCGTGCCCAGGACATCACCATTCGCCGCGCCCCGGGGGGAACGTCAGAATGGACAGCGAATGCCAGAAATGTCAGCCAGCGAAGACAAACGGCACCGGCAAAGGCCCGTTTTGTCTGGCCGAAGCGCCCTTGATGGCGTGGTATGGCTCTTGCGAAGCTGTGCTTGCCCGGCGCGCGTCGATCTCAGCACAGTAGGCAAGAGATAACCATAGCCAAGAACAATCGCCGGCATACGGAATAACGATTGGCCCAATAACTGGCCGGCGACGAAAATAAGCAAACGCTGATTGACGATGTCAATCGCAGAAACCCCGGAATGTCGCGATCGGAGCAATCCGACCTGGCTTCGATCCGGTTTTCCCCGGTGTTTGTCTCACCCCGGAATCTCCCGCCGCACGCGGGAGCTTCCAGTTCGCAAGGAGATGTCATGAGTTGTGATACCGGTATCAAACCGCGCAAGACCATCAAAAACAATCCCCCCCCTTCATCCGAAACCGTTCAGGAGAAAAAAACCATGAGTTCCACTATGGTCCGCCGTGAAATGCCCGAATTCACCATGGAAGCCTACGATGCCAAGGCCGGCCACTTCACCAAAGTGTCCAGCGCCGACTACAAGGGCAAGTGGGCCGTCGTCTGCTTCTACCCGGCCGACTTCACCTTCGTCTGCCCGACCGAAATCGCCGCCATGAACGCCAAGTACGACGAGTTCCAGAAGATGGGCGTCGAAATCCTCGCGGTTTCCGTCGATTCCAAGTTCTCGCACAAGCGCTTCGTCGAAACCGAGCCCATCCTCAAGGGCCTCCAGTTGACCATCGGCGCCGACACCACGCAGGAAGTCAGCGCCATGTTCGGCGTCCTGATCGAGGAAGAAGGCGTCGCCCTGCGCGGCCGCTTCCTGTTCAACCCGGACGGCATCTGCGTCGCCCAGGAAGTGCAGGCGGATTCAGTCGGCCGCAACGTCCATGAGTTCATCCGCCAGGTCGAAGCCTGGCAGCACGCCACGAAGACCGGCGAAGTCTGCCCGGCCGGCTGGCGTCCGGGCAAGAAAACGCTGCCGGTGAACACCGACGCGGAAAAGATGACCGGTCGCGTCGGCGACTACATCACGATCGAAGAGATCATGAGCTGAAGCTGACGACCTCCAGCATCACCGCCCGCCCCGACCTGCCACACCCGGGACGGGCGGGCCTTCCCCACGCCACCCGGAAACCCAATGCAAACGCACCGCAAGCTCATTTACCGACTCGCCTTCCTCGACGGCATCGCCCTGCTGCTCCTGGTCTTCATCGCCGTACCGGTCAAGTACCTGCTCGACCTGCCGCTCGGCGTGAAGATCCTCGGACCGATCCACGGCACCCTCTTCCTGTCGCTGATGATCGCCAGCCTGAGCGCCGTCAGCCGCGGGGCGCTACGCCCCGGTCTGGCCGCCCTGCTTTTCGTCGGCGCCCTGCTGCCGCTCGGCGCGTTCTATGCCGATTACCGCCTGCGCCAGGCCTATCCGGAACTCGCCGCTTAGTCGGGGACGCCATTACGCCAGACTTACCCGCACAACCCCGTCGCTCTCTTCAAAAACGTGGCGTACCGACAGAAACTTCTCGATGACCAGGCAATTGGTCCCGAGGTGCAAGGAAAGCGCCGGGGTTGTGAAACTGCCCTGGCCTGCCAGGGCCATCGGCAGCAGCAACTGGTCGGCCAGATATTCACCGACTGTTGCGCCGCTGTCCCGGAACAGGCGAGCCTCGCGCGCGGCGCGGTCGGCCACTGTCTCGGACGGCACGCCGCGCTCACCGAAAGCACAGAAGACCTCGGTGATATTCGCGTACTCCTGCACGACCATCAGCACATTGCCCGGCCCCTCGTTGCTCGGCAGCACGCGCAACTCCTCGTCGAGCACACCAAGCTGGCTGGCTGCCCGCTGCATCTCGCGCTTCGCGACGTCGACCGGTACGCCGGCCACGATGCCGATAGCCGACTGGCGGCGCAACTCACCACGCGCCTCCAGTTGCAAGGGCTGCCAGGCCGTGACCGGTACCGTCGAAGCCAGTACCTCGCCGCCGCCCGCCGGGTAAAAGCCGTGCCGCAGCAACTGGATGTCCAGCGTCACGCCCATGCGCCGCAGCAGCGGCTGCCAGCAGCGGATCAGGAAGTCGGCCGGCGGCGCCGCCGGGTTGTGGGTGCCGCCGCTGACCCGCAGCGTGCTCGGCCCATCGGCGAACCACAGCGCCGGCAACACCGTCTGCAGCACCAGGGTGGAGCTGCCGGCGGAACCGATGGCGAAAGCGTAATCGCCGCCCCGGATCGGCCCCGGCTGGAAGCGCAAGCGTTGCGAGCCGGGCGCCGCCCCTTCCACCTGCGCCCCGCACACCGCGGCCGCCGCCTGCACGGCCGTCAGATGCTGGCGCAGCAGCCCCGGCTTCTTGCGCCCGGCGCGAATGCGCTCGATGGCAAAGGGGATGCCGGTGATCATCGACAGGCTCAAGGCCGTCCGCAAAATCTGGCCCCCGCCCTCACCGCGGGAACCGTCGAGTTCTATCCATTCCATGTTGTTCTCGTTATCTGTCTTTCAGGAAACCGCCAGCACCGTCCGCATCAGGAAGGCATCGAGTTCGCCGGCATCGCCTTCCGGTTTCTTGTAATTCGCATCGACCACGGTCCGCGCCAGCTCGCCTTCGATGAAGGCGTGGATGCGCGGCCAGCGCGGGCTGTGTTCGGCCTCGCCGGCGCGCATCTTGATTGCCAATAGCGCGTTGATTTCGTCGAGCAAGGCCGCATCCGTCACCATGCGCTCGGCCAGATCGGCAAAGCGCATCGGCGGCTGGCCGAGGCCGTGTTCGATCCACTGCACCGCCAGCAGCGGACGCAGCACGTAGAGGTACTTTTTCAGGCGCACGCTGTCGCCTTGCAGGTGCTCGCGGAAATTGCGCCGCGCCATCGCCAGGTAGTGATAGCGCCCGCGCAGCGGCGAAAACCAGTGCGTCGCCAACCCGCGGATGCCTGCGGTCAAGGCCGTGTCTTCCCGGTAAACCACCGGCGAATCGAGCCATTCGAGCAGCACCGGATTGGCCCGCCGCAACAGGCGCAGCGCCTTGCGCAACTCCCAGCCGCCGACGTCCAGCTCGTCGCTGATCGGCAATTCGATCACGTCGTGCTGCGGCTCGACGGCGAGATACCAGGGCAGGCGATGGACGTAGAGGAAACGCACGTCGTAATCGCTGTCCGGCGACGCAAAGCCCCAGCCCCGACTGCCGGATTCGCAGGCGTAGAGCACCGTGACATCGTGTTCGGCCTCGATGTCGGCGAGCGCCTGCATGACCCGTTGGCGAACTTCCGGGGCGATGGGGTGGGCGCTGCGCACCTTGCCGGCTTCCATCAATTCGGACATTTCCTATCCCTTCACACAAACCACCTGGCGCAGCGTATGCACCACCTCCACCAGCTCGCGCTGGGAGTGCATCACGGCGTCGATGTCCTTGTAGGCCATCGGGATTTCGTCGATGACTTCGCTGTCCTTGCGGCATTCGACGTGGGCGGTGGCCTTGATCTGGTCGTCCACGGTGAAGCGGCGCTTGGCTTCGTTGCGGCTCATCGTACGGCCGGCGCCGTGGCTGCACGAGCAGAAAGCTTCTTCGTTGCCGAGGCCGCGCACGATGTAGCTGCGGGCCCCCATCGACCCCGGAATGATCCCGAGTTCGCCCTTCCTGGCCGACACCGCGCCTTTACGCGTAACCAGCACCTCGCTTCCGAAGTGGGTTTCGCGCTGCACGTAGTTGTGGTGGCAGTTCACCGCTTCGACGTCAGCCGTGAACGGCTTGGCGATCACCTGACGCGCGGCGGCAACCACGTTCACCATCATCACGTCGCGGTTACGGCGCGCGTAATCCTGCGCCCAACCGACGGCTTCCACGTAATCGGCGAAGTGCTCGGAACCTTCCTCGAAGTAGGCGAGATCCTTGTCCGGCAGGTTGGCGATGTGCTGACGCATGTCGGCTTGAGCCAGTTCGATGAACAGGTTGCCGATGGCGTTCCCCACCCCGCGCGAACCGGAGTGCAGCATGAACCACACATGATCGGCCTCGTCGAGGCAGACTTCGATGAAGTGGTTGCCGGTGCCCAGCGTTCCCAGATGCTTGTGGTTGTTGGTGTTCTTCAGGCGCGGATATTTTTCGGTAATGCGCGCGAAGCCCGGCAGCAACGAGGCCCACATGGCATCGACAGCTTCCGGCGGGTTTTCCCAGGCGCCCTTGTCGCGGCGGCTCTGGCGCGGCGGCGTGCGGCCGTGCGGGACTGCCGCCTCGATCGCCGAGCGCAGGCCGTGCAGGTTGTCCGGCAGATCGGCGGCGGTCAGCGTGGTGCGCGCCGCCATCATCCCGCAGCCGATATCGACGCCGACCGCCGCCGGGATGATCGCCCCTTGCGTCGGGATCACGCTGCCGATGGTCGAACCCTTGCCCAGATGCACATCCGGCATCACCGCCAGGTGGCGGAAGATGAAGGGCATCTGCGCCGTGTTCATCAGCTGCTTGCGGGCATCGTCCTCGACCGGCACGCCTTCGGTCCACAGCTTGATCGGCTTGCCTGCGGTCACGTCTTGTACTTGATAGCTCATGTTTTCCTCATTCTTTTTGCCGCCATGGTAGCGGCTTTATTTCATTTGCATCCGTCGCAGGGCTGCCAAAGTGCGCGCCATCGCCAACTCACCCGGAAATCCTGGACGGCGCTGGAATCCTTACTTCGCCAGCGTCACCAGCCCGTTCAGCACCTGATCGAGGCCGCCGAAGACCGAGATGCGGTCGATCCGTTCGGCGACCCGTTCCAGCGTTTCCAGTTCCTTCAGGCGCAGGGCGACCGGGTTGTCTTCCATGACCTTGGCGGTGTTGAGCAGCGAACGGGTCGCCGCCGTTTCCTCGCGCCGGCGGATCACGTTGGCTTCGGCGGCTTTACCCGCTTCCACCACCTGCGCCAGGATGGTCTTCATCTCGCCCGGCAGCACGATGTCCTTGACGCCGACACCGCCGATTTCGAGGCCGAAACCGGCCAGTTTTCTGGCGACATGGCCGCTCACCACCTCGTCGATCAACTGCTTGTTCTCCAGCAGTTCGTCGAGGTTGCGCGTGCCGACCGCCGCCCGCAGGCCGAATTGCAGCTCGCGGTAAAGGTGTTCGGCCGGCTTGGCGAGCTTGGAGAAAGCCGTGCTCACGTCGTCAAAACGCCAGGTGGCGGCGAGGTTGAGGCGCAGCCCGACCTTGTCGCGGGTGAGGATTTCCTGGCCCGTCACTTCCATGGTCTGCCAGCGCATATCGACCAGTTCCAGTTGCAGATCGCGGTTGAAGCGCCAGTAGGCGGTGACGCCCGGCGCCAGCAAGGGCTGTTGCACGCCGTCGATACGCAGCAGGCCGACGTGCGCGGCCGGCACCTGGACGACGAAAACGCCGTTCAACCCCAGCACCGGGCGACCGCGCAAGGACGGTTGCAGCAGGCGTTTCACCATCTCCGCCGGCAAGGCGGCGCCGGCGCGCAGGTCAAGCTTTTCCAGCCGCTGCGCGAGCAGACCGCGCCAGAAGAAACGGCGCGCCGCTGGCGGCAGCACTTCGACCAGAACCTCGTTTTCATAGCGCAGCCCGACCTCGTCCTCGCTCAGTTCCATGCAGACGAAATGGCGCTCCGCCTCGGCGGGCTCGTTCTGGCGCAGGTAATCGACGAGTTCGCTATCGAGCATCGGCGTATCGGTATGCCACACGGTCAGCGACAACTCGTTGAGCGGGTCGAAGAAATAGTGGCGGCCCGGATTCAGGATGCGCTGGAAATCGCCGTTGCGCAGCAGGGCGGCCCGTTCGTTCTTTTTCACGATGAAACGCTTCAACATTTTTCTACTCCCTCTTCGTCTTCAAACATCGTCGTCAACAATCACTGCTCAAACTTGCCGGCTCACGCCGGTCCAGCGGGCGCTTCGCCTGGCTTCCGCGGGGAGGCAGCCGCTGCGGACAACCGGGGCTGGCAGCGACCCGGGCCAATCGCCCAGGCCACGCGGCCCCTGCCGCCCGACAGCGGATGCCCTGCCGCGCAAGCGGAGCGAAGCACCGGGCCGGACCGGCGGCGGGTGCTTGCGCATACCGCAGCCGGCGGGTACTGCTTTAACCACTGTCGTGGAAGGACAGTTTTGGAGCGGGAGTCGAACCCGCGACAGACCGTTGATGAGACGGTTGCTCTACCAAACTGAGCTATCCAGTGGGGGATGACCGGGAATCGAACCCGAACGCGCCACCAGGCACCCCAATATCGCTTTCCCGCGACGGCGGCATACGGCGGAATGACCGGAAACCTCCTGATTCCACCGCACCGGCGGGGTCACAACCCCTAACCCGTCGGCCTTGCCGCAAGTCGGCGATGACTTCCCTATTGCCAGAGTCGTGCCAGGGCAGCAGAAAATCGGCAAGCCATTGATTTTCATCGGATTGATGAAAATCACGGCGATCACAAATCCTTATTTCGCGATATTTTGCTATAGTGATTTATAAATTTTTCCAGTCTTCAGGCGGGCCGCACCGCCAGATTCCCCGTCACCATGAAAAAAACCATCGTCATCGGCTTTCTCGGCACCCAGCTCGACTACGCCGGCAAGGGCAGCCCGCGCTGGGACAAGTGGCGGCCGACAGTCGCCCTGTGCCAGCAGGAAGACCTGGTCGTGCATCGTCTGGAACTGATCCACGACCTGCGCAACCGCGGCCTGGCCGAGCGCATCGGCAACGACGTCGCCCGCATCTCGCCGGAAACCGAGTTCAAGCGCGTGGAGATGGAACTGCGCGACCCGTGGGATTTCGAGGAGGTGTACACCGCCCTGCATGATCTGGCGCGCAGCTATCCCTTCGATACGGAAAACGAGGATTACCTGATCCACATCACCACCGGCACGCACGTCGCACAGATCTGCTGGTTCCTGCTCGCCGAGGCGCACTACCTGCCGGCGCGCCTGTTGCAGACCTCGCCGCCGCGCAAGAAGGAGATCGCCAATTCGGTCGGCAGCTACGAGATCATCGACCTCGACCTCTCACGCTACGACCGCATCGCCCAGCGTTTCGCCCGGGAACGCGACGACAACCTGTCCTTCCTCAAATCCGGCATCGCCACGCGCAACCCGGCGTTCAACCGGATGATCGAGCAGATCGAACAGGTCGCCGGCCGCTCGCGCGCACCGATGCTGCTGGTCGGCCCGACCGGCGCCGGCAAGTCCTTCCTCGCCCGCCGCGTCTTCGAACTGAAACGCCAGCGCCAGCAACTGAAAGGCCGCTTCATCGAAGTGAACTGCGCCACGCTGCGCGGCGATTCGGCGATGTCCACGCTCTTCGGCCACAGCAAGGGGGCTTTCACCGGCGCCCAGCAGGAACGGCCGGGGCTGCTGCGTTCCGCCGACGGCGGCCTGCTCTTTCTCGACGAAATCGGCGAACTCGGTCTCGACGAGCAGGCCATGCTGCTCAAAGCCATCGAGGAAAAACGCTTCTTCCCCTTCGGCAGCGACCAGGAAGCGAGCAGCGACTTCCAGCTCATCGCCGGCACCCACCGCGACCTGCGCCAGTGGGTACGGCAAGGCAAGTTCCGCGAAGACCTCTACGCCCGCATCAACCTGTGGACCTTCGACCTGCCCGGCCTCGCCGGCCGCCCGGAAGACATCGAACCCAACCTCGACTATGAGCTGGAACGTTTCGCCGCCGAACACGGCCAGCAGGTGCGTTTCAACGTCGAAGCGCGGCGCCGCTACCTGGCTTTCGCCACCTCACAGGCCGCACGTTGGCACGGCAACTTCCGCGAACTCGGCGCTTCCCTCACCCGCCTCGCCACGCTGGCCAGCGCCGGACGCATCACGGAAAGCGACGTCGCCGACGAAATCGCCCGCCTCACCGCCGCCTGGGCCGATGCCCCGGTGGCGGACGCCAGCGCCCAGGTACTCGGCGAGCTTGCCGAGCAGCTCGACCTCTTCGAGCGCTGCCAGTTGAACACCGTGATCGACACCTGCCGCAACAGCCCCAGCCTTTCCGAGGCCGGCCGCCGCCTGTTCGCGATTTCCCGCGCCGGGAAGAAACAGAGCAACGACGCCGACCGCCTGCGCAAATACCTCGCCCGTTTCGCGCTCGATTTCGAGACGCTGAAGAGCGGCGCCCGCCGCTGAGCTGACGCCGCCCCCGCTCAGACGACGCTGACGACGCGCGCGGCGATGCAGCACTCGCGCTCGCGTTCCGGCCGGTAGAGCCCGGTCACCGGGCCGATGACGATCAGCGACGGCGATTTGAGTCCGGCGTCGCGCACCGCGTCGGGCAGTTCGGCGATGCTCGCGTGCACCGTGCGCTGCGCCGAGGTGCTGGCCGACTGGACGACGACGCCTGGCGTCGCCGGGTCGAGGCCGTGTTCGATCAGGCGCTGGCAGATGATGGCGAGCGCCCCCAGCCCCATGTAGATCACCACCGTCTGCTGCGGCCGGGCGAGCGCCGGCCAGTCGAGGTCGGGGCTGCCGTCTTTGAGGTGGCCGGTGGTGAAGATCAGGGTCCGGGCGTGGTCGCGGTGGGTCAGCGGGATGCCGGCGTAGGCGCCGACGCCGGCCGCCGAGGTGATGCCGGGAACGATCTCGCAGGCGATGCCAGCGGCTTCCAGCGCTTCCATCTCCTCACCGCCGCGGCCGAAGATGAAGGGGTCGCCGCCCTTCAGCCGGATCACGCTGATGCCTTCGCGGGCCAGTTCGATCAGCAGGCGGTTGGTTTCCTCCTGCGGCAGCGCGTGGTGACCGGCCTCCTTGCCGGCATAGACGCGACGCGCGCCAGCCGGCAGCAGATCGAGGATGCCTGGCCCGACCAGATGGTCATAGACCACCAACTCGGCCCGGGCGAGCAGCCGGGCGGCGCGCAGGGTCAGCAGCTCCGGATCGCCGGGACCGGCGCCGACCAGGTAAACCTTGCCAAAAACTTCTCGTTCGATAGCCCTCATTTTTCTCCTCCGCGATGCCGATCCGGTGGCTGGACGATGCCTGCCGGCCAGCGACGAAACCACTCTATCTGCTCGCCGGACGGAAAAAATTAAGAGACATCAAGGATTTCCCCGGCATGAAAAAAAGATACTGCCCGCACCGTCAATAACGGCTGCGTATTTCGGAGCGGTTTTCAAGGAGAGGGAAATGAAACGGAATAAATGGTTGCAACGGTCGCTGGGACTGGCAATGCTTCCCCTGGCCATCGGCGTCGCCTTCGCGGACAACGCGAAGAAGGACGCCGCGGATGTGCAGTACCACGCCGGCGGTTCGCCGCTGGCCAACGTCGAGATGTATCAGGACATCAACCCGAAGGCGCCGCCGATGACCAAGGCGGAATTCGACAAGGCCCGCCGCATCTACTTCGAACGCTGCGCCGGCTGCCACGGCGTGCTGCGCAAGGGCGCCACCGGCAAGCCGCTGACCCCGGACATCACCCTCGACAAGGGCACCGACTACCTGAAGGTCTTCATCCAGTACGGTTCGCCGGCCGGCATGCCGAACTGGGGCACCTCCGGCGAACTGACCGACGCCGAAGTCGACCTGATGGCCCGCTACGTGCAGCAGACCCCGCCGCAGCCGCCGGAATACGGCATGGCCGAGATGAAGAACACCTGGAAGGTGATCGTGCCGCCGGAAAAACGGCCGACCAAGAAGATGAACAGCTACAACCTGGACAACATCTTCTCGACGACGCTGCGCGACAGCGGTGAAATCGTCCTGATCGACGGCGACAGCAAGCAGATCATCAACATCGTCAAGACCGGCTACGCCGTGCACATCTCGCGCACCTCGGCGTCCGGCCGCTACCTGTACGTGATCGGCCGCGACGCCAAGATCAACCTGATCGACCTGTGGATGCCGAAGCCGGACAACGTCGCCGAAGTGCGCATCGGCCTCGAGGCACGCTCGGTCGAAACTTCGAAGGCCAAGGGCTACGAGGACAAGTACGCGATCGCCGGCGCCTACTGGCCGCCGCAATTCACGATCATGAACGGCGACACCCTGGAGCCGCTGAAGATCGTCGGCACCCGCGGCATGACCGTGGACACCCAGGAATACCATCCGGAGCCGCGCGTCGCCTCGATCGTCGCTTCCCACTTCAAACCGGAGTTCGTGGTCAACGTCAAGGAAACCGGCAAGATCCTGATGGTCGATTACAGCAACATCAACGCCCTCAAGACCACCGAGATCGGCGCCGCCCGCTTCCTGCACGACGGCGGCTGGGATGCCTCGAAGCGCTACTTCATGGTCGCCGCCAACCAGTCGAACAAGGTTGCCGCGGTCGACGCCAAGGACGGCAAGCTGGCCGCCCTGATCGAAGTCGGCAAGATCCCGCACCCGGGACGCGGCGCCAACTTCGTCCATCCCAAGTTCGGCCCGGTCTGGGCGACCGGCCATCTCGGCGATGAGACGGTCAGCCTGATCGGCACCGATCCGCAGAAGCATCCGAAGCAGGCCTGGAAGGTCGTCGAAACCCTGAAGGGCCAGGGCGGCGGCTCGCTGTTCCTGAAGACCCATCCGAAGTCGAAGAACCTCTGGGTCGACACCGCGCTCAACCCGGACCCGCAGGTCAGCCAGTCGATCGCCGTCTTCGACATCGACAACCTCGGCAAGGGCTATCAGGTGCTGCCGATCGCCGAATGGGCCGGTGTCGGCGAAGGTGCCAAGCGCGTGCTGCAGCCGGAATACAACCTGGCCGGCGACGAAGTGTGGTTCTCGGTGTGGTCGGCGAAGAACCAGCAGTCGGCGATCGTCGTCGTCGATGACAAGACGCGCAAATTGAAGGCAGTGATCAAGGACTCGCGCCTGATCACGCCGACCGGCAAGTTCAACCTGCACAACACCCAGCACGACGTCTATTGACCCGTGCCGTGCGGAACCGGCCCGGCCGGTTCCGCTTCCGGAGGAGAAAACCATGAAATTCCTGATGCTTCCCGTCGTCCTCGCCCTCGGCGCCAGCCTGCCGCTGACCGCCATGGCGTCCGAGGCGATTGCCAAGCAGGCTGGCTGCCTGGCCTGTCACGCCAAGGACAAGAAACTGGTCGGCCCTGCGTTCAAGGACATCGCCGCCAAGTACCAGGGCGATGCCGGCGCGCCGGCCAAGCTCGCCGACAAGGTGCGCCAGGGCGGCAAGGGCGTCTGGGGGGCGATCCCGATGCCGCCGAACCCGGCGGCCAGGATCGGCGATGCCGACCTCAAGGCCGTCGTCGCCTGGATCCTGAAAGGCGGCGTCTGAGCGCCGGCCGCGCCATGCGCCCCCGCCTCGCCCTTTTGCTGCTGCCCGCCTGCCTAGGCGCGGCGGCGGCCCCGGACGCCGCCGCCGAACGCCGGCTGGTGCACCTGGTGCGCCAGGATTGCGGCTCCTGCCACGGCCTCACCCTCAAGGGCGGCCTCGGCCCGCCGCTGACCCCGGCCGCCCTCGCCGACAAGCCGGCCGACGGTCTCGCCCAGACCATCCTGCACGGCCGCCCCGCCACCCCGATGCCGCCCTTCCGCGGCCTGCTCGACGAAACCGAAGCAGCATGGATCGTCGACCGCCTGCAGCGCGGCTTCCCGGCCGAATGAAACGGACTCCCGCCATGCCAGCCATCCCCGCCCTCGCCCGCTGCCGCAGGCTGCTCGCCGGCCTGCCCTTCCTCTTCCTCGCCGCCTGCGCCAGCCAGGCACCGCTGCGCGGCAGCGGTGGCCTCGGCGTTGTCATCGAACGCGCCGACGGTCAGGTGCAGATCGTCGATCACCTCGCCCGCCGCAGCCTGGCCAGCGTCGCCGGCCTCGGCGACCTCTCGCACGCCTCCGTCGTCTTCTCGCGCGACGGCCGCTACGCCTATGTCTTCGGCCGCGACGGCGGACTGAGCAAGGTCGACCTGCTGCAGGCACGCGTCGAGCGGCGCATCGTCCAGGCCGGCAACAGCATCGGCGGCGCCATCTCGCAGGACGGCCGCCTGGTCGTCGCCCAGAACTACGAACCCGGCGGCATCAAGGCCTTCGACGCCGAAACCCTCGAACTGCTTGCCGACGTCCCGGCCGACTACGGCGACAGCCAGCGCTCCAAGGTGGTCGGCCTCGCCGACCTGAGCGGCAACCGCTTCGCCTACGCGCTGTTCGACGCCGGCGAAATCCGCATCACCGACCTGTCCGACCCGAAACAGCCGCGCACCCAGCGCTTTCCCGCCGGCAAGCAGCCCTACGACGCGCTGGTGACGCCGGATGGCCGCTACTACATCGCCGGCCTGTTCGGCGAGGACGGCCTCGCCCTGCTCGACACCTGGCAGCCGGAACTCGGCACCCGCCGCATCCTCGCCGGCTACGGCCGCGGCGAAGCGCCGCTGCCGGTGTACAAGATGCCGCACCTGCGCGGCTGGGCGATCGCCGGCGGCCGCGCCTACCTGCCGGCGATCGGCCGCCACGAGGTGCTGGTGGTCGACACCGCGAGCTGGCAGGAAGTCGGCCGCATTCCGGTCAAGAGCCAGCCGGTCTTCGTCATGGCGCGGCCGGACGGGCGCCAGATCTGGGTCAATTTCGCCTTCCCCGACAACGGCTGGCTGCAGCTCATCGACCCGCTGCGCCAGCAGGTGAGCGCCACGCTACAGCCCGGACGGGCGATCCTGCACCTCGAATTCTCGGCCAAGGGGGAGCAGGTCTGGGTCTCGGCGCGCGACGACAACGCCGTGCTGGTCTTCGACACTGCCAGCCAGCGCCTGCTGCAGACGCTGCCGGCGCGCAGCCCGAGCGGCATCTTCTTCACCCAGCGCGCCTTCCGCATGGGGTTCTGAGATGCCTGCCGACAGCCTCGCCGCCCACCTGCCGCTGCTCAACGACTACCAGCAGCGCTTCCCGCTGTGCCCCGAGCCCTTCGCGGCGATCGGCACAGCGCACGGCCTGACGCCGGCGGCGGTGCTCGACCTCTACCGGCGCTGGCAGGCCGACGGCCTGTTCACCCGCATCGGCCCGGTGATCGCGCCGCACCGCGCCGGGACCAGCACGCTGGCCGCGCTGGCGGTACCGGACGAGCGCCTCGACGCGGTCGCCGCGCAGGTCAGCGCCTACGCCGAGGTCAACCACAACTACGAGCGCGAACACCGCTGGAACCTGTGGTTCGTCGCCACCGCCCCGGACGCCGCCCACCTCGCCGGCGTCCTCGCCCGGATCGCCGCCGAAACTGACTGCCCGCTACTCGAACTGCCGCTGCAGACCGCCTACCACATCGACCTCGGCTTCGACCTCGCCGCTCCGCCCGGCCACCGGCCGGCCGCCCCGGCGCCGGCGACGGGCGGCGCCCCGGCCTGCGCCCTGGACGGCATCGACCGCGCCCTGCTCGGCGCCCTGGCCGACGGCCTGCCGCTGTGCGAACGCCCCTACGCGCCGGTCGCCGCCGCCGCCGGGGTGAGCGAGGCCTGGCTGCTGTCGCGCCTCGCCGAATGGCTGAACAGCGGCCTGCTCAAGCGCTTCGGCGTCGTCGTCCGGCACCATGAACTCGGCTACGTGGCCAACGCGATGTGCGTCTGGAACGTCCCGGAAGAGCGCATCGACGCGCTCGGCCGCGAACTCGCGCGCGAACCCGGCGTCACCCTGTGCTATCGCCGGCGCCGGCAGATGCCGGACTGGCCGTACAACCTCTACTGCATGATCCACGGCCGCAGCCGCGAGGGCGTACTGCAACTGCGCGACGCGCTGGCCGGGCGCACCGGGCTCGACCGCCACCCCAGCCAGGTGCTGTTCAGCCGCCGCCGCTTCAAGCAGTGCGGCGCCCGCTACCAACTTTCCGCCGGAGCCTGCCATGACTGAGCTCGATACCATCGACCGCGCCATCATCAACGCCCTGCAGGGCGATTTCCCGCTCTGCCCGGCGCCCTTCGCCGCCGCCGCGGCGCCGCTCGGGCTGAGCGAGGGCGAACTGCTCGAACGCCTGCGCGCCCTGCGCGACGCCGGCACCCTGAGCCGCTTCGGCCCGCTCTACCAGATCGAACGCCTCGGCGGCGCCTTCTGCCTGGCGGCGATGGCGGTGCCGGAAGCGGACTTCGAGCGGGTCGCCGGTATCGTCAACGGCTTTGCCGAAGTCGCCCACAACTACCGGCGCGACCACCGCCTCAACATGTGGTTCGTGCTCGCCACCGAGACGCCGGCGGAGATCGCCGCCACCTGCGCCGCCATCGAGGCGGCGAGCGGCTTGCCGGTGCTGCCCTTTCCCAAGGACAGGGAATACTTCGTCGACCTGAGGTTGCAGGCATGAACGCGCCCACCGCCCCCGATGCCTTCGAACGCCGCCTGGTGCGCGTCACTCAGGAAGGCCTGCCGCTGGTGCCGCGCCCTTACGCCAGCATCGCCGCCGTCCTCGGCGTCAGCGAGGCGCAGGTCATCGAGCGCCTGCAGGCGATGCTCGAACGCGGCGCCATCCGCCGCATCGGCGCCGTGCCCAACCATTACGCCATCGGCTACACGGCCAACGGCATGAGCGTCTGGGACATCGACGACGCCGCCGTCGACCGGGTCGGCGAACTGCTCGGCCGGCAGGCGGCGGTCAGCCACTGCTACCGCCGGCCGCGCCGCCTGCCGGACTGGCCGTACAACCTGTTCGCCATGCTGCACGGTCGCCAGCGCGCCGAAGTGGACGCCCAACTGGCGGCGCTGGCCGCGCTGGTCGAGCGCGAATGCGGCGCCGTGGTGCGCGCGCGCGACATCCTGTTTTCCAGCCGCATCCTCAAGAAAACCGGCCTGCGCCTTGGCGCCGGCCCCCGGGAGACCTGAACCATGTTCCGCATCAGCCAGTTCCTCAGGGAAATCGATCAGCCGACGCCGGCCGGTCCGCGCCGCCACCCGCCCGGCCCGGTGGTGATCTGGAACCTGCTGCGTCGCTGCAACCTGACCTGCAAGCACTGCTACTCGATCTCCGCCGACAAGCACTTCCCCGGCGAGCTGAGCACGGACGAAATCGACACCGTGATGGACGACCTGCGCGCCTTCCGCGTGCCGGTGCTGATCCTTTCCGGCGGCGAGCCGCTGCTGCACCCGGACATCTACAGCATCGCCAGCCGCGCCAAGCGCCTCGGCTTCTACGTCGCGCTGTCGACCAACGGCACCCTGATCGACCGCGACAACATCGACCTGATCGACGCCATCGCCTTCGACTACGTCGGCATCAGCCTCGACGGCATGGCCGCCACGCACGACCGCTTCCGCCGCCAGGAAGGCGCCTTCGCCGCCTCGCTGGCGGCGCTGCGGCTGTGCCGCGAACGGCGCATCAAGGTCGGCGTCCGCTACACGATGACCGAGGACAACGCCCACGACCTGCCGGCGCTGCTGCGTCTGGTCGCCGACGAGGGCATCGACAAGTTCTACTTCTCGCACCTCAACTATGCCGGCCGCGGCAACAAGCACCGCGCCGACGACGCCCGCCACGCCAGCACGCGCGCCGCCATGGACCTCCTGTTCGACACCTGCCTGGACAGCCTGCGGCGCGGCGAGGACAAGGAATTCGTCACCGGCAACAACGACGCCGACGGCGTCTACCTGCTGCACTGGGCGGCCCGCCGCTGCCCGCAGAGCCTGCCCCAGCTGCTGGCCAAGCTGCGCCAGTGGGGCGGCAACGCCAGCGGCGTCAACGTCGCCAACATCGACAACCTGGGCAACGTGCACCCGGACACCATGTGGTGGCACCAGACCCTGGGCAACGTCCGCGAGCGGCCCTTCTCCGCCATCTGGAGCGACCCGGCCAACCCGCTGCTCGAGCGCCTGCGCGAACACCCGCGCCGCCTCGAAGGGCGCTGCGCCGGCTGCCGCTACCTCGCCATCTGCAACGGCAGTTCGCGCGTGCGCGCCGAGCAGGTCACCGCCAACCCATGGGCCGAAGACCCCGGCTGCTACCTCGACGACGCCGAGATCGGCGGCGCCGCCAGCGAACGCATCCGCACCACGCCGTGGACCCGCCTGGAGAAAGTCGCATGACCGCCCGCCTCCTGCTCTGCCTCGCCATCGTCTGGCCGCTTTTCGCCAGCGCCGCCGAACCCGCCGCCCTCTACCGCCAGCACTGCGCTTCCTGCCACGGCGCCGACCGCCTCGGCGGCATCGGCCCGGCGCTGCTGCCGCAAAGCCTCGAACGCCTGCGCCGCCCGGAAGCCGAAAAGACCATCCGCGACGGCCGCATCGCCACCCAGATGCCTGCCTTCGCCACCAGCTTCGACGACGCCCAGGTCAAGGCGCTGACCGACTACCTCTACCAGCCGGTGACACCGGCACCGGCCTGGAGCGAGGCCGACATCCGCGCCTCGCGCATCGAGCACGTCGATCCGGCGACGCTCGCCGACCATCCGCTGTTCAGCGCCGACCCGCTCAACCTCTTCGTCGTCGTCGAAAGCGGCGACCACCACGTCAGCATCCTCGACGGCGACCGCCTCGAACCGATCCACCGCTTCGCCTCGCGCTACGCCCTGCACGGCGGCCCCAAATTCTCGCCGGACGGCCGCTACGTCTATTTCGCCTCGCGCGACGGCTGGCTGAGCAAGTTCGACCTGTGGAACCTGACCACCGTCGCCGAAGTCCGCGCCGGCCTCAACACGCGCAATGCCGCCGTCTCCAGCGACGGTCGCCTGGTCATCGTCGCCAACACCCTGCCCGGCAACCTGGTGGTCTTCGACAGCGAGCTGCGCCTGGTCAAGACGATCGCCGCCACCAGCCTGGACGGCCGCCAGAGCTCGCGCGTCTCGGCGGTGTATGACGCATCGCCACGCAAGAGCTTCATCGCCGCACTGAAGGACCTGCCGGAAGTCTGGGAAATCAGCTACGACGAGCAGGCGGCGCCGATCCACGACGGCCTGGTGCACGACTACCGGATGGGCGAGGCGATCGCCCGCCCCGGCTACCTGCATCCGCGGCGGACGCCGCTCGACACCGTGCTCGACGATTTCTTCTTCGACCAAAGCTACACCCACGTCATGGGCGCCAGCCGCGACGGCAAGGGCCAGGTAGTCAACCTCGACATCCGGCGCAAGGTCGCCGACCTGGCGCTGCCCGGCATGCCCCACCTCGGCTCCGGCATCACCTTCACCTGGCAGGGCAAGCCGGTGATGGCCTCGACCAACCTGAAGACCGGCGAAGTCAGCGTCATCGGCATGAGCGACTGGCAGCTGGTCAAGACCATCCCGACCCGCGGCCCCGGCTTCTTCCTGCGCAGCCACAGCCAGTCGCGCTACGCCTTCGTCGACTCGATGATGAGCCGCGAAGGCCGCAACCACCTGCAACTGATCGACAAGGAAAGCCTCGAGGTGGTGCGCGAATTCACCGCCCCGCCCGGCCAGACGCTGGCCCACGTCGAATTCACCCGCGACGGCCGCTACGCGCTCGCCAGCCTGTGGGAAATGGACGGCGCGCTGGTCGTCTACGACATGCAGACGCTGCAGGAAGTGAAGCGCCTGCCGATGAAGAAGCCGGTCGGCAAGTACAACGTCTGGAACAAGACGCGCAAGGACGAAGGAACCAGCCACTGATGGACGACTTCAGCGCCCTCTGGCTGGCCCGCGCCGCGCACGTGATCGGCGTCCTGCTATGGATCGGCGGCGTCGCCTTCGTCACCACCGCGCTGCTGCCGGCGATCCGCCGCGACTTCCCGGTCGCCGCCCAGCTCGCCGAATTCGAACGCTACGAACGCGGCTTCGGCCGCCAGGCGCGCTGGACCACGCAACTGGTCGGCGGCAGCGGCCTGTTCATGATCTGGAAACTCGACCTCTGGTTCCGCTTCGCCACCCCCGACGCCTTCTGGATGCACGCGATGCTGGCCATCTACCTGCTCTTCACGCTGCTCCTCTTCGTCATCGAACCGCTCTTCTTCCACCGCCTGCTGCGCCACCTCGCGCAACGCGACCCAGCCCTGCCGCTGCGCCTCCTCGGCCGCCTGCACTGGCTGCTGCTCACCCTCAGCCTGCTCACCACCGGCTTCGCGGTGGCCGGGGCGCATGGCTGGGGTTGAGCGAATTGCGGCCAGTGGAATAGAACAGTTTGACGTCCCTCCCGGCGTCTCGTCATGCCTGAGTCGGACTGATACAATGAACGCCGATTTTTTGGGCGTTCCAATTCATTCGCCATGAAGCGTTGCATAGTCGGTATTCGCCCCTCAGGTACGCACGATGCCACGGCGATTGAGCCTTGATGATTTACCCCAACCTTAATCCCGAGAAGGCGCTGATCTGGCGCATTGTCCATCGCGACAACCTGCCGTGGATTCTGGACAACGGCCTCCACTGCGGCAACAGTGCGCTGAAGGCGCCAGCCTGGGTAAATATCGGCAACCCGGAACTGATCGACAAGCGGGCCAATCACCCGGTCCCTTTGCCGCCCGGAGGTTTGTTGAACGACTATGTGCCGTTCTACTTCACGCCGTTTTCGCCCATGCTGCGCAACATCCACACCGGTTGGGGCGGTATACCGAAACGGCCGAATGAGGAAATCGTGATTCTGGTCTCCAGCCTGCATCACATTGCCGGACTGGGCTTGCGGTTTTTATTTACCGATAGCCACGCCTACTACCAGTGGGCAAACTTTTACGCTGACCTTGCCGATCTGGACAAGATCGACTGGCCCCTGCTGCAAAGGCGGGACTTCAAGCGGGACCCGGAAGACCCCGCCAAATTCGAGCGCTATCAGGCTGAAGCGCTGGTTCATCAGCACTTGCCGGTGTGCGGACTTCGCGGCATCGTGTGCTACACGGAAGCATTGAAACAACGTATCGAACCGGAAATACAGGCCAGAAATCTGAACCTGCCGGTTCATGCCAGAACAGGGTGGTACTTCTGATGATCACATTCACTCAAGGCAATCTGCTGGCGGCCCGCGCGGAGGCGCTGGTCAACACGGTCAACACCGTCGGGGTGATGGGCAAGGGCATCGCGCTGATGTTCAAGGAGCGTTTCGACGAGAACTTCCGACGTTACGCTGCAGCCTGCAAAGCCAAGGAAGTGCAAACCGGCAAGATGTTCGTGACGCAGGTACACGAGTTGGATGGCCCGCGGTGGATCGTCAACTTCCCCACCAAGCAGCACTGGCGGGCGCCCTCGCGCATGGAGTGGATTGTTGAAGGGCTGCAGGACCTGAAGCGCTTCTTGATTGAGCAGCAGGTCAAGTCCATTGCCATTCCGCCACTGGGTGCGGGCAATGGCGGGCTGGAATGGGTCGAGGTACGCGAACAGATTGAGCAGGCACTGGGCGACCTGGATATCGACATCCTGGTGTTCGAGCCCACCAGACAGTATCAGAACGTAGCCAAGCGCAGCGGCGTCGAGAAGCTCTCCCCGGCCCGCGCACTGATTGCCGAACTGGTGCGCCGCTACTGGGTGCTGGGCATGGAATGCAGCCTGCTGGAGATACAGAAGCTGGCGTGGTTCCTGGAGCGCGCCATCGAGCGTCACAACCCCGGCGACAACCCGCTGAACCTGCAGTTCGCGCCGCACAAGTACGGCCCCTACGCCAACCGACTTGACCATCTGCTGAACAATCTCGACGGCAGCTACCTGCACTCCGAAAAACGTATCAGCGATGCCGATCCGCTGGACGTGATCTGGTTCGACGATGAGCGCAAGGCTTTCGTACAGACCTATCTCAAGAGCGAGGCAAAAGCCTACACGCAAGCGCTGGAATCCACTGCCGCACTGATCGATGGCTTCGAATCCCCCTTTGGCATGGAATTGCTGGCTACCGTGGACTGGCTGCTTGCCCGCGAAGGCGTCGCCCCCAACGTTCCTGCCTTGCGCGCTGGGCTGCGTCGCTGGCGCGGCGGTCCCGATGCGGCGGCGCGCAAGGAACGCCTGTTCGACGACCGGGCGCTGGGCATTGCCCTGAATCGGCTGACACAAGCGACCACCGTGCCGGCTTGAGGGCCGGACTCGGCAAAACCCGGAACTCGCCCCCTCACGCAACTCGCAGATCAAACACCGCCGGATCATCGCGGTGTTCGGTGAGCAGGCGGGCGACGCGGTCCTGCCAGATTTCGCCGAAGCGCTGCCGGGCGGCGGCATCGGCGGTGCCGAAGGTAACGGCGGCGAGCAGGTCGGAGAACGCCGGGTCGGCGGGCAGCTGTTGCGGGTGGGCGGCGGCGTCGACGCGGGCGCCGGTGTCGAGGCGTTCGAAGCGCAGGTCGAGCGGGATGGCCGCCGAGAAGTTGAGCAGGCCGCGCCGGGCGTAACGGCCGCCCAGGCCCTTGAAGCCTTCGCTGCCGGCGGCGCCGGTAAGGAGGCCGACGACGGCGGCGGTGACGCCGGTGACGCCTTCGTCGCGCGGCTGGCGGAAGCTGACGCGGATTTCGCCGCGCACCGGCAGCGCCGTGCCGTAGAGCAGCGCCAGCGCCCGCCAGGTCAGCCAGTAGGCGGCGGCGACGGTGGGACAGGAATGGCCGGCCAGGCGGACGGCGTCGGCGTAGCCGTAGTCGAGGATGCCGTCGGCGCTGGCGCCGAGCAGCCCGGCCAGCGGATCGCGCAGGCGCAGGCGGGGAACGTGTTCGTAGAATTCAGGGAAGGACATGGCGGGTTCCTTGGACGAAGTCAGACGAGGCCGGCGCGCAGGCGGCCGATGTCGGGGACGTGGATGAGGCGGCCCTGGACGACGACCAGGCCTTCGTCGACCAGTTCGTGAAGGATGCGCGAGAAGTGTTCCTGGGTCAGGTTGAGGCGCGAGGCGATGGTGCCCTTGTGCGTCGGCAGGCGGATCGTCACCGCGCCGGCGGTGGCGACCGGGCCGGCCATTTCTTCCTCGCGCAGCAGGTAGCCGATGATGCGCTCGCGGCCGGAACGCAGCGAGTGCGCTTCGAGGTCACCGATCAGGTGGTGCAGGCGCATCGACAGGCCGGCGATCAGCTTGCGGCACATCTGCGGGTCGCGCGCCAGTTCGGCGAACACCGCGTCCTTGGCGATGTGCAGCAGGCGGCAGTCGGTCAGCGCCTGCGCCATCAGCATGTAGGGGCGCTCCATGAACATCACCGCCTCGCCGAAGGTCTGGCCGGGGCGGATGATCTCGACCACTTTCTGGTTGCCGTCCTGGGAGATGAAGGCGAGCTTGATCTGGCCTTCCAGCGCCAGGTAGAAGCCGTGGCAGGGGTCGCCCTTGTGGAACAGGATGTTGCCCTTGTCGTAGTGCTCGCGCCGGCAACCGGCGGCGAGGCGCAGCAGGTCGTCGGGGCGCAGCCCGGAGAACAGCGGCGTACCGGCCAGGATGCGCGCCACTTCGAGCAGCGCCGGGTCGCTGGCGGCGTGGTCGTCGAAATCGGGCCGGGGAATGCAGGTCATCATGGCTTCACCTCGTCAGTTGGGCGTAGAACAGGGGAAGATGGAGCGGCAGTTCCTCCGGCTTGCGCAGCACGGCGTAGCCCTGCGGCCCGAACAGGTGGGGCAGGTAGCCGGCGCCTTCGCGGTCGATCGTCAGGCAGAAGGGCAGCAGGCCGAGGCGGCGCGCTTCGAGCACTGCCGCCCGGGTGTCCTCGATGCCGTAGCGGCTGTCGTAGAGGTCGAGGTCGTTGGGCTTGCCGTCGGACAGGATGAGCAGGATGCGCCGGCTCGCTGCCTGCGCGTCGAGCAGCTGGCTGGCGCGGCGGATGGCGGCGCCGAGCCGGGTGTAGTAGCCGGGGCGGATGGCCTGGACGCGGCCGCGGATGCGGTCGTCGAAGGGATCACCGAAATCCTTCAGGCGATGGAAGCGGACCTGCTGCCGGCGTACCGAGGAAAAGCCGCACAGCGCGAAGGCGTCGCCGGTGGCGGCGAGTGCTTCGCCGAACAGCAGCAGGGCGTCGCGGATGACGTCGATGACGCGCGCCTCGCTCGACACCCAGGCGTCGGTGGACAACGAGAGGTCGGCGAGCACCAGGCAGGCGAGGTCGCGTTCGCGCCGTTCCAGCGACAGGTAGAGCTGCTCGCCGGGATGGCGACCGCAGGCGCGGTCGGTGCAGGCGCGGACGACGGCGTCGAGGTCGGCCTCGCTGCCGTCGGGCTGCCCCTTGAGCCAGCGCCGGCCGGGCTGCAGGGCGGCGAACTGCTGGTGCAGACGGCGCGCGGTGCGGCGCAGGCGCGGCGGTAGCGGCGTCGGCACAGCATGGCGGGAGGCCAGCTCCTGCAGGCAGACGTGGTCGTCGAGCAGGCGGCTCTTGCGGTAATCCCATTCCGGCAGGCGCAGCCCGGGGCCGAGCACGATGTCGTCCTCGGCCGCCGACGGCAGGTCGAGGTCGAAGCGCACCCGCGAGGCGACCCGCTCGCCGGGCGCCGCTTCGGTCAGCGACAGGCGGTCGAGGTCGGCGGCGACCTCGGCGGCGTTGGCATCGGGATCGTCGTCGACGCCGCGATTGACGCGGATGAACTCGGCCACCGAGAGCAGGCTTTCGGCGCGGAAGTACATCATGATGCCGTCGCGCTGCGGCCCGGCATCCACGCGCTCGGCGCGGTGCGCCTGGGCGCCGCCGTCCTGCACCGCACCGGCGGCCGCGGCGCCGCCGTCGCCGGTCTTGTTCGGCGCGCCGGCGGCACCGGCCTCGCACCAGAGCAACACCGGCGCGGCCGGTGCGGCATCGGCCGGCAGTTGCGGCCAGGCGCTGACGCTGCCCGGTTCCAGCAACGCCTGGCGCAGCGCGCTTTCCAGCGCCGCCTCGGCTGGTGGCAGTTGTGCCGGCGCCAGGCGCAGCGGCAGGTAGGCAGCGACCAGGCGCCGGTAACGCGTCGCCAGACCGGGGAAGTCGGCGAGCGCGGCAACCGTCGCCGCCTGGTTGCGGGTCGCCGGGTCGGCCCCGGCGAGCGCCGCCGGCAGCCGATGCAGGCAGGCCGCCTGCGCCGCCAGCCAGTAATAGAGATCGCGGTTCAGCGCACGCTCCGGAAACACCGCCAGGCGCGCCGGCAGGCGCAGGCTGGCGAGGTCGATGCGGGCCTGCGCCTGCCGCTCGCCGCTGCCAGCGACACGCGCCAGCCAGGAACGGCGGGCGCCGTGGGCGTCATTGGTGGCGGCGGCCAGACGCAGGCCGGGGTCGCCGCCGAGGGCGCGGAAATAGATGCCGAGCGGGCGCTGCATCGCCTTCAACTCGACGACCGCCGCCGGATACTCGGCGCCGGCGGCGCGCGTCACCCAGCGATGCCAGAGCTTGCCAACCCATTCTTCCATTTAATCATCTCTCTCGTCGGCGAGGCGGTTGCCCGGGCGGAAGCCGGCCTCGTTGCGGCGCGCCGCGGCCGCCGCCACCCAGTGCAGCAGCGGGCCGTCCGGGTTGGCCGCCTGGCTCTCGGCGCAGGCGCTGAGGCATTGGCCGCACTGGGTGCAGGTGAACATGTGGCGCTTGATGTTGCGCGGGTTGAGGCGCATTGGGCAGACCATGTCGCAGGCGGCCTGGCGGTCCGGCAGGCAGTCGTTGCAGGCGGCGCCGCGAGCGCGCTGGAAGCCGACCACCATGGCGTCGCGGTTGCCGATCCAGATCAGCGACTGAAAGAGGCCGACGGCGCAGGCGTAGCGGCAGAACAGGTGGCGGGCAAAGAGGAATTCCAGGCTGAGGACGACGGTGGCGGCGCCGATGAACAGCGCCTGGTTGCGCGTCGGCGCGGCGCGCCACAGGTTGCCGTAGACCTCGGCCGGCGGCAGCAGGTAGGTGAGCAACACCACCGCCCAGCACAGCGCGAAGGCCACCGCCGCCGGCACCACCAAGAGCCACCAGCGGCGGTCGGTGCGGCGCGGCCGGCCGTCCGGCTGCCACGGCGGCAGGGTTTCCTTTTCCCACAGGCTGGGCTTGCCGGAGGCGCGCAGCATCAGCGTGTTGATGGTTTCGACCACGGAAAAATGCGGGCACAGCCAGCCGCAGTAGAGCCGCCCCCAGCGCCGGGCGACGCCGAGGAACAGCGCGGCGCCGGCCAGGAGCGGCAGGAACAGGCGCAGCAGCACGTTGCCGGCGGCCTCACCGGCGCCGATGCGGCCGGCGATGAAGTCGTCGAGACCGAGCCGCCATTCCATGCCGAGCAGCCAGGCGTGGCCGGCGTTGAGGTCGTAGCGGAAGAGGTCGAACACCGGCGCCAGCACGAAGAGGACGAAGAAGCCCGCCTGCCAGGCCAGCCGCCGCCGCTGCAGTCCCGCCGGCGCACCGGCGTTGCGGATCGGGATGACCCGGCGGGCGGCGCCCTCTGCCCCGTTCATCGTCCCGCCCCGGTCAGCGGCCGAAGGTGGCGGAAACCACCTCCATCAGCGCTTCGGCGACTTCCGGATCGTCGGTCAGGCTTTCGACGATGGCGCTGCGGCAGGCCAGCACCGGGTCCATGCCGTCGCCGACGAGGAGCGCCGCGTACACCAGCAGGCGGGTGCTCGCCACTTCCTCCAGGTCGTGGTCGCGCAACTGGCGCAGGGCGGCGGCAATGCCGGCGAGGCGGCGGGCGAGGTCGGCGTCGCAGCCGGTTTCGCGGCGCAGGATGGCGGCCTCGCGCTCCGGCGTCGGGAAGTCGAAGCGCAGGCTGACGAAGCGCTGCCGGGTCGATGGCTTCATCCCCTTGAGCAGGTTCTGGTAGCCGGGGTTGTACGACACCACCAGCATGAACGACGGTGGCGCCGCCAGCAGTTCGCCGGTGCGGTCGATGGGCAGCAGGCGGCGGTCGTCGGCCAGCGGGTGGAGGACCACCGTGGTGTCCTTGCGCGCCTCGACCACCTCGTCCAGGTAACAGATGCCGCCGGCGCGCACCGCCCGGGTCAGCGGGCCGTCGCACCAGACGGTCTGGCCGTCGCCGATCAGGTGGCGGCCGACCAGGTCGGCGGCGGTGAGGTCGTCGTGACAGGCGACGGTGAACAGCGGCAGCCCCAGCTTCGCCGCCATGTGGGCGACGAAGCGCGTCTTGCCGCAGCCGGTCGGCCCCTTGATCAAGAGCGGCAGGCGGTTCTTCCAGGCCGATTCGAAGACCGTCGCCTCGTCGGCGCAGGGTTCGTAGAAGGGCGTGAGGTCGGCGGAGGCGGCGGCGTTCATGCGGACATTCCTTTCCAGTAAGCGAGGGCGATGACGACGCCGACCAGCAGCAGCCAGCCGACGATCAGCGCCGGCCAGAGCAGCGGCGCGCGGCGCAGCGCCATGAATTCGAGGGCGACGACGCTGCCCTTGGCGATGGCGAGCAGCAGCAGGACGGCGGTCAGCGCCGGGCCGCCCTGCCCTTCGCCGAGCGCCCAGGTGAGCAGCGTGGCGAGGACCAGCAGCAGCCAGAGCAGCGCGGTGCGCGCCGGCGTGCCGTGCGGGCCAGCGGAAGACGGATCAATGGATGACATAGACGAGCGGGAAGAGGATCAGCCAGACCAGATCGACCATGTGCCAGTAGGCGGCGCCGCTTTCCAGGCCGTTCATCGCGCCCGGGCCGTAGTGGCCGCGGCGCAGGCCGTGCCAGAGCACGGCGAGGATGACCAGGCCGAGGATCACGTGCATGAAATGGAAGAAGGTCAGCGACAGGTAGAACATCTGGAACGGCCCACCCGACAGATTGACGCCGGCGGCGAAGGCGAGCGCGTATTCGTGGCCCTTGACGCCGAGGAAGGCAAAACCGCAGACGATGGCGCCGAGCAGCCAGGGCGCCGCCCGGGCGCCGTCGCCACGCGCCGCGCCCTGCACGGCGCGGACGACCAGGGCGCTGGCGCTCAGCAGCAACAGGGTGTTGATGGCGCCGGCGTTGCGGTCGAGCAGTTGCTGGCCGGCTTCGAACAGCGCCGGATGGCGGGCCCGGGTGAAGGCGTAGGCGGCAAAGAAGACGCCGAAGGCGAGCAGCTCGGCGAGGATGAAGATCCAGATGGCGAGGTCGCCGGCCAGGTGACGCGGCGGCGGCAGGGAAAGATCGACTTGCATGCCGCGCAGTCTAGGCGCCGCCTCCGGGCGGGGCTTTGATGCGTGCTAAATTCGTCCGGCCGCAACCAAGGTGGACAAAAAAGGGGCGGCTCGCGCCGCCCCGAAAACACCACTATCCACTCGCTTGTTATTGGGCGCCAACCCGGCTTTCGCCCTTGACGAAGAAGCTGATCAGGTAGATCACCAGGCCGATCAGGAAGATCACGCCGCTGATCTCGCGCAGCCAGTAGAACAGCGAAATCTGGTCCTGCGTCGCCATGAAGGACAGCGGCGCGGTCGAGATGCGCTGCAGCCAGACCTGCAGGATGCCGGCGGCGGTCAGGAACAGCGTGATGAAGACCATGGCGATGGTCATCAGCCAGAAGCTCCACATCTCCAGCACCTGGGCCCGCGGCGAATTGGCGGCACGACCGCGCAGGATCGGCATGGCGTAGCTGATCAGCGTCAGGACGACCATCACGTAGGCGCCGTAGAAAGCCATGTGACCGTGGGCGGCGGTGATCTGCGAACCGTGGGTGTAGTAGTTGACCGGGGCCAGGGTGTGCAGGAAGCCCCAGACGCCGGCGCCGAGGAAGGCCATGACGCCGGTGCCGAGCGCCCACAGCACGGCAGCCTTGTTCGGATGCTCGCGGCGGCGACGGTTGACCATGTTGAAGGCGAAGACGGTCATCGCGAAGAACGGGATCGGTTCCAGCGCCGAGAACACCGAACCCCACCACTGCCAGTATTCCGGCGCGCCGATCCAGTAGTAATGGTGGCCGGTACCGATGATGCCGGTGACCAGCGTCAGGGTGATGATCACGTACAGCCACTTCTCGATCACTTCGCGGTCCACGCCGGTGACCTTGATCAGGACGAAGGCGAGCAGCGCACCGAGGATCAGTTCCCAGACGCCTTCCACCCAGAGATGGACGACCCACCACCAGTAGTACTTGTCCTTGACCAGGTTGTGCGGGTTGTAGAAGGAGAACAGGAAGAAGATCGCCAGACCCCACAGGCCGAGCAGCAACACCATCGAAATCGCCGTCTTGCGCCCCTTCAGCATGGTCATGCTGATGTTGAAGAGGAAACCGAGGGCGACGATGACGATGCCGATCTTGGTCAGCAAGGGCTGTTCAAGGAACTCGCGGCCCATCGTCGCCAGGATGTCGTTACCGGTCATCTCGGCCAGCGTGGCGTAAGGCACGAACAGGTAACCGAGGATGGTCAGCGCCCCGGCGACGAGGAAGATCCAGAACAGGCCGAGCGCCAGCTTTGGGCTATACAACTCGGTTTCCGACTCCTCCGGCACCATGTAGTAGGCCGCGCCCATGAAACCGAACAGCAGCCAGACGATCAGCAGGTTGGTATGAACCATCCGGGCAACGTTGAAAGGCAGGGCGGGAAAGAGGAAATCCCCGACCACGTACTGGAGGCCCATGATCAGTCCGAAGACGATCTGCCCCACGAACAGGCCGATTGCCGCCACAAAATAGGGCTTGGCAACCGCTTGGCTCTTGTATTGCATCGCGATACTCCTTGAATGTCGAAACTCGGCGGGCTCAGCCTTCGATGTTGGGCGGCCAGTTGGCGGTGTTGATCTCGGAGGCGTACTTCAGGAAGGCCACCAGATCGTCGAGTTCCTTGTCGCTCAGATGAAACTGCGGCATCTGCCGCCGTCCCGGCGCGCCGGTCGGCTGCGCCTGGATCCACGCCTTGATGAAGTCCGGACCGCGACGGACATAGACGTTGCCGAGCTCCGGCGCGAAATAGGCGCCCTCGCCGAGCAAGGTGTGGCAACCGATGCAGTTGCGCGTCTCCCAGATCTTCTTGCCGGCGATCACCTCCGGCGTGAGATTCTGGCTGTTGTCCCGCTTCGGCAGCGCCTGGTTGGTGTCATAGGTGAGAGCCAGGAATAGGAGGAAGAAGAAGACCGTTCCCCCGTAGAAAATATTCCGGGCCATCGATTTCGTGAAAGTTCCGCTCATCGTGCGCTCCTGTGCATGGTGTGGAGCGCATTGTCCGCGTCAGCCCGGCGGGCCATCCATGATGTACATCAAGAACGAAAATCCGGCGGAAACGGCCGGCTGGCGGGGGTGTGAGCGCTTGACAGGAGGTGAAGTGTGCAGGCGGGAACGGCAACGGATGTTGTGATGTTTGCCATTTGTTGATGGCTGTCGGTTGCTCGGCCGAAGCTGTCGTTGGGCTTTTCCCCTGAATCAGACTGCAAAATATCGCTACCTGTCGTTCTGAGTCGTCCTCCATAAACTGAGCAAATTTGAATGGATGCCCAGCCACGTCGCTCACGAATATCCTGGATGCAAATGGCGCCAAGTCATACGATTGGCGGATGCTTCCAGCATCTGGTGTTATCCTTTAAAGGCCTTCGGAGGAGATGCTGTGCCAACCCTGACAATGCTAGTTGACTACGATAACGTCGATCCAAATCTGACGAGAGCTGGACCAATTAACCTTGCTAAAGTACTTGCGACCAACATACCAGCCGGCGTTTTAGGTCAATATGACACTATTAAAGCTCGCCTTTATGGCGGTTGGAGGGTCCAGGGGAACCTTACTGTGTCGGCTCAACGCTTGATCCCAGACATTCGATCGGGGTCTCCAACAATAATTTACACGCCAACTTCAACATCGCACCAAGCGTTGCGATTAGTGGTAGAGCTTGCCGAAGGTCCGATAGGAACTTCAGTGGTACTTGAGGAAACTCTAGTCAGAGATCGCAATCTCCGAAGATTTCGTGCACGCACTTCTCCTTGGAATGAATGTGCCAGCCCAAATGGTTCTTGCGGCTTTGCGCATATTGCGGGATTAACTCACAATACCTCTTGTACTTCTTCTGGATGTGGAACTCGCCTTAGTGACATATTTGTACGCGACGAACAGAAGATGGTCGATACGCTGTTGGTGGCGGACATAGCCCATCAGGCATTTGTGCAACGCGCAAACGATGTCGTTGTGGTTTCATCTGACATCGATATGTGGCCAGGATTATTACTGGCAGTCCAGGCTGGTTGCAATGTTATCCATATTCACTCCAAACAAGGATGGCGAACCCAAAGACATCTCATTCGGACGCTTAATGTCCAAACATCGCGGTGTTACCAACAGACTAGCATCTAGGACTATACGGTATGGATATTATTGATTTTAAGAGAATTCTTACGGCTTTTGCCGATGAACCATCTGATGTGGACATTCGCGCGGGGAAAGTCGTTGCACAAGTCCGAGATGAAGTAATTGATGCAGCAATAGCCTATTCCATCGGGGAGGATAGGCAGTTGCGCATTGTTGAGAACGATCAGGAATACGCTGCTCGAACGTGGTTAGTAAATAGGATAGCCCGACTTCCTCAACTTGCTGATCGAATAATTAGCTCAGCAATTTCTGGGACTAAAAGCGGTACTGTGTCTCCCTTTATCACTCCTACCGGCTTCATCTCGTCAGACATATCTAATGGGATAGATTCTGATGAGCCGACACAAGATGTAGTTCAGACAATGCTCGCTAAAGCATCCAGTCCTTTACCTGGTGCTACGTCCGTTTTATACCTCACATCAGATGCGGGGGAGGGAAAAACAACGGTTATAAACAGAGCAGCCCGCCATCAGGCTGAGCTTTACAAACAAAAGCAAGCTCATAGCTTAATAGTTCCAATCCCCTTGAGCGGAAGATCGTTCTTGACATTCGATGACGCAGTTGTTGCTGCTCTAGTAAATAAACTACGGTTCAATTACCTATATTTCGACGCATTCATTGAGCTAGTCCGTATGGGGGCTATTGTTCCCGCTTTTGATGGATACGAGGAAATGCTTGTCGAAGGATCGAAGGGAGAAGCAGTTTCAGCTCTTGGAAACTTGGTCCAGCGGTTAGATTCGTCAGGGACGATATTCGTGGCAGCCCGAAAGGCGTTTTTTGAATACCTTAGCTTTAGAACTCAAGCTAGACTTTTTGATGCCTTGGGAGACCGATCTGCAGCTTTTTCACGACTTGCACTGTCTCGTTGGAACCGTGATCAGTTCTGCGACTATGGCAAGCTACGGTCTGCAAAGGCGCCCGAAGAAGTTTACGACATTGTTTCCGCGAGGCTTGGTAAGGGGCATCCCCTATTAACACGCGCAGTATTGGTACGGCGTCTTTTTGATGTTTTAGAAGGGGTTGATCGTTCAGAGTTGGCCGATTTGTTGGGTGCTAATCCCCATGATTATTTCTTCACATTTGTTGATGCGATAGTAAAGCGGGAGGCTTCAGAAAAGTGGCTGTCGAGGATATCTGGCGACGTGATGGAGCCTTTGCTTGAGGTTGGAGAACATCACCAGCTTTTGTCGCAAATTGCATTGGAAATGTGGCAGTCATCTACAACGTCCCTCCGATATGACGTGCTTGATGTAATAGTTGACCTCTTTTGTGAGACTCAAAGGAAGGGGGCTGTCGCCACTCGGCAGGTCAAAGAGAGAATAAAACAGCATTCACTGTTAACTACAGACACGTCAAGAGGTCAGGGCCTTGGGTTCGACCACGAAGATTTCCAGAACTTTTATTTAGGTGAAGGTCTTGGAATACTACTTATCAAAGGCACCCGCACCGAACTTCATGCATTTTTGTCGGTAAATATTGTCCCGCTAGCAACGATTGAGCAGGCGGTACAGTTTCTGAATAGGCACCATACTAATGCTCTTGATGCAATAAACAAGGTGATCTCCATCAATTTTTCTGAGACAGGTTACTCTTTCTGTAAGGAAAATTGCGGATCTTTGGCTATCCGTCTAGCTGAATACATTCAAGTCGAATCGAATCCGACCCGGCTAGATAATATGTTCTTCCCCGCGAGCATTCTTGCTGGACGCACTTTGCGGAATATTGAATTCTGCGAATGCCACTTCCAACCAACTCTAATAAATAATAGTAGCTTTGATACTGTTAAATTCATTAAATGCGAATTCGAACGCCTTGAAATTGACAGCAGAGACAAATCATTGGGGTGTGGATTTATCGACTGCAAGGTTGATTCTCTTGTGATCCAGCCTGATGAAGAATACGTCTATGACCCCAGCTTAATCGAGACGCTGCTAAAAAACATTGGAGCAACCATTGGTAAAATTGAAATGGATGTATCATCGATCAAAGAAGCAGATGAAAGGACAAAAATAGTCGAGCGAGTCCTGCGTTCATTCTTGCGACATAGCCACATTGATGACGAAGGAATTCGCACTCGTCTAGGAAAAGCTTACACTTCGCTTTTCTATGACGAGATTCTTGGCACTTTGTTGAGTGAAGGAATTCTCGAAGAAGCTCCTTGGCGAGGTCAAGGGGTACAAAAGCGTTATAAGCTCATGAAGCCAATGTCGGAGCTGGGAGCGGCCCTTGAGAAATCCCAAGGAAAGTTTGATGACTTCATTGAAGACTTAAGACGTTGACTGTGATGACAATATTAATTTCCCATGTTTTGAATTTCGTGTTTTCTTAGTGCGCACAACCCACACTCAAATGACAGCAACGAACGGTCATTCGTGTGGAGAGTGCTCTAGTTTTTATTTTGAGTAGTTAATCGCATTCGCTGGATAGAAATACTACCGTTGGTGGTATCTTTGAGTTAATCGGCTGCTAACCGGCGAATTGCAGTCATATCTAGGACGGAGGCTCAAGGTCTGCTCAGACCGAGGACTTGCCAAGGGTTTGCTTGAGTCCCCCAGTTCGGAACTGACTGCATAATGAAACAAGGCCTGCTTTTCAGGCAGGCCTTGGTGGGTTTCAGTTTCCGACGGAAATCATTTTCTGCAACGGACTTGATTTTCCGCCTTCAGAACCGCCTCACCAGCTCGCCTCACGTTCCGGCGTTGCGGTGATCTTGTGGATGCTGAGGTCGGCGCCTTCGTATTCTTCTTCCTGGTCGAGGCGCAGGCCGAAGACCTTCTTCAGCAGGCCATAGACGGCGAAGCCGCCGGCCAGGGCGATGGCGATGGCGAGCAGGGTCATCAGCAGTTGCGGCATGAAGGCGACGCCGCCGGCGCCGCCCAGGGCCTTGCTGCCGAAGATGCCGGCGGCGATGCCGCCCCAGGCGCCGCACAGGCCGTGCAGCGGCCAGACGCCGAGGACGTCGTCGATCTTCCAGCGGTTCTGGGTCAGCGTGAACATGACGACGAACAGGGCGCCGGCGACCAGGCCGACGACCAGCGCGCCCATCGGGTGCATCAGGTCGGAACCGGCGCAGACGGCGACCAGGCCGGCGAGCGGGCCGTTATGGACGAAGCCGGGGTCGTTCTTGCCGAGCACCAGCGCGGCGAGGATGCCGCCGACCATGGCCATCAGCGAGTTGATGGCGACCAGGCCGGAGATGTTCTCGATGGTCTGCGCGCTCATCACGTTGAAGCCGAACCAGCCGACGGTGAGAATCCAGGCGCCGAGGGCGAGGAAGGGAATCGACGAGGGCGGGTGCGCCGACATCCGGCCGTCCTTGGTGTAGCGGCCGTAGCGGGCGCCGAGGAGGAGCACGGCGGGCAGCGCGATCCAGCCGCCCATGGCATGCACCACGACGGAGCCGGCGAAATCGTGGAAGGGCGCACCAAAAGTGGTCGTCAGCCAGTCCTGGATGCCGAACATCTTGTTCCAGGCGATGCCCTCGAAGAAGGGATAGACGAAGCCGACGAGCAGGAAGGTGGCGGCCAGTTGCGGGTAGAAGCGGGCGCGCTCGGCGATGCCGCCGGAGATGATGGCCGGGATGGCGGCGGCGAAGGTGAGCAGGAAGAAGAACTTGGTCAGCTCGTAGCCGTTCTTCTCCATCAGCGTGTCGACGCCGCTGAAGAAGTGGATGCCGTAGGCGATGCCGTAGCCGACGAAGAAGTAGGCGATGGTCGAGATCGCGAAGTCGGTCAGGATCTTGACCAGCGCGTTGACCTGGTTCTTCTTGCGGACGGTGCCGACCTCAAGAAAGGCGAAGCCTGCGTGCATGGCGAGCACCATGATGCCGCCGAGCAGGATGAAAAGAACATTACTGCCGGAATGAAAGCTATCCATGAAAACCTCCAGAACGAATCCGGCGTGGAAAGCAAGCACCATTCCAGTGCATTATTTTCTTTTCAAATCAGGGCGTTGAATTTTGCACCAAGTTGAAAAGCGCACCTCTATCGTGCATTGCAGGGCGCTCGCGCCCCGCAATCGTGCATCGCCTCAGTCCAGCGGGTAGCCGCGCGGCAGCAGCACCCACATGCGGCCGCGCTGTTTCATGCGCCCGGCGAGGTTGCCGGCTTCCTTGCCGAAGCCCCAGAAGAAGTCGGCACGCACCGCACCGCGGATGGCACCGCCGGTGTCCTGGGCGAGCATCAGGCGGTTCAGCGGCTGCGCCGAATTGGGCCGGGTGGTGGCAAGGAAGACCGGCGCGCCGAGCGGGATCGAACGCGGGTCGATGGCGATGCTGCGTTCGGCGGTGAGCGGCACGCCCAGTGCGCCGAGCGGGCCGTCGTCACTGGCCGGCATTTCGCGGAAGAAGACGTAGCTGGGGTTGGCGTTGAGCAGTTCGTCGAGGCGCGCCGGGTTGGCCCGCGCCCAGGCCTGGATGCCCTGCATCGAGGCTTCTTCCAGCTTGAGGTCGCCGCGGTCGACGAGCAGGCGGCCAATCGAGCGGTAGGGATGGCCGTTCTGGTCGGCGTAGTTGACCCGCATCAGGCTGCCATCGGGCAGGCGGATGCGGCCGGAGCCCTGGATCTGCAGGAAGAAAAGCTCGACCGCGTCATCGACCCAGGCCAGCGTCTTGGCCGGCAGACGCTTGCCCTGGGCGGCGATCTCGCCGCGCGACCAGTAGGGAACGACCTTGTTGCCCTCGATCCGGCCGCGCACGCGCTTGCCCTTGAGTTCCGGGAAGAGGTCGCCGAGTTCGATGGTCAGCAGGTTGTCCGGCACGCCATGCACCGGGTAGAGGTTGCGCTTGTCGCGCTGACGGCTGCCCTGCAGCAACGGTTCGTAGTAGCCGGTGATCATGCCTTCGACGGCGCCGCGGTCGTCGGTCGATACCGTGTAAGGCTGCATGACGTTCTCGAAGTAGCGGCGGATCGCTTCGGCGGACCGGGCGTCGACCTCGGCGGCGTGGGCGCAGGCCTGCTGCCAGGGGGCGCCGCCGGCGCGGCTGCGCAGCGCCTGGCAGCTTTTCAGGAAGGGTTGCCAGGCGGCGCTCAGGTCGTCCTCCTGCCAGCCCGGCAGCTCGCTCCAGGCGGCCAGCGTGAACACCCGGCTGAACGCCGGGGCGGCCGGCTTTTCCGCGGCGGCCTCGGCGCAGGGCGGACAGTCCGGCGCCTTGGCCGCGCCTTCCGGCGAAACGGTACGCGGCGGCACGGCGCAGGCGGCCAGCGCCAGGGTGGCGGCGAGGATGGCGGTTTGGAGTTTTGACATGGCTTTGGTTAGAGTGATCGACTTTTCCCGAGTATACCTGTGACGATGATCGATCCCGCCCAACTCGAACGTTTGCTGAACCGCGCCGAGCACGTCCTGTCCCGCCTCGAAGGCATCCTGCCGCCGCCTCCGGCGCAGCCCGACTGGTCCGGCGCGGTGGCTTTCCGCTGGCGCAAGAGTGGCGGTCGCGGCTGGCTGCAAGGGGTGGCCCATCCGCACCCGATCCGCCTCGCCGACATCGAAACGGTCGACGACCAGAAGGCGCGCATCGTCGCCAACACCCGCCAGTTCGTCGCCGGCCACGGCGCCAACAACGTGCTGCTGACCGGCGCCCGCGGCTGCGGCAAGTCGTCGCTGGTGAAGGCGGTGCTCAATGAGTTTTCGGCCGACGGCCTGCGCCTGATCGAGGTCGACAAGCACGACCTGGTCGACCTGCCGGACATCGTCGACCTGGTCGACGGGCGCTCGGAGAAGTTCATCATCTTCTGCGACGATCTCTCGTTCGAGGCCGGCGAAACCGCCTACAAGGCGCTGAAGTCGGTGCTCGACGGTTCGGTCGCGGCGCCGCCGGCCAACGTGCTGATCTACGCCACCTCCAACCGCCGCCACCTGATGCCCGAATACATGGCGGAAAACCTCGAAGTGCAGCGCGTCGGCGACGAAATCCATCCCGGCGAGGCGGTCGAGGAAAAGGTCTCGCTGTCCGAGCGCTTCGGCCTGTGGATTTCCTTCTATCCTTTCTCGCAGGACGATTACCTGGCGGTCTTCGCGCACTGGGCGCGGCAGTTCGGCATCGCCGAGACGGTGATCGCCGGCAGCGAGCGCGAGGCGCTGAACTGGGCGCTGTCGCGCGGTTCGCGCTCGGGCCGGGTGGCCTGGCAGTTCGCCCGCGACCTCGCCGGCCGCCAGCCGGGGGCCAGCGCGTGAGCGGCATCGTCGAAGTCGCAGCGGCGGTGATGCTGCGCGCCGGCGGCAGCGAGTTCCTGCTCGCCCAGCGCCCGGTGGGCAAGGTTTACGCCGGTTACTGGGAGTTTCCCGGCGGCAAGGTCGAACCCGGCGAAAGCGTGCGCGACGCGCTGGTGCGCGAACTGCAGGAAGAGCTGGGGATCACCGTCACCGCCTGCCATCCCTGGCTGACCCGCCAGCATGTCTATCCGCACGCCACGGTGCGCCTCAATTTCTGGCGGGTCACTGCCTGGCAGGGCGAAATCGGCATCACCGCGCCGCTCGAACACAGCGCGGTGGACTGGCAGCGGCGCGGCGCCGCCGCCACCGTCGCCCCCATCCTGCCGGCCAACGGGCCGATCCTGAAAGGCCTGGCGCTACCCGAGACGATGCTCATCTCGTCGCTCGACGAAACGTCGCCGGCGGCCTGGCTGGCACGCCTGGAACGCCGCCTGCAGAGTTCCGGCGACGTCCTGCCGCCGCTCGTCCAGGTTCGCGACAAGACGCTGCCGGCAACCGAGCGCGCCGCCTTTGCCGCTGCCGTGGTCGAACTGGCGCACCGCTACGACGCGCCGGTGGTGATCAACGACGACCCGGCGCTGGCTGCCGCCTGCGGCGCCGACGGCGTGCACCTTTCCGCGGCGGCACTTGCCGCCTGCGAGGAGCGCCCTGTTTTCGCCTGGGTCGGCGCCTCTTGCCACACGGCGGCGGAAATCGCCCGCGCCGGCGAGCTGGAACTCGATTACGCGCTGCTCGGCCCGGTCATGGCGACGCCGACCCACCCCGAACACCCGGGACTGGGCTGGGCGGAATTCGCCCGCCGCGGCGCCGGCAACACGCTGCCGCTGTTTGCGCTGGGCGGCATGCGCGAGACGCTGCGCGACAGCGCCTGCCTGCACGGCGCCCACGGCATTGCGCTGATGCGCGGCTGGTAGAAAGAAGAAGCGGCGCGCCGTTCAGCGCGGCGTGCTGCTGAAGTCGATGCCCGGCGCCGCGGTTTCCTCGTCGGTCGGCGCGCCGGGGATGGTGTAGCTCTCGCTCGCCCAGGCGCCGAGATCGATCTGCTTGCAGCGCTCGGAGCAGAAGGGCCGCCAGCGGTTTTCCGGCGACCACGGGGATTCCTTGCCGCACTGCGGGCAGCGCACGAGACGGGGCGGTTTCACAGGTTGCAGAAGGTCAGTGCGAACTGGACGTCGCGCTCGCAACCGCGGGCCTTCAGCTCGTTGAGCGGCGGCTTGGTGAAGCGGATGTTGAGGAAGTACTTGTTGGCGCTGACTTCGGGCACCGCGGCTTCTTCCGCCGCCAGCTCGACGCGCACCATCTGCGCCGAGGTGCCGCCGAGGTTGAGCTGGAACTGGCCGTTGCTGGCGACGTGGTGCTTCGGCCGGCCGCTCGAACGCAGCAGGCGGAGAACGATCGCCGATGCGTCGCGCAGCGCGAACAGCGGCTTGCTCCAGGCCTCCAGCGCATTGCGCCGGGCGTCCGGCGTGCGGTGCAGCCACCAGTGGTAGGACGGCAGGTCGAATTCGCAGACGCCGCCGGGAATTGCCGCCCGGCTCTTGATGCTCATCAGCCAGTCGTTGTCGCGCAGATACTGGCCGATCTTGCCGCTCATCGCCAGCAGCGAGGCCGACGACTGCTCGATCTCGTAGAGCGCGCCGGACAGCGCCTCTTCGGAAATGTCCGGGTTGTTTCGGAAGGCGAGCAAGGTCTGGCGCTGCCGTTCGAGCTCCTGGATCAGGTCCATCTTGAGGTCGGCACGACCGGCGGCTTCGAGGATTTCAAACAGCGTGACGAGGGCTACGTGATGTTCGTGCTGACCGTCGGCACGAGCGAAATACGCCGTCTTCTCGAAAAGATCTTCGAGACGCAACAGCGTGCGGATGCGCTCGTTGAACGGGTATTCGTAGGTGATCACTCGGCCGGGTTCCGGAAATCGGAAAAATTTGCTGAATTCTGAGGCATTTGCGAGCAAATCTCAACAGCCAGCTTTAAGTTCTGCCGGCAAGATGAAGATATTTTGCATGCAGCTCGGCAACCGCCCGGTAAAGAATTGTGCGCTCGCCGTCATTGACCACGATGTCGTCGGCAATCGCCAGCCTTGCCTCACGGCTGGCCTGGGCGGCGAGGATGGCGCGCACCTCGGCTTCGCTGATGCCGTTGCGCGCCATGACGCGGGCGATCTGCAGGCTTTCCGGGCAATCGACGACCAGGATGCGCTGGCAACGCTCGCGGTAGCTGCCGGATTCGACCAGCAGCGGCACGGCGAGGATCACGTAGGGCGCGCTCGCCGCCCGGCAGCGGGCGGCGGACAACTCGCGGATCAGCGGATGGAGGATGCCTTCCAGGCGCTGGCGCACGCCGGGGTCGGCGAAGGCCAGACGGCGCATCGCGGCGCGGTCGAGGGCGCCTGCCGGATCGGCGATCGCTGGCCCGAAGGCGGCGATCAGCGCCGGCATCGCGGCGCCACCGGCCGCCGTCAGTTCGTGGGCGATGGCGTCGGTATCGACCAGCGCCGCGCCGAGTTCGACGAAGGCATCGGCGACCGTGCTCTTGCCGCTACCGATGCCGCCCGTCAGGCCAACGACGAAATCGCTCACGGACAGCGCTTCGGCGCGTTCTTCGGCAATGCCTGGGCAAGCGCTGCGCGCAGGGCGTCGGCACGGGCGGCCGGGCCGCGGACTTCGAGGCGCGGTTTGCTTTCCTTGCCTTCCTTGTCCGGGCGCTGGCTGACCCGCGCCGAACGGACGCCCTTGTCCTGCAGGCTGGCCAGGTGGTCGCTGGCGCCTTTCTCGCTGCTGAAGATGCCGAGCGAGATGGCGTGACGCTGACCGCCCTCCTGGATGATGAAGTAGTCGGTGATGCCGATCGCCTTCAGCTCGGCCGCCTTCTTCTCGGCTGCCGCGCGGTTCGCCTGCGGCGGGATCGACACCCACCAGCCGCGGTTCTCGAGGCTGGTTTCACGCCAGGTGAACTCGTCGAAGCCCCCGGCCAGGACCCGCCGCACCCGGTCGCCCTCGACCTGGCTCAGCCCTTCCCAACTCAGGCAAACGGCGCCCGACGCCTGGGCTTTGGCGGATTCCTTGGCTGCTGTCTCCTTGGCTGCTGTCTCCTTGGCTGCTGCCTCCTTGGCTGCTGCCGCTTCCTTTGCCGCAGCTTCCTTTGCCGCAGCTTCCTTTGCCGCAGCTTCCTTCTTGGCCGTAGCCTCTTTGGCCGCGGCTTCCTTCGCTGCCGCTTCCTTGGCCGCCTTGGCCGCTTCCTTGGCCGTCAGCGCCGGTTTTTCCGCTGGCACCTCCTCCGGCTCCGGCGCTTCGGCTTCCAGCGCCGGAGCCGGCTGCGGCAGCGGTGGCGCCTCGCCGCGGGCGACGATGCGGATGCTTTCCGGCTTGATCTGCTGCGTGATGCGCACGCTTTCACCGACGTCGGACGGACCGATCAGGCCCTGGCTGAAGGCGTAGAACAGCAGGTTGCCGAGGACGAGCAGGAAGACGATGAACTTCACGATCTCAGCCGACCTGGGGCAGGTGCTTCAGCGATTCGACGATGGCTTCGGCCGGGTACTCGTAATCCTCCAGCTTGCCGGCGAAATACTTGTCGTAGGAGGCCATGTCGAAGTGGCCGTGGCCGGTCAGGCAGAAGAGGATCGTCTTGGCTTCGCCGGTCGCCTTGCAGCGCAGGGCTTCGTCGATCGCGGCACGGATGCCGTGGCAGGATTCCGGCGCCGGGATGATGCCTTCGGCGCGGGCGAACTGGACGCCGGCCTCGAAGGTGCCGACCTGCGGCACCGCCACCGCTTCCAGCAGCTTCTCGTGGAAGAGCTGCGAGAGGAGCGGCGAGGCGCCGTGATAGCGCAGGCCGCCGGCGTGGATACCGGGCGGCATGAAGTCGTGGCCGAGCGTGTACATCTTCATGATCGGCGTGTAGCCGGAGGCGTCGCCGTAGTCGTAGGTGTAGGCGCCCTTGGTCAGCGTCGGGCAGGAGGTCGGCTCGACGGCGACGCAGCGCAGGTTCCTGGCGCGCGGGTCGCCGGCCGCCTTGTCGGCGAGGAAGGGGAAGGCAATGCCGCCGAAGCTGGAGCCGCCGCCACAGGGCCCGAAGATCACGTCCGGGTAGAGGCCGATCTTGGCGAACTGCTTCTTCGCTTCGAGGCCGATCACGGTCTGGTGCAGGAGCACATGGTTGAGCACCGAACCGAGGGTGTAGCAGGTGTTGGGATCAGCGGCGGCTTCCTCGACCGCTTCCGAGATGGCCAGGCCGAGCGAGCCTTGGCATTCCGGGTCGGCAGCCAGCGCGGCACGGCCGGCGTTGGTCAGATTGGTCGGGCTGGCGAAAACTTCGGCGCCCCAGGTCTGCATCATCGAGCGGCGGAAAGGCTTCTGCTGATAGCTGACGTTGACCATGAAGACGCGCACCGGCAGGCCGAACATCTGGCCGGCGTAGGCGATCGACGAGCCCCACTGGCCGGCGCCGGTCTCGGTGGTCAGCTTCTTGGTGCCTGCCAGCTTGTTGAAATAGGCCTGCGGCACGGCGGAGTTCGGCTTGTGCGAACCGGCCGGCGAAACGCCCTCGTACTTGAAGAAGATCTTGGCCGGCGTACCTAGTGCCTGCTCCAGGCGAAGCGCCCGACACAGCGGCGCCGGCCGCCATTGGGCGTAGATCTGGCGCACTTCCTCGGGAATCGGAATCCAGCGCTCGGCGCTCATTTCCTGTTCGAGAATCGGGTCGGGGAAGATCGCCCCCATCGCTTCCGGCGGCACCGGCTTGCCGTCCGGCCCGAGCGGCGGCGCCGGCGGGTTGGGCATGTCGGCGACGACGTTGTACCAGTGGGTGGGGATTTCTTCTTGTTCGAGGTTGATGCGCAACGGTGTCATGTTTTTTCTCTCTCCCTGCGGCCTGCGCCGCAAAGCCGGTAAATTACTCCAAAACCCCGCCCGGACCAAGGGCGCGGCCGTCCGATCCGGGGTAAAGTAGCGCCTGAATTCCACCCGCAAACTGGTGCCGACCATCAACTTCCAGCCCCTGTCCTGTCATGCCACCGGCAAGCCACCGTCCGGCCTGGCGATCGCCGTCGCGGCCCGGCGTGGAGCCGCTGGCGAGCTGCTGCTCGACTACCGGCTGCATGGCGTCGCCGCCCTCGCGCTGCCGCCGCCGGCCGTTCCCGGCCCGGCCGACGGGCTATGGCAACAGACCTGCTGCGAAGCCTTCGTCGTACCGGCCGCAGGCCCGGCCTACCGCGAATTCAACTTCGCGCCGTCCGGCCAGTGGGCGATCTACGACTTCGCCGGCTATCGCCTGCGCAACGAGCGCTGGCAGCCGCCGGACGCGCCGCGCATCGCCTGCCGGATCGACAGCGACGCGCTGTTGCTCAGCGCTGAAATCCCCGCCATGCTGCTGCCGAGCGGTGCCGCCCGCCTCGGCCTCAGCGTCGTCGCCGCCACGCCCGCTGGCGACAAGAGCTACTGGGCGCTGGCGCACGCCGCCGACCAGCCCGATTTCCATCTCGCCGCCAGCTTCATGCTGCCCCTGCCATGACGCAAAAACTCCTGTTCGGCATCGACCGCCTGCTTGCCGACCCCGAGCTGCGCCGCCCGCTCGCCGGCCGCCGCCTCGCCCTGCTCGCCCACCCGGCGTCGGTGACCGCCGACCTGACGCACAGCCTCGATGCCCTCGCCGCCCTGCCCGACCTCCAGCTCAGCGCCGCCTTCGGTCCGCAGCACGGGATCAAGGGCGACAAGCAGGACAACATGGTCGAATCGGCGGATTTCATCGATCCGCAGCACTGCATTCCGATCTTCAGCCTGTACGGCGAGGTAAGACGACCGACGGCGGCGATGCTGAACACTTTCGACGTGCTGCTGGTCGACCTGCAGGACCTCGGCTGCCGCATCTACACCTTCATCACCACGCTGCGCTACGTGCTCGAAGCCGCCGCTGCGCACGGCAAGAGCGTCTGGGTGCTCGACCGCCCGAACCCGGCGGGCCGGCCGGTCGAAGGCTTCACCCTGCGCGCCGGTTGGGAAAGCTTCGTCGGCGCCGGCCCGATGCCGATGCGGCACGGCCTGACGATGGGCGAACTCGGCCACTGGTTCATTGCCCAACTGAAACTCGACGTCGATTACCAGGTCGTCACCATGCAAGGCTGGCAGCCCCACGCGGCGCCCGGTTACGGCTGGCCGCTGGGCGAGCGGACCTGGATCAATCCCAGCCCGAACGCGCCCAACCTGTCGATGGCGCGCGCCTACGCCGGCACCGTGCTGCTCGAAGGCACGACCCTGAGCGAAGGGCGCGGCACGACGCGGCCGCTGGAATTCCTGTTCGGCGCGCCGGACATCGACGCCGCCAAGGTACTCAAGGAAATGCAGGCGCTGGCGCCGCACTGGCTGGCCGGCTGCAAGCTGCGCGTCTGCTGGTTCGAGCCGACCTTCCACAAGTTCCAGGGCCAGCTCTGCCAGGCGCTGCAGATACACAGCGAAGGCCCCTACTACGATCATGCCGCGTTCACGCCCTGGCGCCTGCAGGCGCTGGCCTTCAAGGCGATCCGCCGCCTTTACCCGGATTACCCGATCTGGCGCGATTTCGGCTACGAGTACGAATTCGATCGCCTGGCGATCGACCTGATCAACGGTTCGCCGCTGCTGCGCCAATGGGTGGACGACCCGGCCGCCACCCCGGCCGACCTGGAGCGCGCCGTGCTCGCCGACGAAAGCCTGTGGGTTGCCAGACGCGAGGCTTTCCTGCTCTATCGATGAGCCCGGAACTCGCTGCACCGCTCATCGCCATCGAGACGCACCCGCTGCAGACGGCCATCGTCGCCGTCTTCGCCGTCGTCTACCTTGGCATGTTCCTCGGCGGCCTGCCGAAGCTGAAACTCGACCGCAGCGGTGTCGCGCTGCTCGGCGGCATCGCCGTCGTCGGCATCGGCGCGATGACGACCGAAGAAGCGGCGCGCGCCGTGCATCTGCCGACGGTCCTGCTGTTGTTTGCCTTCATGGTGGTTTCGGCGCAGATGCGCCTGGGCGGCTTCTACACCGAAGTCACCCGCCGCGTCGCCGCGCTGCCGCTCGCCGAACCGTGGCTGCTCGGCGCCCTGATCTTCGTTGCCGGCGCGCTGTCGGCGGTGTTCTCCAACGACATCGTCTGCCTGGCGATGACGCCGGTGGTCGCCCGCCTGTGCATCGAGCGCCGGCTCGACCCGGTGCCCTTCCTGGTCGGCCTCGCCTGCGCCGCCAACATCGGCTCGGCGGCGACCTTGATCGGCAACCCGCAGAACATGCTGATCGGCTCGGTGCTGCAACTGCATTTCGCCGACTACCTGTGGCGGGCACTGCCGCCGGTCGTCCTCGGCCTGTTCGCCCTGTGGGCCTGGCTGGTCTTCGCACCGCGCCGCGCCACCCTGCCGCCGGCCGCCGCCCCGGCCACCGAGGCGCTGCCCGAGTTCGACCGCTTGCAGACCGCCAAGGGTCTTGCCGTCGCCGCCGTGCTGCTGGTCGTCTTCCTGGGCACCGACTGGCCGCGCGAAGTCGCCGCCCTGGTCGGCGCCGGCGTGCTGCTGCTGTCGCGGCGTTTTCACTCATCGCACGTGATGGGCTTCGTCGATTGGGAACTGCTGGTGCTCTTCGTCGGCCTGTTCGTCGTCAATCAGGCTTTCGACAGCACCGGCCTGGCCGCCATCGCCGTCGCCTGGCTGGCCGGCCACGGCATCCACCTGGGCGACGCCGGCCCGCTGTTCGCGGTCGGCGTCGGCCTCTCCAACCTGGTGTCGAACGTGCCGGCGGTCATGCTGCTGCTGCCGCACCTGAAAAGCACCGACGCCGGACTCACCCTGGCGCTGGTCAGCACGCTGGCCGGCAACCTGCTGCTGGTCGGCTCGATCGCCAACCTGATCGTCGTCGACCTCGCCCGCAAGCAGGGGATCGCCATCGACTGGCGCCAGCACCTGCGCATCGGCCTGCCGGTGACGGCGCTGACGCTGGCGATCGCCTGGATCTGGCTGAGTCTGTAAAAAACTCGGGAACCGAATGGCGATCCGGCACCCCAAGTCGTTTCCCGAACATCTCCAGAAACCCATGTCCAGTCCGCAACTGAAAGAATTCTTCACCTCGCTGCAGTCGAGCATCGTCGCCGAACTCGAAGCCTTCGACGGCAAACCCTTCCTGACCGATACCTGGCAGCGCCCCGAAGGCGGCGGCGGAATTTCCCGGCTGATCGAGGAGGGCGACTTCTTCGAGCGCGGCGGGGTCAATTTCTCGCACGTCACCGGCCACGCGCTGCCCGCTTCCGCCACCGCCGTCCGCCCGCAACTGGCCGGCCGCGCCTGGGAGGCGATGGGCGTCTCGCTGGTGCTGCATCCGCGCAATCCCTACTGCCCGACGGCGCACATGAACGTGCGCTGCTTCGTCGCCAGCAAGGAAGGCGAGGACGATGTCTGGTGGTTCGGCGGCGGCATGGACATGACGCCCTATTACGGGCAGCGCGAGGACGTCGCGCATTTCCACCGTAGCTGCCGCGACGCGCTGGCGCCCTTCGGCGACGACGTCTACGCGAAGTACAAGCAGTGGTGCGACGAGTATTTCTTCCTCAAGCACCGCAACGAGCCGCGCGGCGTCGGCGGCGTCTTTTTCGACGATCTCAACGAGGGCGGGTTCGAGCGCTGCTTCGCACTGACCCAGGCGGTCGGCCAGGCGTTCACCCGCGCCTACCTGCCGGTGCTGGCGAAGCGCCGCGCCACGCCCTACGGTGAGCGCGAACGCGATTTCCAGGCCTACCGGCGCGGCCGCTACGTCGAGTTCAATCTAGTCTGGGACCGCGGCACCTTGTTCGGCCTGCAGTCGGGCGGCCGCACCGAGGCGATCCTGATGTCGCTGCCGCCTATCGTCAAATGGCGCTACGACTGGCAGCCGGCGCCGGGCACCCCGGAAGCGGAACTCTACGAGGTCTTCCTCAAGCCGCAGGACTGGGTCTGAGCCGGCACAGCGGCCGGCTCACTTCAGCGTGTTCGGGGCGACCGCCGCGCGGTAGTGGCGGTTGGCGTCGTCGACACGCTCGAGCTGGTCGTCGAGACGGGCCAGTTCGAGGTGGCCGGCTTGCGTATCCTCGACCGCCAGCGACGCCTCCAGGAAACTCTGCGCCTTGCCCCACAGCCGCTGGCGCGCGCACATCCGGCCCAGCGCCAGGAGCAGCGCGGCGTGCGCCGGCCGCTGCCGCAACCAAGCTTCGCCGCGGGCGATACGCGACAACTGGTCGCCGCCGGCGAGGCTGCCGTAGATGGCTGGCAGTTCGCTCTGCCAGGACTCGTCGTCGTTACCTTCCAGTTGTTCCTCGATCAGCTTCTGCGCGTCGGCGTCTGCTCCCGCCGCCGCCAGGCCGCGCACCGCGGCGAGGACGACCTTGAGGCTGCGCTCCGCCTCCGGCAGCTTGCGCAGGTAGGCGACCAGCGCCTCGCGGTCGGCGCCGCAACGGGCAAGATTGGCCAGATGCGCCTTGCTCGACAGCGCGCTGACCAGTTCCGGCGCCAACGCGTCGCGCTTGGCCAACTGGCGCAGCAGCTTGAGCACGCCGTCCCAGTCGCCGAGCCCCTGGCGCGCCCGCAATTCCAGGCGCAGCGCGGCGATGTGCCGGCCCTGCTTGCCCTGCAGGCGTTGCAGCGCGGCCAGCGCTTCATCGAAACGGCGCTCCTCGTTGTACATCTCGGCTTCCAGCATCAGCGTCGCCGCTTCGTTGCGCGCATCCTGCTGCTTGGCCTTTTCCAGCCATTCCTGCTGGCGCCCCGGCTCGCCCAGGCGCTGCGCCGCACGGGCGGCGATCAGCGCCGCCAGCGCCGGCGCCCGGCCGGCATCGTAGGCTTCGCCGGCGCGCTTCAGGGCCTGGCCGAAACGGCCTTCGAAGAGATGGCGCACGGCATCCTGGAACATCTGCCCGGACTTCTCGCGCAACTGGCGCCGGCGATAGGCACCGACCTGCGCCGGCATGCCCAGGGTCAGCGAGACGGCGCGCAGGGCGGCGTAGGCGACGAAGAAGCCAATCAACAACGCCAGCACGAAGAAGTTGAGCGACACCTCGACGCGCCAGGGCGGCACGACGAGCAGCACGTAACCGGCATTGAGGCTGGCGGCAAGCGCGACGACCACCGCCAGGGCGAACAGCAGGAGCAGCCAGAACAAGCCCTTCACTGTTTTTCCCCGGCTTCGCGCAAGGCCGCCAGCGCCTGCTGGCTGGCCCGCAGATCGGGCAGTTCGAGGACGATGTCGGCGGCGGCGAGTTCCTTCAACTGCGCCTGGGCCGCCGCCACCGCGCGGTCATCGCCGGCGAAGTAACGGCCCAGCCAGGCCTGCGCTTCCTTCAGCTCGTTACGGAAACTCGCCTCGTCGCGGGCGAACAGCGCGAGACGGGCGCTGAGCAGGCGCAGCTTGAGGTTTTCGCGCAGGAAGAAACCCTGCTCAGGCGCCAGCAGCGGCGCTTCGGCGCGGTCGAAACGCTGGATGCGGATCAGGTTGCGCACTTCCTGCCAGGCATCGGCCAGCGCCAGGCGCCACCAGGGCAAGGCCGGCGGCGTTTCGTCCGCTGCCGCGACCGGCGCCTCCTCGTGCGGCCGGGCATGCGCGGCGAAGGGGAACTTGTCGATGCCGCGCAAGACTTCCTCGAGACGCAGGCTGGTGCCGGCGAGGTCGACACGCGGCAGGCCGTCGAGACGGGCGATATCGGCGGCCAGCGCCTTGCGCAACGGCAGCAGGCTGGCCTTGTCGAGGCGGGCGAGCTGGGCGTCGGCGGCGCGCAGGGCAAGTAGCGCGACCGGCACGTCGCCGGCCAGTTGCAGTTGTTGCGCGGCCAGCGTCACGTCGCGCTCGATTTCGAGCAGGTCGGCCGCCTCGCGGCCGCTGGCGACGTCCTGGAACAGCGCCTGCAGTGCCGCTTCCTGGTCGCGACTGGCTTCCTGGCGCGCTTCGAGGGCGGCGATGCGCTCACCCAGGCCGGCCAGCATTTCCTTGTGCGCCGGACTGTCGAGATCGGCGAAACGGCGGTTGATCTCGCTGCGCAGGCTGTCGATTTCACGCCGGCTATCGACCACGTGCCAGGCCAGCACACCACCGAGCAGCAGCGCCGGAACCAGCCACAGCGCCCCCTGAGCGCCGCGGCGGCGGGGCGTCACGCGGGGCGCTTCCGGCTCGACGGCGGGAGTAGAAGATTGTTCTGCGTTCATGCGCACCAATTATAAGCAAGTAATCCGCGGATCAGACCGCTGTCGGCGCCTTCGGTCAGCACCACGTGCTCGAGACCGAGGGCGCGGGCGCTTTCGGCGATCCGGGCGTGCGGCACGAAGAGCGGGGTTTGCTGCAAATATGCCCGCCCCTCGGGGGGCAGGCCGTCGACCAGATAGCGCAGCGCCTCGCTGCTGGAGACGACGATGGCGTCGAGGCGTGCCTCGCGCCAGGCGTCGACCAGGCTGGCGAAGCCGCCGGCTGGGCCGCTGCGTTGGTAGCAGGTGACGGCATCGACGCTCGCCCCGCGCTGGCGCAAGGTGTCGGCGAGCAGTTCGCGGCCGCCGTCACCACGCAGGATGGCGACGCGGCAACCGGCGACGGCGACCGGCGCCAGTTCCGGCAAGGCGAGCAGGCCTTCCGAGTCGAAGCGCTCGCGCGGCGCGATGCAGCCAGCGATGCCGGCTTCTTCGAGCGCCCGCACCGTGCCCGGGCCGACCGCGGCCGGGATCAGCGATGCCGGCCAGTCGCCGGCGGCGAGCAGGGTCGGCAGGGCATGGGCGACGGCGTTGGGGCTGACGAAGACGGCCAGCCGATAGTCGGCGAGTTGGCGGGCGAGCGCCTCGAGCGGCCGGCGGTCATCGGCCGGGGCAATTTCCAGCAACGGAAAGAGAAGGGCATCGCCCCCGGCGGCGGCGATCAGCCGGGCCAACGGCGCCGCCTGGTCGCGCGGCCGGGTGACGACGATGCGGCGACCGGCCAGCGCGCCGGAATCCATCGTCTTCAGTGGCAGGCCAGCCCGGCGAGGATGGCGTCCGCCCCCTGCGCCCGCAGCATCTCGGCGAGCTGGCGGCCGAGCGCCTCGTCGGCGGCCGGCGCACCGCGCACTTCGCCGCTGACCATCTGCTGGCCGTCGACGCTGGCGACGAAACCGCGCAGCCAGAGTTCGCCGTTGTCGATGATCGCGTAGCCGCCCAGCGGCACCTGGCAGGAACCGCCGAGGGCCCGCGACAGCGCGCGTTCGGCCTTGACGCAGTGGGCGGTTTCCGGATCGTTCAGTGGGGCGACGACGGCAGCCATGGCGGCATCGCCGGCCAGCAGTTCGATGCCGAGCGCGCCCTGACCGGGCGCCGGCAGCGACTGTTCGGCGCTGAGCACCGCCTTGACCCGGTCGGCCAGGCCGAGACGGATCAGGCCGGCGGCGGCCAGGATGATCGCGTCGTACTCGCCGGCGTCGAGCTTCTTCAGCCGGGTGTCGAGGTTGCCGCGCAGGCTCTTGATTGTCAGCTGCGGATAGCGGGCGCGCAGGGTCGCCTCGCGGCGCAGGCTGGAGGTGCCGACGACGGCACCGGCCGGCAGTTCGTCGAGGCCGGCGTACTTGTTCGAGACGAAGGCGTCGAGCGGATTCTCGCGCGCCGAGATGGCAGCCAGGACGAAGCCTTCCGGCATCGTCATCGGCACGTCCTTCATCGAATGCACGGCGAGGTGCGCCTGACCGGCCTGCATCGCCACTTCCAGTTCCTTGATGAAGAGGCCCTTGCCGCCGATTTCGGCGAGCGGGCGGTCGAGGATCTGGTCGCCGCGCGTGGTCATGCCGAGAATGACAACTTCCGAGGCCGGATTTAAACTCGCCAGACGACCCTGGACATGGACTGCCTGCCACATGGCGAGACGGGATTCACGGGTGGCGATGACGATTTTCTGAGGAGCGGACATGAGGCAATCCTGGAATGACGGGGTCAGGCTGATCGGGGCCCTGATTCTAGCATGCCTCCCCCTGGCCTCCCCGGCCACCGAAGCGCTGCCGGCGGCCGCCGCGCTGGATGCCGAAGCCGCTGCCGCGGCCCGCGCCGGCGGCCCGCTGATCGTCATTTTCAGCCGCGCCGACTGCAGCTTCTGCCAGGCGGTGAAGCGCGACTATCTGCAGCCGCTGGCCGCCGACCCGCGCTACGGCAAGCGCGTCGTGATTCGCGAAGTCCGCCAGGACAGCGACGCCGCGCTGCGCGATTTCGCCGGCCGGCCGACGACCCACGCCGCCTTCGCCGCTGCCGAGAAGATCAAGCTGGTGCCGGTGGTCGCCTTTTACGGACCGGGCGGGCGTCGCCTGCACCCGCCGATCGTCGGCGCCCGGCTGCCGGATTTCTACCAGAGTTACCTCGAGGACGCCGTCGAACAGTCGGCGCTCGCCCTGAAGAAGCCATGAACGACATCGTCAAACCGACCACGCAACGTCCGGAACACCCGGATTTCTGGTGCAGCCGCTTCGGCGCCGGCGCCATCCCCTGGGATGCCGGGGGCGTTCCCGCCGACTTCGCCGCCTTCGTCGCCGCCCGGGCGCCGCTCGAAACCCTGGTTCCGGGTTGCGGCAGCGGCTGGGAAGCGGCTTTCCTGGCCGGCGCCGGCTGGCCGGTGACGGCGCTCGATTTCTCGCCGGTGGCAGTGGACAAGGCGCGTGCCGTGCTCGGCACGGCGGCGGTCGACCTGGTCTGCGGCGATTTCTTCGCCTACCAGCCACCACGGCCCCTCGAACTGATCTACGAACGCGCCTTCCTCTGTGCCTTGCCGCGCAAGCTGTGGGACGACTGGGGCCGCCAGGTCGCCGCGCTGCTGCCGACTGGCGCCCTGCTCGCCGGCTATTTCTTCGTCTGCGAGCAGCTCAAGGGGCCGCCCTTCGGCATCCGGCGCGAACAGCTCGATGCGCTGCTCGAACCGGCGTTCGAGTGCATCGAGGACCGGGAAGCCGCCGACTCGATCCCGGTCTTCGCCGGCCGCGAACGCTGGCAGGTCTGGCGCCGGCGTTAAGGCGCGCCACCGGCGAGGTGGCGCAGCAGCATTTCGGCCAGCCGTTCCGGCACCACCGGCTTGGCCAGGAAATCGTCCATGCCGGCGGCCAGACAGCGTACCCGGTCCTCGGCGAAGGCATTGGCGGTCATCGCGATGATCGGCGTGCGCGCGTGGCCAGGCAGGCGGCGGATCGCCTGCGTCGCCTGCAGGCCGTCCAGGCGCGGCATCTGCATGTCCATCAGGATCAGGTCGTAGCTTCCCGCTTCGGCCATCGCCACCGCCTGCTCGCCATCTTCGGCCGTATCGACGACGAGACCGAAGTCTTCGAGCTGGAAGACGGCAATCTCGCGGTTGATCGGTTCGTCCTCGGCCAGCAGCAGGCGGCGCCCGGCGTATTCGCTGCGCAAGCGGCTTTCCGCGTCGCCCATGGCGGGCGCCGGCAAGTGCGCGCTGACGTCGCGCGCCAGGCGCACCGTGAACCAGAAAGTGCTGCCCAGCCCCGGCTGACTGCTGACACCGGCGTCGCCGCCCATCAGCCGGGCCAGCCGGCGGGTGATCGCCAACCCCAGCCCGGTGCCGCCGTAATGCCGGGTGGTCGACGCGTCGGCCTGCTCGAAGGCGGAGAACAGGCGCGGCAACGCCGCTTCGGGGATGCCGATGCCACTGTCCTCGACTTCGAAACGCAGGGTCAGCGCCGCTTCGTCCTCGCCTTCGACGACGACGCGGACGACGATGCCGCCGCGCTCGGTGAACTTGAGCGCATTGGTCACGTAGTTGAGCAAGGCCTGCTGCAGGCGGGTCGGATCGCCAAGCAGCGAAACGGCGACCGGCGCCACCTCGCTGTGCAGCGTCAGCCCCTTGGCCTGGGCGCGCTCGTGGATCATCGACAGGACATTGGCGACGATGGCCGCCGGCTGTACCGGCAGCGACTCGAGGACGAAATGGCCGGCCTCGATCTTCGACAGGTCGAGCACGGCGTTGATGATTTCGAGCAGGTGGCCGCTGGCAATCTCCAGCTTGTCCATCTGCGCCGCCTGCCCGTCGCTCAGCCCGCCCCTGCGCACCAGCCGGGCCATGCCGAGGATGGCGTTCATCGGCGTGCGGATCTCGTGGCTCATGTTGGCCAGGAAGGCGCTCTTGGCGACGCTGGCGCTCTCCGCAGCCTGCTTGGCCTGCGCCAGTTCGCCGGTGCGCAGTTCGACCAGTTCCTCAAGGTGTTCGCGGTAGGCCGCCAGTTCGGCCTCGATCCGCCGCCGCTCGGAAATGTCGCGCAGGCTGCACTGGATCAGCGTCCGCCCGCCGGAATGAATGCGGCCGAGCATGATTTCGGCGACGAAGGGACGGCCGTTGTCGAGCCGGCGATGGGTCCATTCGAAACGCGGGAAACTCCCCTGCAGCGCCGCCTCGATCAGCCGCCCGGCCAGTTCGCGGGACGGTTCGCCGCCCGGTTGCAGCGGCGGCGACAGATCAAGCGGCGAACGGCCGCGCAGCGCCTCGCGGCTGGCGGCGCCGAACAGGGCGAGGGCGCCGGGATTGCAATCGACGATGGCGTGACCGTCGAGGATCAGCACGCTTTCGGCGGTCGACTCGAAAAGGCTGCGGTAACGCTCCTCCGATACCTGCAGCGCCTCGGTGCGCTCGGCGACGCGCCGTTCGAGATCGGCGTTGGCTTCGTGCAGCGCATGGTCGGCGCGGCGCCAGCGGCGGCTGAAGCGGAACGCGAGGAGCATGCCGATCAGGCAAGGAACCAGGACCATCAACGCCACCGACTGGATGACGCGTTGCACCTGCGGCGCGATCGCCGCGCTCAGCGCCCGTTCGCTGCGCGCCAGACTGAGGTGCCAGCCGTGGGCGAGCGGCACGACGAAACGCAACCAGGGTTCGCCGCTGGCATCGCTGACGCGCTCGACCCCGTCCTTGCCCGCCAGCGAATGATCCGGCGCCTGGCCCGTGCTGGCGCCGACGCGCGAATCGGCGACCTTGCCGCCGGCGGCGTCGAACAGCGCGGCGTGCTCGAAGGGCGCGATGCGCTCGGCAACCAGCAGGTCGGCCAGGTGGCTCAAGTGCAGGACGCCGCCCAGATGCAGCACGATGCGACCCGAAGCGTCGCGCACCGGCACGTCGATCGCCACCGCCGGCACCCCGTCGGCACCGAGGAAACCGCCGGAGACGACGGCTTCGCCGCTGCTCGCCGCGTCTCGGAAATAGCGCCGATCGGCCAGGTTGAACTTGCGCAGCGCGCGCTGCACGCTGAAGGGATGCGAGATGTAGTGGTCGCCTTCCGGGGTCAGCACGAAGAGGACTGAGAAATTGCCCTGGCGGCGCAGGCTTTCGAGAATCTCGCGTTTCTCCGGATCGGCGCTTTCGGGAATGCCGTTGATGCCGCGGTCGATCTGCGCCAGCGCCGGCAGGTCGCCGAAGGCGCGCGTCTGCGCGGCGAGGCGCAGCAGTTGCAGCGGCCGGTCGATCTCGGCGTCGAGCCGCGCCGCCAGCGCGGCGACGAAGGCGCGGTTGTCCTCGGCCCAGCGCGCCACCGCCCAGTCGAGCAGCGAAGCGCGCAGGAAGAAGAGGAGCAGGACCAGCGACAGCAGCGTCGGCAGCAGCACCAGGGCAACGATGTGTCGCCGCTCTTCCTTCATCCCGGTCGCGCCCCCTGCCAATGATTGCAATTTTGGCAATTATGCGCGCAAACCCCGGCGAAGCAAGCCGGGAAATCCCGCCCCCGGCCGATTGCCGCTACGGCGCCGCCGGGTCGCTGACGAAGCCGATCCTGGCCAGGCCGTTGCGCGCCGCGACCGCCATCACCTGCGCCACCTTTTCGTAGGGCACCAGGCGGTCGGCGCGGATATGCAGTTCCGGCGGCGGCGACTGCGCGGCGGCGGTGGCGCAGCGCGCGGACAGTTCTTCGAGCGTCACCGGCTCGCCGTTCCAGAACATCTCGCCGCTCTCGCGCAGTCCGAATTCGATGTGCTCGGGCTTGGTCAGGTTCACCGCGCTCGCCGCCTTCGGCAGGTCGATCTTGACCGCGTGCGTGAGCAGCGGCGCGGTGACGATGAAGATGACCAGCAGCACCAGCATCACGTCGACCAGCGGGACGACGTTCATCTCGGCCTTCGGGCCGTCGGCCCGGCCGCGGTAGCGGCGGAAGTCGCCGGCCGCCATCAGCCGCCCCGGGCGCCGCCGGCGGTTTCGTTCTTCACCGTCAGCAGCACGTAGAGGTCATGCGCAAACCCTTCCAGACGCGCCAGCCACAAGCGGTTGCGCCGGCTGAAGGCGTTGTAGGCGAGGACCGCCGGAATCGCCACGGCGAGGCCGAGTGCGGTCATGATCAGCGCCTCGCCGACCGGCCCGGCGACCTTGTCGAGCGTCCCCTGGCCGGACAGGCCGATCTGCACCAGCGCGTGGTAGATGCCCCAGACTGTGCCGAAGAGGCCGATGTAGGGCGCCGCCGAGCCGGCCGAGGCGAGCACGGTGAGGCCGTGTTCGGCGGCGGCGGCTTCCTGGTCGATGGTGTTGTTCAGCGTCCGCGTCAGGTATTCGGCGAGACCGCCGGCGGTCGCCAGCTTGTCGTCGCCGGCCGCCGCTGCCTCGGCCGCCTCGATGGCGTTCAACGCCAGGCGGGCGAAGGCATTGTCGATCTTCTCGGCGCGCAGGCGCTGGCCGAGGCCGCTGCGCGAGCCGCCCTGCCAGAAGCGGGCGAGGAAGGCCGCCGCCTGGCGCTGCGCCAGATAGTTGGCGAGCCACTTGGTGATGATCAGGTACCAGCTCGCCACCGACAGCAGCAGCAGCAGGCCGAGCACGATGCGCCCGACGCCATCCGCCTGGGCAAGAAAATGGGCGAAGCCCAGGCCTTCGACAACTGCGGGTTGCATCGATCAGTTTCCTTCCAGCACGAAATTAAAGGGTTGCAAGGCCGTTGCCTCGACCGCCTGGCCGTTGCGCCGGGCCGGCGTGCAGCGCCAGCCGCGCACGGCGCCGAGCGCCGCTTCGTCGAGCCGCGGATAGCCGCTGCTGCGCTCGACATTCGCCCGGGCGACGCTGCCGCGCTCGTCGAGCGTCACCCGCAGCACCACCTTGCCGGTCTCGCCAAGCCGGCGCGACATCGGCGGGTAGGCCGGCGCCTGCCGCTCCGGGCAGACCACCGACAGCTCGCCGCCCAGCGCCACCGGGCCCTGCGGCAAGGGCAGGGGCGGTGCCGGCGGCGCCACCTCGACCGGCGGGGCCGGCGGTGGTGGCGGGGCCACCGGCTCGGCCGGACTGAGCACCGGCGCTTCGGCGACCAGTTGACGCGGCGCCGGCTTGGGCAAGGGCTTCGGCTCGGGCGGTCGCGGTGCCGGCTTGGGTGCCGTCTGCTGCGGCGCCGGCGGGGCGATGAAATTGACCATCAGCGTCGTCGCTTCCTCCGGCAGCGGCAGCAGCCGCTGCGCCAGCAAGACCCACAACGCCAGGCCGTGCACCGCCAGGACGAGGGCGATGCCCAGCCAGCGGGTGGCCACTGGCGAGGAGGGAGGAAGGGACGACGGGCGCAAGGTGGGCGGCGGACGGTGGCGAAGCTTCGGGATGATACGCAAGAAGTAGCGCGCTGGCATCCGCCCGCCGCTTGCCAGCGCCCTTTCAGAAGTTCGCGTAGAGGCCGGCGGTCACCGTGCGTCCGGGCGCCAGGTAGCCAATGCCGTCGTAGACCTTGTCGCCGACATTGACGACGTTCAGGCGGGCGCTGAAGGTCTTGCCCAGCGGGTAGCTGGCGCTCAGGTCGAGCGTCGTGTAAGCCTTGTAGGACTTGCTGTTGATGTCGTCGGCGTAGCGCTTGCCGACCCGGTTGACGGCGGCGGACAGGGTGGCGCCGCCGGGCCAGCGGTAATCGGCGCGCACTTGTCCCTGGCGGCGCGGCACGCTGGTCAGCGACTTGCCTTCGAGCGCCGGGTTGCTGGCGTTCTCCTCGATCCGCGAGCGGTTGTAGGTGAAGCTCGCGCTCAGCGCCAGCGCCTCGCTCGGGCGGTAGGCGGCTTCGAGTTCCAGGCCGCGCGTGGTGACGGCGCCGACGTTGATCTTGTCGACATTGGTCGCGTCGCGGCGGACCGAATAGATGAAGTCCTTGGCGTCGTTGTAATAGAGCGTCGCCTTGACGTAGCCACGCCGGCCGAAATAATAGTCGGCGCCGAGGTCGTAGGCCTTGACGGTTTCCGGATCGAGATCTGGGTTCGCCCAGTAGGTCGTCGTGCCGCGCCGGGTATTGGCGTAGAGGTTGAACATGTCCGGCAGATTGAAGGCACGGCCGGCGCTGGCGCGCAGGTTGAAAGCATCGTTGACCTTGAACAGGGTCGCCAGCTTGGGCGAGAAATCGCCGGCGGAACGCTCGCGGTAGCTCGTGCTGGGCTGGCCGACGCCGCTATCCACCTGGTTGCCGCCGGTGGTCCAGTGGTCGTAGCGACCGGCGAGGTTGAGTTTCCAGCGCGCCGTCAGTGCCATCTCGTCCTGGATGAAGACGCCGTAGCGGCGCAGGTCGCCGCGCGTGTCGCGCAGGCGGCTGCTGCCCGGATAGGAGAAATGGTTGTCGACGTCGCCATCGAGAAAATCGAGGCCCAGCGTAACCCGGTGGATGGAACCCAGGGCGTGCGAATGCTGGGCGTTGAAACCCAGGCTGCGATCCTCGTACAAGCCCTTCTCGGAAATCGTCCGGTAGGTGACCGGATTGAGCGTGTCCGCCCACTGCTTGCCGAAACGCCCGTAAAGCGCGACCGAGGTATTCGAACTCTCGTCGTCACGGACATAGCGCACGGTCGGCACGTATTGCTCGCGTTTCGACGGCTGGTAACCCGGCGCCCCCGGGCGGTAGAAACCGGTGGCCTCGTCCTTGAGATAGCTGACGCCGGCCTCGATGAAGGAACGGCTATCGATCTCGTGCAGCAGCTTGATTGCGGCGTTGTCCTTGAGCGTACCGATCTTGTCGCGGTTGGCGGCCGGGATGGTGGTATCCGGGCGCCACATGTCGTAGCCGTCGCTGGTGAAGTGGCTGGCCGACACCCGTACCGATGTGGCACCGAAACGCTGCGAATGCGAGACCAGCAGGCGCTTGCTGTTCAGGCTACCGTACTCGGCACCGAGCCGCGTCTTCGTTCCCGGCTCGGGCGCGCGCGACAGCACGTTGATCACGCCGCCCATCGCGTTGGCGCCGTAGAGCCCGGAACTGGCGCCGCGCACCACTTCGACGCGCTCGACGTCCTGGGTGCTCAGTTGCGACCAGTCGACCTGGCCGTCGTAGAGCACGTTCATCGGAATGCCGTCGAGCAGCACCAGGGTCCGGCTGTTGCCGGGCAGGCCGCGGGTATAGGTCTGGGCGATGCGGTTCGGCGACGAGGCATCCATGCGCGCCGCGTAGACGCCCGGTACGCCCTGCAGCACTTGGTCGACGGTGGTCGCGCCGGAGGCCTCGATGCGCTCGCGGTCGATCACCGATACCGCCGCCGGCACCTCGCGGATCGACTGCTCGGTGCGGGTTGCAGTGACCACGACCTGGGCGAGGCCGCGTTCGTCTTCGGCAACAACATTGGTCGCGGCAAGGCAGCCGCAGGCCAGCAGCAGGCGGCGGGCCGGCTCGGACATCTGGAACATGGTTTTCCCCCTGAGATTCTTCAGCGGCCGGCTCCCCTGCCGTCCGCCGTGCAGGGGCGGACTATACGGAGCGCCCCGGCGCCCCGGAATGTGGCAAATTGCCGCATCCCGCCGGGCAAGCCGGCGACAGTGGGGCATCCACTTCACGTATCATTTCCGGCTTCTCTCCGGAACCTGCACACGATGAATAGCGAAACGCCCCAAACCATTTTCCTCAAGGACTACACCCCGCCGGCCTGGTGGATCGACACCGTCGACCTCGATTTCGTCATCGAAACCGGCGCCACCACGGTTACCGCCCGCCTCGCGCTGCGCCGCAACCCAGCCGTCGCCGCGCAGCCGCTGGTGCTCGACGGCGAGGAACTGGAAACGCTCGGCGTCAGCGTGGATGGAAACGCCGCGTCCTACACCGCGACGGCGAACAGCCTGACGCTGAACGATCTGCCCGACGCCTGCACGCTGACCACCGTCGTGCGCATCGATCCCGACAAGAACACCCGCCTCTCCGGCCTCTACCGCTCCAAGGACGGCTACTTCACGCAGTGCGAGGCGCAGGGTTTCCGGCGCATCACCTGGTTCCTCGACCGGCCGGACGTGATGTCGGTCTATACCGTGACCCTGCACGCCGACAAGGCGGCTTTCCCGGTCCTGCTCGCCAACGGCAACCCGGTCGCCGCCGGCGACGAGGCCGACGACCGCCACTGGGCGAAATGGGCCGATCCGTTCAAGAAACCGGCCTACCTGTTCGCCGTCGTTGCCGGCAAGCTCGACGTACTGCGCGACAGCTTCCGCACCGCCTCCGGGCGCGAGGTGCAACTGGCCATCTACGTCGAACCGGGCAAGCTCGACCAGTGCCCGCACGCGATGGCGGCGCTGCAGAAATCGATGCGTTGGGACGAGGAACGCTTCGGCCTCGAATGCGACCTCGACCACTACATGATCGTCGCCGTCGGCGACTTCAACATGGGCGCGATGGAGAACAAGGGGCTCAACATCTTCAACACGAAGTATGTGCTCGCTCGCCCGGACGTCGCGACCGACGTGGATTTCGAGAACATCGACCGGGTCGTCGCGCACGAATACTTCCACAACTGGACCGGCAACCGCGTCACCTGCCGCGACTGGTTCCAGCTCTCCTTGAAGGAAGGCCTGACCGTGTTCCGCGACCAGGAATTCGGCGCCGACCTGCACAACCGGCAGACCGCCCGCATCCGCGAGGTGCGTGGCCTGCGCGCCGCGCAGTTCCCGGAAGACGCCGGGCCGATGGCGCACCCGATCCGCCCGGCCAGCTTCGTCGAGATCAACAACTTCTACACCGCCACCGTCTATGAAAAGGGCGCCGAAGTCATCCGCATGATCCAGACGCTGATCGGCCGCGACGCCTTCCGCGCCGGCATGGACGAGTACTTCCGCCGCCACGACGGGCAGGCGGTGACCTGCGAGGATTTCGTCGCCGCGATGGCCGCCGCCAGTGGTTTCGACTTCACCCAGTTCATGCGCTGGTACAACCAGCCGGGCACGCCGAAGGTCGTTGTCGACGGCCATTACGATCCGCTTGAACGCAGCTACACGCTGACCTGCACGCAGAGCAACCCGCGCGCCAGCGACGATGCGCCGGCGCTGATCCCGATCCGCGTCGCGCTGTTCACCGAAGCCGGCGAACTGATCGCCGGCAGCGAACGCACCCTGCAACTGACCGCCAACAGCCAGTCCTTCGTCTTCAACGACATCGGCGACGAGCCGGTGCCCTCGCTGCTGCGCGACTTCTCGGCGCCGGTCAATCTCGAGTTCGACTACACGCCGGAACAGCTGACCCTGCTGCTGGCCTTCGAGACCGACCCGTTCAACGCCTGGGAAGCCGGCCAGCGCCTGGCATCGACGCTGATCCTCGGCGCCGCCGCCGAAATCGCCGCCGGCCGCACCCCGCAGTGGCCGGACAGCTTCACCGCTGCCTGCCGCCGCCTGCTGCAGACGCAGGGTGAGCGCGGCGCCGCCTTCGTCGCCGAAGCGCTCACCCTGCCTGGCGAAACGACGCTCGCCGAACAGTTGGAGATCGTCGATCCGGACGCCCTGCACGCCGCCCGCAACGGCCTGCGCCGCTACCTCGCCGAACAGCTCGAAGGCGAGTTTGCCGGCCTATACGCGGCGTTGACCGTCAAGGAAGCCTACGCCCCGAACAGCGACCAGGCTGGCCGCCGCGCCCTGCGCAACTTGTGCCTGTCCTACCTCCTCGAACTCGACAGCGACGCCGTCCGCCAGCTGGCCTACGCGCAGTTCCGCGACGCCGACAACATGACCGACCAGTTCGCCGCGCTCGCCGCGCTGGCCAACGTCAACGCCGCCGTCTGCCCGCAACGCGAGCAGGCGCTGGCCGAGTTCTACGCGCGCTGGAAGGACGAAGCGCTGGTCGTCGACAAGTGGCTGCAGGCGCAATCGACAAGCCGCCGTCCGGAAACGCTGGCGACGGTGAAAGCACTGACGCAGCACCCGGCCTTCGACGCCGGCAACCCGAACAAGATCTACGCGCTGATCCGCGCCTTCGGTGCCAACCTGGTCCGCTTCCATGCCGCCGACGGCAGCGGCTATGCCTTCATGGCCGAACGCATCCTGCTGCTGCACGACAAGAATCCGCAGGTTGCCTCGCGGCTGGCGCGCAGCTTCGACCGCTGGAAGAAATTCGACGCCGGCCGCCAGGCACATGCCCGTGCCGCGCTGGAAAAGATCCGCGCCCACCCCGGTCTGGTCCGCGACGTGCTGGAAGTCGTCGAAAGGGCGCTGGGCTGACTGCTGGCTGCCGCCGGATGCACCGATCCGGCGGTCAAGCCAGCCGATAGAAATCGCTGAACCAGCGCGCGAAGTTGGCAACGCCCTGGTCGACCGGCGTTGCGGGCCGGTAGTCGAACTGCTCGACCAGATCGTCCACGTTCGCCCAGGTGTCCGGCACATCGCCCGGCTGAAGCGGCAGGAAGGCTTTTTCCGCGGTCCGGCCCAGCGCATTTTCCAGCGCGCCGACATAGGCCATCAGGTCGACCGGGCGATTGTTGCCGATGTTGTAGACCCGCCACGGCGCCCGACTCGTCCCCGGATCGGGCTGCTCGCCCGACCAGTCCGGGTTGGGCGGCGCGGGGCGATCGAGGACGCGGATCACGCCTTCGACGATGTCGTCGATGTAGGTGAAATCCCGGCGGTGCCTGCCGTGATTGAATAAATTGACGGCCTCGCCCTTGACGATGGCCCGGGCAAACTTCTGCAAGGCCATGTCCGGCCGATCCCACGGACCATAGACGGTGAAAAAGCGCAGCCCGGTCGTCGGCAGCCCGTAGAGGTGGCTATAGGAATGGGCCATCAACTCGTTGGCCTTCTTGGTCGCGGCGTACAGGCTGAGCGGATGGTCGACGTTGTCGTGCACCGAAAACGGCAGCGCGGTATTTGCCCCGTACACGCTGGAACTGCTGGCATAGACCAGGTGTTCGACGCCGTTGTGGCGGCAGCCTTCGAGGATATGGGCAAAACCGACGAGGTTGCTGTCGATGTAGGCCAGCGGGTTCTCCATCGCGTAGCGCACCCCGGCCTGCGCGGCCAGGTTGACCACGCGCCGGGGCTGGTGGGTCCTGAACAGTTCCGCCATGCCGGAACGGTCGGCCAGGTCGATGCGCAGGTGGGTGTAGTTGGGATGCCCGAGCTGACGGGCCAGACGCGCTTCCTTCAGCGCCGGATCGTAGTAGTCGTTGTGATTGTCGATCCCGATGACGGTGTCACCACGCGCCAGCAGGCGCAGCGAGACGGCCGAACCAATGAAACCGGCGGCGCCGGTGACGAGTACTGTCAATTGATCGCTCCCAAACGAGTCACGGAAAAACCTGTCCGCCGCGCCAGGACGCGGCCGGGTGCACGATAGGCGCGCTATTTTTCAGTTTGATGAGCGTCGCCCGGCGGCGTCACAAAGCCTTAACGGCCTTGCCTTAGTCTGCTGCGACTCGATCCACCGGAGCATTCCTTGTCCGCCCAGCCAATCGTCACGGCCTTGGCGTCCGCCACCTTGCTGCCCGCCTCAATTCCCCGGCACGTCGCCGATGGGCAATGCCCGCGGCCTTTCCGGTCCGGCCTCGCCGCGATCGGGTGGCCCGCCCGGAGGACGATGCGCCGCTCGCCGCCGACGCTGCCGGCTCGCGGCAACGCCCCCCGGGGCCTGCGGACGGCAATCCGTTGATCCTCCGGCTGTCCGTCTCCCTCCTGATCAGCGCCGCCTTGCTGTTCTGGCTGCTCGGCAGCCGCCAGGCAGCGGCGGCCTGGGATGCCGTCCGCCTGCTGGCGCCGGGCGTTCTCGGCCTGCTCGTGCTGCTGCAATGCCTGTCCTATGGCTGTCGGGCGGCGCGCCTGTCGACGCAGTTCGCGACGCGCCTCGCGCTGGGTTGGCGCAGCACGCTGCGCATGACGCTGCTGCACAACCTCGGCATCAACGTCATTCCGTTCCGGGCCGGCGAACTGCTGCTGCCGGCGATGCTGCACCGTGCCGGCCTGCAACTCTCCGAGGCACTGGCCACCCTGCTCTGGTTGCGCGTCCAGGATGTCGTCGTGCTCGCCGGACTGGGCGTCGTACTGTGGCCTGGATTGCCGCTCGCGCTGCGCGGCGCCGCGCTGCTCGGGCTCGCCGCCGCCTGGCCGCTGACCCGCCATCTGGCGCGGACGGCCGAGGCCAACCAGTGCAGCGGCTTCCCGTTCCGCCACCTGCAGCGCCTGCGGCCGATGTTCGACGGTTCGCGCGCCAGTTGGCTGTGGACCGTCGCCAACTGGCTGAGCAAACTGAGCGGCCTCAGCCTTGCGCTCGCCGCGCTCGCCGGCCTGCCCGTCGCCACCGCCGTGCCCGGCGTCCTTGGCGGCGAACTGTCGGCGATCCTGCCGGTGCAGGGGATCGCCGGCTTCGGCACCTACGAAGCCGGCGTCGCATTGCCGCTGGCCGGTTTCGGCCTGCCCTGGCAGCCGCTGCTCGCTGCCGCGCTGTCCTTGCACCTGATCACCATCGCGATCGCCCTCGTCGCCGGCACCCTGGCCTGGGTCGCCCTTCCCGCCCCTGAACTCC
>OFJB01000078.1_pt1 | contig 62205 bp, 73 predicted proteins | sample 1775081 | NCBI WGS metagenome assembly OFJB01 (sample SAMN08195771, study PRJEB24354) | sludge metagenome | isolation source: initial sludge from phenol fed wastewater aerobic bioreactor | place: India: Nagpur | collected 2016-06-05 | reverse complement strand
TGCAGTTCTCGCCATGTCGATCTCCTTCAAGGGGAATTGACATGGCAATTATTAATCTATTGAATTGGAAATGGAATAATTCCATTTCTAATAAAAAGAGAGCTGGTCGCGCTTTATGCATAACGGTTCAAGATATAAAAATATCTGAAGCCGTTTGCTGGATTGCGTGAGCAGCTATCTATTTCATACGAGCTTGTTGCGGATCGCGTAGACCGTCAGCTCGGCGTTGTTCGTCAGGCACAGCTTGGTCAAGACCCGCGCGCGGTAGACGCTCACCGTCTTGGGGCTGAGCACGAGCTCCTGGGCGATGTCCGACAGGCGCTTGCCCGAGGCGATCTTGACCAGCGTCTGCAGTTCGCGTTCCGAAAGCGCCTCGTGCGGCAGTTCGCGCTCGGGCTGCGAGAGGCTGTCGGCCAGCAGCTGCGCCACCTCCGGCGTGAGGTATTTGCGCCCCTGCATCACGGTATGCACCGCGTCGATCAGCGCCAGCGGATCGCTCGCCTTGTTGGCGTAGCCGTGCGCCCCGGCCTTGATGGCGCGCAGCGCGTATTGATCCTCGGGGTACATGGAGACGATCAGCACCCGGATCGCGGGATGGCTTTCCTGCAGGTTGGCGAGGATCTCCAGGCCGCTGCGGCCGGGCAGGTTCACGTCCAGCAGCAGCACGTCGCACGCGGCGTGCCGCAGCAGCTCCTTGAGTTCGGTGTAGCTGCCCGCCTCGCCCGTCACGCGGATGTCGGACGATTCGGCCAGGGTGTCGCGGATGCCGCGGCGCACCAGGGCGTGGTCGTCGCACAGAATCACGTGGATCATGGGGGGGTGTCTCCGCTGGGAGCCGCGTGGCCTGCACGGGTGGGCAGGGTCAGGATGATGGACGTGCCGCAGCCGCTGGGGCTGCTCACGTCCAGCCAGCCGCCGGCGCGGCGTGCGCGCTCGCGCAGTCCGCGCAGGCCGAACGAACGATTCTTGGCCAGGGCTTCGGGGGGCATGCCCACGCCGTCGTCGACGATTTCCAGCAGCATGTGGTCGTCGTGCGCCGACAGTTCCACGCGCACGCTGCGCGCCTGCGCGTACTTCTGGATGTTGGTCAGGGCTTCCTGCACGGTGCGGTAGGCCACCAGTTGCAGCGCCGTCGCAAGGGGCGGCTCCTCCTGGTCGGCCCGCACGCGCGTGGGCGTGCCCGTGCGCCGCTCGAAGGTCTGCGCGAGCCATTGCACGGCAGGGATCAGGCCCTGGTCGAGCACGGGCGGGCGCAGGTTCATCATGATGCGCTGGCTGGCGCCCAGGGCGTGCTGCAGCATGTCGTTTGCGCTCTGGGCGTGCTCGGTCAGCGCCGCATCGCTGGCATGGCGGGCGATCCACGCGAGATCGAAGCGCGCGGCGGTCAGCGCGCCGCCCACGTCGTCATGGATCTCGCGGGCGATGGCGGCGCGCTCTTCCTCGATGGTGGCCTGCAGGTGCTCCGCCAGTTCCGCGAGCCGCTGCTCCGAGGCGGCCAGCTCGGCGGCGGCCTGCTCGCGGGCGCGCCGCGCCTGCGCCATCTCGATCGCCCGCGCGATGACCCGCGGCAGGCGGGCGATGTCGTCCTTGAGCAGGTAGTCGGCAAACCCCATGCGGATGGCGTCCACGGCCGCGGCCTCCCCGATGGCGCCCGAGAGCAGCACGAAGGGCGGATGCGCGGGCAGCGCCTGCGCCTGCTTCCAGGCGTCGATCGCGGTGAAACCCCGCAGGCGGTAGTCGGCCAGCACGATGTCATAGGGCTCGTTTTCCAGGCACGCCTGCAGCGCCTGCAGGGTGTCCACGCGCGTGAGCCGGTGCGCGGCGGGGGCATGGCGCAGCGCCAGGCATGCCAGTTCGTGGTCGGTGGCGGAATCCTCCAGATGCAGCACGCGCACGGGTTTACCGGTGGTGTCAAATTCTTCGGGAGTAGCTATCATGTTTGCCAAGTCAGACCGTGAAGAGTCCTTTGCGGTGCGGTACGCCACGCGATACCACACAAACGCCATGCCGTCGGGATGGTAGCCGTTCGCAGCGTGTGGCTGGCCAAGCCGGGTTTTCTGCAATGCTGGAGAAATGATGCCGTCAACACCTGATGCTCCCCCGGAGCCCATGGTTGCAATACCGGTGATGGTGGCCGCAGATTTGCAAGATGCGCTGTTGACGTCGCTGCACGATCTGCACCGTCTGCAAGGCTTGCTGGACCATGCGGCGGGCAACCTCATCCAGCGGTTTGGCGATGCGGACGCGGCGCTGTCGCCGGAAGTGATGGATGCCCACCCCGAACTGGGCACGCTGCGGGACGCCTTGCGCATCGCCATCACGGAGTTGCAGTTTCACGACATGGCGATCCAGCTCATCACCCACACGAGCAAGGTCCTGCAGGCGTGTTCATCGCGCCTGAGCGTGGAAGCCATGGGTTCCGACGACGGAGAAGAGGCCGCGGTCATCGAGATCGTGCCTCCTGAAAAACCCAATCCCGTGACGCAAAGCGAGATGGATGCCGGTTCCATCGAACTATTTTGAATGTTACAAGACAGTTACCGGTTAATCTACGTACTTCGGAGAGATTGGAGCCCCGCATGCAGTCGATATTGGCCGTCGATGATTCGCCTTCCATGCGCAAGATGGTGGCGTTTACGCTCACCAGCGCAGGATACAACGTGGTCGAGGCGGTGGATGGCGAAGATGCGTTCGAGAAGGCCATGGCGCATGACATCGATCTGATCCTGGCCGACCAGAACATGCCGCGCCTCGATGGCATCGGCCTGACGCGCCGCCTGCGCGAGCATCCGCGCTTCAAGGACAAGCCCATCCTGATCCTGACCACCGAGTCCAGCGACCAGATGAAGCAGGCCGGGCGCAGCGCCGGGGCGACCGGCTGGCTGGTCAAACCGTTCGATCCGACCCGGCTGGTCGAGGTCATCCGCAAGGTCATCCGCTGAGCCCATCGGGATCGGACCTGCGACACACGTACAGAAGAAGGAAGTCACACCATGGCAGACACCCATACCCAGGCGGCAGGCGGCGGCTCGGATTTCGATCTGAGCCAGTTCTATGGTGTCTTTTTCGAAGAGGCGGCCGAGAACCTGGACCAGATGGAGCAGATGCTGCTGGCCCTGGACGTGAATGCGCCGGACGACGAAGAGCTCAACGGCATTTTCCGCTGCGCGCACTCCATCAAGGGCGGCTCGGCCACCTTCGGCTTCGCGGACGTGGCCGAACTCACGCACAAGATGGAGTCGCTGCTGGACAGGCTGCGCCGGCACGAGCTGCAGCTGACGCCGCCGATGATCGACGCCTTGCTCGAATCGGCCGACGTATCGCGCAGCCTGCTGGCCCGCCACCAGGGCGGTGGGCAGGACGAGGCCGTGCCCACGGCCGAGCTGGTGGCGCGCATCCGCGCGCTGGCCGAGGGCGGGGCCGTGGCGGCCGCCGCACCCGCTGCGCCGGCTCCCGTACCCGCACCTGCACCCGTCCAGGCGGCCGCGCCGGTTCCCGCACCCGCTCCCGCTCCCGCGCCATCGGTCGCCGCGGTGCGGGCCGCGGGCGATCGCTACCTCGAGATCAGCATCGGCCCATTGGCGCAGCCCGAGCTGGCCAGCGCCATCAAGGACCTGTTCCACGACATCGAAGGCCTGGGCAGCATCAGCGATCTTCCGGACGAGCGTCCCGGCATGCGCACCTTTGCCGTCCAGACCCGCTCTTCCGATGCCGAATTGCTCGACCTGTTCGTCTTCCACGTCACCAAGGAGCAGGTGAGCATCAAGGATCTGGGCGCCGCCGAGGCGGACGGGGCCGCGCCGCCGGCCGAGGCATACGGCTTCTTCCATGGCGCGCCGGGCGCCCCGGGGCACCACGAAGCCGCTGCCGCCGCGGTGGCGCCGGCGTCGGTCCAGGCCGCGGCGGCCGCCCCGGGCGCCGCCGCCGCGCCGCAGCACAAGGCGGCGGCGCATGCCTCGCTGGAATCGAGCACCATCCGCGTCGCGGTCAACAAGGTGGATCAGCTCATCAACCTGGTGGGCGAGCTGGTGATCACGCAGGCCATGCTGGCGCAGAACAGCCGCGACCTGGACGCGGGCCTGCACCAGCAGCTGCTCGCGGGGCTGGCCGACCTCGACCGCAACACGCGCGATCTGCAGGAATCGGTCATGTCCATCCGCATGATCCCGATGTCCACGGTGTTCAGCCGCTTTCCGCGCATGCTGCGCGACCTGGCGAACAAGCTGGGCAAGAAGGTCGAATTCGTCACCAACGGCGAAGCCACCGAACTGGACAAGAGCCTGGTGGAAAAAATCACCGACCCGCTGACCCACCTGGTGCGCAACAGCTGCGACCACGGGATCGAAACCCCCGCCGAGCGCCTGGCCGCGGGCAAGACCGAGCACGGCACGCTCACGCTCTCGGCATCGCACCAGGGCGGCTCGATCGTCATCGAGGTGCGCGACGACGGCCGCGGGCTGTCCCGCGAAAAGATCCTCCAGAAGGCGCGCGAACGCGGCATGGAGGCGCCCGATTCCATGTCGGACGCGGACGTCTGGAACCTCATCATGCTGCCGGGCTTTTCCACCGCGGAAGTGGTGACGGACGTCTCCGGCCGCGGGGTCGGGATGGACGTGGTCAAGAAGAACATCGCGGCGCTCAACGGTTCGGTCGAGCTCGAATCGGTGGAAGGCGTCGGCACGCGCGTCTCGGTGCGCCTGCCGCTGACTCTGGCCATCATGGACGGCATGTCGGTGGGCGTGGCCGACGAGGTCTACATCCTGCCCCTGTCGTCGGTGGTCGAGTCGTTCCAGGTCAACCAGGAAGGCATCAACACGGTGGCGCAGGGCTCCCAGCTCGTGAAGGTGCGCGACGAGTTCATGCCGGTCGTCTCGCTGGAGAAGATCTTCCAGGTGCCGCGCGCCAATCCCGAGCATGGCAACGAGATCATGGTGGTGGTCGAGGCCGACGGCTCGCGCGTGGCCGTGCTGGTCGATGAGCTGCTCGGCCAGCAGCAGGTGGTCGTCAAGAACCTGGAAACCAACTACCGCAAGGTGGCGAACGTCTCGGGCGCCACCATCATGGGCGATGGCAGCGTGGCGTTGATTCTGGACACGGGCGCCCTGGTGCGCCGTGCGCGCCATTGAGTGGCACAGGCAAGGAGATGTGAGATGAGTGCAGTTCTTGAAAAGACCAGGGAAACAACTGTGCCCGGCGCCGGTGAGTACCTCACGTTCAGGCTCGGCAACGAGGAATACGGGCTCGACATCCTCAAGGTGCAGGAGATCCGCGGGTACGAGCCCCCGACCCGCGTGGCCAACGCGCCCGCGTTCATCAAGGGGGTCTCCAACCTGCGCGGCACCATCGTCCCGATCATCGACATGCGCCTGCGCTTCGATTGCCCGAGCGCCGAATACAACCAGCTCACCGTGGCCATCATCCTCAATCTGCACGACCGGGTGGTCGGCATGGTGGTGGATTCCGTGAGCGACGTGATCGAGCTCACCGACGAGCAGGTGCGCCCCGCGCCCGACGTGGAAAGCGCCATCGACGCGCGCTGCATCCGGGGCCTGGGCGCGGTCGGCGACCGCATGCTGATCCTGCTGGACATCGAAAAACTGATGAGCGGCCCGGACATGGGCCTGGTCTTGTCGGGCAGCTGAAGCTTGCGCATGCGCGGTGCACATCCGTCAGGCAGCGGCGCGAGGAGCGCGCGCCCATGACTGCGTCCATGCCTTCTGCCCGTGCGGGCGCGCCGGCCGGCATCCCGGCCGGTGGTCCGGGCGAGGCGCGGGAGTTTGCATGGACGAACGCGGATTTCAAGCGCGTGCAGAAGCTCATCTACCAGCGCGCCGGCATCAGCCTGCACGACGGCAAGCATGCCATGGTCTACAGCCGCCTGTCCCGGCGGCTGCGCGACACGGGGTATGAGAGTTTCGAGGAATACCTGAACTGGCTGGAAGGGCAGGATGGGCCGGAGTGGCAGGAGTTCGTCAACGCGCTCACCACCAACCTCACGGCCTTCTTTCGCGAGCAGCACCATTTCGAGAGTCTGGCTGGGCTCCTGAAGAAGCGCCCGGGCGGGCCATGGAAGATATGGTGCAGCGCCGCCTCCACCGGCGAAGAGCCCTATTCCATCGTCATGACCGTGCTGCAGACGCTGGGCGGCGGCGTGCCGTTCGAGCTGATGGCGAGCGACATCGACTCCCGCGTGCTGGAGACCGCCGGGCGCGGCGTCTACCGCACCCAGGGACTCAAGGGCCTCACGCACGAGCAGCTGCAGCGGTTCTTCATGCGGGGCAAGGGCAGCAACGACGGCCTGGTGCGCGTGCGTCCCGAGCTGCGCAAGCCGATCACCTTCCTGAGCGTCAACCTGATCCGCGACGACTGGCCCTTCCGCGAGCCGTTCGACGTCGTGTTCTGCCGCAACGTCATGATTTATTTCGATGCGCAGACGCAGCGGCGCGTGCTCGAACGCATCCATCGCGTGCTCAAGCCCGGCGGCACGCTGTTCGTGGGCCATGCGGAAAATTTCAGCGAATCGCGCGACCTGTTCGTGCTTCGCGGAAAGACGGTCTATGAACGGGTTTGATGCCGCACCGGCCATCGCCAGCGGCATGGAGCGCCGCCGCGCGCCGCGCATTGGCGCCATTCCCGAGAACGCCGGGCGCCTGCCCGCGCACACCCCCACGCTGCAGGAACTCAAGGAAGCGCCCCGGCGCACCGGCGAGGCGTCGTTCTTTTTCTTCGACCAGCGATTCCAGTTCAATGCGGTGAAGGTGCTGCCGGGCGAGTACTTCGTCTCCAACGAGAACGTGGTCATCCAGACGGTGCTGGGCTCGTGCATCGCGGCGTGCCTGTGGGACAGCCGCACCCACGTGGGCGGCATGAACCACTTCATGCTGCCCGAGGGCGGCGCCGCGGATCAGTCGGGCCGCTATGGCTCGTATGCCATGGAAGTGCTGATCAACGAGATGATGAAACTCGGCGCGCGCCGCGAGACGCTGCAGGCCAAGATTTTTGGCGGCGGCCAGGTGATGGCCAATTTTTCCGCGATCAACGTGGGCGAGCGCAACACCGAGTTTGTACAAAACTATCTTGCGACCGAGCGCATACCGGTGATCGCCGAGGACGTGCTCGATATTTATCCCCGCAAGGTGGCCTTCTTCCCGGTGACGGGCAAGGCCATGGTCAAGCGTCTTGCCCACGCCCATCCCGATCTGCTGGCCGAGGAAAAGGCGCATGGCAGCGCGGCGGCGGTGGTGCAGACCCATCATGGCGGCTCGGTCGATCTGTTCTGAGCAAGGAGAACCTTTTTTCATGGGACGCAAGACCCGAGTGATCGTGGTGGACGATTCGGCGCTGGTGCGCAGTCTGCTCACGGAAATCATCAACCGCGAGCCGGACATGGAATGCATAGGCGCGGCCAACGATCCGCTGCAGGCGCGCGAGATGATCCGCAACCTCAACCCGGACGTGGTCACGCTGGACGTGGAGATGCCGCGCATGGACGGCATCGATTTCCTGGGGCGCCTGATGCGCCTGCGGCCGACGCCGGTCGTGATGATCTCCACGCTGACCGAGCACGGGGCGGAAGTGACCATGCGCGCGCTGGAGCTGGGGGCCGTGGACTTCGTGGCCAAGCCGCGCATCGGCCTGACGTCGGGCATCAACCAGCTGGCCGCGCAGATCACCGACAAGATCCGCATCGCCGCGCAGGCCAAGGTGCATCGCGTGGTGGCGGCGCCGGCCCCGGAAGGATCGGTCGACAAGGGCGCGGCCGCGCCGGCCCGCGCGGGCCTGCTGGGGCGGCTCTCCACCGAAAAGATCATTGCCATCGGCGCCTCCACCGGCGGCACGGAGGCCATCCGCGAAGTCCTCACGCGCCTGCCCGCCGATTGCCCGGCCGTCGTCATCACCCAGCACATGCCGCCGGGTTTCACGACGAGCTTCGCGGCGCGCCTCAACGGCCTGTGCCAGATCACGGTGAAGGAAGCGCAGGACGGCGAGCGCATCCTGCCGGGCCATGCCTATATCGCGCCGGGGGGCAAGCAGTTTCACCTGCATCGCAGCGGGGCCAACTATGTGGCGGTGGTGGACGATGGCCCGCCGGTCAACCGCCACAAGCCGTCCGTGGAGGTGCTCTTCAAGTCGGTTGCCGCCTGCGTGGGCCGCAACGCGTACGGCATCATGCTCACCGGCATGGGCGACGACGGCGCGGCGGCCATGCGCACCATGAAGGATGCGGGCAGCTACAACTACGTGCAGGACGAGGCCAGCTGCGTGGTGTTCGGCATGCCGCGGGAGGCCATCGCGCATGGCGCGGCCGACGAGGTGCTGCCGCTGACCGAGATCGCGGGCGCCTTGATCGCCCGTCTGCGCGGCTCGACGGACCGCTTGCTCAACCGCATCTGAGCGGCCTGGGCCCGGGTTCAGTCGGGCAGTTCGTCGCGGGCGGCGGTTTCGAGATGGCTGGTGTCGGCCCAGCCCACCAGGGTCAGGCCGGTGCCCGGGCTCCACAGCAGGCGGTTGATGGCCGCGTTCGGCAACTGCCAGGTGCGGGCCGCCTGCAGGTGCTGGCGCGTGGCGAGGCGGTAGAGGATGTCCATCACGCCGCCGTGCGCGACGAGCACGATCAATTTCCCCGTGGCCCGCGCGGCCAGGTCGTCCACCGTCCCCGCGATGCGCTCGCGCAGGCTGAGCAGCGATTCCCCGCCTGGCGGCGCATAGTCCGGGTCGCGCCGGCGCCAGCGCAGCGCGTGCTCGGGGGCCTCGTGTTCCACTTCCACGAAGGTGCGCCCCTCGTACCGGCCGAACGAGCGCTCGCGCAGGCGCGGCTCCGGGATGGCGGCGCTGCGGACGCGGCGGGCGATGGCCTGCGCCGTTTCCATCGCCCGCCTCAGGTCGCTGCTGTAGAGGGCGGCGGGCGTTTCGCCCTCCAGCGCCTGGGCCACTTGCTGCGCCTGCCAGCGTCCCCGGTCGTTGAGGGCGATGTCCAGGTGGCCCTGGATGCGGCCATCGACGTTCCATGGGGTCTCGCCGTGGCGAATGGCAATGATTCGAGTGGGTTCTTGCATGTGCGGGGTGTTGGGGTGCTTTCCATCAACCCGTGGGAGGGCGTGGCGGATGACCAGGGAGGGATGCCGGCGATGCTAGCAAAACCGAAAAGGTGTCCCTGAACACTCTTGCGATCAATAATGCAACTCATTATCATGCCGTCTTTGGCGTGAGCGGCAGAATGATGGGCCGTGCATTCGAGGAATGCGCCTCGCGCCACGGGAAGGACGATTTCGATGAACGTGGATCACTGGGCCGGTCATGCGACGCGCCGCCAATGGCTGGCCGGCATGGCCGCCGCAGCCGCCGTGGGTGTGGGTGTGGTGGGGGCGCCCCAGGCGCATGCGGCCGATGCGGGCCGCCGTGCCAGACTGACGCTGGCCGGGCCCTTTGCGCTGGTGTCGTACCCGCTCATGCGCATTGCCGACAGCGGCGCGCTGTCCGACGTGGCGGAGCAGGTGGCATTCACCCCATGGAAAAGCCCCGACCAGTTGCGCGCCATGGCCATAGGCCAGTCGGCCGATTTCATCGCGGTGCCGAGCAATGTCGCCGCCAACCTGTACAACCGCGGCGTGCCCCTGAAGCTGCTCGACATCAGCACCTGGGGGCTGCTCTGGATGGTGTCGCGCGACAAGGATCTGCACACCCTGGCAGACTTCCGCGGCAAGGAAGTGGTCATGCCGTTTCGCGGCGACATGCCCGACATCCTGTTCCAGCTGCTGGCGGAAAAGCAGGGCATCCGGGTCGGCACGGACATCAAGCTGCGTTATGTGGCGTCCCCCATCGACGCCATGCAGCTGCTGATCACGCGCCGCGCCGACCATGCGCTGCTCGCCGAGCCGGCGGTCTCCATGGGGCTGCGCAAGAGCCGCGCGTTTCCCGTCAAGGTCATCGCGCCCGATCTGTACCGCAGCGTGGACCTGCAGCAGGAATGGGGGCGGGTCTTCCAGCGGGCGCCGCGCATCCCCCAGGCGGGGATCGCCGCGCTCAAGAGCGTGCGCTCGGATGCGGCCTTGCTCGCGCGTTTCGAGCAGGAGCACGCCAAGGCATTGCAGTGGTGCCAGGCGAACCCCGAGCCGTGCGGCGAAATGGCGGCGCGCCACGTGAGCATGCTCACGCCAGAGGGCGTGGCCGACGCCCTGGCCGCGACCCGCTCCACGATGACGCTGGCCTCGGCGGACCAGGCCAGGCCGGACCTGGAGTTTTTCTACCAGCGGCTGCTGGATCGGGAGCCGGGCCTTGTCGGCGGAAAACTGCCCGCGGCTGATTTCTACGGCTGATGGGTGGCCAGCATGTCCTTGCTGCGGCGTTGGCTGGCAGGAATTCCGGCTTATCTGTGGAGCGGCTGGGGCGCCGTCGCGAGCCTGTTCCTGCTGATCGCCCTCTGGGAGGCGCTGGCGGCCGCCTACGGCCCGCTGGTCCTGCCCGCGCCCCTGGAGGCGGGGCAGACCCTGCTGGGCTGGGCCCGGCGGGGCGGCGAACTCTGGCCCACGCTGGAGATCACGGGGCGGCGCGCCTTTCTCGGGCTGGGCCTCGCGGTCAGCGTGGGCAGCCTGCTGGGGGTGGTGGCCGGGGTCTCGATGACCGCTTCCATGATGGCGCGCCCCTGGGTCACGGTGCTGCTGGGCACACCGCCGATCGCCTGGCTGGTGCTCGCCATGCTCTGGTTCGGCACGGGGGACGGCACGCCCGTGTTCACGGTCTTCATCGCGTGCTTTCCCATCGTGTTCGTCGGCGGCATGCAGGGCGCGCGCACCCTGGAGGGCCGCTGGCATGACCTGGCCCGGGCTTTTGCATTGCCGTGGCCCATGCGGGTGCTCGACGTGTACCTGCCGCACGTGATCTCCTACCTGTTTCCGGCGTGGATCGTCGCCCTCGGCAGCAGCTGGAAGGTGGTGGTGATGGCGGAGCTGCTGGCCTCCGACAGCGGCGTGGGCGCGCAGCTGGCCACCACCCGGGCGCAACTGGACATGGCGGGCACGCTGGCGTGGATCGCCGCGATCGTGCTCGTCCTGCTCGCGCTCGAATACCTGCTGCTGGAGCCGATCAAGCGCGAGATCGAACGCTGGCGCGAGGGCGCTGGCGCCGTGGCCGGAGGCGGGCGATGAATGCGCCGGCCCGGCTGCGCGTGAGCCGCCTCTCGCACGCCTTCGGGCCGCGGGATGTGCTGCAGGACATCTCGCTGGAGCTGGAGGCGGGGCGCACGCTCGCCCTGGTGGGGCCGTCGGGCAGCGGCAAGAGCACTTTGCTGCACCTGTGCGCCGGTCTGCTCACGGTGCATGAAGGGAAGGTGGAAAACGGCTTTGCGCGCACGGTCATGCTGTTCCAGCAGCCCAGCCTGCTGCCGTGGAAGACCGTGCTGGACAACATCGCGCTCGGCCTCAAGGCGCGCGGCGTGGCGAAGATGGAGCGCATCGCCCGCGCCCGGGCCATGGGCCGGGCCGTGGGGCTGGATGAATTGGCGCTGGGGCAATTCCCTTCCCAACTGTCCGGGGGCATGCAAAGCCGTGCGGCGCTGGCGCGCGCGCTCGTGCTGGAGCCCGATCTGCTGTTGCTGGACGAACCGTTTTCCGCGCTCGACATCGGCCTGCGCGAACAGATGCACCGCCTGCTGCTGGCCGAGCAGGAGCGCCGCCGGCTCGCGGTGCTGATGATCACCCACGACCTGATGGAGGCGGTGGCGCTGGCCGACAGCGTGCTGGTCCTCGCGGGCGCGCCCGCCCGGCTGCGCTGGCGGCTGGACATGGCCGTGCCGGCCGTCGCGCGCGGGGACGACTGGGTGCACCGGCAGACGGCGCTGCTGCTGTCGCAGGCGCCCGTGCGGGCGGCGTTCGAGCTGCCGCAGGTGCGTGGCGCCGCCACATCGTTGGCGCCGGACGCCACCCTGGAGGCCGGGGCCGCGGTGTTGCTCCGGGACGATGCGCCGGGCGAGCGTTGCGAGGTGCTGCTGTGACCCGGGGCGCCGCGGCGCCCTATGCCGTGTGGGATCTGCGCCATCCCGTGTGGCTGTGCCCGTTTCGCCCGTTTTTTGCGCTGGCGGCGGTGGCGGCGTGGTTCGTCATGCTGGCGTGGGGCGCCTTCCTGTTCTTCGGATGGCCGCTGCCGGCGGTGCCGGGCGGGCCTTTCGTCTGGCATGCGCACGAATTGCTCGTCGGCGTGGGCCTGGCGGCGGTCGCCGGGTTCGTGCTCACGTCGGTGCCCGAGTTCACGGACACCCCCGCGTTCGATGCGCGGGCGGTGCGTATCCTGGTGGCCCTCTGGCTGCTGGGGCGGGCGGCTTTCTGGAGCAGCGGCTGGTGGCCCGCGACAGGGCTCGCGGTCAGCGGGCTGGCGCATCTGGGTCTGATCTTCGGGCTCATGGGGCTGCTCGCGCCGCGCCTGTGGCGCGATCCCGAGCGGCGCCATCTGTCCTTCATCTGGACCCTCGTGGTGCTGGCGGGGGTGCTGGGCGGGTTCTATGCCGATGCGCTGCGGGGGCTTTCGCCGATGCGCTGGCTGCATGCGTTGCTCGGCGTGCTCATGGCGCTGATCGTGGTGGCCATGAGCCGGATCTCGATGAGCATCGTCAACGCCAGCGTGGATGCCCAGGTGGCGAGGGACGGCATCGACCGCCCGCCCTATCTGGCGCGCCCGCCGCGGCGCCATCTGGCCCTGCTCACGATCGCCCTGTGCACCCTGGCGGAGTTCTGGCAGCCGCAAGGGCGCGTCACGGCATGGCTGGCGCTGGCCGCGATGTGCGCCGTGCTGAACCTGCTCAATGACTGGCACGTGGGCTGGCCGCTCCTGCGGCGCTGGCCGCTGATGCTCTATGCCGTGTACGGCTTCATGGCGGCGGGCTATGGCGTGATGGGCGCCGCGTGGCTCACCGGCGCCTTCAGCGCCAATGCCGGCGTGCATTTGCTGACCGTGGGCGTGTTCGGGCTCAACATCTACATCGTCATCTGCATTGCCGGCTACACCCATGCCGGGCTGGACAAGAACGGCCGCGCCTGGGTGCTCTGGGGCGCGGGCGCGCTGATGGCGGCGGCGGTGCTGCGCGCCGGTGCGTATGCGGGCGTGGGGGGCAGCGCCTTGATGGGGATCGCCGCGGCGCTCTGGTGCCTGGGCTTCCTGCTGCAGAGCGCCTACATGCTGCCCGTGTTCCTGCGTCCGCGCGAGGATGGCCGCGCGGGCTGCGCCGGGGTGCTGGGCATGCCGGGCTGAGGCGGGGCGCCCGGCAACCTTGATGCATTTGTGGGCTAAGCGGTTTCTGAATAATGGTGTTTTCCCGATCCGATGCCGGCCGGCTGGTCGCATCGGTCAACCCGACAGGAGCATGAAGTGAACGCACCCTTGCGCGATCCGGATTTTCCGGCTTTCTTCGCCGACGTACCGACGATCACGGTACGCGACAAGCTGGCCCAGTTTCTCGGCGCGGCCGTGCACGACGGCACGATGACCTATCGCTACGCCGACGCCGTCCGCCTGGCGGGGCATTCCTGCCCGACGGTGGCCGGCGCCTACCTGATGGTGCTCAATGGCTTGCGCGCGCTCTACGGTGACGAGCTGCCGGTGCGCGGCGAGATCGAGGTCTTCATTGGCGATTCGCGCGACAGCGGCGCCACGGGTGTGATTGCCGCCGTGGTGCAGCTGCTGACCGGCGCGGCCCCGGAGACCGGTTTTCACGGCATTGCCGGCCAGTTCTCGCGCCTGGATCTGCTCAAGTTCGATCAGCCGGTGCAGGGCGTGTTCGGCTTGCGCCGCATGGACACCGGCCGCGCGGTGCAGGTGTCGCTGGACGCGTCCGTGGTGCCGTGGACGGATGAAATGCGCGAGGTCATGCCCAAGGCGGTGGGCGGCCGCGCCAGCGACGAGGAGGTGGCGCGGTTCGGCGAGCTGTGGCAGGGGCGCGTGTGCGAGATGCTGACCCGGCATGCGACCGATCCGCGCATGGTGCAGGTCAGCGACTGGCAGAGCCCTGCCTGAGCCGTTTTGCAGCGGTCTGCGGGCCGCTCCCGGCAAAAAAACGGCGGTGCTCAAGGCGCCGCCGTTTTACGTTCGGAGAGGGAGTGCCTCAGTGCACGACCTGGGCCAGGGACCCGGCGGCGTAGCGCGCCGCCATGTCGGCCAGCGTGCGGCCCTTGATCTTGCCGCCCTGGCCTTCGCAGCCGAATTCCAGGTAGCGCGCCTTGCACACGGCCTTGGCGGCTTCGCGCGCCGGCTTCATCCATTCGCGCATGTCGAACTTGTCGGGGTTCTCGAACTGGAACTTGCGCACCGCGCCGGTCATCGCCATGCGGATGTCGGTGTCGATGTTGATCTTGCGCACGCCGTGCTTGATCGCCTCCTGGATTTCCGGAACGGGCACGCCCCAGGTCTGCTTCATCTTGCCGCCGTACTGGTTGATGATCGCCAGCAGCTCCTGCGGCACGCTCGACGAGCCGTGCATGACCAGGTGCGTGTTGGGCAGGCGCGCATGGATTTCCTTGACGCGCGCGATCGACAGCACGTCCCCTGTGGGCGGGCGGGTGAATTTGTAGGCGCCGTGGCTGGTGCCGATGGCGATGGCGAGCGCATCGAGCTGCGTGGCCTGGACGAACCGGGCCGCCTCCTCGGGGTCGGTGAGCAGCTGGCTGTGGTCGAGCTTGCCCGCGGCGCCGATGCCGTCTTCCTCGCCGGCTTCGCCGGTTTCGAGCGAGCCGAGGCAACCGAGCTCGCCTTCTACCGTGACCCCCACCTTGTGCGCCATGGCCACCACTTCCTGGGTGACGCGCACGTTGTACTCGAACGAGGAAGGCGTCTTGCCGTCTTCCTTGAGCGAGCCGTCCATCATCACCGAGCCGAAGCCCAGCGCGATGGCGCCTTCGCAGACCTTGGGGGTGGTGCCGTGGTCCTGGTGCATCACCATCGGGATGTGCGGGTAGGCCTCGCAGGCGGCGATGATGAGCTGCTTGATGAAGGGCTCGCCCGCGTATTTGCGGGCGCCGGCGCTCGCCTGCAGGATCACCGGTGCGCCGACCTCGTCGGCGGCCGCCATCACGGCCTGCACCTGCTCCAGGTTGTTCACGTTGAAGGCCGGGATGCCATAGCCGTTTTCCGCGGCATGGTCCAGCAGTTCGCGCATCGATACGAGAGGCATGGGAAGAGTCCGTTCGGGAGTTGAAGAATGGGGTGGGGGTGTGCCTTGATTCTAGTCAGCCGACCTTGCAGATCTTGAGCATGTTGGTGCCGCCGGGCTTGCCCATGGGTTCGCCGCAGGTGATGGCGTACAGGTCGCCCGTGCGCACGATGCCGCGCTCCTTGAGCTGCACCTCGGCCTGCGCGAGCGCGGTGTCGCGGTCGGCGCTCGTGTCCATCAGCAGCGGGCGCACATTGCGGTAGATCGCCATCTTGCGCTGGGTGGTGATCTTGGGCGTGAGCGCATAGATCGGGATGTGGATGCGCCGGCGGCTCATCCAGAGCGCCGTGGAGCCGCTGTCGGTCATGGCCACGATGGCCTTGGCGCCGACGTGAAGCGCGGTGAACAGCGCGCCCATGGCGATGGACTGGTCCACGCGCCCCAGCGTCTTGCCGCCGAAATCCGAATCGCGCTCCATGTCCTCGGCGGCTTCGGCGGCGGCGCAGATGCGCGCCATCTGCTCCACCGTCTCCAGCGGGTATTTGCCCGCGGCCGTCTCGGCGCTCAGCATGACGGCGTCGGTGCCGTCGAGCACGGCGTTGGCGACATCGCTGACCTCCGCCCGGGTCGGCACGGGGTTGGTGATCATGCTCTCCATCATCTGCGTGGCGGTGATGACCACCTTGTCCATCTCGCGCGCCATGCGGATCATCTTCTTCTGCAGGGCGGGGACGGCGGCGTTGCCGATCTCCACCGCCAGGTCGCCGCGCGCCACCATGATGCCGTCGGACACGGCGAGGATTTCCTCGAGCCGCGGAACCGCCTCGGCGCGTTCGATCTTGGCGATCAGGCCGGGTTTGTGGTGCCACTGCGCGCCCGCCACGTGGCACAGCTGGCGCGCCATTTCCATGTCGGTGGCGTTCTTGGGGAAGCTCACCGCCACGTAATCGGCCTTCAGGCGCATGGCGGTCTTGATGTCGTCCATGTCCTTGGCGGTCAGCGCCGGCGCGGTGAGCCCGCCGCCCTGGCGGTTGATGCCCTTGTGGTCGGACAGTTCGCCGCCGATCACGACCTGCGTATGAACCGCGCTGCCCTCGATGCGCTCGACGCGCAGCACGAGGAGGCCGTCGTTGAGCAGCAGCATGTCCCCGGGGTGCACGTCGTGCGGCAGCTCCTTGTAGTCCAGGCCGACGGCGTGAACGTCCCCGGGGGTTTCGCGCTGCGCATCGAGCGTGAACGCGTGCCCCGTCTGCAGCATCACCTTGCCCTGCGCGAACGTGCCGACGCGTATCTTCGGGCCCTGCAGATCCGCCATGATGGCCACCTCGCGCCCGGCGCGCCGGGAGGCTTCGCGTACCATCGCCGCGCGTTCTTCGTGGTCCTGCGCCTGGCCGTGGCTGAAGTTCAGGCGCACCACGTTCACGCCCGTGGCGATCATTTTTTCCAGCAGGGCGATGCTGCTGGAGGCCGGGCCGAGCGTGGCAACGATTTTGGTGGCGCGGCGAATATGCGAGGACATGGCGGCAAGGGGTGGCGAGGATGTAGGGAGTGACCCATTGTGCCCATGTTCGTTCACGGGCCCATGCACTGGCGGCGTGGGCCGGTGCCTGACGGGATTGCGTTGCGGATGCGCCACGTCACGATTGAAAATCAAATGACAATGATTATTATTTGTATTTAAATAACGTGGTCGTGTACAGGGTTGCACGGCGATGCGCTGGCCGGGGGCTGAGAGCGCCGACGAGATCGGCGGGGCATGCGCGTCCGATGTAGGCCCCCCTGATCAGAAGATGGTTTTTGACATGTGGTCCCGAATTTCAGGCGGCGCGCTGGCCGTTTCGCTGCTGGCGGCGTCGATGCCGGCGCAGGCCGCCCATCCCTTGCTCACCGACGACACAGGCACCCAGGGCGAGGGGCATTGGCAGCTCGAACTCAATACCGACCATACGCGCACCCGCGAGGTGGGCGAGAGCGCCTGGGTGCGCACCGTCGGCACGACCCTCACCCGGGGGGTGGCGCAGACGCTGGATCTGGCGATCAGCGCGCCCTGGATGCAGGTCGGCGAGCCCGGCGAGGCGCGCCAGCGCGGGGTGGGGGACACCACGCTGCAGGCGAAATGGCGCTTTCATGAGGATGAGGAAAGTGGCTGGAGCCTGGGGGTGCGGCCAGCGGTGATGCTGCCGTCGGGCAGCGCGTCCCAGGGCCTGGGCAATGGCCGCGCGTCGGCCGGGATCGCGCTCATTTCGACGCTGGAGCGCGGCGACTGGACCTGGCTGGCGAACGCGGGCTACACATGGAACAACAACAGCGTGGGGGATCGCAAGCAGCTGTGGTCGCTGTCCACGGCGGTGCTCTATGCGCTGACGCCGCAGTGGTCGCTGGCTCTGGACATGGGTATCGCGCGCAGTGCGGACCCGGGGGCGAGCCACGACACATACGGGCTGATCGGCGCCCAGTACCACGCCAGCAAGGATCTGGACCTGGACATCGGCTGGCGCCGCAGCCTGGGCGCGGCGCCCGTGGCGAACACGCTGGGCGTGGGCCTGACGGTGCGCTGGTAGCGCGCGGGCGGCCGGAGCGCGCCGCCCCCCGGCTACCACCACCAGAACAGCCAGCCCCAGGCGCTGTCCACCCACAGCAGGGCGAGCAGCATCAGGCCCGCGCCGGGGAGCGCCCGTGCGGCGCCGAGGCCCCAGTGGCGCAGGATGCGCCACGCCAGCCAGAGGGACCAGGCGTTGGCGGCGGCGAGGAGCGCCAGGCGCGCGTGGTTCACCCAGGGCAGGAAGAGGCCTTCGCCCCGCAGCAGCGAGACGGTGATCGCGCTCAGGCCCAGGAAGACCCCGATGCCGGCGAGCGGAATCATGGCTTGCGCCAGGTGGTGCAGCCGCTGGGTGCGCCACGCGCCGGCCGTGCGGGTGGCCAGGGCCAGCAGGCCCAGGGTGACGCCGCCCCACACCAGGGCGGTCGCGCCGATGTAGGCCAGCAGCAGCGCGCCGTCGAGCCAGGTGAGCACGTCGTTGCGCTCGGGATAGTTCGTCAGGATCCACCACGGCGCGTTGTCGGCCAGCGGCCAATAGATGTTATGGTCGATCAGCCACGTCGCGGCCCATTGCCGGATGGCGACGAACCAGGGGCTGGCGCTCCAGTGGAAGGCGCCGATCGCCACGCCCTGCAGGCCGAAGACGATGAGCCACGTCTGCCAGTGTGTCGCTTCGGTGGCGGCCACCTCGACGACTTCCTGCGCCGGAGAGCGCCACTGCAGCGCCATGGCGTCGTGGTGCCCGCTGCAGCGGCCGCACATGTGGCAGTTGCTGCCGCCCTTCATGTGGCGCAGGTCCAGCATCGGCGCGCAGTCCACGGCGGGCGGTCTTCTCTTGGTGATGGTGATGGGCTGGCCCGATTGCGCCAGCGAGCGGCGCCACGCCTCTTCGCTGACCTTGTAGTGCATGGGCGCGAGCTTGGAGAGCAGGCCGAAGACGCCGTTGACCGGGCACAGGTAGCGGCACCATGCGCGCTTGCCCCGGGTGTAGAAATAGCCGACCACCATGGCCGCGGCCGTGCTGCCGCCCAGCACCACGAGCGCGGCATGAGGGTATTGGTAGACGCTCACCATCTGGCCGTAGACCGTGGTGAGCACGAAGGCGGTGAAGGGCCAGCCGCCCCAGCGCATCCAGCGCGGCACGCCCAGCCCGCGTCCATGCTTGGATGCCCATTCGGTGAGCATGCCCTCCGGGCAGAGCACGCCGCACCACAGGCGCCCGAACAGAATCATGCTCAGGAGCACGAAGGGCCACCAGATGCCCCAGAAGGCGAATTCCGCAACGATGGTGAAGCTGTTCCAGATGCGTGAGGCGTTGTCGGGCAGAGGCAGGAGCGCCGGCACGATGAGCAGTACCGCGTAGACGAGCACCACCACCCACTGCAAGCGGCGCACCGCCGGGCCGTGCGTGCGCAGCCACTCGCCCGCCGCGGCCAGGCTCTTCTGCCACCGGCCCTCGATCCATGGGGCGTCGGCCAGTGCGGTCATGAGGCGTGTCTCACGCTGGTGCGGGGCGCCGTGCCGGCGTTGGCGCGGCTGCGGCGCATCAACACGGCCATCAGCAGCCAGTAGCCTGCGTAGGCCAGTACCGTCATCAAGGAAGGCTGGGCGCGGTAACCCGTGATGCCCGCGACCAGGCCGCCCAGGCGGCCCATGTCGGGCAGCAGCCAGGCACTGTTCCAGACGCCGTCCACCAGGGGAGGCAGCCACTCCAGGGCCTGCATTTTTTCCGCGCCGGTGACGACCAGGGACGCGGCCAGCAGCAGCAGCAATACCTCGGTGATGCGGAAGAAGCGGGGCCAGGTCAGCACCTTGCCGCCCAGCTGGAGCAGCCAGAACGTGGCCATGGCCGCCAGCAGGCCGCCGCAGGCCGCCAGCCCCATCAGGGGCAGCTCGCTCGCGGGCGCGGCCGCCAGCGTGCCGTACAGGAACACCACGGCTTCGCTGCCCTCGCGCGCGATCGCCAGCGCCGCCAGCACGGCCACGCCCCACCAGTTGCGCTGTTCGAGGTTCTCCGTCAGGCCCTGCTCCAGCTCACGCTTGAGCGTGCGCCCATGCACCCGCATCCACAGCACCATCTGCACGATGAGCGCCGCGGCCACGAGCACCATCACGGTCTGGAACTGGTCCTGCCAGTTCATCAGCAGCTCCTGCGCGCTGTAGATGCCCAGGCCCAGCAGGGCGGCGAGCGACAGGCCGGCGACCACGCCGGCCCAGAGCCAGCGCCGCCCCGACTTGGCTCCCGGCGTGCGCGACAGCCAGCTGTACAGGATGCCGACGACGAGGAGCGCTTCGACGCTCTCGCGCCACATGACGAAGATGACCTGTTCCATGATGGGCCTGCCTACTTGATGATGAATTCGCCCTTCGTCGTTTCCATGTGGAACTCGTCGTAGAAGGGATAGGTGCCGGCCGACTTGCCGGGCAGCGCCCGCGTCCGCGTGCTGCCGGGCGCGACCACCAGTTCCAGCCCCAGCGGCAGGCTCTCGAACTCGGCGGGGGTCTTGCCCTGGTTGACCACCTCCACGCGAAAGCGCTGGCGCGCGGGCAGCTCGACGCGGCGCACGTTGATCTGCCCGTCGTTGAGCTCGATGCGCACGGTCGGCATCTCCTGCGCATGCGCGGGGAGCGCGGCCGGCGCGGCCAGCTGCAGCAGCAGCGCGAGCGCCGCGGCGAGGGGGCGCGCGGCCCGCGCCTTGCGCTGGTCATGAAGGGGGTGCGATGTCATGGCCGATGTCATGGCGTTTGCGTGAGGGTGGGGTTGCGGGTGGGGCGGCGGCTCAGTAGCCGCCCTTCTTGCCGGTGCCGGCGTAGGTGAATTCGTAGCGCGCCTCGAACGGCTTGAACCAGGGCGCCACGCCGGTTTCCTTGTCCACGTGGCGGCCGAAGTGGCTGCCCTTGGCCGCGCTCGGCGGCTCGATGGTGAGCACCAGCGTGTACTTGCCGGGGCCCATCAGCTTGATGTTGTCGCCGTAGTGGGGGCCGTCGCTGGCCACCATGGGCATCAGCTCGCCCTGCAGGGTCTTGGCCTCCCCCTTCTTGGCCAACTGGTAGCGCACCACCAGGTCGGGCATCCAGACGCCTTCGCCGAAGCCGTTGGGGTTGTTCTTGACGGCGTGGATGTCGGCTTCGAGGTGGATGTCCGATGCCTTGGCGTCGCGCATCATGCCCGCGGGTTCCATCTCTATCGGCTGCAGATAGACCGCCGCCACTTCCATGCCGCCTTCGACATGCGGCTGTCCTATGGGCACTTCCGCGGCCATGACGCCCGTGCCCGCCAGCAGCGCCATCGCGCCGATCCATAACCAAGGGTGTTTCATCGTCAGCCTCTGAGCATCACAAATACGAATGATTTTCGATTGTAATCCCCTTGTTGGCTTTGCGGAATACCGGCTGACAAAAATTTGAAGGCGCGCGGCGCTACTTGACGAGGAGGTGGCCCCGTGTCGTTTCCATGTGGAAATCGTCGAAGAAGGGGTATTTGCCGGCGAGCTTGGGCGGTATCGAGCGGGTGCGCGTGGCGCCCGGCGGGACCACGAATTCCACCCCCAGCGAGTGCGACTCGAACTCGGCCGGCGTCTTGCCCTTGTTCACGATCTCCAGCCGGAACCGCGTGCGCGCGGGCACGTCGACCGACCGGGCGCTGACCTGGCCGTCATCGAACTCGATGCGGACCACGGGGAGGTCGTCTTGCGCGCGGGCGCTGCCCAGCGTGCCTGCCAGCGCGAATGCGGCCAGGCCCTGCAGCATCCAGGTATTGAGCGAGCGGCGTTGCACCATGAAATTCACTCCTTGTCGCGCGGGCGGACCGCGCCGTGGGTAGTATGTTGAACGTAAATGCGATGGATTCGCATTGCGTTATTGTAGTTCCACGGCCCGCGGTCCGCGGGGGCGCACGGTCAGGGGCGCATCAGGGCTTCGATGGCGTCGGGCTCGACGGGCACGCCGCGCGTGACCAGCTCGCAGCCGTCGGCGGTGACGATGGCGTCGTCCTCGATGCGGATGCCGATGTGGTGAAACGGCTCCGGCACGCCTGCGGCCGGCCGCACGTAGATGCCGGGCTCGATCGTCAGCACCATCCCGGGCCGCAGGATGCGGCTGGGGCGGCGCGTGACGGTCTGCCCCGTGAGGGGATCGACGTGCTCGCTGGTCTGGTCGGCCTGCGTGGGTTCCACGTAGTTGCCGCAGTCGTGCACGTCCATGCCCATCCAGTGGCTGGTGCGGTGCATGTAGAAGGGGAAGTAGGCGCGCTTTTCGATGACGTCCTGGGCGCTGCCCACCTTGTCGGGGTCGAGCAGGCCCACGTCGAGCATGCCCTGCGCGAGGACGGCCACCGCGGCGTCGTGGGGGGCGTCGAAGCGCGCGCCGGCGCGCGTGGCGGCGGCCGCGGCGTTCTGGCTGGCCAGCACCAGTTCGTAGAGCGCGCGCTGCGGCCCGGTGAAGCGCCCGCTGGCCGGAAAGGTGCGGGTGATGTCGCTGGCGTAGCCGTCCAGCTCGCAGGCCGCATCGATCAGCACGAGGTCCCCCGCGCGCACCGGGGTGGCGCCCGCGCGGTAGTGCAGCACGCAGGCGTTGGCGCCGGCCGCGACGATCGAGGTGTAGGCGGGAAACTGGGAGCCGCTTTCGCGGAAGGCATGCAGCAGCTCCGCATCGAGGTGGTATTCGCGCACGTCGCCGCCCTCGCGCAGCATCCGGGCGCAGCGCTGCATGGCACGGACGTGCCCGCGTGCGCTGATCGCGCCGGCTCGCCGGATCAGGTCCTGCTCGTGCGCGTCCTTGATGAGCCGCATTTCGTCGAGCAGTTCGCAGACGTCCGCCTGGCGCGCGGGGCAGAGGACGCCGGTGCGCGCGCGGGCGCGGATCTGGGCCAGCCAAGTCTCCACGCGCGCCGCGAGCCCGGCGTGCGTGGCGAACGGGAACCAGACCGTCGTGTGGTTTTCGAGCAAGTGGGACAGGCGGCCGTCCAGCTCCGTGCTCGACAGCGCCTCGTCCACGCCGAGGGCCTGCACCGCGGCCTCGGGCCCCAGGCGAAAGCCGTCCCAGATTTCCCGCTCCTCGTTCTTGGGCTGGCAGAACAAGGTGCTGCGGCCGTCGCCGGCCAGCACGAGCCAGGCCTCGGGCTCGGAAAAACCGGTGAGGTAGTAGAAATAGCTGTCGTGCCGATAGGGAAAATCGCTGTCGCGGTTACGCAGGGCGACGGGGGCGGTCGGGATGATGGCGATGCCGCCGGGCCCCAGCTGGCTGGCCAGGCGCGCTCGGCGCTGTGCGTAGATCGAAGTCATGGCCGTCATCGTACTGCGTGCCCCCGGCCCGCGCGGCGGCGCCTACACTCGCCGGCCATGCCGAAAGAGATGATCGAGCAGGTTCCGGCCATGCTGCTGGCCGCCGGCCGCGGCGAGCGGATGCGCCCGCTGACCGACCAGTGTCCCAAGCCCTTGCTGCGCGTGCAGGGCCGTCCGCTGCTGGAGTGGCACCTGCGGGCGCTGGCGCGCGCCGGGGTGCGCAGCGTGGTGATCAACACGGCATGGCAGGGTGCGCAGATCAGCGAGCATTTTTGTGATGTTTTCCGGCCTGAAGCCTTACAGGACAAGCGCGACCAGCTCTCTATTTCATACTCCCACGAGGGCCTGGACTTCGGCCACGCGCTGGAGACGGCCGGCGGCATCGCGCGGGCCCTGCCGCGCCTGGGGCCGGTTTTCTGGCTGGCGGCGGGCGATGTGTTCGCGCCCGACTTCGATTTCGATGCGCGCCACGTGCAGCGCTTTCGCGCGGGCAGCGCGCTGGCCCATCTGTGGCTGGTGCCCAATCCGGCGCATCATCCCCGTGGCGACTTTGGCCTGGGGCCTGATGGCAGGGCCCTGAATCTGGCGGATGCCGATCCCGGCGAGCGCCACACCTACAGCACGATCGCGCTGCTGCGCGCCGAGCTGTTCGCGCCGCCGTGGTGCGACATCGCGCCGGGCAACCCCGAGGGGCTCGCCGCGCCGCTGGCGCCCTTGCTGCGCCGGGCGATGGATGCGGGGCGGGTCACCGCGCAGCTGCATGCCGGCTGCTGGGTGGACGTGGGCACGCCGCAGCGCCTCGCGTGGCTCAACGCCCAGCCCTTCATGCCCGTGCGCTGAGGGGCCGTTCGGGCGGCGCGTGCGCCGGACCGTGCCTGGCGCGGCAGCCGAATACAATCCCCGGTTCGCCGCCGCATGCCGGACAGCCTGATCCGGGTGCGCGCCCGGGCCCATATTCCCCTTCTGGAGATTCCTGTGTTCATTTCTTCTGCTTACGCCCAGACCGCTCCGGCCGCTGCTGCGGGTGGTGGTGGCGACCTGATGGCTTCGCTGGGCGGCATGCTGCCCCTGGTGCTGATGTTCGTGGTGCTGTACTTCATCATGATCCGCCCGCAGATGAAGCGCCAGAAGGAGCACCGCGCCATGATCGAGGCGCTGTCCAAGGGCGACGAGGTGGTGACGACCGGCGGCGTGCTCGGCAAGGTCACGCGCCTGAACGAAACCACCCTGCACGTGGAGATCGCCGAGGGCGTCGAGGTGCAGGTGCAGCGCAGCGCCGTTTCGCAAGTCCTGCCCAAGGGCACGATCAAGTAAGCCGCGCCGCCCTGGCGCTGCGTGGCCCGGCCACGCTTTGAGAGCACGAAATGAACCGTTACCCGGCTTGGAAGTACGTGATCATCGTGGTGGCGCTGCTCATCGCGGCGCTGTACACGTTGCCCAATTTTTATGGCGAAGCGCCCGCGGTGCAGGTCTCTTCCGGCAAGGCGACGGTCAAGGTCGACAACGCCGTGCTGGAGCGCGTGCAGCAGGCGATCAAGACGGCGGGCCTGGCGTCGGACTCGGTCGTGCTCGAAGGCACTTCGGTGCGCGCGCGCTTCAATACGCCCGACGATCAGCTCAAGGCCAAGGACGCGATCGAGCGGGCCCTGATCCCCGATCCGTCCGATCCGCCCTACATCGTCGCGCTCAACCTGGTCTCGCGCTCGCCCGACTGGCTGACCGCGATCAACGCCCGGCCGATGTACCTGGGCCTGGATCTGCGCGGCGGCGTGCACTTCATGCTGCAGGTGGACATGCAGGCGGCGCTCACGAAGAAGGCCGAATCCTATGCCGGCGACCTGCGCACCTCCTTGCGCGAGAAGAACATCCGCCACGGCGGCATCTCGCGCGAGGGCCAGGCGATCCGCATCCGGCTGCGCGATGAAGCGGCGGTGACCGCAGCGCGCAACCTCATCACCGACCAGTTCCCGGACCTGCAGGTCGCCAGCGCCCCCGATGGCGACGGCCAGCTGCTGACCGCGACGATCAAGCCGGAGTCGCTGCGCAAGGTGCAGGAGCAGGCGCTCAAGCAGAACATCGTCACGCTGCACAACCGCATCAACGAGCTCGGCGTGGCCGAGCCCGTGATCCAGCAGCAGGGGCTGGACCGCATCGTCGTGCAGCTGCCCGGCGTGCAGGACACGGCCAAGGCCAAGGAAATCCTCGGGCGCACCGCGACGCTGGAAATCCGCATGGTCGATGAAAGCACCGAGGGGCGCGCCGCCGAGCTCGGGACCGGGCCGGTGCCGTTCGGCGACGAGAAATACCTGGACCGCAACCAGCAGCCGGTGGTGGTCAAGAAGCAGGTGATCCTGACGGGCGAGAACCTGACCGACGCGCAGCCCGGCTTCGACAGCCAGACGCAGGAGCCCACGGTCAACCTGACGCTGGACGCCAAGGGCTCGCGCATCTTCAAGGACGTCACGCGCGACAACGTCGGCAAGCGCATGGCCATCATCCTGTTCGAGAAGGGCAAGGGCGAGGTCGTGACCGCGCCCGTGATCCGCACCGAAATCGGCGGCGGGCGCGTGCAGATCTCGGGGCGCATGACCACGATGGAAGCCAACGACACCGCGCTGCTGCTGCGCGCCGGCTCGCTCGCCGCGCCGATGGAAATCATCGAGGAATACACCATCGGCCCGAGCCTGGGCGCCGACAACATCCAGCGCGGCATCCACTCCGTCGTCTGGGGCATGACGGCGATCGCCGCCTTCATGTGCGTGTACTACCTGCTGTTCGGCCTGTTTTCCACGATGGCGCTGTCGGTCAACGTGCTGCTGCTGATCGCCATCCTCTCGATGCTGCAGGCCACGCTCACGCTGCCGGGCATCGCCGCCATGGCGCTGGCTCTGGGCGTCGCCATCGACTCCAACGTGCTCATCAACGAGCGCATCCGCGAGGAATTGCGCGCCGGCGTCTCGCCGCAGACGGCCATCCACGCGGGCTACGAGAACGCCTGGGCGACCATCCTGGACTCCAACGTCACCACGCTGATCGCCGGCCTGGCGCTGCTGGCCTTCGGTTCCGGCCCGGTGCGCGGTTTCGCCGTGGTGCACTGCATCGGCATCCTGACCAGCATGTTCTCGGCGGTGTTCTTCTCGCGCGGCGTCGTCAACCTCTGGTATGGGCGGCGCAAGAAGCTCAAGAGCATCTCGATCGGCCAGATCTGGAAGCCCGAGGACGGCTCCGAACTGCGCTCCGTGGCCGGCCGCGGCTACAACAATTGAGCTGAGGTAGACGCACCATGGAATTCTTCCGCATCCGCAAGGACATTCCGTTCATGAAGTACGCGTTGGTCTTCAACGTGATCTCCTTCGTGACCTTCGCGCTCGCCGTGTTCTTCCTGTTCACGCGCGGCCTGCACCTGTCGGTGGAGTTCACCGGCGGCACCGTCATGGAAGTGGCCTACGAGCAGACCGCCGACATCGGCAAGGTGCGCGACGCGGTCTCTTCGCTGGGCTACCAGGACGTGATCGTGCAGAACTTCGGCACCTCGCGCGACGTGATGATCCGCCTGCCGGTGCAAAAAGGCGTCACCTCCGCTCAGCAGAGCGAGAGCGTCATGGCCGCCCTGCGGGCGCAGGAGCCCAAGGTGCAGCTCAGGCGCACCGAGTTCGTCGGCCCGCAGGTGGGCGACGAGCTGGTGCACGGCGGCCTGATGGCGCTGGGCATGGTGGTGCTGGGCATCGTCATCTACCTGTCGATACGCTTCGAATGGAAATTCGGCGTGGCGGGCATCATCGCCAACCTGCACGACGTGGTCATCATCCTGGGCTTCTTCGCCTTCTTCCAGTGGGAGTTCTCGCTCTCGGTGCTGGCCGGGGTGCTGGCGGTGCTGGGCTATTCGGTCAATGAATCGGTGGTGATCTTCGACCGGATCCGCGAGGCCTTCCGCAAATTCCGCAAGCTCACGCCGCACGAGGTGATCGACCACGGCATCACCAGCACGATGAGCCGCACGGTGATCACGCACGCCTCCACCGAGGCCATGGTGCTGTCGATGTTCTTCTTCGGCGGGCAGAGCCTGCACTACTTCGCCCTGGCGCTGACCATCGGCATCCTGTTCGGCATCTATTCCTCGGTCTTCGTGGCCGCGGCGATCGCCATGTGGCTGGGGGTCAAGCGCGAGGACCTGGCCAAGGTGCACACCCGCAAGGACGGGGATTCCAACGACCCCAATGCGGGTGCCGTGGTCTGATGGCATGGCCCGGGATGTCATCTGCGCGACTCGGTCCGCGGCGCCGGGTTTCATGTTCAGCGGCTAATATGTGAGCCTCATGGCTGCGATACAGACCCACCGTCACTCCCGGGAACTCGCGGTCTCTGCACGCCAGCGCTTCGTGCAGGGCCTGTGCGACAGCCTGCCGGGCATCGACAAGGCGCTGTTCAACGCGCTCAACGAGCTGGTCAGCGAGATCGCGACGCACCAGATCATGCAGCGCCGGCGCGACACCTGGCTGCACTACCGCGCGCACCATCAGGCCTGGGTCGATGGCGTCACGAAGGCGTGGCGCGCCTGCAGGACGGAGGCGCCCCGGGAGGATGCCGCCAAGCCGCGCGGCCTGGCGGACGCGGGGCTGGACGGTCTTCAGCTCGTGAGCGAAGAGGCGGTAGAGAACCGGCTCCTCGGCACGCGCCTGGCGCGGGCCATCGCCGCCAAGGCGGAGAACACGCTGGAGGCGGTGCGCCAGCGCACCAAGTACCTGCAGGGGCAGGAGCTCGAATCGGGCGACATCCTGCGTCCCGACGTGGCCTGCCTCGTGCTCGTGGACCAGTGGTTCGAGGCGGGCCTGACCCGGGACGAACTCGATCTGGTGTTCGATGCCTTCGAAGGGGCGCTGGTGGCCGCCGTCGTTCCCGTGTACGAAGAGGTGGCGCGCCTCTACGACGAGCAGTCGGTGCCCGATCTGGCGGCGCTGCGCACCCGGGTGGTGCGCCCCGCCGCCGCCCCGCGCGGCTTCGCCGGGCCGGGGGCCGTTCCGCAGCCCGGGATGTCCGGCTATGGCGCCCTGACGAGCGGCGCGCAGGGGATGCACAGCGGGTCCGGCATGTACATGCCCTCGGGCCTGTCGCAGGGCATGGATTCCGCGTCGGGCTCGGCCTATGGCTGGTCTCAGCTGGACATGACGCGCCAGCGCGCCGAAGAGGTCATGGTGCAGTTGCAGCACCTGCTGGCGCAGTCTTCCACCGGGTTCAATCCGGTGCAGGCGCCGCCGGCCACGATGGCGCTGACCCAGGCGCTGGGCACGATGCAGGTGCAGGCCAACGCCTTCTATGGCGGCGGGCCGCGCGTGCTGGTTTCCGCCTACGCCCCCATCGCCGTGGCGCAGGCCGCCACGGAGGTGCGCCAGCGCGCCTCGGAACTCAAGGAAAAGGCCGAGACGGCCAGCGAGAAGGCGATCATCGAGATCGTGGCCTTGATGTTCCAGAGCATTCTGGACGAAGACCGCATACCGCCGTCCGTGCGCGTCTGGTTCGCGCGGCTGCAGGTGCCCGTGCTGCGCGTGGCGCTGGCGGAGCCGGAGTTTTTCCACAAGGCGGACCATCCCGCGCGCAAGCTGATCGACCGCATGGGCTCGTGCGTGCTGGGCTTCGACGCCAATGCCATCAACGACAGCGCCCTGGAAAAGGAAATCCGCCGCGTCGTCCAGGTGGTCGAGCAGTACCCCGAGACCGGCAGCAAGGTGTTCCAGATCGTCTACGACGAGTTCGAGAAATTCCTTGCCTCCTCCCTGGCGCAGGCGCAGAAAACCACCTCCGAGATCGTCGGCGTCGCCCAGCAGATGGAGCAGAAGGAGACGCTGACGGTCCAGTTCACGATCGAACTGCGCACCATGCTGCGGGACATGCCCGTGCGCGACGAGATCCGCGATTTCCTGTTCCGCTCCTGGGCCGAGGTGCTGGCGATGGCGGCCGTGAAGTACGGCGCGCAGGACAAGGAGACCGCCCAGTACAAGCGCGTGGCGGCCGACCTGGTGTGGGCCTCCGGGGCCAAGCCCAACCGCGCCGAGCGCAACCAGGTCATCCAGATGCTGCCGGGCATCCTCGAACGGCTGCGCCGCGGCCTGGTGCTGATTGGCGTCGAAGGGGAAGCGCAGGATGCGCAGATCAAGGTGCTGACGGACACCCTGGCCGAGGCCTTCGTGTCGAAAACCGCCACCATCGAGCAGGAGCGCATCGACGAGATGGCCAAGCGCCTGGCCCATCTGGAGGAATTCATCAGCGACGAGAGCCTGGGCGACATCCCGCTGAACGCGGAAAACATCGAATTGCTGCTGGGCATCGACGCCTCGGCGATCGACGTGATCCCGGACACGGACGCGCCCGTGCAGAGCGAGGCGCTCAAGCGCGCGCATGAGCTGCCCTTGGGCACGTGGTATACGCTCGACCACAACGGCGGCACCGCGCGCGTGCAGTACGTCTGGCACAGCCAGCGCAAGCAGCTGCATTTGCTGATCGCCCCCAGCGGGCAGAACTACCTGTTCCAGGTGCGGCGCCTGGCCGCCTATATGCAGGCGCGGCTGCTGACGCCGCAGGATCTCGAAGGCATCACGGTGCGCGCCACGCGCAACGTCGTCGCCAAGCTCAACGCCAATCCGGAACGCCTGCTGGGCTGAAGATCCGGGGGCGCGACGCACTATGATGCGCGCCTTCCTGCCCGTAGCTCAACTGGACAGAGCAATTGCCTTCTAAGCAATAGGTCGGGGGTTCGAGTCCCTCCGGGCAGGCCATCGACGGGTGGGATCGCCGCGTACTTGCACCGCCGGTTTCGGGGTGCTAGATTGGCTGCGGGTGGCTTTCCACCCCCCGCTTTTCCTCCCTGAGCGGGGCCCGGACGTGCAGCGATGCACGAAGGGCTTGTCCGCCCGGCCGCGCGCCGGGCTTTTTTTGATGGGTCGCGCTGGTCATGCTGTGGGTGAAATCGTTTCATATCGTCTTTGTCGTCAGCTGGTTCGCGGGCCTGTTTTATCTGCCGCGGATCTTCGTGAACCTGGCCATGGTCGCCCCCGGCTCGGTCGCCGAACGGGAGCGGCTGGTGCTGATGGCGGGCAAGCTGCTGCGTTTCATGACCCTGCTGGCGGTGCCGGCGGTGGCGCTCGGGTTCTGGCTGTGGCTGGGCTACGGCATCGGGCAAGGGCCCGGAAACGGCTGGCTGCACGCCAAGCTGCTGATCGTGGGGCTGATCATCGCCTACCACGTGGTGTGCGCGCTGGAGTTGCGCCGCCTCGCGTCGGGGCAGAGCCGCCATGGGCACCGCTGGTACCGCTGGTTCAATGAATTGCCGGTGCTGATGCTGGTGGCCGTGGTCATTCTCGTCGTGGTCAAACCGTTCTGAGCCGGCTTCCTACAATCGCAGGCCATGAGCGAAACCCGTGAACCCTACTACCAGCGGCACATCTTCTTCTGCCTGAACCAGCGCGAGAACGGCGAGTATTGCTGCGCCCAGCAGGGTGCGCAGCAGGCGTACGAGCATTGCAAGCGGCGCATCAAGCAAGAAGGCTTGGCGGGCAAGGGCCAGGTGCGCGTGAACAAGGCGGGGTGCATGAACCGGTGCGCGGGCGCGCCGGTGGCCGTGGTCTACCCCGAGGGCGTCTGGTACACCTATGTCGATCTGGCCGACATCGATGAGATCGTCGATTCGCATCTCAAACGCGGGCAGGTGGTCGAGCGCCTGCTGCTTTCTCCAGACATAGGAAGATGATGTTTTCATCGGATTTTCCATATCTGGCGGGCGCAAGCAGCTCATGTTTCGAGAGTAAGAAAGAATGCAATCGCAGCGCCTTGAGCTGACGGGCTCCGCGGGCTTGATCGAAGCGGTGCGCGGCGTGCCCGATGCGGGCGTGCCGCAGCGCGGGGTGGCCGTGATCGCCCACCCGCACCCCCTGTTTGGCGGCACGATGGACAACAAGGTGGTGCAAACGCTGGCCCGCGCCTTCGTCGCCTGCGGCTTCGTGGCCGTGCGGTTCAATTTCCGGGGGGTGGGCCGCTCGGCCGGAAGCTACGACGCGGGGCAGGGCGAGCTGCGCGACATGCTCGACGTGGTGCGCCAGGTGGCGGCGGATGGCCCGCTCGCGCTCGCCGGCTTCTCCTTCGGCGCCTTCGTCGCCAGCCACGCCCTGAGCGCGCTCTGGGCCGGGCGCCAGCCCACGCATGCGGTGCTCGTCGGGACGGCGGCGAGCAATTTCGACGTGGCGCCGGTGCCTGAGGCGGCGCGCATGCGCACCCTGGTGATCCACGGGGAGAGCGACGATGTCGTCCCCCTGGCCGCGGTGCTCGATTGGGCCAGGCCTCAGCTACTGCCTGTAACCGTTGTCCCGAGCGGCGAACACTTCTTTCACGGACAATTGCCCTTGCTCAAGGGCCTGGTGGTGCGTCATTTGCAAGCCGCATTCTGATGTCGCCACCGGCGTGCACGAGCGGCGTTTTCCTTCAACTCATCAATGCACCCGGTGGCGGCATCGGGCGTTGTCTCCCATGAAATGTTTCTTTGCTTCCTTGCGCAAGCTGCTCGTCGGGCTTGCGCTGGTACCCGTGTTGGCGTCGGCGCAGCTGCCTCCGCCGCCGGAGATCGCGGCGCGCAACTATCTGCTGATGGATCTGACGTCCGGGCAGGTGCTGGCTTCCAAGGACGTGGATGCGCAGATCGAGCCCGCGTCGCTCACCAAGCTGATGACGACCTACCTGGTCTTCGATGCCCTGCGCACCAAGAAGCTGACGCTCGAACAGCGCCTGCCCGTGAGCGAGCTGGCCTGGAAGATGCCCGGCTCGCGCATGTTCATCGACCCCAAGATGCAGGTGCCGGTCGAGGACCTGCTCAAGGGCATGATCGTGCAGTCGGGCAACGATGCCTCGATGGCGCTGGCGGAAGGCGTCGGAGGCACGGCCGAGAACTTCGTGCGCATGATGAACGAGCAGGCCAAGGCCATGGGCATGAAGGGCACGTCCTACAAGAACCCCGAAGGATTGACCGAGCCCGGGCACTACACGACGGCGCGCGACCTGGCGACGCTGTCGCAGCGCCTGATGCATGACTTCCCCGAGTACATGCACTACTTCGCCATCAAGCAGTACCGCTACGAGGGCACGCCCAAGGCCAATGCCAACAACCGCAACGTGCTGCTGTTCCGCGATCCGACGGTGGACGGCCTGAAGACCGGCCACACGGCGGCGGCCGGCTACTGCCTCATCGCCACGGCCAAGCGCGATTTCCCGCAGGTGGGCGAACGCCGGATGGTCGCCGTGGTGCTGGGTGCGGCCACCGACAGCGCACGCGGCAATGAAACGCAGAAGCTCCTCAACTGGGGCTACACCGCGTTCGACGATGTCAAGCTGTTCGATGCGGGCCAGCCCGTGGCGACGCCGCGGCTGTGGAAGGGCGCGCAGGACACCCTCAAGGTGGGCCGCAACGCCCCGATCGTGGTCTCGGTGCCGTCCGGCAGCTCGGGCAAGATCGCGACGCAGGTGGTGCGCCCCGACCCGCTGATCGCCCCCTACGCCAAGGGGCAGGAGGTGGGCCTGCTGCAGGTGAAGCTGGGTGAGCAGAAGATCACCGAGGTCCCCCTGGTGGCGCTGGAAGGCGTCGAGCAGGCGGGGCTCCTGGGCCGCGCGTGGGACGCGATCCGGCTCTGGATCAAGTAATTCCAATTCCAGATCAACCGATCGCTTTGTCGGCTTCGCTGGCCGTGCGACAGCACTGTCTGCGCTTCGCCTTCGCGTGCTCGGTCGATCTGGAAATGGAATAAGGGCAGGGCACGGGCCTTCCCACGGGCCGCGTGCCGGCTACTCCACCGAGATGCGCAGCGCCCACGCGGTCGCCCACGGGCCGAGGAACAGCGCCAGCGCCAGGATGGCGCCCATGAGCGAGAAATGGGCCGAGACGCCCAGGCCGGACGCGCTGGCCTGCACCGCGGCGGCACCGAAGACCAGCACCGGGATGTACAGCGGCAGCACCAGCAGCGCCAGCAGGACCCCGCCCCCGCGCGCGCCCAGGGTCAGCGCCGACATGATGGCTCCGATCAGGCTCAATGTGGGCGTGCCCAGCAGCAGCGAGGCCAGCAGGATGCCCATGGCATTGCCCGGCAGATCGAACTGCAGGGCCAGCAGCGGCGACAGCAGCGTGAGCAGCAGGCCGGAACTGAGCCAGTGAGCGAGCACCTTCGCCGTGACCAGCAGCGGCAGCGGCGTGGCCGCCAGCAGCAGTTGCTCCAGCGTGCCGTCCTGGTGATCGTCGCTGAACATCCGCGGCAGGGACAGCATGGCCGCGAGCAGGGCGGCCACCCAGATGACGCCCGGGGCGATCGCGCGCAGCAGCTCCGGCTCGGCGCCGATGCCCAGCGGAAACAGGCTGACGATGATCAGGAAGAAGACGATGGCGGCCGCGGAGTCCGATTGCCTGCGCAGCGCGATGTGCAGGTCGCGCACCAGCAGGTGCCACATGCCGCTCAGCGAGCCCGCGGCGGCAGGGGCGGGCAGGGTGGGCGGGGGGCTGCTCATAGGGTGAGTTCCAGTTGCGCCGTGGCGCCGTCGAGCGCCACGCTCTGGTGGCTGGTGAGCACGACGATGCCCCCGCGCGCCGCCTGCGTGGTGATCAGCCCCAGCAGCCATTGGGTCGCCGCCTGATCCAGGGCGTTGAACGGTTCGTCCAGCACCCACAAGGGGCTTTGCGTCAGCATGAGCCGCGCCAGGGCCGCGCGGCGGCGCTGGCCCTGGGAGAGGGTGCGCACGGGGGCGTGTTCATGCCCGGCCAGCCCGGCCTCCTGCAGGGCCCGCAGCGCGGCCGGGGCATCGGGCCTGACGCCGCTCAGCGCCATCAGCACCTGCAGGTTTTCCAGCGCCGACAGTTCGGGCTTGACGCCGACGGCATGGCCGAAGAAGGTGAGCTGGCGGCCATACTCTTCGCGCAGCGTCTGGATGGGGCGCCCGTGCCACAGGACCTGCCCCGCGTGCGGGGAGAGCAGGCCGCAGATCATGCGCAGCAGGCTGGTCTTGCCCGCGCCGTTGGCGCCCTGCACGCGCAGCACGTGGCCGCGGGGCACGTCGAGGCTCAGGTCCGAGAAAAGCACCCGCCGCGCGCGGATGCAGCGCAGGCCGACGAGCCGCAGCGCGGCAGCATCGGCTGCCGGCTCATCGGCCGTGGCGGCGCCAGCCGCTGCGATTGGCGGTGGCTGCATCAGCGTTCGACGATCCGATCGAGGACGATGTGCACGCCCTGGCTGCCCGTGGCCACGTCGTCGATGTGCCCTTCGATGTCGCCCGGCTGGGGCGTGGCGCTGCCGCTCTTGGACACGCGCGCCACCAGGTTGACCTTGGGAAACTTGGACAGGCGCATGCTTTGCGCCATGGAGCTGCTGTCGTCGAGCGTGAACGATGCGGGCCACGCCGATGCGGACATGCGCACCGCGGCCAGCGGCATGGGCGGGCCGCCGGGGGCGCGCGCGAAGACGAACAGGGTGTCCGTGGCCGTCACCTTGCCGGCCAGCGCCGAGGCCAGGGTGACCGTGCCACCGATGGCCGTCTTGCCCTGGGGCGCGGCGGCCGGAGCGGCTTCGGGCGCGGGGGCTTGGGTATTGCCGCCAGCGCGCGCGATCAGGTCGTCTATCGCCTTGGCATCGTCGCCGCCTGCCGGCAGCAGGGTCTTGAGGTGCTGCCAGTGCCTGAGGGCGGTGGCGTGATCGCCGCGCTGGAAGGCCGCCAGTCCGGCGAAGGCCAGTGCGTTGAAATTGTTCGGGTCGAGCTTGAGCGCACGCTCCACCATGGCCGTGGGCTCACCGGCAAGATCGCGGTTGTGCGCAATGGCCAGCGTGTTGGCGTACTCCACCCAGAGGTTGGCGTTGTCGGCCACCAGGCCGGTGGCCTTGGCGTAGGCCGCGATCGCGTCGTCCATGTGTCCCAGCTGGAAGTTGGCGCGGGCCAGCAGGACCCAGCCCTCGGTGTCCTGGGCATCCTTTGCCACGCGCGCCTTCAGCGCCGCGATGGTAGCCTCGTCCGGGGCCTGCGGCGCGCCGCCGGCCTGCGCGAGCGCGTTGGCGCTGCCGATGGCCGCGGGCTGGCCCACCGTCAGGTACAGCGTCGCGGCCAGCAGCGGCAAGGCGATGGCGGTGGCCAGCGCCACGGCCCAGTTGGCGCGCTGGCTGGATTGCGCCTGCGCCTGCGCGGCCTGCGCCGAGCGCAGCGCCTGTCGCTCCAGCTCCGTGCGGGCACGGTCGTATTCGGCCTGGCTCACATCCGCGGCGGCGAGCTCGGCATCGAGTTCGCGCATGCCGTCGGCCAGCACCGTGAGGTCCTCGCCATGGCGGGTGGTTCTCTGGGTACGGCGCACCAGCGGAACGATCACTACGGCCAGCGCGGCCAGGACCATGACGGCCGCGAGCGCCATGAACGGCATCATCACTCTTTCTCCTTGGCAATGCCGAGGAGCTCCCTGGCACGTGCTTCATCCTGTGGGGTCATGGACGCTTCGGGCGCGGGCGGCCGCTGGCGGATGGTGCGCCAGAGCACCACCAGGCCGACGAGCAGCAAGACGAAGGGGCCGCTCCAGAGCAGCACGGTCCGGCTGCTCCAGCGCGGCTTGTACAGCACGAATTCGCCGTAGCGGTCGACCATGAACTTGCGGATCTCGGCCGGGGTTTCGCCCTGCTGCAGCTTGTTGCGGATCTGCTGGCGCAGATCGACGGCCAGATCCGCCTGGGAGGCGGCGATGGTCTCGTTCTGGCAGACGAGGCAGCGCAGCTCCTGCGCGATGTCCATCATCTTCGCTTCCAGCGCCGGGTCCTGCGCCAGCGTCGGGGCCTCTTTCGCGGCGAGGCTGCCCGTGTTCAGGAGGGCGCAGCACAGCGCGATCCAAAGAAAATAGTTACGCACCCAGTTTCCTCATGAGCGGCAGGATGGTGTCTTGCAAGACCTCGGGTGTGATCGGGCCGATCTGCTTGTGGCGGATGACCCCCTGCTTGTCGATGATGAAGGTCTCCGGCACGCCATAGACGCCCAGGTCGATCCCCACGAGGCCCTGGGTGTCCGAGAGCGACGTGTGGTAGGGATTGCCCCCGCGCGCCAGCCACTTCAGCGCGTCTTCGCGCTTGTCCTTGTAGTCCAGGCCGTAGATCAGGATGGAGGGGTCTGTCCTGGACAGCTCGACCAGCACCGGGTGCTCGACCCGGCACGCCACGCACCAGGAGGCCCAGACGTTGAGCATCCAGACCTTGCCCAGCATGTCCTTGGCCGAGAGCGTCTTCTGCGGCTCGATCAGCTCGGGGAGCGAAAAGGCCGGCAGCGGCTTGTCGATCAGCGGCGACGGCAGCTCCCGTGGCTTGAGCGTGAGCCCGATGCCGAGAAAGACCACCAGAATGACGAAGACCGCGAGCGGAACGATCCCCTTCCTCATGAGGCCAGCACCTTCGCCGCGGCGGGCATGGGCAGCCCCGTGGGGCGGGGGCTGGGGGCGGCCTTGGCGGCCTGTACGCTGTGGCGTTTGATCCGGTAGCGGCGGTCCATCACGGCCAGCCCGCCGCCGAGGGCCATGATCAGGCAGCCGAACCAGATCCAGTCCACGAAGGGCTTGAAGTACACGCGCACGATCCAGCGCTTGTCGGCGAGCTGTTCACCCAGGGCCGTGTACAGGTCGCGCGTCGGGCCGGGGTTGATCGACGCTTCCGTCATCGGCATTGGGTTGGAGCCCGCGGTATAGATGCGGCGCTCGGGCTTGAGCGTGGTCACGTGTTTCCCGTCCTCGGTCACCGTGAGGACCCCCACGTCCGCCGTGTAGTTCGGGCCCTGCTTCTGGCGGGTGCCATCGAACCGGAAGGTGTAGCCGGCGAGCGTCACCGTCTCGCCGGGCGCCATGGTGACGTCCTTCTCGATCTGGTAGCCATTGACGATCGTGACGCCCACGATGAAGACGGCCACCCCCAGGTGCGCGAGCAGCATGCCGTAGTAGCTTCCGGGCTGCATCGCGATGCGCCGGCGCCAGCTGGGAGAGGGGTGGTTCTTCAGCCGCTCGTACAGGTTGTAGAACGTGGTGCTGGCGATCCAGAAGGCGAGGAACAGGCCGAAGCCCACGAGCGGCTTCCAGGTGCCCAGCAGCGCCGGCGCGATCAGGGCCGCCGCCAGGCTGACGGCCAGGGCCCAGCGCAGCTTGCGCGCGAGGCTCATGGCCTGGTCTTCGCGCCAGCGCGCCACCGGCCCGATGCCCATGAGGAACAGGGCCGGCGCCATCAGGGGAACGAAGACGGCCTCGAAATACGGCGGGCCGACCGACAGCTTGCCCAGGCCCAGGGCGTCGATGAGCAGCGGATAGAGGGTTCCGAGCAGCACCGCCGCGAAGGCCACGAGCAGCACCACGTTGTTGACCAGCAGCATGGACTCGCGCGAGACGGCGCCGAAGCTTGCCCCCAGGCCCACGCGCGGGGCGCGCCAGGCGAAGAGCAGCAGCGAGCCCCCGACCACCACGGTCAGGAAGCCGAGGATGTAGATGCCGCGCGACGGGTCGGTGGCGAAGGCGTGCACCGAGGTCAGCACGCCCGAGCGCACCAGGAAGGTGCCCAGCAGCGAGAGCGAGAACGCGATGATCGCGAGCAGGGCGGTCCACAGCTTGAAGGTGTTGCGCTTTTCGGTGACCGCCAGCGAGTGCAGCAGCGCGGTGCTCACCAGCCACGGCATCAGTGAGGCGTTTTCCACCGGATCCCAGAACCACCACCCGCCCCAGCCCAGCTCGTAGTAGGCCCAGGCGCTGCCCACGGCGATGCCCAGCGTGAGGAAACCCCAGGACACGGTGGCCCAGGGCCGGGACCAGCGCGCCCAGGCGGCGTCGAGCCGTCCGGCGAGCAGCGCCGCGATGGCGAACGCGAACGCCACCACTGTGCCGACATAGCCCATGTACAGCAGCGGCGGGTGGGCGATGAGGCCGGGGTCCTGCAGCTGCGGGTTCAGGTCCTGCCCGTTGGCGGCCGCGGGCAGCAGGCGCTCGAAGGGATTGGAGGTGAACAGGATGAACAGCAGCAGCCCGATGGTGATGAGCCCCATCACGCCCAGGATGCGGGCGGTGGTCTGGTCGTCCAGGTTGCGCGAGAAGAGGGAGACGGCCAGCGTCCAGCACGCCAGGATCAGCACCCACAGCAGGATGGAGCCCTCGTGACCGCCCCAGACGGCGCAGATGCGGTAGATCAGGGGCAGCGCGGTGTTGGAGTGCTGCGCCACGTACAGCACCGAGAAATCGTTGTCCACGAACAGAAGGGTGAGGCAGGCGAAGGCGCTGGCGACGAACACGAACTGGCCCCATGCCGCGGGCCGGGCCAGGGCCATCCAGTCGGCGTTGCCCTTGGCGGCGCCCGCCAGGGGCACCACGCTTTGCACGATCGCCAGGCACAGGGCGAGAATCAGTGCCAGCTGCCCGAGTTCGGCGGTCATTGGCGGGCTCCGGTCACGGGGGCGGTGGGTTCCTTGTAGGCCGTGGTCTTGAGCGTGTCGGCCACTTCCTTGGGGGTGTAGTTCTCGTCGTGCTTGGCCAGCACCTGGTCGGCGCGGAACACGCCGTCCTTGTCGAGTCGCCCCTGCGCGACCACGCCCTTGCCTTCGCGGAACATGTCGGGCAGCAGGCCGTTGTAGACCACCGGGATGGTCTTGGCGCCATCGGTCACGACGAAGTGCACCGTCGTGCTGTCGTTGGCGCGCTGGACGCTGCCTTGCTCCACCAGCCCGCCGAGGCGGAAGTTGCGGTTCACGGGCGCCTCATGCGTCGCGACCTGGGAGGGGCTGAAGAAAAACACCAGATTGTCCTGGAAGGCATTGAGTACCAAGGCACTGGCGACGCCGAGCGTGGCCAGCCCGCCCAGGATGATCAGCCCGCGTTTCGTTCTGGTTTTCATGAATTATCCCAACCGCCGGCGGCGTGTGCGTATCTGCCAAACCTCGGCCACCATGATCAAGGCCATGATGCCGAGCGAGCCCCATACATAACCCGCGTAGCCACCCATGTGGATGAATTCGGACCAGCTGTGCCAGTAGATCATGACGATGCTCCGGAGGTCGGCAGCGTGGGGTGGCTGGGTGGAGTCGTGTGCGAGGGCTGCAGTTCCCGCTCCACCCAGGTGGTGTGCCGTTCGCGCTCCAGGATGATCAGCCGCACCCTCGCCAGCACGACGGCGATGCAGTAGCACCAGACGGCGGCCGAGAGGACCAGCATCCCCACGAGCATGGGCGTGGCGATGCTGGGGGCGCTCGACAGGCTGACCGAGGCGCCCTGGTGCAGGGTGTTCCACCACTGCACCGAGAAATAGATGATGGGGACGTTCACCACCCCCACCAGCGCGAGCACGGCCGTGGCGCGGTCGGCGCGGCGCTCGTCGTCGATGGCCGCGTGCAGCGACAGGAAACCCAGGTACAGGAACAGCAGGATCAATTCGGAGGTCAGCCGCGCATCCCACACCCACCAGGTGCCCCAGGTGGGCTTGCCCCAGAGCGCGCCGGTCCACAGCGCGATGAAGGTCATCAGTGCCCCGGTGGGCGCCAGCGCATGGGCCAGCATCGACGCCAGCCGCGTGTTGAACACCAGCCCCACGCCCGACCAGAAGGCCATGGCGACGTAGATCACCATCGACAGCCAGGCCGTGGGAACGTGCAGAAAGATGATGCGGTACGCGTCGCCCTGCTGCGCATCGGTCGGGGCGATGCCGAAGCCGATCAGCAGACCCGCCGCGCCCAGCACGGCGGCGAGCACGGAAAACCAGACGACCGCCTTCCCGGCAAGAGGGTAGAAGCGGGTGGGCGCAGCGTACTTGAACCAGTTGATCGTGGCGCGCTGTGGAGGTGTTGCCGTCATGTGACTGGCTTTGTATCGTGTTGGGGGTAACCCTGTATTGTCTGCGGTTGCGAAGGGGGATCATAAAGCCCCTTTGGTCTGGTACACCACTCGGAGCGCCGTCCTCCCCCGGCGAAGACGTGGGTTGGGCATGTTCTGCTTGCCAGGCCCTCGGTCATGAAATACACTAGAGGGCTTTTCCGACTGTTTCGGAAAGTTTGACCCTGCGCGTCTGGCGGTGGGTCGTGATTTCACGTTTTAGGGACGTTCAACTGCATGCCAACCATTAGCCAACTCGTGCGTCAGGGCCGCACGGTCGAAGTTGTCAAATCGAAGAGCCCTGCGATGGAAAACTGCCCCCAGCGCCGCGGCGTGTGCACCCGTGTGTACACCACGACGCCCAAGAAGCCGAATTCCGCGCTGCGCAAGGTTGCCAAGGTGCGCCTGACCAATGGTTTCGAGGTCATCTCGTACATCGGCGGCGAGGGCCACAACCTGCAGGAGCACTCGGTGGTGCTCGTGCGCGGCGGCCGTGTGAAGGACTTGCCTGGTGTGCGCTACCACATCGTGCGCGGTTCGTTGGACCTGCAGGGCGTCAAGGATCGCAAGCAGGCCCGTTCCAAGTACGGCGCCAAGCGTCCGAAGGCCAAGTAATCCAGGTCCTTTCGTTTTTTCCGGTGCTGGCTGTCGCGTGGCGCGATGGTGCAGCGTAGTGGCCCAGGGCGCAGTGGTTCTGCGCGGGTCGAGTAAGTGAGAGTCGTCCGCATGGCTCTCGCGGTGCCTGAGATGGCGCCAACTGAAGCAAAGATAGAGGTAAAAAATGCCACGTCGTCGCGAAGTCCCCAAGCGTGAAATCCTGCCGGATCCGAAATTCGGCAATGTCGAGCTGTCCAAATTCATGAACGTGATCATGGAAGGCGGCAAGAAGGCAGTCGCAGAGCGCATCATTTATGGCGCGCTCGAACTGATCGAGAAGAAGCAACCCGAAAAGAACGCCCTGGAGGTGTTCACCACGGCCATCAACAACGTCAAGCCCATGGTCGAGGTCAAGTCCCGCCGCGTTGGCGGCGCCAACTACCAGGTGCCCGTGGAAGTGCGCCCGATCCGCCGCCTCGCCCTGTCGATGCGCTGGATCAAGGAAGCGGCGCGCAAGCGCGGCGAGAAGTCCATGGCGCAGCGCCTGGCCAATGAACTGATGGAAGCCACCGAAGGCCGCGGTGGCGCGATGAAGCGCCGTGATGAGGTGCACCGCATGGCCGAGGCAAACAAGGCCTTCAGCCACTTCCGCTTCTGAATTCCATCCCCATTTTCCTCGAAGGCCGGGAGCCCGACGTGCCGATGTTCGGCAGCCGGGCTTTTGGCCGTTAACGAAAGATCATCATGGCTCGCACCACTCCCCTCGAGCGTTACCGCAATATCGGCATCTCCGCGCACATCGACGCGGGCAAGACCACGACGTCCGAGCGCATTCTGTTTTATACCGGCCTGACCCACAAGATTGGCGAAGTGCACGATGGCGCCGCGACGACCGACTGGATGGAGCAGGAGCAGGAGCGTGGCATCACCATCACCTCTTCGGCGGTGACGTGCTTCTGGCGCGGCATGGACATGCAGCGCCAGCCGCACCGCATCAACATCATCGACACCCCCGGGCACGTGGACTTCACCATCGAGGTGGAGCGTTCCATGCGCGTGCTGGACGGCGCGGTCATGGTGTATTGCGCCGTGGGCGGTGTGCAGCCCCAGTCCGAGACCGTCTGGCGCCAGGCCAACAAGCACAAGGTGCCGCGCATCGCGTTCGTCAACAAGATGGACCGCACGGGCGCCAACTTCTTCAAGGTCTATGACCAGATGAAGGTGCGCCTGAACGGCCATCCGGTGCCGGTGGTGATCCCGATCGGCTCCGAGGACAGCTTCCAGGGCGTGGTGGACCTGATCAAGATGAAGGCCATCATCTGGGACGAAGCCTCCCAGGGCATGAAGTTCGAATACAAGGACATCCCCGCGGACCTCGTGGGTTCGGCCAACGAGTGGCGCGAGAAGATGATCGAGTCGGCCGCGGAAGCCAGCGAAGAGCTGATGAACAAGTACCTCGAAGAGGGAACGCTCAGCGAGCAGGACATCATCGCCGGCCTGCGCCAGCGCACGATCGCCACCGAAATCCAGCCGATGTTGTGCGGCTCGGCCTTCAAGAACAAGGGCGTGCAGCGCATGCTGGACGCGGTGCTGGACTTCCTGCCGGCGCCCACGGACATCCCGGACGTGGTCGGGACGGACCCGGACGACCATGAAAAGCACCTGACGCGCAAGGCGAGCGACGACGAGAAGTTCTCCGCCCTGGCGTTCAAGCTGATGACCGACCCCTTCGTTGGCCAGCTCACCTTCGTGCGCGTCTATTCGGGCGTGCTGACCAAGGGCGACACCGTCTACAACGCCGTCAAGGGCAAGAAGGAGCGCATCGGCCGTATCGTGCAGATGCACGCCAACGAGCGCCAGGAAATCGAAGAGATCCGGGCGGGCGACATCGCGGCCTGCGTCGGCCTGAAGGAAGTGACGACGGGCGATACGCTGTGCGACCTGGATGCGCACATCATGCTCGAGCGCATGGTGTTTCCCGAGCCCGTGATCGCGCAGGCCGTGGAGCCCAAGTCCAAGGCCGACCAGGAGAAGATGGGCATCGCCCTGTCGCGCCTGGCCTCCGAGGACCCGTCCTTCCGCGTGCGCACCGACGAGGAATCGGGCCAGACCATCATCGCCGGCATGGGCGAGCTGCACCTGGACATCATCATCGACCGCATGAAGCGCGAGTTCGGCGTCGAGGCCAACGTCGGCAAGCCCCAGGTGGCGTACCGCGAAACCGTGCGCAAGAGCGTCTCCGACGTCGAGGGCAAGTTCGTGCGCCAGTCCGGCGGCAAGGGCCAGTACGGCCACGTCGTGTTCCGCCTGGAACCCAACGAGCCGGGCAAGGGTTTCGAATTCCTCGACGAGATCAAGGGCGGCGTGGTGCCGCGCGAGTACATCCCCGCCGTGCAGAAGGGCGTGGAAGAAGCGCTGCAAAGCGGCGTGCTGGCCGGCTACCCGGTGGTGGACGTCAAGGTGGCGCTGACCTTCGGTTCGTACCACGACGTGGACTCGTCCGAACAGGCCTTCAAGATGGCGGCCATCTTCGGTTTCAAGGAAGCGGCGCGCAAGGCCAATCCGGTCATTCTGGAACCCATGATGGCGGTCGAGGTGGAAACGCCCGAGGACTACGCCGGCACGGTGATGGGCGACCTGTCCAGCCGCCGCGGCATGGTGCAGGGCATGGACGACATGGCCGGCGGCGGCAAAGCCATCAAGGCCGAGGTGCCGCTGTCTGAAATGTTCGGCTACGCCACGCAGCTGCGTTCGATGACGCAGGGCCGCGCCACCTACACGATGGAGTTCAAGCATTACGCGGAGGCTCCGCGCAACGTGGCCGAAGCCATCATGGCCGCCCGTGCAAAATAATTAGGAAAATCGGCCTCTGGCGCTTTTCTGACAAGCGCCTGCAGCTATTTTTTTGATAGTTTGTCGGTCTGCGATCCGGTGCCGTCCCGTTGTCCTGTGCGGGGCGAACGAGCAACCGGGTGCAGACCTTAAACCCCGCACAGGCATTGCTCTTTTGGAGTCTGGAAATGGCAAAAGGAAAATTCGAACGTACCAAGCCGCACGTGAACGTGGGCACGATCGGTCACGTGGACCACGGCAAGACGACGCTGACGGCGGCCATCGCCACGGTGCTGTCCAAGAAGTTCGGCGGCGAAGCCAAGGGCTACGACCAGATCGACAACGCCCCTGAAGAGAAGGCGCGCGGCATCACCATCAACACCTCGCACATCGAGTACGAGACGGCCAACCGCCACTACGCCCACGTGGACTGCCCCGGCCACGCCGACTACGTCAAGAACATGATCACCGGCGCCGCCCAGATGGATGGCGCCATCCTCGTCGTCTCCGCCGCCGACGGCCCCATGCCCCAGACGCGCGAGCACATCCTGCTGGCCCGCCAGGTGGGCGTGCCCTACATCATCGTGTTCCTGAACAAGTGCGACATGGTGGACGACGCCGAGCTGCTCGAACTCGTCGAGATGGAAGTGCGCGAGCTCCTGTCCAAGTACGACTTCCCCGGCGACGACACCCCCATCATCAAGGGCTCGGCCAAGCTGGCGCTCGAAGGCGACACGGGCGAGCTCGGTGAGCAGGCCATCATGAAGCTGGCCGAAGCGCTGGACAGCTACATCCCCACGCCCGAGCGCGCCATCGACGGCGCCTTCCTCATGCCCGTGGAAGACGTGTTCTCCATCTCCGGGCGCGGCACCGTGATCACCGGGCGCGTGGAGCGTGGCATCGTCAAGGTCGGCGAAGAAGTGGAAATCGTCGGCATCCGCCCGACGCAAAAGACCACGGTCACCGGCGTGGAAATGTTCCGCAAGCTCCTGGACCAGGGCCAAGCGGGCGACAACGTCGGCATCCTGCTGCGCGGCACCAAGCGCGAAGACGTCGAGCGCGGGCAGGTCGTGGCCAAGCCCGGCTCCATCACGCCGCACACGCACTTCTCGTGCGAGGTCTACGTGCTGTCCAAGGACGAAGGGGGCCGTCACACGCCGTTCTTCAACAACTACCGCCCGCAGTTCTACTTCCGCACCACCGACGTGACCGGCGCGATCGAGCTGCCCCAGGACAAGGAAATGGTGATGCCCGGCGACAACGTGTCCATGACCGTCAAGCTGATCCACCCCATCGCCATGGAAGAAGGCCTGCGCTTCGCCATCCGCGAAGGTGGTCGCACCGTCGGCGCCGGGGTCGTGGCGAAGATCATCGAATAATTCCTGGGACTACTGAGGATTATTCATGTCCAAGCAAAAAATCCGTATCCGCCTGAAGGCGTTTGACTACAAGCTGATCGACCAATCGGCCGCCGAGATCGTCGATACCGCCAAACGCACGGGCGCCATCGTCAAGGGGCCGGTGCCCCTGCCCACGCGCCTGAAGCGTTTCGACATCCTGCGTTCGCCGCACGTCAACAAGACGAGCCGCGATCAGCTGGAAATCCGTACGCACCAGCGTCTGATGGACATCGTCGATCCGACCGACAAGACCGTGGATGCCTTGATGAAGCTCGATCTGCCCGCGGGCGTCGACGTGGAGATCAAGCTGCAGTGAGTGCCTCGGCTGGGGCGGCCCATGGTGGCCGCCCCAGCCGGCGCTGCTTGCGTGCACTGCACGACTGAGATAGAATCGGCGGCTTCGCGCGGCTTTGGCTTGCGCGAAGTTTGAACAACCTTCTTTCACGCGCTGGCATGGCCCGCTCTTGAGTGGGCACGCATGGTGCAAACGCCGGGGCCAATTGAAGTCCCGGCGGTGAGAGTTTTGGAGAATAAACATGAGTCAAAGCAACTCCTTGGGGTTGCTGGGGCGCAAGGTGGGCATGATGCGTCTGTTCACCGATGATGGGGAATCGATCCCCGTCACGGTGGTGGATGTCTCCGGCAACCGCGTGTCTCAGGTCAAGACCCAGGAAAATGACGGCTATGTGGCGCTGCAAGTCACATACGGCGCGCGCAAGGCGTCGCGCGTCACCAAGCCGCAAGCCGGCCACCTCGCCAAGGCGGGCGTTCAGGCAGGCCAGATCATGCGCGAATTCCGCGTGACGCAGGACACCGCCGGCAAATACCCGGCGGGCAGCGCCGTGCCGGTGACCGATGTGTTTGCCGCAGGCCAGAAGGTGGACGTGCAGGGCACGTCGATCGGCAAGGGCTATGCCGGCACCATCAAGCGCCACAACTTCAGCTCGCAGCGCGCCTCGCACGGCAACAGCCGTTCGCACAACGTGCCGGGCTCGATCTCGATGGCGCAAGACCCGGGTCGCGTGTTCCCGGGCAAGAAGATGACCGGCCACATGGGCGACGAGACCGTCACCACGCAGAACCTGGACGTGGTTCGCGTGGACGAGGCGCGCCAGTTGTTGCTCATCAAGGGTGCTGTCCCGGGCTCCAAGGGGGGCTTCGTCACAGTGCGTCCGGCCGTGAAGGCAGCAGTTTCCAAAGGAGCGAACTGATGCAGCTCGAACTCCTGAATGAACAAGGCCAGGCCGCTTCCAAGGTGGAAGTGCCCGAGACCGTGTTCGATCGCCAGTACAACGAAGACCTGATCCATCAGGTCGTGGTGGCCTACCGCGCCAATGCGCGCCAGGGCACCCGTGCGCAAAAAGACCGCGAGCAGGTGCGCCATTCGACCAAGAAGCCCTTCAAGCAGAAGGGCACGGGCAATGCGCGTGCCGGTATGACTTCCTCGCCGCTGTGGCGTGGGGGTGGTCGCATCTTCCCGAACCTGCCGGAAGAAAACTTCACGCAGAAGCTCAACAAGAAGATGTACCGCGCCGGCATGGCGTCCATCCTCTCGCAGCTCGTGCGCGAAGGGCGTCTGGCCGTGGTCGATTCCCTGAAGGTGGATTCGCCCAAGACCAAGGCGCTGGCGGGCCGTTTCAAGGCCATGAACCTGGACTCGGTGATGGTGATCGCCGACGAGGTGGACGAGAACCTCTACCTGGCCTCGCGCAACCTCAAGAACGTGTTTGTCGTCGAGCCCCGCTACGCTGACCCGGTTTCGCTGGTGCACTACAAGAAGGTGCTCGTCACCAAGGGTGCCATCGACCAGCTCAAGGAGATGTTCGCATGAGCACGACCAAATTCGATGAAGGCCGTCTGATGCAGGTGCTCGTGGCACCCGTGGTGTCCGAAAAGGCCACCATGGTCTCCGAGAAGTCCAATGTCGTGACCTTCAAGGTGTTGCAGGGTGCCACCAAGCCTGAAATCAAGGCGGCCGTGGAACTGCTGTTCAAGGTCGAAGTGACCGGCGTCTCGGTGGTCAACATCAAGGGCAAGGCCAAGCGCTTTGGCAAGACGACGGGTCGGCGCGACAACGTGCGCAAGGCCTACGTGCAGCTCAAGGAAGGCCAGGACCTGAACCTGTCTGGGGAGGCGGCGTAATCATGGCTGTCATCAAAATCAAACCGAATACGCCGGGCCAACGCGGCACGGTCAAGATCTCGCGCGATCACCTGCACAAGGGTGAAGGTTTTGCGCCGCTGCTGGAGCCCAAGTTCCAGAAGGCGGGCCGCAACAACCGTGGCTGCATCACCATCCGCCACAAGGGCGGTGGCCACAAGCACCACTACCGCGTGGTCGATTTCGTGCGCAACAAGGACGGCATCCCCGCCAAGGTGGAGCGCATCGAGTACGACCCGAACCGCTCGGCGCACATCGCGCTCGTCTGCTACGCCGACGGCGAGCGCCGCTACATCATCGCCCCTCGCAACATCGAGGTGGGCGCCTCCGTGGTGAGCGGTGCGGAAGCGCCGATCCGCGTGGGCAATACGCTGCCGATCCGCAACATTCCGGTGGGCTCCACCATCCATTGCATCGAGCTCAAGCCCGGCAAGGGTGCGCAGATCGCCCGCTCGGCAGGCACGTCCGCGACTTTGCTCGCCCGCGAAGGCGTCTATGCGCAGGTGCGCATGCGCTCGGGCGAGGTCCGCAAGATCCACGTCGAGTGCCGTGCGACCATTGGCGAGGTGGCCAACGAAGAGCACAGCCTGCGCCAGCTCGGCAAGGCCGGTGTCAAGCGCTGGATGGGCATCCGCCCGACGGTGCGTGGCGTCGCCATGAATCCTATCGATCACCCGCAGGGTGGCGGTGAAGGCCGAACCGGTACGGGTCGCCATCCGGTGGATCCATGGGGCAACCTGACCAAGGGCTATCGCACCCGCAACAACAAGCGCACACAGACCATGATCGTGTCGCGTCGCAAGAAGTAAGGGGTAGCCCATGTCTCGCTCTGTGAAAAAGGGTCCGTTCGTTGACCATCACTTGCTCGCCAAGGCCGAGAAGGCCGTGGCGACGAAGGACAAGAAGCCTGTCAAGACCTGGTCGCGCCGCTCCATGGTGCTGCCCGAGTTCATCGGCCTGACGATTGCCGTGCACAACGGCAAACAGCACGTGCCGGTCTACATCACCGACCAGATGGTGGGGCACAAACTCGGTGAATTTGCTCTGACGCGCACGTTCAAGGGCCACCCGGCGGACAAGAAAGTCCAGAAGAAGTAAGGAACGATCATGTCTGAAACACGTGCAGTCCTGCGGGGCGTCCGCTTGTCCGTGGACAAGGGTCGTCTGGTGGCAGATCTCATCCGCGGCAAGAAGGTGGACCAGGCCCTCGACATCCTGACGTTCACGCAGAAGAAGGCAGCCGGCATCGTCAAGAAGGTGCTGGAGTCGGCCATCGCCAATGCCGAACACAACGATGGTGCCGACATCGACGAACTGAAGGTGAAAACCATCTACGTCGAACAAGGCACCACGCTCAAGCGCTTCACGGCGCGCGCCAAGGGTCGCGGCAACCGCATCAGCAAACCGACGTGTCACATTTTCGTGACCGTGGGCAACTGAGCGCGAGAGGAACACCATGGGACAGAAAATTCATCCTACCGGCTTTCGCCTCGCCGTCAGCCGCAACTGGGCCAGCCGCTGGTATGCCAGCAACCGCGATTTCGCGGGCAAGCTCGCCGAAGACATCAAGGTGCGCGAGTTCCTCCGCAGCAAGCTCAAGAACGCCGCGGTTTCGCGCGTCCTGATCGAGCGCCCCGCGAAGAACGCCCGCATCACGATCTACTCCGCCCGCCCGGGCGTGGTGATCGGCAAGAAGGGCGAGGACATCGAGAACCTGAAGAAGGATCTCGCCGGCATGCTGGGCGTGCCGGTCGCGGTCAATATCGAGGAAGTGCGCAAGCCCGAAATCGATGCCAAGCTGATCGCCGACTCGATCACCCAGCAGCTGGAAAAGCGCATCCAGTTCCGCCGCGCCATGAAGCGTGCCATGCAGAACGCGATGCGTCTGGGTGCCCAGGGCATCAAGATCATGTCGTCCGGCCGCCTGAACGGCATTGAAATTGCCCGTACCGAGTGGTATCGCGAAGGCCGTGTGCCGCTGCATACGCTGCGTGCGGACATCGACTATGGCGTGTCCGAAGCCCACACCACCTATGGCGCGATCGGCGTCAAGGTCTGGGTCTACAAGGGCGATACGCTCGGCCGCGGCGACCAGCCCGTGGTCGAGGCGCCGCGCGAAGACGAGCGCCGCCCGCGTGGCCCGCGCCGCGACAGCCGTGACGGCCGTGGCGATGGTCGCCGCGATGGCCGCGGCCCGCGCCGCAGTGCTGGCACCAACACGGCACCGGTGGACGGTAGCGACAAACCCGAAGGCGCCTCTGGCGCTGACGCAACAGCCGTTAAGCGCGTTCGTAAAGACGCGCCCGCTGCCGCAGCGGCGGACGGCAAAGGAGAATAAACATGCTGCAACCTGCTCGTCGCAAGTACCGCAAGGAGCAAAAGGGCCGCAACACGGGTATCGCCACGCGTGGCAATGCCGTGTCGTTTGGCGATTTCGGCCTCAAGTGCACCGACCGTGGTCGCCTGACGGCGCGCCAGATCGAAGCGGCGCGCCGCGCGATCTCGCGCCACGTCAAGCGTGGCGGCCGGATCTGGATCCGCGTGTTCCCGGACAAGCCGATTTCCACCAAGCCCGCCGAAGTGCGTATGGGCAACGGCAAGGGCAATCCCGAGTACTACGTCGCCGAGATCCAGCCCGGCAAGGTGGTCTTCGAGATCGTTGGTGTGCCCGAGGAATTGGCGCGCGAGGCGTTCCGCCTGGCGGCTGCCAAGCTGCCATTGCGCACGGCATTCGTTTCCCGTCACATTGGCGCCTAAGGAGCAATCACCATGACGAAAGCTGCTGAACTCCGCCAAAAAGACGTTGACGCGCTCAAGGAGGAAGTCAAATCCCTGCAGAAAGCGCATTTCGGTCTGCGCATGCAGAAGGCGACGCAACAACTGGGCAACACGGCGACGCTCAAGAGCACGCGCCGCGACATCGCCCGCGCCAAGACCATTCTTGCTGAGAAGCAAGCCGCCAAGTAACCAGGAGCGAACATGACGGAAGCAAAGACATCCCTCAAGCGCACCTTGGTTGGCAAGGTGGTCAGCGACAAGCGAGCCAAGACGGTCACGGTGCTGGTCGAGCGCCGCGTCAAGCACCCGATCTACGACAAGATCGTGATCCGTTCGAGCAAATTCCATGCTCACGACGAAAACGGTGAATTCAAGCTGGGCGACACGGTGGAAATCACCGAGAGCCGCCCGCTCTCCAAGACCAAGAACTGGGTGGTCACGCGCCTGGTTCAGAAGGCGGAGCTGGTGTAAGGCCTGCCTGCACGGCTCCAGCAACAACAACGGAAACGGCCCACAATGTGGGTCGTTTTTTTTGTGTCTTGCACGACGTACCGTCCAGGTCACTCGCAGGATGCTCGGGAGTCGAACGTGATCAAGATCGGTGACACGTTGCCGCAGGCAACGCTGATGGAATTCGTCGAGGTCGAGGGCCATGGCTGCAGCGTCGGCCCCAACCCGGTCGACCTGCGCCAGGCAGCCGCCGGCAAGACCATTGCCGTGCTGGCCGTGCCCGGCGCATTCACCCCCACCTGCTCCAGCCAGCACCTGCCCGGCTACCTGGAGCAGGCGGCTGCGCTGCACGCCGCAGGCGTCGATGAAATCTGGTGTGTCGCGGTCAATGACCCCTTCGTGATGGGGGCCTGGGGACGAGAGCAGAAGACCGCGGGGAAGGTGCGGATGCTGGCGGATGGCGATGCGACCTTTGCCAAGGCCACGGGCCTGACGCTGGATCTGACCGGCAAGGGCCTGGGGTTGCGCTCCAACCGCTATTCGATGCTGCTGCGCGATGGCCAGGTGGTGCAGCTCAACGTGGAAGCGCCCGGCAAGTTCGAAGTCAGCGACGCGGCGACCTTGCTCGGCCAGATCAAGCGCTGAGCACCGGCCCTAATCCAGCTCCACCTTCAGATAGTGGGCGCCTGCGTAAGGGCTGTGGTAGTACGGCGGGATCTCGGCGAAACCCAGTTCCTCGTACAGGGCGCGCGCGGCTTCCATGTCGTCCAGCGTGTCGAGCAGGACGCAGCTGTAGCCGCGGCGCTGTGCGGCTTCCAGGATCGCTTCCGCAAGCGCCCGCCCGAGCCCGAAGCCGCGAAATGCCTTGCGCACGTACAGCCGCTTCATCTCGGCGGCATTGGGGTAGTCGCAGTTGTCCAATGGGCGCAGGGCGCAGCAGCCCGCGATGCTGCCCTCCACCGCGGCGAGATAGAGGCAGCCGCGAGGCGGTGCGTAGTCGCCGGGCAGCTGGGCGAGCTCCTCTTCCAGGCCCTGCAGGGCCAGGTCGACCGCCAGCGACTGTGCGTATTCGCTGAAGAGATCGCGCACGACGGCCACTTCTTCCGCCGTCTCGGGCGGGAATAATTGGAAGGCTGGGCGTTGCACTGTCAAAGCGAAACAGGGAGTGACTCGGGCAGCGCAAGTGTAGCTTTCGGCGCGCCTGTCCCGTCCCTGGCGGCGGTTCGGTGCCTGGGCTCCGGTGAAGGCGTTGCTGCTGCGATAATGCGTGGCGCTGACCGAGCCTCCTATGAAAACCTGTCTCTTGCTTATCGCCCATGCGCCCCTGGCGAGCGCGCTGCGCGCCTGTGCGCTGCATGTTTTTCCGGAATGCGACGCGGAAGTGCTGGCGCTGGACGTCCCGGCCTATTCGCAGCCCGCCGAAATGCGTGAAGCGGCGCGCGCGCTGATCGGCCGCAGCCGTGCCGAGCAGGTGTTGCTGCTCTCCGACGTGGTGGGCGCGACGCCGTGCAATGTCGCGCAGGGCCTGGTTCAAGGCGAAGACGTGCGGCTGGTGACGGGCGTGAACCTGCCCATGCTGCTGCGTGCGGTCAATTACCGCGATGAAGATTTGCCCCGGCTGGTCGAGCGCGCGCTGTCCGGAGGCCTGCAGGGGATGACCGAGCTGCACGCAGTGGCGGCATGCCGGGAGCGGTGAGTACCGTGCTCAAGCGCAAAGTCATGATCGTCAACCGGCTCGGGCTGCACGCCCGGGCGTCGGCCAAGCTGACCAAGCTGGCCAGCAGTTTCGATTGCCAGGTCTGGATGAGCCGCGGCGATCGGCGCGTCAATGCCAAAAGCATCATGGGCGTCATGATGCTTGCGGCGGGCATCGGAACCGAGGTCGAGGTGGAGACGGAAGGGCCCCAGGAGGAAGTGGCCATGCAGGCGCTGCTGGCCTTGATCGCCGACAAGTTCGGCGAGGGGGAATGAGTATGGCGCACAGGCATCCTCTCCAGGCGATCGCGTGGCTTCGGGGGCGGCGCGCCGCACACGTGTGAGTACGTGCATACACGGTCTGGCGGTCACGCAGGGAGTTGCGCAAGGCCGGGCTGTGCTGGTGCAGCGCAGCGGCGCCCAGGTGGTGCGCTACCGCATTGAAGAAGACCAGGTCGAGCTGGAGCTGGAGCGCCTGCGCAAGGCGCGCGATGCCGTGGCGCAGGAGCTTCACGGCCTGCAGGCCTCCCTGCCCGGCGACGCGCCGGTGGAGCTGGCCGCGCTGATCGACGTGCACCTGCAGCTGTTGCACGACGAAGTGTTCAGAGGCGCCATCGCGCACTGGATCACGCAGCACCGCTACAACGCGGAGTGGGCGTTGTCGGCCCAGATGGAAATCCTGGCCCGCCAGTTCGACGCCATGGACGATGCCTATTTGCGGGAGCGCAAGGCGGATCTCGAACAGGTCGTGGAGCGCGTGCAGCATCATCTGCGCGGCGGCGCCCAGCCCGCGCAGCGCCTGCGGGAGGGCGAAACGCGCATCCTCGTGGCGCACGACCTTTCTCCCGCCGATTTGCTGCGCTACCGCGATGGCGCGTTCGCGGGGTTCGTCACGGACGCGGGGGCGGTCACCAGCCACACGGCCATCGTCGCACGCAGCATGGGAATTCCCGCCGTCGTGGCGGCGCGGGGCGTCAGCCAGCAGGTCCGCCCTGACGATTGGCTGGTGGTGGATGGCGATGCGGGCCTCGTCATCGTGGAGCCCAATGCCGAAGAGCGGGCAGAGTACGAGGCGCGTGAGCGCGCCTTGGCGCGGCACAAGAAGGAACTCGAGGAACTTTCCACCATCCCGGCCTGCACCCGCGACGGAGAGCAGGTTCAGCTGCTGGCCAATATCGAGGGGCCCGAGGATGTGGCGGCCGCCCTGCACGTCGGGGCTGCCGGCGTGGGGCTGTTCCGCAGCGAGTTCCTGTTCATGGGGCGCATGGGCGCCTTGCCTTCCGAGGAAGAGCAATACCAGGCCTACCGGGCCGTGGTCGAGGGCATGCGGGGGCTACCGGTCACGATCCGCACGGTGGACGTGGGCGCCGACAAGCCGCTGGATGGCGCGAGCCACCCGGTCACCACCAACCCGGCCCTGGGCTTGCGGGCCATCCGCTGGAGCCTGGCGGATCCCGTGATGTTTCGCACCCAGCTCCGTGCCATCTTGCGGGCGGCCGCCCACGGGCCGGTCAGCGTGTTGTTCCCGATGATCGGCCATCTGAGCGAAATCGGCCAGGTGCTCGACCAACTGCAGTGCGCGCGCGATGAACTGGCGGCTAGCGGCGTGGCCGCGGGCACGGTGCGCACGGGCGCGATGGTGGAAGTACCGGCGGCGGCCTTGCTGGCCGAGGAATTCCTGCAGCACTTCGATTTCCTGTCCATCGGCACGAATGACCTGATCCAGTACACCCTCGCGATCGACCGTGCCGACGAATCCGTGGCCTATCTCTACGATCCGCTGCACCCGGCCGTCCTGCGCCTGGTCGCAGGGGTCATCGCCGCGGGCGCGCGTTGCGGCAAGGAGGTCAGCATCTGTGGGGAAATGGCGGCCGACGCCGCGCTGGCACGCCTGCTGCTGGGACTGGGCCTGCGGTATTTCTCGATGCAGCCGACGCAGATCCCGCACGTCAAGCAGCAAATCCTGCGAAGCGATGCCGCATCCCTGAAGGGCTGGGCGCAGCAGGTGGTCGCAGCGCGGGCGCCGCGCCTCCTGCTGGATGCCGCGCCTTCTTGACCCGGGCTCAGTGGTCGAGCCGCTTTTGCAGGTGGGTGGCCAGGCGCTCGGCGGCTTCTTCCCATGAGGTGCGGATGCCCAGGCTGGCCAGATCGACCGTCTTCAGCGCGGTGTAGCCGCAGGGATGGATGCGCTCGAAAGGCGTGAGATCCATCGCGACGTTGAAGGCCACGCCGTGGTAGGTGCAGTGGCGGCTGACCTTGATGCCCAGGGCGGCGATCTTTCCCACGTCGGTGAAATCGGGGGCAGGCGCGGCGCTGCCGGGCGCGCGGTGCTGTGGGCGCTGGGGCAGCAGCGCATGGCTCGCCGGATCGCTCAGGCGTACGTAAATCCCGGGTGCGCCCGCGACGCGGTGGCCGGTGATGCCGTAGTCGGCCAGGGTGCGGATGACCGCCTCTTCCATGCGGAAAACATATTCCTTGACGTAGTAGCCCATGCGCTCGAGGTCGATCATCGGGTAGGCCACCACCTGCCCGGGGCCGTGGAAGGTCACCTGGCCGCCGCGGTTGGTCTGGACGACGGGGATGGCCCCGGCGTGCAGGATGTGCTCGGGCCTTCCCGCCATCCCTTGCGTGAAAACGGCATCGTGCTCGCATACCCAGAGCACGTCGGGGGTGTCTTCGCGGCGCGCGTGCGTGTAGGCCTGCATGGCGCGCAACGTGGCCGCGTACGGTGTGCGCCCGAGCATGCAGATGCGCGCCGGCGTCACAGGACCACCTTCACCATGGGGTGGCCGGTCAGCGCGCGGTACAGGTCGTCCAGTTGCGCGCGGCTGGTGGCGTTGATCGTGATGGTGATGCCCAGGTACCGGCCCTGGCTGCTGGGGCGCAGCTCCACGGAGGCGGCGTCGAACGCGGGGTCGAATTGGCGTGCAATTTCGGTGATAGCACCCACGAAGCCGTCCTGCCGCAGGCCCATGACCTTGATGGGAAAGCGACAGGGGTAGGTGATCGGGCTGTCGTCGCCGCGCGCGGCATCATGGCCGATGATGGGGAGAGGGGGCCTGGTGGTTTCCATGCTGGCAAGGATAGCAGCGCGATGCCTGCGGCCTGGATCGGCGCTTGTTTTGAAAAAGGAGCAACAACGGGTTGGATCGGTTCGGAAACTCGGGGTTTTTACGTATAATCGAAAAGTTTTGTAATCGGGTTCAGGTGCCGCTGCCGTGTCGATCGATGCGAGAAACGGCGCTTCGAACCCACGCTGGGTTGTAGAGATGGCGACGGCCTTCACACAGGACGAAAGTGACCAAGACTTCCGCCCTTTGACGGCTGAAGAGGCTCGTGAGTGGCGCGACCGCCATCCGCAGCTGCCCGTGACCCGGGCGCTGATGTGGGAGGTACTCGTGGGGGCGGTGGTTGCCGTCGTCGCCTGGCTCTCTGCCGGGCGTGCCATCGTGGGCTGGTCGGCGGCGTATGGCGCCCTGGCGGGTGTCTTGCCGGCCGCCGTGGCGGCGTGGGGCTCGGCCCGTTGGGCGCGGCCCGGTTTCCCCGCAGGGGCGGCACTGGCTGGCTTGCTGTTGTGGGAAGGGGTCAAGCTGGTCTTGACCGTGGGGATGCTCTGGGTAGCCCCGAGGTTTCTGGGGATGCCAAGCTGGCCAGCGCTGCTGATCGGCTTGGTGTTGACGATCAAGATGTACTGGGTTGGCCTTTTGTGGGCGCGGCCAGTGAAGTCTGGACAGATGCGGAGAGAACATACTGATGGCTGCTGAAAGCGCTGTGACATCTGCCGTGGAGCATGGTCCCACGGCTGGCGAATACGTCATTCACCACCTGCATTTCTGGCAGAACAAGGCTTCCGACGCCGTGTTCGACATGTCGGTCATCCATATCGACACCGTCATCTTTTCGGTGCTGTTGGCGGTGGTCACGTTCTGGATCCTCTGGGCCGCGGCGCGCAAGGCGAGTTCGGGCGTTCCGGGGCGTTTCCAGGCGGCCGTCGAGATCCTTGTGGAGTTCGTGGACAACGAGACCAAGGGCATCATCAAAAACGTCGAGAGCCGAAAGTTCGTGGCGCCTCTGGGTCTGTCCATCTTCATCTGGGTCACCCTGATGAATACGATGGACCTGCTGCCCGTCGATCTGCTGCCCACGGTGTGGGGCAAGGTGGTTGGCGCCTTCGGTGGTGAGTCGGCGCATGCCTACCTGCGTGTCCTTCCGACGGCCGATGTCTCGGGGGCCATGGGGCTGTCCGTCGCCGTGCTGCTGATCTGCCTGTACTACAACGTCAAGATCAAGGGTTTGGGAGGTTGGGCGCATGAGCTGGTGACGGCGCCCTTCGGCACGAGCAAGAATCCCTTCCTGGCCGTGCTGCTCGGCATCGTGAATTTTGCGATGCAGATCATCGAGTTTGCTTCGAAGACGCTGTCGCATGGCTTGCGACTGTTCGGCAACATGTATGCTGGCGAATTGATCTTCATGCTGATTGCGTTGATGGGCGGGGCGTTTGCGCTGACCGGCACCGGCATCGGCCTGTTCGTCGGCCACATCATCGCCGGGCTCGCCTGGGCCATCTTCCATATTCTGATCATCATCTTGCAGGCCTTCATCTTCATGATGCTGGCGCTGGTCTATATCGGGCAGGCGCACGACCATCACTGATGGCGGGTGTGCCGGACTGCATATCGGTTCGTTTCCCTTCGTTTTTTCTCAACCAACCTCGTTCCTCTAGGAGTCATCATGGAAGTTATCAGTTTTGTTGCCTTGGCCGCCGGTCTGATCATTGGCTTGGGCGCCGTCGGTGCTTGTATCGGCATCGGCCTGATGGGCAGCAAATACCTGGAGTCGGCCGCTCGCCAACCCGAGTTGATGGGTGAGCTGCAGACCAAGATGTTCCTGCTGGTGGGCCTGATCGACGCGGCCTTCATTATCGGTACCGGTGTGGCCCTGTGGTTTGCGACGGCCAACCCGTTCCTGGGTCAAATCGCGCAGATCGCCAAGTAAGTTCCGGATCAGGTTGGAACGGGGCAGCGCGCCACCCGATGGCGCGCCTGCCCTGTCACTGAGTTTTGCGGCCCCGGGCCGCTGCCATCCAAGGAACCGCCGTGAGCATCACCGCTACCCTCATCATTCAAATCATCGTGTTCTTGCTCCTCGTGGCATTCACGATGAAGCTTGTGTGGCCGCCGATCGCCAACGCATTGGACGAGCGCGCGCAAAAGGTCGCCGATGGCCTCGCCGCCGCCGACAAGGCCAAGAGCGAACTGGCTGCCGCCAACCAGCGCGTCGAGCAGCAACTGTCCGAAGCGCGCAACGAGAACGCCCAGCGCCTCGCCGATGCCGAGCGCCATGCGCGCGCCATCATCGAAGAAGCCAAGGCCCGTGCCACGGAAGAGGGCAACAAGATCGTTGCCGCCGCCCGGGCCGAAGCCGATCAGCAGGCCGTCCAGGCGCGCGAAGCGCTGCGCGAGCAAGTGGCGCAGCTGGCGGTCAAGGGGGCGGAGCAGATCCTGCGCAAGGAAGTCAATCCGGCTGTGCATGCCGAATTGCTGGCGCGTCTGAAGACCGAGCTGTAAGGAGGCGTGCCATGGCAGAACTTGCCACCATTGCCCGCCCTTACGCGGAAGCCCTGTTCAAGGCCTGCACCGAAGGGGGCGTGGACCTGAGCGGCGCCACGGTCTGGGCCGACGAACTGGCGGCCATCGCGGCCCATCCGCAACTGCGTCAGGTGGCGGACAGCCCCAAGGTGACGTCCGAGCAGGTTCTTGGCGTGATCACCAGCGTGGCTCGCACGCCGCTGCCCGACATCGCCAAGAATTTCCTGCGCACGGTGGTCGAGAACGGGCGCTTGCGCGCGTTGACCGAGATCGCCGCGCAGTTTCGCGCCCTGGTCAACCAGACCAAGGGAGCGGCGGATGCCGTCGTGGTCAGCGCCTTCGAGATCGAGCCCAAGGCCCTGGCGGAGCTCGGCGCCTCGCTCAAAAAACGCTTCGGGCGCCAGCTGCACCTGACGGTGCGGGTGGATCCGTCGCTGATCGGTGGCGTGCGCGTGGTGGTCGGCGACGAGGTGCTCGACACCTCCGTCAAGGCCCGTCTGGAACAAATGAAAGCGGCTCTCACGGCCTGAGGGCTGCGGGCGCGGCAACTTTAGGAAAGAAGGAAAGAGTCATGCAACTCAATCCCGCAGAAATCTCCGAGCTCATCAAGAGCCGCATCGAAGGGCTGGCAGCCAGCAGCGACATCCGCAACCAGGGTACCGTCGTGTCCGTGACGGACGGTATCGTGCGCATCCACGGCCTGTCGGACGTGATGCAGGGCGAAATGCTGGAATTCCCGGCCGATGCCGAGGGGCAGCCGAGCTACGGCCTGGCGCTCAACCTCGAACGCGACTCCGTCGGCGCCGTGATCTTGGGCGAATACGAGCACATCTCCGAAGGCGACACCGTCAAGTGCACGGGCCGCATTCTCGAAGTGCCGGTCGGCCCCGAGCTGATCGGCCGCGTCGTGAACGCCCTGGGCCAGCCGATCGACGGCAAGGGCCCGATCAATGCCAAGATGACCGACGTGATCGAGAAGGTCGCGCCGGGCGTGATCGCCCGCCAGTCGGTCGACCAGCCCTTGCAGACCGGTCTCAAGTCCATCGACTCCATGGTGCCGATCGGCCGCGGCCAGCGCGAGCTCATCATCGGTGACCGCCAGACCGGCAAGACGGCGGTGGCGATCGACACCATCATCAACCAGAAGGGCCAGGGCGTGACGTGCATCTACGTCGCGATCGGCCAGAAGGCTTCGTCGATCAAGAACGTGGTGCGCGCACTGGAGCAGGCCGGCGCGATGGAATACACCATCGTCGTGGCCGCCGTGGCCTCCGAATCCGCGGCCATGCAGTATGTCTCGGCCTATTCGGGCTGCACCATGGGCGAGTACTTCCGCGACCGCGGCCAGGACGCGCTGATCATTTACGACGACCTGTCCAAGCAGGCCGTCGCCTACCGCCAGGTCTCGCTGCTGCTGCGCCGTCCGCCGGGCCGCGAAGCCTTCCCCGGCGACGTGTTCTATCTGCACAGCCGTCTGCTCGAACGTGCCGCCCGCGTCAATGCCCACTACGTGGAGCAATTCACCAAGGGTGAGGTCAAGGGCAAGACGGGGTCGCTCACCGCGCTGCCGATCATCGAGACGCAGGCCGGCGACGTCTCGGCCTTCGTGCCGACCAACGTGATCTCGATCACCGACGGCCAGATTTTCCTGGAAACCAGCCTGTTCAACGCCGGCATCCGCCCCGCCATCAACGCCGGCATCTCGGTGTCGCGCGTCGGCGGTGCCGCCCAGACCAAGCTGATCAAGGGCCTCTCGGGTGGTATCCGTACCGACCTGGCGCAGTACCGCGAACTGGCTGCGTTCGCCCAGTTCGCCTCCGACCTGGACGAAGCCACCCGCAAGCAGCTCGACCGCGGCGCCCGCGTGACCGAGTTGCTCAAGCAGGCGCAGTACCACCCGCTGTCCATCAGCCTGATGGCGTCTTCGCTGTTCGCGGTGAACAAGGGCTTCCTCGATGACGTGGCGGTGAACAAGGTGCTCTCGTTCGAGTCGGGCCTGCACCAGTTCCTCAAGACCAGCCACGCCGCCTTGCTCGAGCGCCTCGAAAAGAACCGCGCGTTCGACAAGGAAGGCAAGGACGAAGGCGAATTGACGCAAGCCATCACGGCCTTCAAGAAATCGTTCGCCTGAACGGGAAGGGGCGCGAAGATGGCAACCGGCAAGGAAATACGCGGTCAGATCAGGAGCTTCGAGAACACGAAGAAGATCACGAAGGCCATGGAGATGGTTTCCGTGTCCAAGATGCGCAAGGCGCAGGAGCGCATGCGCGTGGCCCGGCCTTACGCCGAGAAGGTGCGCAACATCGCCGCGCACCTCGGGGACGCCAATCCCGAGTACGTCCACCCGTTCATGAAGCTGAACCAGGCCAAGGCCGCCGGCATCATCGTCGTGTCCACGGACAAGGGCTTGTGCGGCGGCCTGAACACCAACGTGCTGCGCATCGTCACGAACAAGCTGCGTGACCTGCAGGGCGCGGGCATGGAGGTGCAGGCCGTGGCGATCGGCAGCAAGGGCCTGGGCTTCCTCAACCGCGTGGGCGCCAAAGTGGTGTCCCAGGCGGTGGCCCTGGGCGATACGCCCCATCTGGACAAGCTGATCGGCCCGGTGAAGGTGTTGCTCGATGCCTATGCCGAAGGCAAGGTCAGTGCGGTGTACCTGAGCTATACCAAGTTCATCAACACCATGAAGCAGGAGCCGGTGATCGAGCAGCTGCTGCCGCTGTCGTCCGAAGAGATACGCAAGCACAAGAGCGGCCCGGGCTGGGATTACCTGTACGAGCCCGACGCGCAGAGCGTGATCGACGAGCTGCTGGTGCGCTACGTCGAATCGCTGATCTACCAGGCCGTGGCCGAGAACATGGCCAGCGAGCAGTCGGCGCGCATGGTGGCGATGAAGGCCGCCACGGACAATGCCGGCAACGTGATTGGTGAGCTCAAGCTGGTCTACAACAAGACACGCCAGGCGGCGATCACCAAGGAATTGTCCGAGATCGTGTCGGGCGCAGCCGCCATCAGCGGTTGATCGCGTCACGCAGTTGCAAGAATCGAATCAATTGGAGCGAAACATGGCCCAAGCCCAAGGAAAAATTGTTCAATGTATCGGCGCCGTGGTGGACGTCGAGTTCCCGCGCGACCAGATGCCCATCGGCGCAGTCACGCCCCATTCGGCGAGCAGCGCCATCATGCTGTTGCTCGGCACCAGCACGCGATCGAAGCGGTTGTAGAAGCGGGTCATCAGCTTCTTGACCAGCGGCTCCAGGAAACCCAGGCCGTAATAGCTGCAATAGGTCTCGAACCGCGTGTGGAACGAGGCGACCGCCGGTACGCCGTTCGCCTTCGCCCAGCGCGCCGCCGCATGGCCGAGGAACTCCGGCGCGGAGACATGGACGATATTGGGCGCGAACGCCTCCAGATCGGCGCGCGGTTTCGCCGGCAGCCCGCGCGCGAGCTTGTATTCGCCGCGCCCCGCGATCATCGGGATGGACGGCACGTCGACCAGATCGCCGACCGCCGGAAAGGCCGGCTCGGCCACCGTCGGCGAATAGACCCGCACCTTCACGCCCCGCTCCAGCAGATAGCCGACGAGCAGGTTGAGCGATTGGTTGGCGGCGTCGCGCACGTAATTGTAATTGCCGCTGAACAGGGCGACGCGAAGATCGGACGGCTGCATGAGGCGGCCGTTAACCGCCGATCGTGGCGAAAACTAGGTTGCCTGTTCGCCCGCCGCCATCTCGCTCTTGCGCCTGATGCGGCGGATGCGCGGCTCGCGGGTGAGGGAGGCCTCGCGCCGGATCGTCTCGCGCATCTCGTCGCGCTTCTCGTGGATCGAGGCGATCACCGGACCCATCGCCACGCCCAGATCGACCAGCACCGCCTCCGAAAGCTGGAGCGAGCTCTCCAGCGTCTCCGGCACCGCGTCGGTCACGCCGGCGCGGTAAAGCTCGGCGGCGTGGCGCGTGTCGCGCGCGCGGGCGATGATCGGCAGGTCCGGCACCAGCGCGCGGATGCGGCGGACGAGGCGGATCGTCAGCACCGGATCGTCCATCGTCAGGATCAGTGCGCGGGCGGCTGGCAGGTCCAGCCGGTCGACGAGCTGCCCGCGCGCCACGTCGCCGAACATCACCGGATAGCCGGCGTGGCGCGCGGTCTTCACCGTGTCGATATCCGCCTCGACCGCGATATAGGGCTGGTTGTGGACCGCCAGCATGTCCGCGACGAGCCGCCCGACGCGGCCGAAGCCGATCACCACCGTCCGCGTCGCGTCGCCCGTATCGGGCACCGCCTGATGATCGGTATTCTCGATCCGGCGCGAGATCGCCGTGCCGGCCTTGGCGCGCAGCGGGGGGCTGGTCAGCCCGATCGCGGTCACCGTCTGCCAGAAGGCGGCGGTGGAGGGCTGGATGAGCTGCGCCTGCGCCGCCGTCGCCAGCACGATCAGCGTGGTCTCGGACGGGCTGCCCATCAGCAACCCGGTCTCCGCCGCCACGCCGTGCCGCGCATTGGCGACGCGCAGCAGCAGATAGGTGACGATCGCCTTGATCGCGACACCGCCAGCAGCAGCGACGCCCAGTTCTCCACGATGGAGGAAAGGTTCACGCTCATGCCCACGGTGATGAGGAACACGCCGAGCGCCAGCCCCTTGAACGGCGCGGTCATCACCTCGACCTCGGTGTGATATTCGGTTTCGGCGATCAGCAGTCCGGCGAGCAGCGCGCCGACGATCGGGGAGAGGCCGGCGGCGGTGGTCGCGACGCTGGCGACGATCACCACCAGCAGCGAGGCGGCGAGGAACAGCTCCTGGCTCTTGGTCCGCGCCGCCTGCGCGAACAGGCGCGGCAGCACCAGCCGCCCGCCGACGTACATCGCCAGCACCGTCAGCCC